>JACXTT010008272.1_pt1 | contig 14447 bp, 16 predicted proteins | sample 9270951 | NCBI WGS metagenome assembly JACXTT01 (sample SAMN15532306, study PRJNA645909) | rock metagenome | isolation source: weathered quartz diorite | place: Puerto Rico | collected 2017-06-21
ATCGATGATGTTGGCGATGCGCGCGCCGACGCCGAAGTCGGCGTTGTAGTGGAAGCTGCTGCCGGAGAAGTCGTACAGCAGCGAGCCGAGGGTCTGGCTGGTGCCGCCGCCGCTGATGATCTTGAGCGTGTAGGTCGTGGTGACCGGCGCGCCGCCGGCTTTGAAGTCGCCGCCGACACAAGAACGGTAGGTCGGCGCGTTCGGATCGTTCTGCCACTGGCAGGCGTCCGCGTAGAGCTTGTCGTTGGGGTTGGGAACGAAGGGCGAGTTGTCCGCCGCGTAATTGGTCAGGACAGACTGGATCTGGAAGATCGTATTCGGAAAGTTGATGAAGTCTTCGACTTGTTGTAGCCCTGCGTGGCCGTCCCGCCGATGAGCTGGATGTCGTAGCCGTTGCCGACGACGAGATTCATCGAACCGCCGGGAGCGACCGAATTGTATGGTCCACCAACCGGCCCGAATTTCACGTCGGTGACGGAGTTGCGATTCTGCGAGATGAGGTGCTCGACGTAGAGCTCGCGCGGCGTAGGGGACGAGGCGGTGCCGGAGAGGTCGGTTGCGGTGACGTGATAGCGGCGGGTGGTGTCGAAGGCCGCCGCGGTCTGCGTGACGTCTACTTCGAAGTAGGCGTCGGCGCAGCCGCCGGCGCCGATGCTCGGGATGTTGATGGTGCTGAGCGAGCCGGCGCGAAGGTTGACGTTCGCATTGGCGCTGTTGAAGACGAAGTTGACCGACACGTTCGTCGTGGCCACGCTGCTGCAGACGCGCGCGCCGACCGGGAACAGGTGCGGGCCGGAGGCGGGGTTGTTGCTGTCCAGACCGACGACGTTCCAGGAGATCGGCGCCACGGTCAGCGTGGTCGCCGCATGGGCCGGGAGCGAGGCCGACAGAGCCAGGACGAGCGGAGCGAGAATGCGTAGAGAGATTGATTGGCCGCGCACGCACAGTTCTCCAGCGGACGATTCGTTGGGTACCATATTGGACACACCGTCAGACGCGCATCAGGACTGTGTAGGAAATGCGCGAAAGACGTCGCGAAGCTTTGGTGATGCTATACCACATCATTCCACAGGCCGACTGTGGATGGCCGGAATTCTATCGCGACCGGTAGGCGCGGTCGAATCCGATGAAGAGGAGGGCGATCACGGGGAAGATCAACCAGCTGGCCTCGACGGTCTCGCGGCGCTGATGATCGCCGTGGGGAGGGAAAGCGATGCGCGGACGGCTCTCGGGCGCGCCCTGACTGAGATGCCGGCCGCGCAATACCGGAGATTGTTGCTGGAAGATCCGGTCCTGCTCGACGTCAAGAACGATCCGCGCTTCCTGGCACTGGCGCAACCGTAGGTGCCGTGCGAACGACTTCGAATCCTCAGTGCGGCAAGGTCTCCGCGGCCCGGCACGTGCTCCCGCTCCACGATTGCAGCGCGTGGAGCTGAGCCGCAAGGCGGCTCACGCGTGTCTGGTCAGCGCCGGCGTAGGCATTGTCGAGCTCGAGCCTCAAGGGTTTTCCAACACTTCTTCCGCCCATGTCCTCATCGTCTCCTCCACCGCGTCGAGTTGTTTGGTGAAGAAGTGATCGGCACCGGTGATGATCACGCTCTCCGCCTGACGCACCTGCGGGATGAGCTTCTCAAGTTTCTCGACGTCGCCGTGCTCGTCCTCGGTGCCGTGCAGAAAAAGGATCGGCTTCTCGCAGTGACGGAGATGGCCGAAGTCGTATTTGTTCACCGGCGTGCCTATGAGAAACAGCGCGTCGACGTTCGCCATCTCGCACGCGGCGCGGCTGGCCACCCACGCGCCGAAGGAGAAGCCGCCCACGAAGAGCTTCTTGCCGGGGTGGTGCTTCACGGCCCAATCGATCGCCGCCACCACGTCACCCTGCTCGCCTTCCCCTTCGTCGTGCGTCCCCTGGCTGACGCCCGCGCCGCGAAAGTTGAAGCGCAGCGTGGCCACGTTCGCGTTCTCCAGCCCGCGCGCCACGCGGAAGACCACCTTGTTGTGCATGGTGCCGCCGCCGAGGGGGTGGGGGTGGCAGACCACGGCGACGCCGGCGGGATCCTGCAGCTCGCGATAGAGGGCCTCGAGCCGACCGGCGCTGCTGTAGAGATCGACGTGGCGCAGCGGCTTCGGATTATTCATTCGATCCTCACCAGCACCCGATCGCCCTCGATGCGCACCTCATAGGCCGGCACGCGGATCAACGCGTCGCCGGTGCAGAGGCCGGTGGTCACGTCGAATCCCCACAGATGCCAAGGGCAGACGATCTCGTTTCCCATCAGATCTCCCTCCCCCAGCGGCCCGCCGCGATGCGGGCAGGTGTTCGACGTGGCGAAGTACCCCGACGCCGTGTGATGGAGCGCGATCGTGCGGCCGCCGGCGGAGATCGCCTTCGACCGCCCGACCGGCAGATCTGTTGTTCTGGCCACTTCAATGAACGTCATCGCAGTTTATCCCGAGCGCAGCGAGGGATCTCCGGCGGCACCGCGTCCAAGCCGATTCGCTGCGCCGAGCACGAAAAACACCGTGCCCAAAAGCCACTCTGCCTCAGTGGAACCGAAGATCCTTCGCCGCTGCGCGGCTCAGGATAAACTCATCACCGGCATCGGAATCCCGCTCCGGCCCACCGCCGCCGTCCCATCCCCCCACACACCCGGCACGGCGGTGCCGCACTGCGGACACTTGCCGTCGCGCAGACGATACGACGTCACGCGGAATCCGAAGCGGCCGATGACCAACGCGTCGCATCCCGGGCAGTGCGTCCCCTCCAGATCATCGAACGCGCCGGGGATGTTGCCGGGATAGATGTAGCGCAGGCCGGCGCGCTTGCCGACCTCGTACGCGCGCAGCAGATGACGCGGCGTCGTATTCGCGTTCTCGGTCATCTTGTAGTCCTGATGGAAGGCGGTGATGTGCCACGGGATGTCGCGGTCCACGCCGGCCAGGAACTCAGCGATCTTGGTCAGCTCCTCATCCGAATCGTTGAAGCCGGGGATGACCAGCGTGACGATCTCCAGCCAGATGCCGCGCTGCTTGAGGCCGCGGATGGTGTCGAGCACCGGTCCCAGCGTGCCGCCGAGGTCGCGGTAATGCGCGTCGCTGAATCCCTTCAGATCGACTTTGTAGAGATCGACGTGCGGCGCGATGTAGTCGAGCACGCGCTCCGTGCCGTTGCCGTTGGAGACGTATGAGCAGACCAGCCCTGCCTTCTTCGCTTCCTTGAACACCTCCACCGCCCATTCGGAGGTGATGAGCGGCTCGTTGTAGGTCGACGTGATCACCTGCGCGCCGTGGCGCTTGGCCAGGCGGACCAGATCGGCCGGCTCGACGTCCACCGGCGGCGCGCCGGCCACCGGGTCTCGCAGCGCTTGGGAGGTCACCCAGTTCTGGCAGTAGCCGCAGTGGTAGTCGCAGCCGAGCATCCCGAATGACAGCGCCAGCGCGCCGGGATAGGCGTGGAAGAACGGCTTCTTCTCGATGGGATCGACCTGCAGCGCCGCGGCGTAGCCGCGCGGCACGCGCAGCACGCCGCCCTCGTTGTAACGAACCTTACAGATGCCTTTGAGGCCGTCGAGGATCTTGCAGCGGTGCCCACACGAATAGCAGCGCACCGCCTTGTTCTCCAGTTTGTCGTAGAGCTCCGGCGCTCCCTCGGCGGTCCGTTTGGCCAGGACGTCGCCGAGTGTCGATTGCGTCGCTGTGGCGGGCATGCGGCTCAAAACGTCCGCGCGGCGATGCGTATTGCGAAGAGGCGGCGCATGCGGTGCATGCGCGACGAGACCGCATAGCAGAGCCAGGCCAGGGCCATGCCGGCAATTCCATCGATGAGGTAGTGCCACCCCGTGACCACCGAGCCGATGAGGATGGTGGCGGTGAAGAGGCCGAAGACGATCTCCCCCCACCGCCAGACGCGGCGCATCCAGAGAAAGACGAGGGTCTGGAAGGCCACGTGGAGGCTGGGAAAGGCGGCCACGCCGAACAGCACGTTCACCGGCCGCGGGATGCCGCGCGCGAACTGAAGGACGTTCTGATAGTTCGACATCAGCAGGCGCTGCAACGTCTGCGTACGGTCGAGCAGCACGGCGAGCGGGATCCACACCGCCGGGAAGCGATAGGCCGGTCCGAGCGACGGCAGCGCGACGTACAGCCACGCGCCGGTGAGCCACAGCAGGACGTTGGAGTCCATGAAGGCGACGCGCAGCCGCCGGCTCGGCGAGGAGCCGAAAAACGTCGAGGCGATCATCAGGCTGGCGATGAAGACGTTCGCGTAAGTCCAGTCGATGGCGCGCAGTACCGGCGGCGCGGAAAAGAGCGTGAGAAAGAGCTCGTTCGGCGAATGGCCGGCCAGCAGCATCGCGTCGAGGTCCCAGAGCTGCTGGTCGAACAGCCGCCGGTGGAGCAGCGGGATGGCCAGCTTGATCCAGCCGTAGGCGTGGATGAAAAGCCCGCTGGCGAGCGCGATGCGCAGCGTGTCGGTGATCCAGAGCGGCGAGCGGATCACGGCAAAGTACGCGCGCGGTTGGCCGCGCCGCCACGCCAGCGCCGCTCGAATGGCGACGCCCACCGCGGCCTGCAGAACGAAACCGCTGGACATGATCCACAGCACGCGCGGCAACGTCGCCAGCGGCGCGCGCAGCGGCCAAAGCAGCACCTGGATGAGGATGAAGTTCGCCAGCGCGAAGATCTCGAAGAAGTAGGGGCGAGCGCGCACGTCACGCCGCATCCTAATGTAGGGCGCGGCAGCGCGCCCGGGGCGGAGTCGACAAGGATGTCATCCTGAGCGTAGCGAAGGATCGGTGTGGCGTGGGGGGCGCGCCAGCCCGCACACACCGATCCTTCGCTGACGCTCAGGATGACATCATGCCTGACATGATCATCAGCGCAACTCACGATCACATCACCACCATCACCCTCAATCGCCCCGAGAAACTGAACGCCTTCGCCGGCACCATGCGCGAGGATCTCCTCGCAGCGCTGCAAGGGGCGGAAGGGCGGGTGGTGGTGATCACCGGCGCGGGGCGGGCCTTCTCCGCGGGGGGCGACGTCGAAGCGATGGCGCGCTTGCAGAAGGAGCGCAACGTCGACGCCTTCCGCAAGCTGCTCGACGCGGGGCGGGAGGTGGTGACGCAGATCGCCACCATGGCGGCGCCGGTGATCGCCTCGGTCAACGGGATCGCCGCTGGCGCGGGATGCAATCTCGCTCTCGCCTGCGACCTTCGCATCGCCTCCGACCAGGCCAAGCTCGGCGAGACGTTCGTCCGCATCGGCATTCATCCAGATTGGGGCGGCACATGGTTTCTGCCGCGCCTGGTCGGCCCAAGCCGCGCGCTGGAGCTGATGATGACCGGGCGGATGGTCGACGCCGCGGAAGCGCTGGCCATCGGGATGGTCGATCGCGTCGTCCCCGCGCCCGATCTCGCGGCGGAGACGGAAAAGCTCGCGCGCAGCATCGCCACCGGCCCGCCCATCGCCATCGCCGCGATCAAGCGCGCGGTGGCGGCGTCGCGCACCAGCGGCCTGCGCGAACAAATCGATCTGGAGAGCGAGCACCAGTTGCGCGCGTTCCTCTCCGCCGACGCGGCCGAGGGGCTGGCGGCGCTGTTCGAGAAACGCGCGCCGGCGTTCAAGGGCCAGTGAGGCGATAGACGAAGATCGAGTAGCCGGGCGTCTCCACCCGCTGCGCGCCGTGCCGCGCCAGCATCGATTCCCAGTAGCCGCTGCGATGCGCGGCGTCGAACTGGATGCCGAGGAAATCCATCTGGCTGATGGCGAACCATCCCGGGCCGCGCGGCTCGGGGAAATCGGGCTGTCGCAGATTTTCGAATCGAATGCCGTACGCGCGTGGGTCGGCGTTGCCGAAGTAGACGAGGTTGATCGGGTCGTTGATGCCGCTCGCCGCGTACCACTTGCCGAGCCGCTGTAGGTTCTGTCCCCAATCGAAATTCGAGTCGGAGAGCTTGAGCGCGCCCGCGCGCGGGCCGCCGGCGATCTCGTTCACGTACGCCAGGTGTTGATTGATGACCGACGCAGGCCTCGGCAGCAGGACCACGACGGCGCCGGCGGCGATCCACGCCGCGGCGACGATGCCGACCAGCGCGCGACGCCGCCGCAACGTCGTCCACCACGCCCCCACTGCGCCGCAGAGCGCGTAGAGGAACGGCAGCATCGGAAAGAGATGGCGGTGCCCGATGTGGATCTGCGCAGTGATGGCGTACAGCGCATAGACCGCCGCGGGGATAGCGAGGAATGCCAGTCCGGCCGCGCCGCGGCGCGCGGCGATGACGAGCCCGGCGATCATGCCGAGAAGGATCGGCAGCGGCGTCTTCCAGAGCGTGGTCCAGAGGAAGTAATCGGGAAAGCCGGTATTCGAGTAGCGGCCGTCGAGGTACGACGACCGCAGCAGCGAGCTGGAAACTGTCGACGCGAATCCGTACAGGTACGCTTCGGGCAACAGGTGATGATCGTCCGCGAAGAGCAGCAGCCGCCCGGTCAGGCCGGGGCGGGCGGTGCGCATGGCGCGGCGGAGGTCAGCCTCGCCGGCGGTGTCGGGGGTGGTCTTGGCGATGGTCTCCATGGCCGCCCAGCGGTCGACGGCGCGCCGCACCTCGAGGTGCCCGCTCGGCCAGACGTCCGGCGCGTCGAGCACGCGCTGCCGGAGCGTCTGTCGCGCTGCGATCTCCTCCGCGCGCGCCGCCGCCGGGTCGGGGGCGGCGGAGCTGCGGAATCCGTAGACGGCCCAGATGGCGACGACGCTGGCAAGTGCTGCAGCGAACAACGAGGCGGCCATCGCGCGGACCCTCACCCGGCGCTGCGCGCCACCCTCTCCCGCTCTGCGGGAGAGGGCCCACCAACCGGCGACGATCACGACGATCGGCGCGAGCAGCACGGTAGAGAACTTCACCGTTTGCGCGATGCCGAAGACGATGGCGAATGCGGCGCCGCGAGCCACGGTCATCCGCTGCGCGAAGCGCCAGAAGGCGTACATCGTCGCCGTGTACGCCAGCGCGGCGGGGACGTCCGTGGTCACCAGCGTGCTGTGCGCGATGAAGTTCGGGTCGAAGCAGTAGAGCAGCAACGAGAACGTTGCGCCCCAGATCCCCCACAGCTCGTACGACCACGAGAAGAGGAGCGCCGCGAGCGCGACGCCGAGGATGAGCATCATCATCCGCGCGCGGCGGAACATTGCCGCGGCATCGTTGAGGAAATCGCCGGGTGCATAGCGCACCGTGGTCGGCGCGTCGAGCGGATCGACGCCGAGCCGGTCGCGCAGGCCGTAGAGAAGCAACTGCGCCACGCGCCATTCGGAGAATGACGGGTTGGCGATGGACATGGCCCACGCTTCGCGAAAGTAGGCGAAGGCGCGTGTGCCGTCCGCCGCCTGGCGAAAGCCGGCGGGCCAGACTCGCATGGCGACGAGCGGCAGCGCGGCGAACATCTTCGCCAGCGGCGGATGCTCGGGATTGAGGCGGTAGTCGTGGGTGACGAGGTAGGAGTAGCCGGCGACGAGATGCGCCGTCTCGTCCGAGGTCGGCGACGTGGTGAGGAGATCGCCCAAGGCCAGGGCGATGAAGGCGACGAGCGCCGCGGCGGCGATGGCACGCGCCGCGGCGCGCGGTGGCTCGGGTGGGGCCATGGACGCGCCATGGTATCGGAGTGCGGGCGTCCCGCCCGCACTCCAGTGCTCTTACATATCGTGCGACTCGAAGAGAAGGTCATCGAAGAAGAAGGCGAAGCCGCGTCCCTTCCGCTTCTCCATCGTCGTGCCGTCGACCGGGCACTTGAACGTCTGATCGGCCTTCTCCTCGGGCACGCGCAGCATGGTGTGGTCCTTCGGGCAGACGAACCAGGTCTGTGCCTTGCGAGGCAGCATCTCGTAGCGCGGCAGGTCGAGGCCCGGCCCGATCATGAGCATCTTCCGTCTCTTGATGCCATCACGATCGATGGTCACCTCCGAACCGTCGCTGGTGATCGACAGCGTCTTCGTTCCGTCCGCGCCCTCGATGGTCACGTGCGTGGTGTCGCCGTTGCGGCGCACCGTCACCTTCCGCCCGTCGTCCTCGAAGGTCTTGGTCTCCCCATCCTTCATCTCCGACGGATTGATGGTCAGCCGGCTGGAGCTGTGTCGATCGACGGCATACGCCGCAACCGCGCCGGCGACGACGAACAACAGCAGAATCGCGAAAATCGCATAGCGCTTCATGCATCGCCCTCCTTGGCCGCTTGGACGACGGGCGAAAGGAGGCGGTTACGGGAGGGAGCGCAGTTGTAACAGGCGTTGGTGGTTCGTAGTTCGTAGTTCGTAGTTCATCGTCCCACGGCAACCAACCACCAACTACGAACGACGAACCACGAACTAAGTCCGCGCGATGACCAGCGTCTCGTCGTCCTTCTGCGGCGCGTCGGCCACGAAGGCGTCGACGGCGGCGGCGATGGCGTCGCGCAGCGCGGCCGCGGAGTCATCGGCGTGCTCGGCGAACAGCGCTTCCAGCCGCTCGTTGCCGAACTCGTCGCCAGCGGCGTTCTCCGCCTCGGTGATGCCGTCGCTATAGAGCACGACCGTCGATCCGGTGGCGAACGGGCGCGTCTGCGTCATGTAACGCGACGTGCCGAGGATGCCGATAGGGAGGCCGTGGGACTTGAGCTGCTCGATGCGCCCGCCGGTGAGCACGTAGCACGGGTTGTGGCCGGCGTTGACGAACTGCAGGATCTCCGCCTCGGGGTCGATGCTGATGAGGATCATGGTCACGAACTTGTTCTCCGCCGACCAACTGTGGATGTGGCGGTTCAGCTCCGTGGCGATCTCCCCCAGCTCGCGCCCCTCGGCGAACAGAAGGTGCAGCGTGGCGTGGAACGCGGAGACGAGCAGCGCCGCAGGCATCGACTTGCCGGCGACGTCGGCCACGATGGTGGTGAGCGTCCCCTCGCGCTCGAAGAAGGCGTGGTAGTCGCCGCCGACCTGTTTGGCCGGCTTGGCCAGCACGGCCAGCTCGATCCTCTCCGAGCGCGGCAGCGCCTTGGGAAGAATGTCGCGCTGGATGGTCGCGGCGAGCTCCATCTCGCGCTCCATGGCCTGCTTGGCCAGCGCCTCCTTGTGCAGGCGCGCGTTCTCCAGGGCGATGGCCACCTGGTTGGCGAAGAGCGACAGCAGGCGCAGCTCGTTGGCTTCAAAGGCGGCGATGCCGCCGTCGCGCGTTTCGCGGTCGGCGGCAGCGAGGACGCCGATGATGGCGTTGTTGCCCTTGATGGGAACGGCCACGGTCGCGCCGTCATGGAGGCTGACCGGCTCCCCCTCCTCGGCGATCAGGCGCAGCGTGTCGTCGCCGATCTCCACGTCCTCGAAGCTGCGGTAGACCTTGAACGAGCCACCCTCACGCAGATAGAGCGCCGCGCGGCGCGCGTTGATGAGCGAGATCATCCGGAAGAGGATCTCGTCCGCCAGCACGTCGATGTTCAGCGTGCCGGCGATGGAGAGGCCAATGTCGTAGAGCGACTCCAGCTCCCACAGCCGGTACTTGAGCTGGAAGTCGCCCTCGCGCATCTCTTGCGAGAGGCGCTGGTTGATGAGGAGCGTGGCCAGATAGGCGCCGGCGGCATGGAGCATCTGCAGCTCTTCGTCGGTGGCCGCGTCTCCAGACAGCGCGACAAGGCCGAAGTGGTCCTTGCTGGTGCGGATGGGGACCACGACGTGGCCGCCCAGCGCGCGGTCATCGTCCAGGATCTCCGGCGCCACGGAGCTCTGCGACTTCGCGGCGAGGCGCAGCCCGCCGCCGCGCGCATCGCGCAGATAGACCGCGCCGTTTTCGAAGGGAGAATGCCGGGTGAAGGCGTCCAGGATCAGCGAGCCGTGCGAGGGGGACGCCGCCTTGTCGAGCTGCTGCAAATCGTGCAGGAAGTCGGCGAAGCGGTGAACCAGGGGCATGGTGGAAAGATATCAGTTGCTCGGGTACTGGGTTGCTGGGTTGCTGGTTGCTGGGTTTCTGGGTTGCTAGGTTTCTAGGTTCCGCAGCAACCCAGCAACCCAGCAGCCCAGAAACCTAGAGCCCCAGCTCCTTGACCGCCCCCTCTTCGTTCTCGAAGATCTTGGCGTAATTGGCCAGCCCCATGATGTGGAAGGTCTTGAGGATGACGGGGGTGAGGCAGCAGAAGGCGATCACGCCCTCCTTCTCCATCATCTTCTCGATGATCTCGATGAGGATGGAGATGCCGATGGAGTTGACGATCTTCGTCTCGCGGAGGTTGAGCAGCAGCGTGCGGACGCCTTGGTCCATCAGCTCGTAGGCGCGATTGGCGATCTCCTCGCCGCCGACGTTATTGATGTAACCCTTGGTGTAGAGGATTGCGCCGTTCGGCCGGCGGTCGACAGCGACCTTCAGTTCCTCAGTCATTTTTCTTCTCGACCTTCGCCATGTGGATGGTAGTGCCGCCGTCGCGGGTGGTGGAGATGTCGACTTCGTCCATGTGCGCCTCGATCAGTTGCAGACCTCGCCCGCGCTTGTGCACTTCTCCCGGACGCGCGCGCCGCGCCCGCGCCTCTTCCGGATCGAACCCTCGGCCGCGATCGGTGACCCAGACATCGATCCTGCTGCCGTCCGCGTCGGAGGTGCCGGCGAATCGTAGATAGATACGGTTATCGGCGCAACCGGAGTGTTCGCGGGCGTTGATGCAGGCCTCGATGATGGCGTGCGTCATCTCGTCGATCTTGTCGCTGCTCATGCCGAGCTCGCGAGCCAGGTTGGCGGCCGCGCGCGCCGCGGCAATCTCGATGTCGTCGACCATCGGTAGAGTCAGCTCCATTTGCCGCTCGGCGGATGATGTCATCGCTCCCGGATCTTCTTTCTGACTGGGGAGTGCGCGCTCAGAAGGCGAGAAACAGCGCCACCGCCGACTTGATCCACGCCGGAATCCCGCCGAGGCGCTCGAGCGCCAGAAGCGCGAAGGTGTTGGCCGCGAGGAACATCGGCAGAGCGTAGGACAATTGGGCGGCCTGATTGCGGGCTTCGGCGATGCTTTTCATGGTTTCCCCCCTCATGTGACGGGGCCACCCTTGAGCAACGCGACTGCCACCCGTACCGCATCGGCTGCAACTCTGCTAACCCTATGATGACGCGAAGTTTACACGAAAATTCGCGAATAGGGGTCTGACCCCTCGGTTGTGGATTTTCTCTACAGGCTCGCTGTTGGCTGATGGCAGTTAGGCCCGTAAAACATTGAAGGAGAAGATCAATCAGTGAATGTCCCAAGACTCCACAGTTGTGGAGGATTTGGACAATGCTTCCCGGATCTTGTACAACGTCTTGCGGTCGACACCCAAGATCTTCGCCGCTTTTGAGATGTTCCCCTTCGTATACGCCAGCACCCGCGCCACGTAGCGGCGCTCCAGCTCATCGAGGCTGGGGAAGTCATCCATCATCGCGCCGCCCCCCGCGGGAGAGGCCGATTCGGGCAGCAGCAGGTCGCCGGGATCGATGACCGGATCGGTGGTGAGAGCCAGCGCCCCCTCGACGAGATTCTCCAGCTCGCGCACGTTGCCGGGGAAGGGATAGCGCATGATTTTCTGCAGCGCGTCCTGCGTGATGCGCACGTCATGCAGCCCCTCGCGCTTGCCGTACTTGTCGAGGAAGAAGCGGACCAGTTTGGGAATGTCGTCGCGCCGCTCGCGCAGCGGCGGCAACACGATCTCCACCACTTTCAGCCGGTAGTAGAGGTCCTGCCGGAACTCCCCCTTCTCGATCATCTGCTCGAGATCGCGATGGGTGGCGGAGAGGATGCGGACGTCGATGGGGATGCGCCGGCGGCCGCCGAGCTTTTCGATCTCGCGCTCCTGCAGCACGCGCAGCAGCTTGGCCTGCAGCGCCAGCGGGATGTCGCCCACCTCGTCGAGGAAGACCGTTCCCCCCTTGGCCAGCTCGAACTTTCCGGGCCGCGCCTCCACGCCGGTGGCCACGCCACGCTCGATGCCGAACAGCTCCGACTCCAGCAGCGTCTCCGGCAGCGCCGCGCAGTTGATGGCCACGAACGGGCCGTCCTTCCGCGGCGAGTTGCCGTGGATCAGCCGCGCCACCATCTCTTTCCCCGTCCCCGACTCGCCGCGGATCAGGACGTTGGCCTGCGAGTCGGCCACGCGGGCGACCAGGTCGATGACGCGCTGCATCTTCGGCGAGTCGCCGACCATCAGGCGGTCGGAGTACTCGCGCAGCATCCGCTGCTTGAGGTTGCGGTTCTCGTCTTCCAGCGACTCGCGCAAGACCGACAGGCGGTGGAAGTTGCGCGTATTGTCGATAGCCGCCGCGCCGATGGAGCCCAGCGACTCGAGGAAACGGAGATCATCCTCCCCCCAACTGCCGCCGCGCGCGGCGCCGCGCTCTTCCTTTCCCCCGACGCCGAGCATGCCGACAATCTGATCGCCGGCGATCATCGGCGCGATGAGCTGGTCGCCCGCGGCGATGGCCGTCCGCGTGGTCATGGCCTGCTTCAGCGGTCCCTCCGAGAGCGACGGCGCTTCCACGCCGAAGCTGAACAACTGCTGGATGTTCAGCTTGTCGTCGAAGGAGAAGACGAACCCGGTCATGGCGTCCAGCACGGCGATGGCGCGCTGCATCAGCTCCTCGAGCAGCTCTCCTTCCGGCCGCAGCGTGTTCAGGGCGCGGCCGACGTCGTAGAGCGCCTCGAGCTGGAGGAGCTTGCGGCGGAGCTCGAATTGAGTCTGTGGCATTGTCGGTTGCGAGTTGCGGGGTTGCGGGTTGCGGGTTGCGCAACGCGCAACTCGCAACGGGCAACTCAATCCTTTCCCATCGCGCGCCTACATTCCCCCAAAAGAAAATCGCAGTTCCAGGTGGCGTAAAACGCGCGATCGAGCGAGTAGATTCTGATGAGCAGCGGGGCCGCTTCGTCGAAGCGGCCGAGCTTCATCTCCGTCCGCGCCAGGAAGTAGATGGCGCGGATGGTGGTGGCGTCCTGCTCTCCCTTGTCGACGATGGCGCGGAGCTCCGCCGCTGCCTCGACGAAGTTGCGCCGCTGATAAGCGCAGAGGGCCTTGCCGTAGTCGTCGGCAGCGCCGCAGGTGGAGGGAGGGGCGGCGAACAGCGCCGGCGCTGTGGCCAGGAGAAGGGTTGCGAGTTGCGCGTTGCGAGTTGCGCGCGACATGATCGGCAGTATGAGCCCCGAAGCTCGCAACGCGCAACGCGCAACGCCCAACTGGAAGCTCGGCATCATCGGCGGCGGCCGCGCGGCGTGGGCCTTCGGCTCGACATGGCGGCGCATCGGCTGGCCGCTGGCGGGCGTAGCCACGCGCTCCGAATCGCCGATCGCTGCTCTGCTCGGCGCCCCATCGGTCATCGAAGAAGCCGACCTGCTGCTGCTGGCCGTGAGCGACCGCGCGCTGCACGAGATCGAGATTCCCGAGACGCGGGCCATCGTCTTCCACTGCAGCGGCATCCACACCAGCATCTACGGCGGCTTCTCCCTTCATCCCCTCAAGGCGCTGCCGCCGGTCGGCGAACCGTCGGACCTCCGCGACACGCTGCTGGTCTTCGAAGGGACGCACCGCGAGGTGGCGCAGGAGATCGCACAAGCGGCCGGCGCGCGCTTCGCGGAGATCGACCCCGCGGTCAAGGTCCGCTACCACGCTGGCGCCGTGTTCGGATCGAACTACGTCGCCGCGCTCCTCGACATCGCCCAAGACCTCATCGCCCTCGGCGGCGCGCGCGACGACATCGCCGCGCTGGCTCGCTCCGCCATCGACAACTGGCGCTCACACGACGACGCGCGGCGCTTCACCGGGCCGGCCGCGCGCGGCGACGCTGCGGTGCTGGAGCGGCACATGGCCGCGCTCGCTGACCGCCCGGAACTCGTGGAAATCTACAGACTTCTGGCCGCCCGTATCGTTGCGACCTCAAAGTAGCCGGTGCTACCATCGATCGCCCGACGGGAGCGTGCGCGGATGGTCTTCTTCAATTACGCCACGATGCAAATGGCCGCGAAGATCGTGTACTACGGTCCCGGCCTGTGCGGGAAGACCACCAATCTCCACCACATTTACGCCAAGACCTCGCCGCAGAGCCGCGGCGAGATGGTCAGCCTGGAGACTGAGACTGACCGCACGCTCTTCTTCGACCTCCTGCCGATCGACGTCGGCGTGATCGGCGGCTTCAAGACCCGCCTGCAGCTCTATACCATTCCCGGGCAGGTGTTCTACAACACCACGCGCAAGCTGGTGCTGAAGGGGGTCGACGGGCTGGTCTTCGTGGCCGACTCGCAGGTGGCCATGCTCGACGCGAACATCGAGAGCTTCAACAACCTGCGCGAGAACCTGCGCGAGATCGGGCTGGTCCTCGACGACATTCCGGCGGTGCTGCAGCTCAACAAGCGCGACCTGCCGAACCTGGCCCCGATCGACGGCATCCTCGACGCGCTCGATCCCGAGCGGAAATACGACTACATCGAGGCCGTCG
>JACXTT010008273.1_pt1 | contig 14445 bp, 11 predicted proteins | sample 9270951 | NCBI WGS metagenome assembly JACXTT01 (sample SAMN15532306, study PRJNA645909) | rock metagenome | isolation source: weathered quartz diorite | place: Puerto Rico | collected 2017-06-21
CGGAACACGTCCGACTTGGGTTTATTGCACGTTGAACCATGGCTGCTGTCATGGGCCGAATGATCCCTGCTGCTCTGTCCGCGGCCATAACGTTGGGCTGGGGCTGGCGGGTGTCGTTTACGACTACGTGCGCGTTGGGTTTCGCCTGTGTGGCGGCGTTGCGACTCATCAGCCGGTCCCATGCCAAGATCGAACTGACGGACGGCGGGCAGGCTTCGGCGAGCGCGAACGTTCCCTGGCGGGAACTGCTGCGCTATCGGCAGACCTGGGCGGTGTTTTTCTGCCGCTTTCTTGCGGATCCGCTCTGGTACTTTTTCGTGTTCTGGATTCCGGAATTCCTCACTCGCGAAAGAGGCCTGAATCTCGCCGGAATCGGTCTGGTTGCATGGATCCCGTTCCTCGTCGCGGATGTCTCCAACTTCGGCGGCGGCTACATGTCTCTACGTCTGCAGCAGTCCGGCTGGAGCGTCAATCGCACACGAAAAACGATGATGACCATGGCGGTGGTGTTTTCTCCGATGGCGATACTGGCCGTCTTGAGCCATTCCTTGTTCTGGACCATCACCATGATTTCCGTCTCGATCTTTTTCTGGATCTTCTGGTCCATTTCGGTGCACTCATTGCCCGGCGATTACTTTCCTCCGAGGGCTGTGGCTTCCGTGTATGGCATCGCGGGGACCGGCTCGACGATCGGATCGATGATCAGCACATGGGCCGTTGGCGCAATCCTCGACAGCACGCACAATTACACGATCGTCTTTGTCGGTTTGAGCATGCTGATGCCGGTGGCGTTGATTGTAGGCTTTCTTCTGATGAAGCGTGTCGAACCGATCGCCGGTTTTCGGGATCAAGTCGCCGGATGATGAGGCCGGCAACGTAAAGAACGCAAAGTTCTTCTTTGCGGCAAAACTTTACGCTTCGCGAGCCAACATTCTTCTTTGCGCCCGAACGTTGCTCTTTACGGCCGAGCTTTCTTCTTTGCGGTCTAACTTTGCTCTTTGTGGCCGAACTTTCCTCTTTACAGTCAAACTTTCTTCTTTAAGTTCAAACTTTCGTCCTTACGCTCCAGCATTCTGCTTTCCGGCTCAACCGGGACGGTCTTCCGCAGAAGCGCGGAAGGGCATCCGCATTCCTGCGGATGACGTCTACAGCCCCCGTTCGGTTTGGATTACGGACGATGGTTTTGCAGGATGCGTCCGTTGTGAATCCGCATTATTGCGTCTATCATTACATAGTAGTTAACTATAAGTAATTGAAAACAGGCCGTCGGAATTCCGGTCTCCAGCGTGCCTTATGGAAAGGGCAAGAAAGGAGGTGAGAAGCATGGCCAAATCGCCGAGTTCCAACACGGTTCTGAAGGATGCCGCGGTGGTGCAGTCGCTATGGCAGTCGATTCCCGGTTTCAAAGCGGGAAACACGTCGTTCAAGGACTTCCAGGCGGCTCTCACCGAGGCCGACAGTCTGGCGAAGGACTACGCGAGGATGGACCACGAGTTGACCGGAGTCCGATGCAATCGGGACGACAAAGCGCTCGAGTTGCAAGACATCCTCGTGCGTTTCCGGAGCGCGGTTCGCGCGATGTACGGTGCCGATTCGACGGAGTACCAGCAAGCCGGAATGACACGGACGCGTGACCGCAAGCCGCCCAAGCCCAAGTCCGCGCTGCCTTCGGCATAAGCGGCCGATCGTCACGAAGCCCGCTGCTGACGCAGAACCCTGAGCGCAGCGACGGGCTTCGTGATGATACCTCCGGATTGGGGGGCGCATGAGCCTACGCAAACATTATTACGTTGAAATAAATCATAACAGTCAAATCGCGGTTGACAATGTAGTATTACATATTAGAATCAATGTCGTAATCCCACGAAAATGCTGGAACACAGAGATGACAACCTGGTCGTGCGAACTCATGATTGGCGACAGCGAGCCGATGAAGCGGCTGCGGGAATTCATCGGGAAGGTTGCGTCTACAGACACCACGGTCCTCATCCAGGGAGAAAGCGGCACCGGCAAAGAGCTCGTGGCACGGGCCATCCACCAGCAGAGCGGACGGTCCGGCGAATTCGTTCCGGTGAACTGCGCGGCCCTTACCGAAAGTCTGGCCGAAAGCATCCTGTTCGGGCACGAACGCGGAGCATTCACCGGCGCCATTCACCAGCAAAAAGGGAAATTCGAACTCGCCGACGGCGGGACTCTCTTTCTCGATGAGGTTGGGGAACTCTCCGCGTCACTCCAGGCCAAAATGCTTCGCGCGGTTCAGGAACGCGCCATCGAACGGGTTGGAGGCAACCGCACCATACGACTCGATGTCCGCTTCGTCGCCGCCACGAATCGTGACCTCAGAACGGAACTCCGCGCCGGGCGTTTCAGAAACGATCTTTACCACCGGCTTAACGTTGCCGGCGTGATGCTGCCGCCATTGCGCGACCGCCGCGAAGATATTCAGGCGCTGACGGCGCATTTCATGGCGAACTATAGCGACAGACACCAACGTCCGGTAAAAGAAGTGTCACCGGAAGCCGCGGCCATCCTTCGCAACTACGATTGGCCGGGGAACGTTCGCGAGTTGGAACATGTGCTGGAAAGGGCCGTCACGCTGGGCGCCGGCGAGACCGTGGGTGTGGAGGATCTTCCGGAGTCATTGAACGGCGCCAGGCCTCAGCACAAAGGCTATCGCGAGATTTTGTACGATACCCAGTGCCGGATTGTGACAAACGCGTTCGTCCAGTCCAATGGACGCTACACGGTGGCCGCGGCCTTACTCAAACTTCGGGCCAAGGACATGCACCGGCTTTTGAGGCGTCTGAACCTGACCCACTTGCTCCGTCAACTTTATTGAATTCAAATCCATTCAAAAACCCAACGCATTCGCGATCGAGGGCCTTCAGGGACTTCGATTTCGAATCGAGCAGGATGGCAATATCCTGTCGATTATTGGGCTTTGGGTTTCCAGTTCAGGATCAGCGTGATCGGTGTGGAAGTTGCTCTGACGATCTGATTGACCAGAAAGCGACCATCGCGGGCGACGACATAGTCGGGATGTCCACTGCTACCGTGACCGGATGCAACCTGAAATTGAAAGAGTGGTTTCGGCGTTCCCCATTTGCTCGCGACTCTACCAAAAACGGTTGCTGATCATCACAGTCTCCCTTCCTGTTCGTTTCGAAAGCGATCCGTCCAATCTGGAAACCAGACGGGATAACCATCTGCAGCCTTGTCGAAAGTGAATCGCGTCTTACCTCCGCGGACGAGATCGATCAGCCAGACATCCCTGTTGCCGTCCACCTGGCGATCGACGGCCAGCCGCTTGCCGTCAGGTGACAGTTCCGGCCCGTTTAATATGTCGCTGTCGGGGTCCAGCGGCTGGCCCGCCGGTTTTCCTGCGCGATCCAGCCAGGTCAGCTGAGAGACGGAGGCTTGGGTACGAAAAGCGATTTGCCCAACCTGCGAAACGGACAAGCCCCCGCTTACTCCTGCAACAACGGATTCAGTAATCGGCTCCGCATCGCCCGCCCACTCGACACGGCTCAGATCCAGCTGGCGCGCCCAAAGCCTTCCTTGTTGGATAAACACAACACGATCGGGTGGAAGCCACGCAGCTCCATCCTGTGCCGGACTCAAGCGCTTTGGGGCATTTTCATCGAGCGAGCCGAGATAGGTGCCTATGATTTCGGGCGCTCCGGAGTAAACGCAAAACAAAAAGCGCTTGCCGTCCGGAAGGAAAAACGGGTCTTGGATCCACGCGCCTGGAATCTGGCGCACCTTCACGGGCTCACCTTCGCCAGAAGCATTGATGCGATACAAGTCTGACGCGGGCGATCATCGCGTAAGGTCCGAGCCTGGTACCTATCGTAATGGGATTGGGTATTGCCGCGTCCGCGGACTGGGAGGCCAGATTTAAAAGAGGCTTTTCGAACGGCAATGCGGATTGGCCCTCGCGTTTGAGCAGCGACTCCACTTCCGCACGCAATTCGCTATCGCCGTCACAAGCATCGTCCAGGTAAGCCGCGCGCGCCTTTTCCTCCAGCGCCCGCGCCCCGTGAAACAACTGTTCAACCTGCTCCCATCGATTCACTGACATTACCTACCCGACCGGTCGATCTCGCGTATCAGCCAGGCCCGCGCCATCGCCCAGTCGTTGAGGACGGTGTTTGAAGACACCTTCAATACTTCTGCAATCTCGTCGGTAGTCAGTCCGCCGAAGTACCGCAATTCCACAACACGCGACTTTCGCGGATCCTTGAGCGCCAGTTTTTGCAGCGCCTCATCGAGCGCGACGACCATCGAGCTGCGGCCAGGCGAAACGATGGCGGATTCGTCCAACGCGACTTTCTGGAATTCGCCACCACGTTTCTGATATCCCCGGGCACGCGCATAGTCGACAAGGATCCGGCGCATCATCTGTGCCGCCGCCGCAAAGAAGTGTGCACGATTCTGCCAGCGAACGTTCTTCCAGTCGACGAGGCGTACGTAGGCCTCATTCACGAGCGCACCCGATTCCAGTGTGTGATTCGGCCTCTCGTTGGCGAGGTGCCGGTGGGCGAGACGCTTCAACTCGGAGAAGACGATCGGCGCCAGCTGTTCGATCGCTGCTTCATCTCCGTCGCTCCAGGCGCGAAGCAGCGCGGTAACGTCGGCGTTTCGTGCCTTCATAACCATTTTTTGCGACAGGTTAACACAATCGGAGTTTTTGCCGGCCGTTCTCGCCTGCCTGGTTGATGAGGCGAAGATGAACATTGCCAGCCAAACTAATTCAGGGCAGACCTGGAATCATCTTGATTTTCAAACTAGACCACTACCCCACTACCCAGAATAGCTTTCGAAGCTGTGACTTGGCTTCTAGCGCACGGCGCCGATCCGAACAAGAGGGGAGATGACGGCGAAAGTCCGCTTAGCCTGGCCCGGACGAATTATATGACCACGTAACGACCGCCTGGCCAGTTGGCGAAACGACAAATTCGTGATTTCCTGCCTGTAACCTGTAGTCATCCTCGGCTGGCTGAGGGCCGTGATATGAGCAAACTCGAAACACCCATGATTGTTGAATATTGGAATCGCGTAGGCGGTACGCTGATCGAAGAATTTCAGATGGTCCAGGGTGACTCTCTATCTGGTCCGCGTCGGTCGGATGCGGTGATCGTTGTGGACGGAAAGAAGGAACGTATTCCCGATGGAAAGCGGGTCGTTAATTAGCGAGCTTCGGCAACGTGTACCGGCGAAGTAGCCGGGGTATATTCGGCGCGTCCTCAGACCTCACGTGCTAATCTAGGTTCAGTTCGGTTAGAGTCACGTTAAGCCATGCAATCATCAACATATTGGAAGGCGGTGCTGGTGGATCGCTCGAGTTTCCTCGATAGGGTGCTGGACTTCCTGAAAACTTCAGGGGTTCGATACTGTGTCATCGGTGGAACCGGAGTCAACGCTTACGCTTACCCTGTTGTGACTGAAGACTTGGATATCGTCGTTGCTGCCGAGGATATCGACGCCTTGGAATTATCTCTTCAAAGGCATTTCAAGGTACGAAGGTTTCCTCACAGCATTAACGTTTCGGAACCACCCGCCAAACTTCAGGTGCAGATCCAAACGGACCCGCGCTATTTTCCCTTTGTCACTCATGCGGAATCGCGCGAAGTCCTGGACTTTCAACTTCCGGTCGCTCGAATTGAAGACATTCTTCAAGGAAAGATTTGGGCGGCGCTGGATCCCGATCGAAGACAGAGCAAACGCCAAAAAGATCTGGCCGATATTGCACGAATTCTCGAAGTTGCTCCGAGTCTGCGAGACTCTGTTCCCGCTCCGTTGCTATCGAAGCTTCTGTAGTTGAATTCCTTCAGAAAAAACGGGAACTCAAACCTTTGAGTCGTGTTGACCTGTAGAACAGGTTTTTGTTAGGCTTTCGCCACACGATCGGAAATGATCATCGGAGTTCTTTCGTACCATGTCGTACCGGCTTTCGATGTTCCTAAGCAGTCTGATTGCAATTTGTTGCCTCGTCGCTTCGATGAGTGGCCAGACGGATTGGCCAACCTATGGACACGACCCGGGAAGCACGCACTTTTCTCCCCTTAAGCAGATCAACACCACCAACGTTTCGAACCTGACACGAGCCTGGACGTTTCACATGAACTCGACCCAGCCGGCAACCGCTGCGGAGGGTGCGGCGGGAGGCCGCGGGCGAGGCGGCGGCGGTCGCGGTGTGGAAACCACTCCGATTGTCGCGGGCGGCATGATGTTTTTCCCGACTCCGAACGGCAAAGTTGTGGCGTTGGAGCCGGAAACCGGCAAGCAGATCTGGGTGGCCGATCTGGGCGGCACCAACGGTTCCAATCGTGGTCTCGAGTACTGGGCTGGAGATAGCCAGTCCCCGCCGGCCCTGTTCTTCGGCACCAACGATGGACATCTCATGGCACTGAATGCCAAGACCGGCAAACCGGTTCCGGAGTTCGGCAACAACGGTTCGGTCAATATGAAAACGCCGGACGTCGACAACGGTGTGCCCGATGCGTCGTACAGCCTTTCGTCACCGGTAAAGGTGTTCAAGAACCTGGTGATCACCGGCGCGCGCGTCCAGGAAGGCCCGAGGCTGGGTTATGCGGGGGACGACCGTGCATGGGACATCCACACCGGCAAACTCGTGTGGCAGTTTCACTCGGTTCCTCGACCCGGAGAATTCGGTTCCGATACGTGGAGTCCGGACAGCTGGCAAGGCCGGTCGGGCGTGAACGTGTGGGGTCTTTTCAGTCTGGATCCGGAGTTGGGGCTTGTTTACCTGCCGCACGGTTCGCCGTCTCCCGACTTCTTTGCCGGAGATCGGCCGGGGACCAATCTATTCGCCAATACGCTGGTCGCTCTCGACGCTTTGACGGGGAAGCGGAAGTGGCATTTCCAGGCAATCCACCACGACATTTACGACTTTGATCTGGAGGCCGCTCCCATCCTGTTCGACATGAACCGGAACGGCAGAAAAATACCCGCACTGGCGCTGACTTCGAAGACCGGTCTGGTTTTCATTCTCGATCGAAGGGATGGAAAGCCCATCTACGACGTTGAAGAGCGCCGCGTGCCCGAGTCGTCGCTTCCCGGCGAAGTCTCGTGGCCGACGCAGCCATGGCCGGTGAAGCCCGCGCCGCTGGGACGCCTGAGTTTCAAATATCCGGACGAGATCGCGAAGGTCACACCGGAGCATGAGGCATTTTGCCGGGATCTTTACGAAAAGAACGGCATGCACAACGACGGTGCGTTCACACCATACGGTCAAACGACCACCATTCAATTTCCGGGAACACTTGGCGCGACCAACTGGCATGGCGGTTCTTACGATCCGGCGCTCGGATATCTGTTCTTTAATGTGCTCTACCTGGCCGACGTTGCCAAGATGACTGCACCGCCTGCCTCCGCCAATGCCGGCGCTCCATGGATTCGCAGCGGTTTCCAGCGCTTCTGGAATCCCGATAACTATTGGCCGTGCCAGCAACCGCCGTGGGGGCAGATGGTGGCCATCGATGTCAATACCGGTGAGTACGCCTGGCGAGTCCCGCTCGGTATCGTTGAAGAGCTGGAAGCGAAGGGCGTGAAGGGCACGGGAACGATGAACATGGGAGGCTCGTTCACAACGGCCGGCGGGCTCTTGTTTATCGCGGCGACGAACGATCGCCATTTTCGCGCGTTCGAATCGAAAACGGGGAAAGTGCTTTGGGATGTCAAAATGGAAGCCGGTGCTTATGCCACTCCGGTCACATATCAGGGCAAGGACGGCAAACAATATGTTGCGATCATCGCTGCCGGCAACGGGTATTACGACCGGTTACCCGGCGACAGCGTCATTGCGTTCGCTTTGCCTTAGGGAGAATCGGGCGATGAAAAGTCTATTACTTTGCATGTTGGCGTTCGCGAGCATGGGCTGGAGTCAGCAGCCCACGGCTCCTGCAGGAGCGGCACAACCTGGCGGGGCCAGAAACATGATGGAGCAGAGCAACGAGGTGGGCGGCGTCGATATTGACCGCTTCATCGGATTTGCAGAAAACTCCCCCGTTCATTTGTCCCACGGCACGATACTCACGCATTCGATTCTGCGCGCCGGCGATCCGTACAAGCCGGGCGCTTCCGGTGCAGTGCTGGAGTATCGAAAGGATCTTTCGGTCGCCACTCTCCTGGCGAGGAATCGCACACCGTTGTCCACTTTGCCCGAAGAGTTCTTCTTTTTTGTCAAGGGCGGTCAGGGCACGCTGGACGACGGAAAAATGTATTGGGATCTGCACGAAGGCATTGCGATCCTGGCTCCGCCGAACGTGCCGCATCGTTTCATCAACACTTCTTCGGAAAAGCCGCTGACGATGATCATGGTGAGCTGGACGAGCCAGAGCCCTTCACCCGGCTCGGCGCTGGTGGTTCGCGACGTCGCGCTTCTTCCGTACTGCGAAGAGAATGTCCATTGGAACAATACTTCCAAATGCATCTTCAGCACGGCCGACGGGCTCGTTCAGGGTGAAAGAATGTACGTCGTGATGCTGCAACCTCGTGCCATGTCCGCCCCGCACACGCATGGTGCCGGAACCGAGGAAATTTGGACGAAGCTCACACCGGGTACAGCGGTAACGCTTCTGGGCAGTGAGATCCGTGATATGCCGGAGAACTCGGCGTACCTTGTGCCTCCCACCGGTTTTACGCAGCACGGAAACTTGAATCTGACTGCGGACCGCGTGGATTGGTGGCTCTACGTGGCCCGCGGGGCAGCGGGCGGTGGCGGGCGCGGAGGCGGTCCCGTTACTTCCAATGGCGGCGCGCCGCCGGCGCCCAATGCGAACGCCAACGCTGGAGGCCGAGGCGCAAATCCTAACGTGATTCGTGATCGAGCCGCGGTCGAAGCCGCGAACATACCGGGCAAACCCTTGCCCAGATAGTCGCGCTTCGGAGAAGTATTTTTAAAAAACGACAAACAACCTATAGAGCAGGTTGTGAGGAATTTGAATCGGGGTGGATATGTGGGGAAAAAAGTTCATCATGGCCGCGGGCCTGTTGCAGTTGTGCGCCATCAGCATATGCGCGCAAAGCACCGGCTCCATCAGCGGGGTGGTTACGGACGAGTCCGGAGCAGTAATTCCCGGTGTCTCGGTAAGCGTGACCAACACTCAGACCGGAGTGATTTCAAAAGGCACCAGCCTTGAAGACGGGAAATTTCTTTTCGGGAGCCTCTTGACGGGGACCTATGTGACTTCGGCAGAGCTGCCCGGCTTCAAGCGCTACTCGGGGTCTCCAATCGAAGTGCACGTCGGCGACAGGCTGACGCTGAACATCGCCCTGCAAATCGGGACTGCGGGTGAGGAGGTTACGGTAACTGCGGAGGCGCCATTGCTGCGGACCGAAGATGCGCAGGTTGGCGAAGTCATCAACAACAACTTCATCAGCAGCATGCCTCAGCTCAGCCGGGACGCGTTCGGTTTGTTGCGGCTGGCCGGAAATGTTCAGGGCACCGGCACCGCCGTGCAGTTGAACGGCGGCCGAACCAGCGCGGTGGATTATTACGTCGATGGCGGGGTGGTGAATTCCGGCCAGTCGAACCGGTTAACCAATCAGGTTCCTTCAATGGACGCCGTAACGGAATTCAAGGTTGTGACCTCGGGTATTTCCGCGGAATACGGCCGCATCTCGGGCGGCTACGTGACCCTGGTCACGAAGGGCGGAACCAACGATTTACACGGCAGTGTGTACGAGTACATGTTCAACGACATGTTCAACGCCAACGCCTGGGATCAGAATGCCATTGGCGCGAAGAAAGCCCACTTTCGGCAGAACAATTTCGGTTTTACGCTGGGCGGCCCGGTCGTCATACCGCATGTCTACAATGGTCACAATAAGCCGTTCTTTTTCGTCGACAACGAGTACCTGCGGAAACATCAGGCCGGCGCCGTCACCTTGAACAGCGTCCCTACGGCGCTGGAACGGACGGGAGACTTCACTCAGACCACGTATCAGGGAAAGGTTTACGTGATGTATGACCCGTACGGCCCGCAGGTTTTCAATACGACTCGCGGTCTGTGGGAACGCACAGGACTGCTCGGAGGGAACGGACGCATTGTTCCTCCCAATCTAATCTCGCCGGTGTCGAAGGCCATTCTGAACCTTATTCCGATGCCGAACCGTCCTTCTGTCGCGGGCAGCAGCAGCTTGAACAATTATGCGTTTGCCTCGTCGAGCCAACAGGACGATTACCGATTTGGTGTGCGCCTGGATCACAACATCAGCAACTCTCAACGTGTCAATTTCCGCGTCGCAACGTTCAGCGACGACCAGAGTGCCAGTCCGACCATGGATACGCCGCTGTACACCAGCAACGTTATCCAGACCAAGGGCGGCAAAACCGGAAACCTGAACTATAGCTGGACGGCCAGCCCGACGATGGTGGTGGACATGCGGGCATCCGCAACCTACACCCCGCTTCTGACCGGCGCGCAGCACCCGGACGGATTCAGCAATAGCTTCCTTCCCGCGGTCTACCGGAATTACCTCGCCGACAATGACGTTCCTCAAATCGCGAACACGTTTATGAGCGGCACGGCTTACGCTCAGCCGGGGACTTTATCCATCCAGAACTCCAGCACGTACGTTTTTGCCGGAACGTTAACCAAGAACTACGCCAAACACACGGTGAAATGGGGAGGAGAACATCGGCGCTATTACGACAACTTCTCCAACGCCGGCAACAACAACATCATCAACTTCATGGTCAACCCGTTGCACCAGTTCCAGGGTGATTTTGGTTTGGGTGCGAACGAAGGCCGCGTCCTTGGTTTAGGCAGTTTCCTGCTGGGCATCAACAATCGCAACAATGTGGCCAAGCCGACGAGCCGCTCGATGAACACGAACTATCTGGGCGCGTTTCTTCAGGACGACTGGAAGGTGACTTCAAAGCTGACGTTGAATCTGGGCATCCGCTGGGACGACGAGCGTCCGACCACGGAGCGGTACGACCGACTCTATTTCTGGGATCCGACGCATGCCCCTCTCTACGCCGTCAATCCGGGCTACAACTTCACTGCCGAAGCAATCAAGGCGGGGTTGCCCGCCAATACGCCGGTCCCGGCCTGGTTCACGCGTGGAAGCTTCGATCCAGGCGCGGTGATGATCGCGAACACGAAGGAATTCCCGAAGCGTTCGCCTCAGGACCTGAGCAATTTCCAATTCGTTCCCCGCGTCGGCGTCGCGTATCAGGTCGAGAAGAACACGGTGATTCGCGCGTCGTTCGGCAAGATGTACCTTCCCACCACCGGCAACGCGAACAACTATGCCACCAGCAATTCGAACGTTGCGCTGTCCGATCAGGCGTTCGCCGGCTGGCATGCTTCCACCGACGGCGGCCGCACCTACATTTCCACCTGGGCGAATCCCTTCCCGCTGGCCTCGATGTTCAGCACCTACACGCGCGATGTGTGGACGGCCAACCAGCAGAGTTCGGCCGATCCGGGCGCGAACGTGGTTTCGGCCGAGCTGCGGATGCCTCGCGAGTACAACTACTCCGCGGAGATCCAACACCAGTTGCCGGGAAACATGGTGGTGAACCTGGGCTATGCCGGAAATCGCGGCTATGGCCTGCTGGCCACCAACACCATCAGTTCCTATCCGAAAGACCTGCTGATTCCTTCGCTGTCCGCGACCAGCCAGATTTACATGCTGTCGCCGAACGCGGGACAGACACCGGAAACGACCATCACGGGAACGACGCAGCAGATGGGACTGTTGCAATACCAGTATCCCTACTACGGACGTGTTCAAGTGTCCGGACTGCCTCTCGGCAAATCCATCTATAACGCGATGACGGTGCGGTTGGAGCGACGGTTCAGTCAGGGCCTTTCGGTTCTGACAAACTACACGTTGGGCCGATTGAAAGATGACGTCGGCGGTGCCGACGGGCAAGGCTCCAAAACGGTTCAGTCGTTCGATTCCTATCACGCGGCCTGGGGATTGAGCCCGCTGGATCGCAAGCATCGCCTCAACCTCTCGTGGACATATGAATTCCCGTTCGGCCAGGGGCGCACGTGGATGGGCGCGCCGTCCGGTGTGGCAGCGCGAATGTTGGATAAAGTCGTCGGCGGCTGGCAGGTGGCGGGCAACTACAACTTTTTCACCGGGACGCCGATAACATTGACGGGAAGCACGACCAGCAATATCAACAACACGATCAAGATCAACCAGACCTGGGGAAGCTACGCGACTTCAGACCACGACCTGACCCCGACGAACTATCAAAGCGATTCCCAGGTGTTGCATTCACCGGTGGATCCCGTGACGGCGGCCAGCATCCGGCGTCTGGATCCCGCGAGAGTGGTCGGCGCGCAAGTCTTCGTCTCGGGCAACCTGCCGCCGAATGACGACGCGTATCGCAATCCTTCACGTCATCAGTGGGACCTTTCTCTGATGAAGAACTTCGCACTCGGTGAGGCACGCGGACGCTATGTCCAGGTTCGCGCTGAAGCCCAGAATGCGTTTAACATTCGCGGCTTCGGAAACTACCAGTCACAGATCGGAAACGCGAACTACGGGCTGATCACCAGTGCGGGCAACACGGCCCGGCAAATTCAGCTCTCGGCCCGCATTAACTTCTGAGGTTGAATCCGCTGTAGCGGCGGTCTTATGACCGCCGGTTTTATGGTACCTCGCGATAAACATGTTGATCGAGAGTCACAATAAAGCCGGCGGTCATCGACCGCCGCTACAGTGGAACGTTGTCGCATCGATCCTTGTCTCGATTTCGCTGCTCCCCGTAACCCAGCATTCGCGACCGACCTTCACCGACATCTCCTCGCAGTCGCAATTCAATTACGTCACGCGCAACGATTTTCGCGGCCGCAAGTACTTCATCCAGCCCATGGCCGGAGGCGTGGCCATACTCGATTACGACAACGACGGCAAAATGGACATCTTTTTCACGAACGGCGCAGAGCTGCCGTCAATGAAGAAATCCGCGGCATTCCGCAATGCGCTGCTGCGCAATCGCGGCGCGGGAGTGTTCGAGGATCGCACGTCAGCCGCCGGCCTCGCGGCTGCCGATACCGGCTACAACATCGGCGCCGCTGCCGGCGATTACGATAACGACGGCTACACGGATCTGTTCCTCGCCAATGCGGGTTCGAACACGCTTCTGCACAACAACGGCGATGGGACATTCACCGACGCGAGCAAAGATTCCGGAATCACAAAGCCTGCGAATACGCTGAGCGTCGCCGCGGCATGGTTCGACTACGACAATGATGGTCTGCCCGACCTCGTCGTCTCCGACTACACCCTCTGGACGCCGGAGGCCGACTACCGATGTGCCGATTCGCTCAAGCGCGAGATTTATTGCAGCCCCACGCGCTACGTCAGCGTTCCCGATCGGCTCTATCACAATCTTGGAAAAGGCAAATTCGAAGATGTTACCGAACCGTCCGGGCTTGGACAGTCGCGCGGCAAAGGCATGGGCGTCTCCATTGCCGACGTCAACAATGATGGCTTGCCGGACATCTTCATCGTCAATGACACCGAACGCAATTTTCTATTCATCAATCAGGGCGGCGGCAGGTTCCGCGAACAGGGAGCCATTTACGGCGTATCGTTCAACGACGACGGTGTTGCCGTCAACGGGATGGGGTCCGACGCAAAAGACTTCAACAATGACGGTTTTGTGGACCTCTTCTATAACGATCTCGCGACGCAGATATTCGCACTGTTCGCCGGAGATCGCGGCAGGTCGTTCCGATACGTCAGCTACGCAACCGGTCTCGGACGTCTTTCTTATCGCTTCGGTGGCTGGGGCGCCGGCTTCATCGACTACGACAACGATGGGTGGAAGGATCTGTATTCCGCCAATGGCGACGTGGACTATCTGGGCGACAATGCAAAGCAATCGGACACCATGTTCCGCAACGTCGACGGTAAATCCTTCACCGACGTGTCCGCCGGCATGGGGGCGGCTTTCACGCGCAAAGGTTTCCATCGAGGCTCCGCTTTTGCCGATCTGAACAATGACGGGGCGCTCGATATTGTCGTGACCGGCCTCAACGAGCGGCCCCGCATTCTCATGAATGCGGGAACGCCCACGGCCCACTGGTTGCTTCTGGATCTCGAGGGTACGCGCGGCAGCCGCGACGCCATTGGCGCCCAGATCCAGGTGACGACTGCGTCGGGCCGGAAGCTGTACAACCACGTCTCCGTCTCGACCGGCTTCATGTCGTCTTCCGATCGGCGCGTTCACTTCGGCCTGGGATCCGAGCGGACGACCGCGTCCATCGAAATCCGCTGGCCGAGTGGCCAGCTGCAGACGTTAACCGGCGTGAGGCCGGATCAGATTTTGCGAGTTCGCGAACCCGAATAGGTCTGTTGTACCGCCGCTACAACCGAAAGCAGCTCACTCCGCATGCAGGGCCGTTACCGGATCAATTCGCGTGGCACGCCATGCCGGAACGAAGCAGG
>JACXTT010008274.1_pt1 | contig 14444 bp, 11 predicted proteins | sample 9270951 | NCBI WGS metagenome assembly JACXTT01 (sample SAMN15532306, study PRJNA645909) | rock metagenome | isolation source: weathered quartz diorite | place: Puerto Rico | collected 2017-06-21
CGGCGAACGCGACGAGCGCCGGGAAGCCCCACAGCGGATGCGCGTGGGCCGCGGCGACGATCGTGCCGCGCAGCGCGTCCAACCACTCGAGCGCGGCACGAAACGCGACCGCGACCAGCCCTGCGAGCAGCCCGACCGCGATCGCCCGCGGCAGCAGCCGCCTCCGCTGCTCGTGCGCCCGGACGTAATCCCGGAGCTGTTTCCTCACGACGGCCGGCGCCGGCGGCGCGAGCTCTGGGCCGGCGCTCCCGGGATTCCTGGGAGGGCCTTCCGTCATCGCACGACGAGCTTGCGGTACGCCTTCCAGTGCCGGAGCGCCGCGGTCGCGCGATCGCCGCGCTCGTAGAGCCTCGCCAGGTTGTAATGCGCGTCGGCGAAATCGGGATCGCTCACCAGCACGCGGCGGTAGGCCGCGATCGCTTCCTCGTCACGGCCCGCGTCTTCGAGCGCAACGGCGAGATTGAACGCAGCGGTGAGATCGGAAGCGTCGATGACGAGGGCGCGCCGGTAATGCGCCTCGGCCGCGGTGACTTCCCCCGCCTCGTGGAGCAACCGGCCGAGGTTCGTGTGCGCGGCGGCGTTCTCGAGATCGAGCTCGATCGCGCGCCGGTAGGCTTCGCGCGCTTCGGCCGGATTCGACGCCTCGATCTCGCACGCCAGGTCGAACCAGTCCTCGGCACGAAGGCTGTCGGCGGCGGCGCGGGCCCGCTCGGCCTTGCGGCCGCCGAGCGGCGCGACGCGCTCGGCGATCTCCGCGACCTCGAACGAGAACGACTGCTGCCCCGACTCGGGATTCCAGCGCCGCCGGCCGTCGCGGACGATGATCCGTTTGCCCTCCGCCGAGATCGACACCGAGCTGAGCGACACGCCGCTCGGCAGCTCGGCCTGGAGCTTCTTCAGCGCCGTGCGCACGCGCTTGGCCGGCACGCGCTGCGCGATCAGCTCCTTCGCCGCGCGCAGCAGCACGAGATCCTGGAACGAGAACCGCAGCTCCCCGCGTGCGCCGCGCGCAGGCAGAAGGAAACCGCTGCGAACGAATCCCCGCACGCGACCGACGGTCAGGCCGAGCAGCTTCGCCACCTCGTGCGAGGTGTAGCCGCTCATCCGACCCCGGGGGCCCGTTCAGGGCTTGCCGGCTCCGCCGGCTGCGCGATTCCGATAGCCCCGGACCTCGCCGGCTGGGCCCGGCGCATGTCCAGGCCCGCCTCCACGACGAAGGTCGACACAGGGTGTCTCATCCTCCCGCGGTCTTGGCGCGCTTCTCCTTCGGAGCCTTCGGCACCCGCTTGGCGGGCTTGCGCTCGTCGGCCTCGGCCGCAACAGCCTTCGCTGCCGATCCGCCCTTTTTGCTCGCGAGGCTCGCCTTCAGCGCTTCCATGAGGTCGATCACGCGCGCGCCTTCCGTGGGTGCGGCCTGCGGCGCGGCGGAGATCTCCTCGCCCTCGACCTTCTTGGCGATCTTCTCGCGCATGCGCGTGCGCACGGCGTCGTCGTAAGCCTCGGGGTGGAACTCGTCGTTCGCGATCTGCTCGACGAGCTGGACGGCGAGCTTCAGCTCGTTCTCCTTCACGTCCACCGTCGCGATCGGCACCTCGTCGATCGAGCGCACCTCGTCCTTGTAGTGGAGCTGCTGCATGACGAGGCCGTCGGCGAGCGGACGGATCAGCACGAGGTACTGCTTGCCGCGCGCCGCGTAGCGCGCGAGCGCGGCGCGTTGCGTCTCGCGCATCGCCTTGCCGAGCAGCTGGTACGCCTTGTCGCCGCCCTTGTCGGGTCCGAGGAAGTACGGCTTCTCGAAGTAGATCGGGTCGATGCTGGCGATCGGGATGAACTCGGTGATCTCGATCGCCTGCGTCGCCTCTTCCTCGAGCGCCTTCAGCTCCTCGGGCGTGAACGTGACGTAGCGATCCTTGGCGAACTCGTACCCTTTCACCATGTCGTCGCGCGCGACCACGTCGCCATCTTGCGGACAGACGTACTGCTGCTTCAGGCGGGAGCCGCACTTCTTGTGGAGCCAGTTGAAGGTGATCGCCGCCGAGGACTCGGTCGCGGAGAAGAGCTTCACCGGGATCGAGACCAATCCGAAAGAGATCGTCACCGCGCCGATCGAGCGTGCAGGCATGAACAGGTCTGCTAGCATGCCCCCGCCTTGGCTGCCAAACCCTCAAGATCACGGGGTTCCGCCCCGCCGCTCGCGGCGTACCGGGCGAAGCGGCACGCCGGTGGCACGCCCGAGCCCTTCGGCAAGGACCCGGCGGCTGAGCAAACCACCCCCGAGGCGCTCGCGTTCGTGATCCAGAAGCACGCGGCGCGTCGCCTGCACTACGACTTTCGTCTCGAGCTCGACGGCGTGCTGAAATCCTGGGCAGTCCCGAAGGGGCCGGCCATGGACCCCAAGGAAAAGCGCTTGGCGGTCGCGGTCGAGGACCATCCGCTGGAGTACGCTTCGTTCGAAGGGATGATCCCGGACGGCAACTACGGGGCCGGCCCGGTCATCGTCTGGGACAGCGGATCGTGGATCCCGCTGGAAGACCCCCACCGTGGCTTGGAGTCGGGCAAGCTGTTGTTCGAGCTCAAGGGCTACAAACTGCACGGGGTCTGGACGCTGGTTCGTACGGCTCGCTCGCCGAAGGACTGGCTGCTCATCAAGCACGGCGGCCAGGAGGCCGAGGTTCCGGATACGTCCGTGCTCTCGGGGCGTTCGGTCGAGGACGTCCGCGCGGGCAGCTCGGGCGCCGAGGCCCTCCGCCTGCGAATCGCGTCTCTCGACGCCCCGCGCCGCGACCTCCGCGCGGAGCGGGTGAAGCTCATGCTCGCGGAGTCGCGCGACCACCCGTTCTCGCAGGCGGGCTGGATCTACGAGCTCAAGTACGACGGTTTCCGCCTGCTCGTCGGGCGCGAGGATGGAAAGGCGAAGCTCGTCTACCGGCGCGGCTCAGATGCCACGGCGCTCTTCCCCGAGATCGCTCGTGCGGTACGCGCCCTGCCCTACGACTCGCTCGTCCTCGACGCCGAGGTCGTCGTTCTCGACGAGGCCGGGCGGCCGAGCTTCCAGCGCTTGCAGAAGCGCGCACAGCTCTCGCGCGCGATCGACGTCGAGCACGCCTCCGTCGCGATGCCGGCGACCGCGTTCGTGTTCGATCTGCTCGGCGCCGAGGGCTTCGACCTGCGCTCCCTGCCGCTCGTGAAACGGAAGGAGCTGCTCCGCGAGCTGCTGCCGGCCGCGGGCCCGCTCCGCTACACGGACCACGTCGAGCGCGACGGCGAGGAGCTCTTCGAGGAGATCGAGCGCCTGGAGCTCGAGGGCATGGTCGCGAAGCGCGCCGATTCGCCGTATCGCGACGGGCGCTCCGCCGATTGGCTGAAGATCCGCCGCGAGCGCAACGCCGATCTCGCGATCGTCGGCTTCACGGAGCCGGACGGCCACCGCGCGGGGCTCGGAGCGCTCCATCTCGGGATCCCCGGCGCCGGCGGCGGGCTTCGCTATGCCGGAAAGGTCGGGACCGGGTTCGACGCCGCGCTGCTGCGCGACCTGCGCGCGCGGCTCGATCCCCGGCGCGTCGCCGCTCCGCCGTGCACCGGCGAGGTACCGAAGGGCCGCGCGAACGTCTGGGTCGATCCCGACCTCGTCTGCGAGGTGCGCTTTCGCGAGTGGACGGAGGACGGTCACCTGCGCCAGCCGGTGTTCGTGCGGCTCCGCGACGACAAGGAGATCGCCGACCTCGTCCCGGACGAAGCGGTCGCCGCGCCACCCGCAGCTCCTCCCCCGGCGGCGCCGGCGGCCGCCCGGGATCGCGTGATCCACTTCTCGAACCTCGACAAGATCTTCTGGCCCGCCGAGGGCTACACGAAAGGCGATCTGATCGAGTACTACCGAGCGATCGCGCCGTGGCTGATGCCGTATCTGCGCGACCGTCCGCTCGTGCTCACGCGCTTCCCGGACGGCATCGACGGCAAGTCGTTCTACCAGAAGGACGCACCGGGCTTCGTGCCCGAATGGATCCGCACCGAGCGCATGTGGAGCGAGCACGCCGGTCGCGAGATCGACTACTTCGTGTGCGACGACGTCGAGTCTCTCGTCTACCTCGTGAACCTCGGAACGATCCCGCTCCATCTCTGGTCGAGCCGAGTCGCGGACCTCGAGCGCCCCGACTGGTGCATCCTCGACCTCGACCCCAAGGGCGCACCGTTCACGGACGTGGTCGAGACGGCGCGCGCGATCCACCGGCTGTGCGAAGAGATCGAGCTCCCCGCGCTGCCGAAGACGAGCGGCTCGACCGGGCTGCACGTGCTGATCCCGCTCGGCGCCGAGCTGACGTACGATCACTCGCGTGCGCTCGGCGAGCTGCTTTCGCACGTGGTCAGCCGCGAGCTGCCGGAGATCACCACGATGGCGCGGCAGATCTCGAAGCGCGAAGGAAAGGTCTACCTCGACTACCTCCAGAACCGCCACGGGCAGACGATCGCCTCACCGTTCAGCGCCCGGCCGCTGCCGGGGGCGCCGGTGTCGACGGCGCTTCGCTGGAGCGAGGTCACGAAGAAGCTCGATCCGACCCGCTTCACGATCCGCACGGTGCGCCAGCGCTTCGAGAAGCTCGGCGAGGATCCGCTGCGGCCCGTGCTGACGCTCCGCCCCGACCTTCTCGCGGCGATCGAGAAGCTCGAGCGCCGCGCCGCGCGCTGAGCGGGTTTCGGCGCGCAGTGGGGCGGGTGCTAGGATCGCCGCATGAGCGTGAACCGAGTCCTCTGGCCGACCGATTTCTCCGACGCCGACCACGACGCGCTGGCCGTGGCCGGAGCGTTCGCGAAGAGCTGGGGCGCGGATCTGATCGCCCTCCACGTGATCCCCGACGTGGCCGAGGAGGTCTACGGGGAGAAGTCGACCGAGGGCAAGGATCGTGCGGCGTGGGCGCTCTGGAAGGTGAGCAAGGAGAAGGCCGAGGCCAAGCTCCGCGAGATCATCGAGAAGACGCTTCCCGAATTCACCCGCTTCCGCGTGCTCGCCGCGTTCGGCGAGCCCGCGGGGCGCATCGTCGAGGTCGTGCGCGAGGAGCGCATCGGCCTCGTCACGATGGCCGCTCGCCGCGACAAGACGTTGCTGCAGGAGATGCTGCTCGGCAGCGTCGCCTACAAGGTCGTCCGCACGGTGCCCTGCAACGTGATGCTGGTGAAGTGAGGCGAGGCGTCCGCGCGCGCGGACGCGTCAGATGCTGAAGGCGGCGCCGTCCTCGATCTCGCGCGACGCCGTCCGGACCGGCGGACGATCGTCGCGCCGGGCCGCCTCGAGGATCCCTGACCGGGCCCGCTCGATGGCCTTGCGGACCGACCCGAGCAGCCGGCTGTCGGTCGGCAGCACGTTCTCCGCGCCGAGCACCTCGCCGAGGTGCGAGACGACGATCTTCTCGTGCAGCTCCGGGCGCAGGCCCGCGAGCATCAAGCGGCCGCCGCGGGCTTGGAACTGCGCACCGAAACCCGCGAGGGCCTCCGCGGCGGTGGCGTCGATCGCGTGCGCGCGCTTCAGCCGCAGAATGATCACGCGCGCGCCCTTGTCGGCGACCCGCTGGAGATTCTCTTCCAGCTCCTCGACGATCCCGAAGAAGAGATCGCCTTCGAGCGCGAGCAACGCCAGCGCGGTCGTCCCGGTCTGCTCGTCGATCTCGATCTCACGGTACTGCCGCGGCGCGACCTCCACCATCTCGACCATCTGCAGGCGCCCGACCCTGCGCACCAGCATCGCGAGCGACAGGAACACCCCGAGGTAGATCGCGTACTGGATCGGGAACACGAGCGTCGAGACGTAGGTCGCCACCATGACCGCGGCATCCGTGCGGCTCCATCGCCAGACGTAGCGCGCGGACTGCACGTCGAACATCAGCACGGCGATCCACATGATGATCGCACCGAGGCAGGCGCGCGGGATGAAGCGCGCGGCCGGGGCCGCGACCAGCATGACCGCCAGCACGGTCAAGCCGGCGATCACCCCGACCCAGCGGGTCTTCGCGCCCATCCGGAGGTTCATCGTGCTGCGCGTCCAGCTCGCGGACGACGGCGTGCAGCCGAAGAACGCGCCGACGACGTTGCCGGCGCCCTTCGCGACCAGCTCGCGGTTCGCCTGGAACTTGACGGCGGCCTTCGCGGACAGCGCCTTGCCGATCGAGATCGCCTCGACCATGCCGAGGATCGCGATCGCCGCACTCGCCGCGAGCACCGCCTCGAAGTGCTCGGCGGCGACCGCGAACGGCGGCACCGTGAGCGGCGGGAGTCCGCCGGGGATCTCGCCGACGACCCTCACGGAGGACGCACCGGCTTCCCATCCCAACGCCACGGCCCCGGCCGAGGTGAGCGCGATCGCGATCATCGCTCCGGGCACGGCGGGGGAGATGCGCGACGCCCCGAGCACGACGATCCAGGTGACGACGGCGATCGCGAGCGAACGTGGATCGGTGCCGCCCGCGGCCGCGAGCGTGTCGCGGAGCTCCTCGATCAGCCGCGGCGACGACATGACCGCGACGCCGAGCACGTTCCGCAGCTGGTCGACGAAGATCAGCGTGGCGGCGCCGAGCGTGAAGCCGACGAGCACCGCTTGCGACACGTAGCGGCCGAACGTGCCGAGCTGCAGCGCGCCCGCGGCGACCTGCATCACGCCCATGATCAGCACGATCAGGGTCATCAGCGGTACCGCGTCCTGCGGGGCGAGAGCGAACGTCGACACCAAGGCTCCGATGACGAGCGCCGAGGTGTTCGTGCTGCCCGTGATCAGGAACGGCGAGTCGCGAAGCAGCGCGGCGACGATCGTCGGCACGATCATCGCGTAGAGCCCGTGCTGCGGCGGCACGTGCGCGATCAGCGCGAAGGCCATCCCTTGCGGCACCGCCAGGATGCCCGTGGTGACGCCCGCGAGCAGATCGCCGCGAAGCACGGACCGATCCGTCGCCGTGGGGCGGTCGCTGGTCTCCGTGGCCACGCGGTCAGCTAACGAGAAGCCGGCGCTTCGGGCAACCGGTACACGTCGCGCCCGGGCTTCAGCGGGCGGAGCAGCCAGTACGGACGGCGCGTGCCGTCGGGCGAGACGCGTGCGGCCGGCCGCGTGATCTCGAGCCAGCGACGATAGACCTCGTGTGCCTTGTCGACGTCGACGGACACGTCGGCGTAGGCGTCTCCGGGCGCGGCCGCGGTCACGCGGACCGCCTGATGCCAGCAGTGCATGCCGGAGATCGGATCGGGGTGCACCGGGAACGTCAGGTTCTGGTGCACGCCGGAGTCGGTCCACCAGATCCGGCGCGTGTCGGGATCGGCGGACTCGTGCGGAGAAACACCGGCGAGCCGGCGCATCGACCAACGGCCGCCCTGCTTGCCGAGCGCCACCGTCGCCATCATCTGCGACTGCCCCGGCGCGGCTTCGGCCTTCCAGCGCCCCATGTGGTGGCTGCAGGCGACGACGCCGGGGCGGATCCCCTCCGTCACCCAGGCCTTCACGACGAAGTGCCCGATCTCGGTCTCGACGCGGACCAACGATCCGGTCTCAACGCCGATGCGCGACGCGTCCGTCGGATGGATCCACAGCGGGTTCGTGTGCGCGATCTCGTCCAGCCACTTCGCGTTCGCGCTGCGGGTGTGGATCTGCACCGGCAGTCGGAACGTCGGGATCAGCACCATCTGACCGGGCTCGAGCCGATCGCGGTGGACGTGGCTCTTGATGTAGGTCGGCAGCGCGTATTCGGGCCAACCCCAGCGGACGAGCGTCGAGGAGTAGAACTCCAGGCGCCCGCTCGGCGTCGGAAAGCCGCGCCGGATCGTACCGTCGACCGAGATGCCGACGAGGCGGCGGCCGTCGGCGTCGGGATCGGGGGTCGGCAGCGGCACGACGTTCGGACCGGCGGGCTTCGGAAGCTTCGTGTAGGCGCGGCCGAGCGCGTCGACCCGAAGGTCCTCGATCTCGCTCGCCGGGACCTCTTCTTGGTGGAGCGGCGCGATCTTCCGCCGCACCTCGAAGCTGCCGTAGCGGCGCATGAACGCGAGCGGCGTGAGGCCTTCCTTCGCCGCACGCTCCGGCAGACCGGGGACGGAGCTCGAGAACAGGAAGCCGTAGTACTCGTCGAGGCCGAGCTTCGTGCCGGGCCGCTCCTTCGACTCGAAGAACTTGCGGATGCCGAGCGCACCGTCGGGATCGATCCGCCACGAGAGCTCGATCCAGAACTCGTTCTCCTCCCAGACCTCGCCGGGGTTCGTCTCTCGCGTATCCGCGGCAGGCGGGTGCCCCAGGCGCTCGTGGGCGGCGCGCAGCACGGGCTGGCGAAAGCCGATCCACTGCGCGTCGGGCGTCTCGTACGAGTGCACGTCGTGGCGCTCGGCGCGGAGCCCCATTGGCAGCACGTAGTCCGCGAAGCTCGCGCTCTCGCTCCACGTCGGCGTGAGCGCGACGTGCAGGCCGACGCGCGACTCGTCGGTGAGCGCATCGATCCAACTGAAGCCGTCTGGGTTCGTCCAGACCGGATTGTAGACGCGCGTGAAGTAGACCTCGAGCCGTCCGCGGCCGTCCTTCAGCAGGTGCGGCATCAGGATCGACATCTCGTTCATCGCCAGCGGGTATTCCCCGGGCCAGTTGAGGTCGTTCCAGACGTGCGGGTGCGCCGGCACGTGGATCGGCCGGCCGACGAACTTGTTCGCGACGTTCGGATGCGTGCCGCCCTCCGTGCCGACGGCGCCGAGCAGCGCGTTCAGCAGAAAGAGCGTGCGCGAGACCTGCCAGCCGCCGAGGTTGCCCGCCGCCGCGCTCCGCCAGGTGTGCGTCGCGAGGCGCGTGCCGGCGCCCGCGACGATCTCGGCGACGGCTTCGATCGTCTGCGCCGCCACGCCCGACTCCGCCGCGGCGTGCTCGAACGTGTACTCGGCGTAGAGCCGCGCGAGCTCGGCCTCGAAGCACTCGAACGTCTGCGGCAGATCCGCGCACTCGGCGGCCAGGAACTCCTGCCAGTTCCACCAACGCCGCACGAACTCGCGGTCGTAGCGCCGCGTGCGCACGAGGTGGCTCGCGATCGCCAGCAGGATCGCCGCCTCGGTTCCCGGATGCGGCGCGAGCCAGTGATCGGCGTGCGTCGCCGTGTTCGACAGCCGCACGTCGAAGACGATGGTCTTCGCACCCCGCGCCTTCGCCTCGAGGATCCGCTGCGCGTGCGGGTTGAAGTAATGACCCGACTCGAGGTGCGCGCTGATCAGCAGGATCACGTCGGCGTTCGCGAAATCCGGGCTCGGGCGGTCGAGGCCCATCCAGTAGTGATAGCCCGCGCGCCCGTTCGAGGAGCAGATGTTGGTGTGCGAGTTGTGGCCGTCGATGCCCCAGGCCGCGAGCACGCGCTCGGTGTAACCGTCCTCGCCGGGACGGCCGACGTGGTAGACGACCTCGTTCCGCCGCTCCTCGACGATCGCCTTCCGCACGCGTGCAGCGATGTCGTCGAGCGCCTCGTCCCACGACACGCGCCGCCACTTCCCTTCCCCGCGCGCGCCGTCGCGCTTCAGCGGATGCAGGATGCGGTGCGGATCACGGATCTGATTCAGCGTCGCGGGGCCCTTCGCGCAGTTCCGGCCGCGCGACCCCGGATGCTCGGGATTGCCCTCGAACTTGCGGATCTCGAGCGTCTCCTTGTCGACGTAGGCGAGCAGGCCGCACGCCGACTCGCAGTTGAAGCAGGTGGTCGGCACGAGCACGTAGCGGCGCTCGACGCGCTCGGGCCACGGTCGCGACTCGAGCTCGACCCAGTCGTCCCAGCGCTCCTTCGGCGGAAACGCCGCGAGCTCGATGCGGCTCGGACCGGGATGATGCGTCTCGCCGCGCGACTTCGTCGCGCTTCGCGTCGCCGACACCCGGTCGCTCTTCTTGGCGTCCATCGCGCGATCTCCTAGGCGAGCGGCACCGACTGGCCGGCCTGCATGTACGCGTGCTCGTGGGCGAGGAGCCCGGCGAGCGCGAGCGGTGCGGCGAGCGCTCCGATCCACGGCGCCGCGACGCCGGCGGCGACGAGCACGAGCCCGGCGACGAAGAACGGGCGGTAGGTCCGCTCGGTCATCTCCTCGACGGCGAGGCGCGCGTGCGCGGTCGGATGCGTGAGGCTGACCTCGCCGACGACGATCAGCAGATGGACCGCGCTCGCCAGCGCCAGCACCGTCGCGAGCGAGCGCCCGGCCGCGGGCTCGACCCAAGCGGCGACGATCGCGAGCACGGCGGAGCCGGCGAGCAACGCCTGGACGACGAAATGCGGCGGCAGCAGCGCGCTCTGCCACAGGTCTCGGCCCTTCGCCTGCGCGAACAGATAGGCCGTGTAGATCGCCGCGAGCACGGCGAGCGGCAGGCCCGCGACGGCGAGCGGCATCTGCACGCCGACCAGACCGAGCACGCTCGCCAGGAAATGCACGCCGAGGACCGCGCTGTATCCCGCGATGAGGAACGCCCCGCGGACGAGCCAGCTCCGCCACTGCGGCCGCGTGAAGATCATGTAGAAGCGCTCGGGGTGCTCGAGGTCGCCGATCAGGATGACTCCCGTGATCGCGAGGAACGCGCCGCCGACGATCGGCGCCGCCCAGCGCCAGAGTGGGCTCGCCGCGTCGAGCACCCCCGCGAGCACGAGCAGCAGCGGAACCAGATAAGCCCCCGAGGCGATGCCCTTCGTCCACGTGTAGAGCGAGAGTCGCCAATCCCACGGCAGCCGATGAGGCACGTCGTAGGCGAGAACCGCGGCGGCCGAGCTGTTCGCGCCGTGCCCGGGATGACCGGACGTGACCTGGTGCGAGAGTCTCCCCTGCTCGCTCCACATGAAGATGCCCCCGCCCGGCCGCCGCGCCGCGAGCGGGTCGAGCGTCGCCTGGTGAGCTCCCTTGTAGAAGAGCTTCGGCCTCGTCTCCTTCTCGGGCCGGCGCACGGACACGGCCTCGCGGCCGACGATCGCCGCGACCTTCGATCCCGGATCGTTCAAGTCGCCGACGAGGATCGCTTCGACGGGACAGACGACGACGCACGCCGGCTCCAGCCCGACGTCGAGGCGCTGCGCGCAGAAGTTGCACTTCTCCGCCGAGTGGTCCTCGGGGTTGATGAAGATCGCGTCGTACGGGCACGCCGCGATGCACGCCTTGCAGCCGATGCAGATCGACTTGTCGAAATCGACGATGCCGTCGTCGCGCCGGTGCATCGCCGCGGTCGGGCATGCGTGCGCGCACGGCGGATCCTCGCACTGGTTGCAGCGGGTGACCTGGAACGCGCGGCGCGCGTTCGGGAACGTGCCGACGTCGGCGTACTTCACGTAGGTGCGCTGCACGGAAAGCGGCACCTCGTTCTCGGACTTGCAAGCCGTCGAGCACGCGTGGCAGCCGATGCAGCGCGTCTGGTCGATGACCTTCGCCCACCGCACCGGAGATCCGACCGCGGGTTCCGTCACGTGGTCTTCTTCGAGCCGGGCGCGCTCTTGCGGTAGAGGTGCACGAACCGGTCCGTGTGGTGGCGGATCGTCGGATCGAAGACGCTCCGCGTGTGATCGTCCTCGGGATTCCGCAGCGTCGGGATCGCACCGGCGAGCTCGAGCCCGTGCGCGTGGAAGTCCGCTGCGGTGAACATCTCGTCGATGCGGTGGAGCTGCTGCGTGTGCTCGTGCCCGCTGCCGACGCGCGCCGCGTGATCGACGACCAGGACCACGCCACCCGGCTTCAGTGCCGTCGCGATCTGCTCGAGCACCGATCCCGCGTCGATTGCCGGCCAGCCGCGCTCGGGCGCGGCGAAGTAGAGATCGTGGTAGGCCATGACCAGAGTCACGCCGTCGAGCGTGGCCTTGCCGAGCTTCAAGTCCGCCGGGTCGGCCACCTCGTACGAGACGTTCGGAAGCCGGTGGCCGGCGAGCCGTGCGGCTACTTCCGCGCCCATCTCGCGATCGTAGGTCGCGTTGTTGATCAACCGTACGCGGCCGTTCGGCCGGACGGCCGCCGCCAGCAGCTCGCCGTAATACCCTCCGCCGCCGAACAGATCCGCCACGGTCATGCCGGCCCGGAAGCCGGCGAAGTGGAGAACGACCGACGGGTGATCGAGCGCGTCCCGCTCGCGGTCCTTCGCCGAGCGGTCGGGGGCGGCCAGTACCCCGTCGATCGGATCCGCTTTCGGGGGCTCGGCCCGCGCACACGCGAGCGCGGCCACCACCAGTGCGGCCGTGGCCGCAACCAGCACTCCTCGCTTCACGCGGCGCCTTCGACCGTGAGCTTCCGATCGGTCCAGTCGATCATGCCGCCGCGCAGGTTCACGGCGTGCTCGAAGCCGAGGCCGATGAGGATCGCCGCGCCCGTAGTGCTGCGACCGCCCGCGCGGCAGACGACGACGATCGGCTGATCCTTGTGCGTTTGGATCTCGGTGCTCCGCGCCGAGAGCTGACCGAGCGGGATCGAGACCGCGCCCGGGATGTGCCCGAACTCGCCGACGAACTCCTCGGGCTCGCGCACGTCGACGATCAGCGGTCGCGGCTCGCGGCTGAGCATCTCGACGACTTCGGGAGCGGTCCGCTGGCGTACGTGGTTCATCTCGTTCAGCGTCGGGAACTTGATGCCTTCGGCGTCGATCGACGTCTGGTTCGGCAGCAGCACTTCCTGGATCTTCTCCGGAAGCGGCAGCCCGAGGTTGTTCATGATCTCGATGTAGGCGTCGCGCGCGCGCCCCGCGATGCGCGGGTTCAGGCGCTTCTCGTCGCCGATCGTCGAGCTGGTGTTGCCGCGGTAGTCGTGTGCGGGGTAGACGCGCGTCTCGTCGGGCAACGTGAAGAACTTGCCGGTGATCGAGTCGTACTGCGCTCCCGGATCTCCGCCGTCGAAGTCCGACCGTCCGGTGCCGCGGATGAGCATCGTGTCGCCGGTCATCAAGCGACCCTCGACGAGCAAGGAGATGCCGTCGGGCGTGTGCCCCGGCGTGGCCAGCACGCGCATGCGGAGGGTGCCGATCTCGATCTCGTCCCCGTCCTCGACGTGACGATCGACGTGCGGTGCGGGAGCGCGCCGGTGCATGATGGTCGTCGCCCCGACGAGCTCGCGAAGGTCGAAGCTCGCGGTGCGATGATCGGCGTGCGTGTGCGTATCGATCACGGCGACGAGGCGGAGCCCCTCGTAGGCGAGCACCGCGAGGTAGCGCTCGAGATGATCGCGAAGCGGGTCGACCAGGACGGCGGCATGGGCCTCCGGGCAGGCGACGAGATAGGTCTTGCACTTGCCGCGGTTCAGCTCGCGAAACAGCATGTCGTTCTCTCCGTGTGTCCCAGAAGGAGCTTGCGGAACGCCGACCCACGATCTATACTGCATGAGTATTCAGCAATATAGCACTCGAAGTCAAGCGGAGGCTCCGTGGCGCACTTCACACCTTACTCGTCGTTGATCGGCGGCGCACTGATCGGGCTCGCCGCCGCGCTGCTGATGTCCACCAGCGGGCGCATCGCGGGCATCAGCGGCATCTTCGGCGGCGTCCTGGCCCCGGCCGCCGACGGCCGCGGCTGGCGGCTCACGTTCCTGCTCGGGCTGCTGTTCGGCTGCGCGCTCGTCCAGGTCGTCTTGGGGCCCGGGCCGGTCGACATGGTCGCGAGCGGTCCCGCGCTCGTGCTCGCCGGACTGCTCGTCCGCGTCGGCACGCGCGCCGCGAACGGCTGCACCAGCGGGCACGGCGTCTGCGGCATCGCACGCTTCTCGTCACGCTCGATCGTCGCCACGCTCACGTTCATGGCGGCCGGGCTCGTCACCGTCTTCGTGGTTCGCCACGTCATCGGAGGTTGAGATCATGACTTCGAGCTCGCGCACGCTGCTCTCGTCGCTCGCCGCCGGTTCTCTGTTCGGCGCCGGGCTCACGATCTCGCAGATGGTCAATCCCAACAAGGTCGCTTCGTTCCTCGACGTGGCCGGCGACTGGGATCCGTCGCTCGCCCTCGTGATGGGCTCGGCGCTCGGCGTGACGGCGGTGCTCTACCGCTTCGCGCTTCGCCGCTCGGCGCCGCTCTTCGAGGCGGAGTTCCATCTGCCGAAGACGAGCACGATCGACGGCAAGCTGCTGTTCGGATCGGCGCTGTTCGGAATCGGTTGGGGACTCGGCGGGCTCTGCCCGGGCCCCGCGCTCGCGGGGCTCAGCTACGGCCTGCGCGACTCGCTGATCTTCGTCGGCTCGATGGCGGCGGGCATGCTGTTCTGGGATCGCGCGGGGACCGTCGCGGCCTCGTCGGTCGGCGCTTCGGAGCGCGCGGGCGCGATCTCGACGAGCTCCGCAGCCCGCGGCTAGCTAAACCGCCAGCCGTAAACGCAACGAGCCCCGGAGGCACTCGGCCTCCGGGGCTCGTGATGCACGCAGCGCCGTGTCGCTTACTTGTCGGAGGTCATCGCGGCCGGGGCTGCAGGCGCCGCCGCCGGAGCGGCCGCACCGCCGCCCTGCTTCTGCGCGAGACGCT
>JACXTT010008275.1_pt1 | contig 14444 bp, 10 predicted proteins | sample 9270951 | NCBI WGS metagenome assembly JACXTT01 (sample SAMN15532306, study PRJNA645909) | rock metagenome | isolation source: weathered quartz diorite | place: Puerto Rico | collected 2017-06-21
CCGAGCAATCGCACCGGGAGATTTCGATAACGATGGGCTGCCGGACTTATGCATACTGACCGATTCCGGCCCCACGCTCTACCACAACCGCAAGGGAGTTTTCGAGAAACACCCGGCGGAGTTGCCGGCCGGACAGTACGAAAAGGCGTTGTGGCTGGACTACGATCACGACGGCGATCTGGATCTGCTCCTGCTGGGCGATCACTCCGCGCTCGCACGCAACAATGGAGCGGCCGGCTTCAGCAATCAGACGGGGGATTTTCCGTTCGTCGCAGGGCATGCCGTGGACGGGGCCATCTTCGCGGTACGGCACGACACTGCAGCCAGCGATCTGGCGGTGGCTTATCGCGATCATGCGGGCGTGATTTATCGCGACCGGCTGAACGGGAAATACGAGGCTGTACCGCTCGATGATATCCCGGCGGGTGCTACCGCGATCCTTGCCGAGGATTTCAACAATGACGGCTTCCCGGATCTGGTCGCGCTGTCCGCCGCAAAGGGCCAATTAATTGAAAACCGGCAAGGCAAGTTGACGACGCTGCGCTGGATTGAGGTTACGGCCCCGGCTGTGTTCGCCGATCTGGAAAACAAGGGCTATCAAGACTTAGTAACTTCGGGCGGCGTCTTCCGGAACGAAGGAAAGTGCGAACTCAAGCGGGCAGCCGGGGTCGCCCCAGCCGTCGTGATGGCAGCGGCCGATTTCACGGGTGACGGGCGCGTGGATCTTGCTGCGATCGGCAACGACGGCTCACTGCACGTTTACGAGAATCAGACCGCCACGCATAACAACTGGCTGCGCATCGGGATCAGCGGCGTGAAGAATCTGAAGCTCGCGCCGGGCGCAACAGTGGAAGTGAAAACGGGAGCGAGTTATCAAAAGCATATCTACCAGGGCGTGCCGCTCACATTTGGCCTGGGTGGGTACAAGGACGTTGACACGGTGCGCATCACCTGGCCCAACGGCCTGATTCAAAATGAGCCCAAGCAGCCGATTCTGACCGCGCTGAACATCAAGGAAGCGCAGCGGCTTTCGGGCTCGTGCCCCATGATCTTTACCTGGAATGGGAAGAAGTTCCAGTTCATCACCGACGTCCTGGGTGTGGCGCCGCTGGGCGCGAGTTCGGGCGACGGCCGGTATTTCCCGGTGGACCACATAGAGTACGTGCAGGTGCCGGGAGAGGCGCTGGCCGACCGCGAGGGACATTACGAGGTCCGGATCACGGAGGAACTGCGCGAGGTTTCATATCTCGATCGCGTGCAGCTGATTGCGCTGGATCATCGCGCCGGTACGGAAATCTTCACAAATGAAAAGTTCAAATCGCCGCCATTCCCGGAATTCCGGCTATATGGTGCAGACCGCCGGATCTACCCGGCCGCGGCGCATGATTCGGAAGGCCGCGACGTTCTGGCGAGCCTCCTGAAGCGCGACCGCATCTATCCTGACGGTTTCCAGCGCGACTATAACGGGGTGGCCGAGTTGCATCATCTGGATCTCGATTTCGGCCGGGCAGCGCGGGACGGACGCGCCGTGCTGGTTCTCAACGGTTGGGTGGATTGGGCCGACGGCAGCACGTTTTTACGCGCCGCGCAGGAATTAAAGAGCGGTCTCATCCTGCCGTACTTACAGGTGAGGAACGCACGCGGTGAGTGGCAAACGGTCATCGAGGATATGGGCATTCCGGCCGGGAAACCCAAGACCATCGCGGTGGATTTGAGCGGGAAGTGGCTATCGCCCGCGCGCGAGGTGCGCATCGTGACCAACCTCTGCGTGTATTGGGACGAGATCTTCCTGAGCGAGAGTGCCGGCGCGCCAGACGTGCGGCTCACGCCGGTGGATGCCGCGTCAGCCGATCTGCGGTTCCGTGGATTCTCGAAGGCGACGATCGATCCGGCGCGCAAGCAACCCGAGGCGTTCGACTACCAGACCTGGATGCCGGTCTCGATGTGGAATCCGACGCCGGGGCACTACACGCGCTACGGCGATGTCCGCACGCTCATCGCAGGCGCCGACGATCGAATGGTGATCATGGGATCGGGTGACGAACTGCGGCTCCTTTTCCCGGCGCGCGGATTGCCGGCGCTGCGGCCGGGGTGGAAGCGCGATTTCCTACTGGTAGTTGACGGCTGGGCCAAAGACGGCGATTACAACACGGCGTTCTCGCAATCGGTGGAACCGCTGCCGTTCCACGCCATGAGCGCATATCCGTATCCCGCGTCTGAGCAATTCCCGGACGATGCGGCACATCGCGAATACCGCGAGAAATACAACACGAGACCAGCTTTGCGATTACTGCGGCCGTTGGCAGCCGCGGATGGGGGCGGCAGGTGACGAGGCAGAGGTTCCTTTACTGGACCGCGATCGCCTTCATCATCCTGCTGATCAATACCGCCTATGTGGCGGCGCTGCCCTCGCCGACCATCTTCTACATGGCAAACGTGCTGCTGCATCTGGTCCTGGGCGTGGCACTCACGGTTGCACTGTTTTTCCTGCTGCACGAGTTTCCGGTGGCGGCGGGCTTTTTTCTCGCGGTGTCGGCCCTCGGCGTGTACCTCGCCGTGCGTGGGAACACTACGCCGCACCGCTGGGCGCTGATTGCCCACATTGTTGCCGCCGCGATCGGGCTGGCAGCGCTGATCCCGTTCGCGGCGCACCAGACGCCCCGGTTCCAGAAAGCATTCCAGGTTTCGCTCGCGCTGCTGCTGTTGCTTCCGCTATCCGGCATGGTCTGGAGGAAAGCATTTCCCGATCCGAACGCAAAAATCTACAATGCCCTGACCGTTCCCACTTCCATGGAGGGTGAAGGCGGCGGGCCGCAATCACCGTTCTTCCCATCTTCCGCGAAAACCAATGTGGGCGGGATCATCCCGTCGAACTTTTTCATGGATTCTGAACGCTGCGGCGAGTGCCACAAAGACATCTACCAGCAGTGGAAAAGCTCGGCGCACCATTTCGCCTCGTTCAACAACCAGTTTTACCGAAAGTCGATCGAGTACATGCAATCGGTTGTTGGAACGCGGCCGAGCAAGTGGTGCGCGGGCTGTCACGATCACGCGGTCTTCTTCAACGGCCGGTTTGACCGCCCGATCAAAGAGCAGATCGATACGCCTGAAGCCCGCGCGGGCCTGGCGTGCACGTCGTGCCACTCGATCGTGCATGTGAACAGCACCATGGGCAACGGCGATTTCACGATCCAATACCCGCCGCTGCACGAGCTGGCCACCAGCCGCAACCGTTACCTCCACGCGCTGGATTATTTCCTGACCTTTCTGAATCCCGGGCCGCACAAGAAGTCGTTCTTGAAGCCGTTTATGCGCGGCGAATCGGCGGAATTCTGCGCCGCGTGCCACAAGGTGCATCTGGACGTGCCGGTAAACCGTTACCGCTGGTTCCGCGGTTTCAACGACTATGACAACTGGCAGGCCAGCGGCGTCTCGGGCCAGGGCGCGCGATCGTTCTACTATCCGGAAAAAAGCATGGTGTGCGCGGACTGCCATATGCCGCAGGTGCCATCCCACGATCCGGGCAACCGAAACGGCATGGTGCATTCACACCGATTCCCGGCGGCCAATATGGCGATTGCCTACGCCAACCATGACGAAGCGCAGATGGATGTCACGCGGAAGTTTCTGCAATCCGGCTTCATCACGGCGGATATCTTCGCGGTTTCTCCGGTTGAAGGCGGAGGCACGCAGATGGTGCGCCGCACGGGCGACGCTCCCCAGGCGATGACCGGTTTTGCGGTGGGCGAAGAGGCCGAGCAGCCTTCGACGGGTGTGATTCGGGAGGTGGGGAAGGTGGCGGCGCCCATCGATCACGCAGGCGTGAAGCTTGCGGCGGGCAGCACGGCGCGGGTGGATGTAGTGGTGCGGACGCGCAAGATCGGCCATTTCTTCCCGGCGGGCACGGTGGACGCCTTCGATGTCTGGCTGGAATTACAGGCGAAAGACGCCGATGGGCGCGTGATTTTCTGGAGCGGGCGCGTGGAGGACAACGGCAAGGGGCCGGTTGAGCCGGGCGCGCATTTCTACAAGTCCTATCAGCTCGACGGAGCCGGCAATCCCATCGACAAGCGCAATGCATGGCAGTCGCGGAGCGTGCTTTACGTGCGGCTGATTCCACCCGGCGCGGCCGACGTAGTGCACTATCTGGTAAAGATTCCGAAGGACGCCAAAGGCCCCATCACCTTTACGACGAAGCTCAACTACCGCAAGTTTTCCTGGTATTACACAAACTTTGCTTATGCCGGAGAGCCCAAGCCGGGGCAGAATCCGGCGCTCGTGAACGCGTCGCAAAACAGTCTGGAGTATTCATTCGCTCCCGCCAACATTCCGCGCGATGTTTCGGGCGAGATCAAGGGACGCGTCCCGGATCTGCCTATCATTACGTTGGCTGAAGCCAAGGCCACGGTGGAGCTGGGCGAAACGAACTGGACGCCAGTGGTCCGGAAGCAGGATCGCGAGCGATGGAACGACTGGGGGATCGGGCTTCTGTTGCAGGGAGATTTGAAGGGCGCCGAATACGCCTTCAGGAAAGTCACGGAAGCCGAACCGGGGTACGCCGACGGATGGCTGAACGTGGCGCGTGCGCTGGTGCAGGAAGGGCAGACCGACGCAGCGGACCCGTACGTCGAGAAGGCGCTGGCGATTAACCCCAAGCTCGGTCGGATTTACTTTTTCAAGGCGATGATCCAAAAGGCGGACGGCGATTATGATGGCGCCCTGGCTTCGCTGCGCACGGCCGAATCCATGTATCCACGGGACCGAGTGGTGCTCAACCAGATGGCGCGGATTCTGTTCCTGAAGCGCCAGTACGCTGATGCGCTGAACGTTCTGCAGCGCGTCTGCGCGGTTGACCCGGAAGACCTGCAGATGCACTACACCATGATGCTCTGCTATCGCGGTTTGGGTGAAAAGGAAAAAGCGGCGCACGAGGAGCAACTGTTCCGGCGCTTCAAGGCGGAAGAGTCCGCCCAATCCATCACCGCGATACGCCGGCGGGTGAGTCCGGAAGACAACAACGAACGCCAGCAGATTCACGATCATGAGAGCGTGGCAGTCTCCGGTGGCGTCCAGTGAAGACCCTTTGTGGAATAGGCATCCTTGCCTGTGTGTTGTTTATTTACGCAGACACCAAGCAGGCGGGCACGCTTCTTCAAGCGGTCCACTTCAGCGACGCGACCGAGCAGGCCGGCATCCGCTTCACGCACAATAGCGGCCGGGCTGGCAAGAAGTTTCTCCCCGAGACTCTGGGCGCAGGCTGCGCCTTTTTCGACGCCGACGGCGACGGCTGGCCCGATATCCTGCTCCTCAACAGCAAAGACTGGACGCCTCGCGGGCGCAAGTCGCTGAGCGCGCTTTATCGCAACAATCACGACGGGACGTTTACCAACATCACGGCGGGTTCGGGTCTCGAGATAGAGATGTATGCCATGGGCGTGGCTGTCGGCGACTATGACAACGACGGCCGCGATGATGTTTACATCACCGCCCTCGACGGCGATCACCTCTTCCACAACGAGGGTGGCGGCAAGTTTCGCGACGTGACCGCGAGTTCCGGCCTCCGCAATGCGAGTTTCGGCACCAGTGCCGCATGGCTGGATTATGATCGCGACGGCAAGCTCGATCTGTTCGTGGCGAATTACGTCCAATGGACGCCGAAGGGCGACCTCTGGTGCTCGCTCGACGGCGCGACGAAGTCGTATTGCACACCGGAATCGTACAAAGGAACTTCGTGCAAGCTCTTTCACAACCTCGGCGGCGGCACGTTCGAAGATGTGAGCCAGAAGGCCGGCATCGCCGACCCAACCAGCAAATCGCTGGGCGTCACGGTGTTCGATTACAACAACGACGGCTGGCCGGATATCTTCGTCGCCAACGACACGCAGCCCAATAAACTCTATCGCAACAACAAGAACGGCACGTTCACGGAAGAGGGCATGGCGGCGGGCGTGGCGTTTGGCGAGGACGGGGTAGCGCGCGGCGCGATGGGCACGGACGCGGGCGATTATGACCGCTCAGGCCGGGCACATCTGCTGGTCGGCAATTTTTCCAACCAAATGATCGGCCTGTACCACAACGAAGGCATGGGACTCTTTGTGGACGAAGCGCCTTCCTCCGCGGTGGGCCGGGCCAGCCTGCTGACACTGGCTTTCGGCGTTTTTTTCTTCGACTACGATCTGGACGGCTATCCCGATATCTTCGCGGCCAATGGCCACATCGAGGAAGAGATCGGGCGTGTGCAGCCCAAGGTGCAGTACAGGGAGGCGCCCCTGTTGTTTCGCAATCTGGGGCAGCGGCGCTTTGAAAACGTGACGGCGTCGATGGGACCGGCGTTCAATCGCGCCATTGTTGCGCGGGGCGCCGCGTACGCCGATTACGACCACGATGGTGATCTTGACGTGCTGATCACGACCAACCACGGCCCCGCGTATCTTTTTAGAAACGACGGTGGCAACCACAACCAATGGCTGTGCGTTCGGCTGGTGGGAACGAAATCCAACCGGGACGGTATTGGGGCGATAGTGCGCATAGAAAGCGCGTCCGGCAAGCAGTGGAACGCCGTGCACTCAGGCGGGAGCTACTGCTCGCAGAGCGACCTGGCCCTGACGTTCGGCTTGGGGAAAGATCCGGTCGTCACGACGCTCGAAATCGAGTGGCCCAGCGGCGCAAAACAACGGCTGGCCAACATTATGCCCAATCAGTTCCTGACGATCGACGAAAGCAAAGGGATCGTCACCAAAGCCGGTCCCACTCCGAATCACGCGCCGTAAAAGTTCCGTTCCCAGGCGTGCTTTTTCAGAATTGCGATCACTTTGTCCGGCAGCGGTCCTTTGCCGGGAATCGAGCAGTTGAAATCCACATTGGCGCGCGTCCGCATGCCGGGTATCACGCTGGAGACCGCCGGATGCGAAATGCAGAAGCGTAGCGCCACCTCAGGCATCCCTCCATTGGAGAGCTGTAAGTCGCGCTGGATGGCGGCCACGCGTTCCGCCACCTGCTTCTTGCGATCGCCCTGGAAATATTTCGCGCGAAAATCAGTGGGCTCGAATTGCGTGAACTGGTCGATCTTGCCGGTGAGCGCACCTTCGTCCAAGGGCACGCGTGCAATTACTCCGATGTCGCGTTCGAGGGCTAGGGGAAACAGATGCTTCTCGGGCGACTGGTCGAAGATGTTGTAGATCACCTGCACGGAGTCGATCAAGCCGGTCTTGATGATCTCGAGCGCGCTGTCGGGCTGGTGATCGTTGATCGAGACGCCTACCGCACGCGCCTTTCCGGTCTGCTTGATGTCCTCGAAGGCCCGCTGCCACTCTTCGCGGGCGATCCATTCCGGGTTCCAGACGTGCAACTGCTGCAGGTCGATAGTGTCGAGCTTCAGGTTCTTCAGGCTGCGCTCGGTCGACTGCATGATGTGGTCGTACGGGAACACCTCCGCGATGGGGATGCCCGGACGCGCCGGCCAAAGCTGGTTCTTGGGCGGGACTTTCGAGGCCACGTAGATCTTGTGATCCGCTTCGCGGACTACGTCGCCAACCAGTTCCTCACTGTGGCCTTCGCCATAGGCCAGGGCCGTGTCGATGAAGTTTAGGCCCAGGTCGATGGCGTGGCGCAGGGCCAACCGGGACTCGCGGTCGTCGGCGCCCAGCCACTGGGTTCCGCCGATGCCCCACGCTCCATAGCCAATTTCGCTGACATGAAAACCTGTTCTGCCCAGCCTGCGGTAGCGCATGACAAACTATTATAGAGACATGAATCTCGGCAAGTCCCTGCGGTTACGGCGGATTTTCGCCCAAGGCCGGGCGCTGATCGTGCCACTCGATCACCGGACCGATGATCCGATTCCGCTGGTGCGCAGCGTGGCGCGCTCGGGCGTGGATGGTGTCGCATTGTCCCCCGGGGTGCTGGAGCGGGTTATCGAAGACCTGGCGGGACTGGCGGTAATTCTGCGCCTCAACGGATCCAAGCGCACGCCGCAACTGGTGAGCGTACAGGGCGCGCTGGAACTGGGAGCGGAAGCGGTGCTGCTCAGAGTGGACGCGCACGATACGCGCGACCTCGAGCGTCTGGGCCGGGTCACCGAGGATGCGCGCCGCTTGGGGACGCCGGTCATAGCGGAGATCGTAGGCGAGGATCTGGCAGCGGTGGTGACCATTGCCGCGGAGTATGGAGCCGACGTAATCCAGACGCAATCCTTCGGAGACTTTGCGGATTTCCGGCAGACGGTGCGGACGGCGGGCCGCCCTGTTTTGGCGTCGGCGGGCCAGTCCGGCTCGATCGGCGATCTTCTGCGCTTTGTTAACAACTGCCTGGAGGCTGGCGGGCAGGGAGTGGTGGTCGAGCCCCAGCGGGAGCCGGTGCTGGCGGGGATCAACGCGCTGGTGCACCAGGGCGTTTCCGTGGCCGAAGCGCTGGCCATCGCGGAGTCCGAGCGGGCCATGGTTCCCGAATAGCAGAAACGCGCGGCGCGATAAACTAGTCCTAGAAGGTATGCGGAGAATCCTATCCGCGCTGTGTCTCTTTGCGGTTTCCGCGCTTGCCGCCAATCTCCGTCTTTACCTGAAGGACGGCACGTATCAGATGGTGCGCGAATATGCCATCCAGCAGGACCGCGTGCATTACTACAGCATCGAGCGCAGCGATTGGGAGGACATCCCGCTCGATCTGGTGGATCTCAAGCGCACGGAACGCGAGATCGCCGATCGTAAGACCACGGTCGAAAAGGAAAGCAAGATCATCGAGGCGGAAGAAAAGGTCGAGCACGAGCAGCAGCGGGACGTTTCGCGAATTCCGAAGGACCCCGGCGTGTACCAGTTGATCGATGGCAAGGAGCTGCGGATTCTCAAGGCGGCCGATTCAAAGGTGCGTACCGACAAACGGCGCGCGGTACTCAAGGCCATGTCGCCGATTCCCATGGTGACGGGGAAGGCCACGGTCGAGGTCGACGGATCTCACGCCAGCTATAACGTCGATAGCGACACGCCGGAATTCTACATTCAGCTTTCCGCCGAAGAACAGTTCGGCATCATCCGGCTGGTTCCGAAGGAGAACTTCCGCATCGCCGAGAAGCTCACCATCATTCCGGTGACCAAGGACGTTATGGAAGAGCCGGAGGTGGTAGAAATCTTTCGGAAACAGCTCTCCGACAACGGGCTCTACAAGATTTGGCCGCAGAAGGCGCTCGAACCCGGTGAATACGCGGTGGTCGAATTCACTCCAGGTAAGATGAACATGCAGATCTGGGATTTCGCCTGGAAATCCGGCGCTGCCAGCGGCAAGAAGTAATCAAACTACCCGGGACTGGATGTCGATCTCTGACGTCAGCGTGCGATGCACGGGACACTTGTTGGCGATCTCGAGCAGCCGGTCGCGCTGCTCGGCGGTCAGCGATCCGCTGAAATGAATATCCCGCTCGATGCGATCGAGCATGCCCTCCTTGGTTTCGCAATCAGCGCAATCGGACGCATAGATCCTCGAGTGCCGGAGCGAGACAGTTACGCTTGCGAGCGGCCAAGCCTTCCGCCGCGCGTACATGCCGACCGTCATGGACGTGCAGGCGCCCAGCGCCGCAAGGAGGAGGCCGTAGGGCGTGGGGCCGGTGTCGGTGCCGCCGGCGGCCAACGGCTCGTCGCTGTGTAACAGATGCGAGCCTGCGCGAATCTCCTGTGCGAATCCGGCGGCGTCGCCAGTCACAATGACGTCGCCCGAAGGAGTGTTTCCACCATCCGCGGAGGGCGGCTCCTGGCAGAATTTCTCTTCCAAAGTTCTTATCTTTTCGAGCCGGCGGACGTGCCGGCTTTCACCGGAAAATGTGACGCTCAGGAAACTCCTGACGAGCTCACGCGCCAACTCGGCCGCCATCACCCTTGAGCCCAACACGAGAACATTCATGTCATCGTGCTCCACGCCTTGGCGGGCGGAATAAGTATCGTGACAAAGCCCGGCCCGGATGCCGCGCATCTTGTTTGCGGCGACGGAAGCCCCAACACCGCTTCCGCAAATCAAAATCCCGCGATCCTCCTTGTGGTTCCGGACTGCCATCCCGACAGCTTCGGCGTAATCCGGATAATCCACCGCCGCTGTGCTGTGGGTGCCGGCGTCCGAGACCTCATGTCCGAGTTCGCGAACGTAAGCCAGCAGGTTCTGCTTCAGCTCGAATCCGGCATGGTCGGCGCCAAATACGATCCGCATTTCGATTCTCCTGTGTTTGAAGATCACATGAAGCGTTTGCCCTTGGCAATTCGCTTCCTGGAATGTGCGAGACTGTGATCGAACGTATGCTCCTCATCGACGCTCATCTGGACCTGTCGCTGAACGCCGTCAACTGGAATCGCGACCTGACCCGTTCCACCGCCGAAATTCGCCGCTCCGAACAGGGCATGACGCAACCGGGCCGCGCTACGAACACCGTGGCTCTCCCCGATATGCGGCGCGGCGAGGTGGCAATCGCGATCGCGACGGTGCTGGCGAGGTCGAATCCGAAGGGGAATACGAATATCGATTTCAAGAACCAGGAGATCGCCTCGGCCAGCGCGCAGGGTCAGCTCGCCTACTACAACATTCTGGAAGCCGAGGGACACCTGCGCCAGTTGCGCACCTGGCGTGACGTGGAATCGCACTTGCGGGAGTGGCGGGCAGATCCGGACCGGTGCCCTCTAGGCTACATCTTCAGCATGGAAGGCGCGGACCCGATCCTCTCGGCGGCTCACGTGAGCTTCTGGTGGGAGCGCGGGCTGCGCGCCGCCGGCATTTCGCACTTCGGCCTGGGCAGCTACGCGCACGGCACGGGCGTTTCTGGCGGGCTGACCGCGCGGGGCCCGGATCTGTTGAGGGCCATGCGGGAAGCCGGCATGATTCTGGATGTGACGCATCTCGCCGACCAAGCATTTTGGCAGGCGGTCGAGATCTTTGACGGGCCCATCTGGGCGAGCCACAACAACTGCCGCGCTCTGGTGCCCGGCGACCGCCAGTTCTCGGACGATCAACTCCGCCACCTCATCCAGCGCGATGCCGTGATCGGCGCGGTGCTCGATATCTGGATGCTCTATCCGGGATTTAAAGCGGGCGCGACGCCCAACACGGTGGTCAGCCTGGAAGACGTGGTCAACCACATCGACCACATCTGTGAACTGGCCGGCAACGCGCGGCATGTCGCCGTGGGCAGCGATCTCGATGGCGAATTCGGAACGGAGCAGACGCCGCACGACGTGAATACGATTGCCGATCTGCAAAAACTTCCGGGCGTGCTGCGTTCCCGCGGTTATTCGGAAGCCGACATTGAAGGAATCATGCACGGAAACTGGCTGCGGATCTTCGAGCGAGGCCTGCCGGCCTGACCGCGATCCATGCCAGAATGGACCTCTGGTGACCCCTCCGACTACTTCACGGCGTCCCAGCCGGCGCGCCTATCTGCTGATTACCGGCTTCGCGCTGCTCCTGGTGCTCTTTCCTTTTCTGTTCTGGTACGGAACATGGTTCGGTCGCAGCCTCACGGATGACGAGATCACCGCGTACCTGAACGACGCGGCAGCCAAGCCGCGCAAGGCCCAGCATGCGCTGGTACAAATGGGCGAGCGCATGAGCCGCGCTGATCCCCGGGTCCGGCAATGGTATCCCAAAGTCGTCGAGCTGACCTCCAGTCCCAGTCTCGAGTTGCGGCAGACGGCGGCGTGGATCATGGGCCAGGACCACACTTACGAGCCGTTTCACGACGAACTCGGGAAGCTACTGGCGGACCCCGCACCCATGGTGCGCCGCAACGCAGCCCTATCGTTGAGCAATTTCGGCGACCCTCGCAGCAGGAGCGAGCTTGTGGCCATGCTGCGCCCCTATCCCATCCCGGCGCCGGCTGAGGGGCAGGTAAGGTACAGATTGCAACCGGGAGAATACGTGAATCCTGGAACGCTCGTGGGACACGTGGGGGCGACGGAAGTCCGGTCACCGCTGCCCGGCGAGGTGCGGTCCCTTGAGCGGCGGGATGGTGCGACTATGTCACCAGGTGAACCATTAGCTGAGCTTTCCCCTGATAAAGAGCACGTCTGGGAAGCCTTGCGCGCGCTGCTGCGAGTGGGCCAGAAGGAGGATCTGGAGGACGTGCAACGCTATGCACGAGGGGTTGCGGGCATGCCCGACCGTGTTCGCCAGCAAGCTATCCTGACCATGCGGGAGATTCAGAGCCGCGCACAGTAGCGCCGGTCAGGCGCCTGTAACCGTTGCGCCGGCTGGCATCCAGTATGATCGCAATGTACGCAGTATGACCACGGTCGAGCGGTTCACGAACGAGGCGCCGGGCCATCCGGCGGTGCGCGGCTTTCTCCACCGGCCGGATGTGGAGGCACGTGGCTCCGTAGTGCTGACGCATGGCGCGGGATTGAACTGCGCCGCGCCGCTGCTGGTGGCGGTCGCCGAAGCATTCGCCAGTTCCGGCCTGGCGGTTCTCAGGTGTGATCTGCCCTTTCGCCAGGCTCGCCCGCATGGCCCGCCGGCGGGAAACGGAGCGATCGACCGCGCCGGATTGAAACGCGCCGTCGAGGTATTGCGGAGCATTGTGCCTGGGCGCGCGTTCCTCGGTGGCCATTCTTATGGCGGCCGTCAGGGAAGCATGCTGGCGGCTGAAGATCCGGCTATCGCGGATGGGCTGCTCCTGCTCTCGTATCCGCTGCATCCGCCCGAAAAACCCCAGCAACTCCGCACCGCGCATTTTCCCAAGCTGCGCACGCCCGCTCTGTTCGTTTCCGGTTGCCGCGATCCGTTCGGAACGATCGATGAAATACAGACTGCTCTGCGCTTGATTCCGGCGCCCACGGAACTGCTCGCCATCGAAGACGCGGGGCACGATCTCGCGCGGGGAGGCTATGCTGAGGTCGCGCAACGCGCGCTGGCGGCTTTCGCGCGGTTTCTCGGAACAAGCGGGGAAGCGGCGCACCTCGGGACAGCACCATGGCGCTCGTAAGAAGCGCTCTCCTTGCGGCCTCGCAAAGCTCCTGGCTGCGCAAGCAGGCACCGCGTCTCCCGTTTATACGCCGCACTGTTTCGCGCTTCATGCCGGGCGAGACCGCCGAGGACGCGTTGTCCGCCGCCCAACAGTTGCAAGCTCAGGGAATAGCTACCGTGTTCACCGAGCTTGGCGAAAACATCACCGATACTTCGGAAGCCACGCGCGTCACCGAACACTACATCGCGTTGCTGGACCAGATTCGAGTGCGCGGCCTTCCGAGTGAGGTCTCCGTGAAGTTGACGCAGCTCGGGGTCGATATCAGCTCGGCGCAATGTTATGGCAACCTCAAGCGAATCATTCAGAATGCGGGCGAAAGGAGCACCGTCTGGATCGACATGGAAGCCAGCCCCTACGTCGATATCACGCTCGAGCTGTACCGGCGGGCACGAACGGCGTTCCCAAACGTAGGGGTGTGCTTGCAAGCTTACCTGCACCGGACCGCGCAGGATATCGCCGCGCTTATGCCGCTCAGCCCCGCGATCCGGTTGGTTAAGGGCGCATACAAAGAACCGCCCAGCGTGGCTTACGCACGAAAGGAACAGGTGGATGAGAGCTACTTAGCGCTCACGCGCAGGCTGCTGGGCGAGCCGGCTCGCCGCGCCGGCGTCCGCACGGCGATTGCGACGCACGATTGCAACCTGATTCGGCGTATCGCCACCTTTGCGGATGCGGCAGGCCTCGCCAGGGACCAATATGAATTTCAAGTGCTCTACGGCATACAGCGCGCGGAGCTGAACCGGCTGGTGCAGGAAGGATATCGCGCGCGCATCCTGATCGCCTACGGCACGTACTGGTTCCCCTGGTTCGTGCGCCGCCTGGCGGAGCGGCCGGCCAATGTCTGGTTCGTCGTCCGCAACCTTTTTGCAGCCTAAATCATCATGCTGGTGCTGAGCGAGGAGGACGTACGCGAACTGCTGCCGGCCACGGACTTAGTCGGCGTGATGGAAAGTGCGCTGGCGGCTTTCTCAAACGGCGAGGTCAACCAACCGGTTCGCACCGCCCTCGAAGTAGGCCCGGAGCGCGCATTCTATGGCGTGATGGCGGCCTACATCCCCTCACCGGCGGCCGTGGGCGCTAAACTCGTTACCGTCTTTTCCGGAAATACTTCGCGTGGGCTGCCGACCCATTTCGCCGCAATACTACTGGTCGATCCGGTAACCGGAGCACCGGCTGCCGTGATCGGCGGCGCTTACATCACTGCGGCGCGCACGGCGGCCGTGTCAGCTGTCGCAGTCCGGCATCTGGCGCGCCCGGACGCCGCGGTAGTCGCGATTCTTGGATCGGGTGTGCAGGCGCGCAGCCACCTCGAGGTCCTTTGCCAGGCCGGCCGGTTTCAGGAAGTACGGGCCTGGAGTCCCACTCCGGAGCATCTGGCGCGATTTATCGAGGACGGCGCTTCGATCGGAGAGATTTCTCTCCACGGCGCCAGCGACGCTGAGGATGCCGTCCG
>JACXTT010008276.1_pt1 | contig 14443 bp, 13 predicted proteins | sample 9270951 | NCBI WGS metagenome assembly JACXTT01 (sample SAMN15532306, study PRJNA645909) | rock metagenome | isolation source: weathered quartz diorite | place: Puerto Rico | collected 2017-06-21
GACCAGCACCGCGCCCAGGTCCGAAGCGAAGTCGCCGCTGGCAATGGTGCCGCCACTGACCATCTGCGTGATGTCGCGCTCCTCGAACTGGTTCGCGCCGGGCCAGGAGTATAGCTCACGGGTTTTCTCGACAGCCACCTCCACTCTCACCGAATCGGTGTACTGGAAGGGCTGCCTGTCGTTTTTGCGCCGCGACCGCTCGATGGTCTCCAGGCAGGTGTAGTTGGAGAGCTTCTCCACCTGCGCCCGCACCTGCCGCTTGAGTTGCGCCAGCTGGATGACGTGCTGCGGCACCAACGGCTGACCCAAGGAGATCGCCGCCGCCAGCCAGATAATCTGGGGGACAGCCTGCGTGTTTCCTATTTTGATTTCTATTTGCACCCACCCAGCCGTCCACCGCGCCCGTAGGCGACGTGTGAAGCGGCGCAACCAAATTGTAACTCCCGGAAGCCGCGCCGTCGCCCATTGACGCCTCCCGCCTTGTACAGCGAACATAGGGCCATGGGCCAGGTTACCGTCCTCCACGTCAATGGCCAGGAGCGTCGCGTCGAAGGCGCTCCCGAAATGTCCCTGCTCACCGCGCTTCGCGACCACCTTGAACTCACCGGCGCGAAGTATGGCTGCGGCGAGGGCCAGTGCGGCGCCTGCACCGTGCTGCTGAACGGCCGCGCCGTGCGCAGTTGCGTCACCCCGCTCCGTGCCACCGCCGGCAAAACCGTCCGCACCATCGAGGGACTTGAGCGCGACGGCAAGCTCCACCCGCTGCAGGAAGCCTTCCTCAAGACCGGCGCGATGCAATGCGGATACTGCACCTCCGGCATGATCCTTTCCGGCGTCGCCCTGCTGGAGCGCAACGCTTCCCCGGCTGCGTCCGAAATCAAGCGCTCGCTAGAAGGCAATCTCTGCCGCTGCGGCGTCTACCCGCGCATAGTGGAAGCTGTCCGCATAGCGGCTCGGACCGGAGGCCGGCGATGAATCTCGAAGTCGAACGCTACGAGCTGCGCGACATTCCTCTTTTCCCCTTCGATCTCGACCGCCGCGAGTTCTTCGGATTGCTGGTCGTCCTGCTGGCCGCTTCCTCCGAAGCAGGCGCGCAGGAAACCGGCGCCGCCCGCCGCCGCGCCGGACTGCCGAAAGAGATCGGCGCATGGCTGCACATCGCTGAAAACGGCGCGGTCACGGTCTATACCGGAAAGGCCGAGCTCGGCCAGAACACCCGCTCCGCCCTGACGCAGGCCGTAGTCGAGGAGTTGGCCGCGCCTCTCGACCGCATCCGACTCGTGATGGCCGATACCGGCCGCACGCCATTTGACGCCGGAACGTTCGGCAGTCAGTCGACGCCCGTGATGTCTCCGCAACTGCGGCGTGTGTCAGCCGCCGCCCGCGAGGTCCTCCTCGGCCAGGCCTCGGAGTTGTGGAGAGTGGATCGCGCCGCGCTCGCCGTTGAAAACGGCAAAGTGGTCCATGCAGCCTCCTCGCGTTCCGTCCCCTTCGGCGAATTGACCAAAGGACAGAAGCTGGTCGAGACCATCGCCGGCGACGTCCGTCTGAAGCCCGCCGAAGAGTGGAAAGTGATGGGCACGCCGGTTCCCAAAGTGGACGGCCGCGACTTCGTCACCGGGCGTCACCAGTACACGTCCGACATGAAGCTGCCAGGCATGCTCCACGGCGGCGTACTGCGGCCGCCGTCCTTCGGCGCGACACTGGTTTCGCTCGAAACCGCCGCCGCTGAAGCCTCCGGCGCGCGCGTAGTGCGCGATGGCGAGTTCGCCGGCGTCGCCGCATCCGACCCGGCGGCGGCTGCCGCGGCAACAGCGTTGTTGAAGGCGGAATGGAAGACCCAACCGCAGCCCTCCGACGCCGGGCTTTTCGATCTCCTGACGAAAGAAGGCGGCCGCCGCCGCACCGTGCACACCGCCGGCAACGCCGGCGAAGCGCTGCAATCCGCGCCCGTGCATCTGACCCAGACCTACCGCCTCGCCTACATCGCCCACGCCCCACTGGAGCCGCGCGCGGCAGTGGCGCAATGGGAAGGCGGCAACCTCACCGTGTGGACCGGGACACAGGTCCCGTTCGGCGTCCGCAATCAGCTTGCGCAGGCCTTCGGTCTTGACGCGGCGAAGGTGCGCGTCATCGTCCCCGACACCGGCTCGGCCTACGGCGGCAAGCACACCGGGGAATGCGCGGTGGAGGCGGCGCGCCTCGCGCGGGCCGCGGACAAGCCGGTCAAGCTTGTCTGGACCCGCGAGGAAGAGTTCACCTGGGCCTACTTCCGCCCCGCCGGCGTGATCGAGGTTTCGGCCGCCGCCGGCCGCGACGGGAAGCTGGCCGCGTGGCGCTACCGCAATCACAATTCCGGCACGGCCAGCATCGGCTTGCCCTATGAGGCCCCGCATCAGGAGATCGAATTCATCGAGGCGGCGTCGCCGCTGCGCCAGGGCTCCTATCGCGCCCTGGCCGCCACAGGCAACAATTTCGCCCGCGAGTCCATGATGGATGAGCTCGCCGAATCGCTCGTGCTCGATCCCCTGGAATTCCGGCTGCGAAATCTGAAGGAACCCCGGCTGCGCGCCGTGTTATCCGCCGCGGCCGAGGCCTTCGGATGGGGAAAATCCGGACGCCACGCCGGCCTCGCCTGCGGCACGGAGAAGGGAAGCTACGTTGCCTCCTGCGCCGAGGTGTCGGTGGAGCGCGGCGCCGTGAAGATCACGCGCCTCGTCACCGCATTCGAATGCGGCGCCGTTGTGAATCCCGACCATCTGCGGAACCAGGTGGAGGGCTCGATGATGATGGCGCTCGGCGGCGCTCTGTTCGAGCGCATCCGTTTCGCCAACGGCCGCATCCTGAATCCGCGATTCTCCGAGTACCGCGTGCCCCGTTTCAGCGACGCCCCCGAGCTCAAGACCGTCCTGCTGGACCGCAAGGACCTTCCCGCCGTCGGCGCCGGCGAAACGCCCATGATCTCACCGGCCCCGGCGATCGCATCCGCCATCCGCCTCGCCACCGGCGTCCGCCCGCGCTCCCTCCCCCTCACCGGGTGAAGTTGGCCGCCACTCGAATTAACACTCCTCTCGGTCTCTCTGGGGTGACAATGAGAACAGGGAGGGTTTCATATGGGAAACCGGTTGGGAAAACCCGCTCTCTGGTTCATCGCAGCGTTTCTGGTGCTCACCGGCATTCTTGCCGACGCTGCTCTTCTCTTCGGCGCTGGCGGGCGCATCAGTTGGTTGCAGTCCGCCGCTGCCGTCCTGGTCTTCGTCATTCTGGGCGGAGGTGCGGTCCTCACGTTGAGTTCTTTCGGAGGGAAAGCCGGCCGCGGAGGCTCGCCACCCGGACGATGATCCCATCGCCCCGAAGCCGCAGAATGATGTTGCTGCCCGAAGCAAGGGGGGCGAGGCTTTTGCGTCGTCAGACGCGAGCAGGATGCAGGTCCGGTAGGACGGTGGGAATTGTTCTGGCCGACTGAACCTCTGATGCCGAACCGGAATACCAGCAGCTTGGACGGTGTGGGGCCGGCACGGCCCTATTTTTCATCGGCGACGAAGCCGATCGGACGCCGGGGCGTTTGAGGTGGTGGATCGAGCAGTTTCCGAATGGCGTCGAAGACAACCCGGAACTGAGCGTCGTACTTCTTTTCCATCGTAGCCACTTTCTCAGCGAGGTCTTTGTGGGTGGCCAGCATCTCCCGCAGTCTGACGAACACACGCATGATGGCGATGTTTACTTGCACCGCACGCGTGCTTCTGAGCACGCTCGAGAGCATGGCCACACCCTCCTGGGTGAAGGCGTAGGGCAAGAAACCGCCCAGACTGCGCCTGGAAGGTATCACATTCTGTGATATTAAGAACTCCGCCTCTTCCGTCGAGAGCTGGGACATGAAGTCGTCAGGGAAACGGGCAGGGTTGCGCGTGACCTGTTGACGCAGGGCAATCGGCCGGACTTGGTAGAGGGCCGCCAAGTCGCGGTCAAGCATGATCTTGTGGCCACGGATCAGGTAGATTCGCCGTTCGATCACTTCCACCGGCACAGGGAGCACTGTATTGGCGGAACTCGGGCGTTTTTGGGACATTCGGATCAGTGTACTTGTTTAGGCAGTCTAACACTGCTCAGACTGCCAGAAGGTCGCATAGCGCGATCCGCTTTGAGCCGCAACGATTACTCAAGATCGTTCTGAGCCGCTGACCCAGGAAATAGAGCTATGTTCTGCGGAAACTGGCAGGGATCACATTTTGTGATACCAGTCGAGATTGGCTCGGTCGCGTTAGTTTTTCTTGCTTACTCCGCGGTGCGCAGAATGTTCCAGCGGTAGACGCCCAGGAAGTTGCCGTTCCCCGCCAGCGGCCGCCACCGCGGCTCCGGATGCTTCCCCAACTCCGCCAGCGCCGGCCGCCGGATCTCACCCGGACCGCCCGCGAGCGGCCCCGTGTGGTAAATCACAAACAGCTCCCGCCCCGGCTCCACCACCGACGCTCCAACGTAAATCATGGCGTGGAACGGCAGGGTCTGCGAGAGCTGCCGGTAGAACAGCAGATCGCCGGGCTGCGCCTCCCGCGTGTCGCGTGACACGAAGTGCGTGTTGTACCGCTGCAGCGTCTGCGCGTCAGCGAATTGGGCGAACGCGCCGCCGTTCAGGTCTTCCGTACGGAACGCCCCCGGCCGCACCCGGAACAGGGACGCGCCCAGCGGCGTCAACGGATACGCGTACTTCGTCACCGGCGGATCGCTGGGCACCACGTCCAGTTCCAGCGAGGTGGCCCACTGGCCGTTGTGTGACCGCAGCGCTTCGCGATAAGCGTAGCGCAGGAGCGCCGCGCAATCGCCGATCTCCCGAGCCGTCCGCCCTGGAGCGCGGTAGAACTGGCTCTCCGCAAGAAAAGTAAACCAGCGGCGGAAGGCTTTCCGGTCGGCCTCCGAATCCAGCCGCAGAAAATCCGGCGTTCCGTCGGCGTAAGAATCCGTCAGCGAAAAAACAGCCAGGAAAGTTTTCGGTTTCTCCGGCCGCGAGCAGGCAACCAGCAACGCGAACACCGCCGCGATGCCCAGCGCCCGAACCGCGACCGGCTTAAACAATCTCGGAAATCACCGAGCCGTGCACCTCGGTCAAGCGCTCCTTGCGGCCCAGGTGCATGTAGCTCAAGGCGTCCTGGCTCAGCCCGAGCTGGTTCAGGATCGTCGTATGGACGTCGCGGAAGTGGTACGGCTTCTCCACCGCCCGCAGCCCGATTGCGTCCGTCGCGCCCACCGCCTGGCCGCTCTTGATCCCGCCGCCCGCCATCCACATCGAAAATCCGAGGTTGTGATGATCGCGCCCCTTCGACCCCTGCGATTCCGGCGACCGCCCGAACTCGCCACCCCAGACCACCAGCGTCGAATCCAGCATCCCCCGCCGCTTCAGGTCCTTCAGCAGCGCCGCCACCGGCTGATCGGTCTGCGCGGCCATGCGTTGGTGATTCTCTTCGATGTCCTCGTGCGCGTCCCACTGCATGTTCCCCGGACCGCCGCCCGAAACCACGCACGTGAATCGCACGCCCTTTTCAACCAGCCGCCGCGCCAGCAGGCAGCGCCGGCCGTAGTCATCGGTGGGTTGCTTGCCGATCCCGTAGAGATCCAAAGTCTCCTGCGGCTCCTTGGAAATGTCCAGCACCTCCGGCGCTTCCATCTGCATCTTGAACGCCAGGTCGTAAGCGTTGATGCGGGCTGAAAATTCCGTATCGTCGCCGGTCAGGTTGGCTTGATTCAGATTGCGGATCAGGTCCACGGTCTTGCGACGCTGATCCATCGTCACGCCTTCCGGCAGGTCCAGGTTCAACACCGGCCGGCCGCCTGGACGGAACGTGGTCGGCTGATACACCGCCGGCAGAAAGCCGTGCATGTACATCGGCTGCCCGGCTTCCAGCGCTCCCTTCGGATCGGGCATCACCACGTACCCGGGCATCGACTTGCTCTCCGTGCCCAGCCCGTACAGCACCCAGGAGCCCATGCTCGGGAAACCGGGGATTACGCGCCCGCTGAATAGCTGATACTGCGCGGCCGAATGCACCACCATGTCGCCATGGCAGGAGCGCAGCACCGCGATGTCGTCGATGCATTCCGCCGTGCGCGGCAGCAGATCCGACACCTCCAGCCCGCTCTTCCCGTACCGCTTGAACGTCCGCTTGGTGCCCAGCAGCTTCGCGTCAGACGTGACGAACTGATACTTCGCCTCGCCGAATTCCTTGGGCCGTTTCTGCCCGCTCAACTGGTTCAGCAGCGGCTTTGGGTCGAACGTTTCGATGTGGCTCGGCCCGCCGGCCATGAACAGAAAAATCACCGACTTCGCTTTGGCTTTGTCCGGAAGATGCGGCGCTTTGGGAGCCAGAGGATCCACCGCCGCCCCACGCAGCCGGTCCTCTCCCAGCATCGCCCCATAGGCCAAGGCGCCGAAGCCGCAAAAAGCGTCGGTCAGGAACTCGCGGCGGTTGCGCGTGATGCGTATGTGTTCGGCCATGTCAATTCACATAGAGGAACGCGTTCAGGTTGAACAGCGCCAGCGCGAATTCCTTCTTCGAGCCAGTCCTCAGATACTTCACCGCGAGCTGTGTCTCCTGCGGAGTCGCTGCGCGGCCGGCTACCAGCCGCCATCCCAGATCTGCCTGCTTGCGCGGGTCCGGACCCGCTTCCCGCTCCAGACGCTTGGCCAAAGCTTCGGCCTGCACATTCGCCAGTTGCCCGTTCATCAGCTCCAGCGCCTGAGGAGCGTGCGTGCTGGTCTCACGGCGTGGGCAGCTCACCAGCGAGTCCGGCGCGTCGAACACCTCCATCATCGGCAGGTGCAGGTTGCGCTTGGCGATCAGATAAATGCTGCGGCGCGAATGCTCTCGTCTGTCCGCCGTCACCGCCCACTGCGCCGGCTTATACAGCGCGTTGACTAGTTCCTTCTCGATCGGGATGATCACGCTCGGCCCGCCCGTCTTCGGATTCAGCGTGCCTGCCGAGGCCAGCATCGCGTCGCGAATTTCCTCGGCTTCCAGACGCCGGCGGCTGAACTTCCACAGCAGTTTGTTGTCGGAGTCTTTCTCCTCGGCGGCGGCGTTCGGCTTGGGGCTGGAGGTCTGTTGCCAGGTGTTCGATAGCAGGATCAGCCGGTGGACGTGTTTCACGCTGAAGCCGCTGCTCACGAACTCGTTGGCCAGCCAGTCTAGCAGTTCCGGATGCGTCGGTCGTTCGCCCATGCGGCCGAAATCATTTGGTGTCCCCACGATGCCGCGTCCAAAATGAAATTGCCAGATGCGGTTCACCATCACACGCGCCGTCAGCGGATTCTCCGGGTCTGTGACCCACTTCGCAAGCTGCGTCCGCGGGTTGGCAACCTCACCCGTTTCCGGCGCCCCATCCGGAAGCAGCACTCCCAGCGGCCGCGGACCTACAAGATCGCCTTTGTGCTGGTAATCGCCCCTCGCCAGCAGGTGTACCGGAGTCGCCTTGGCCGGGTCCGCCGTCACGGTGAACAGCGCCGGCAGCGGCTCCGGCATCTGCTCCTGCATGTCTTCGATCTTCTTGAGGATCTCCTCGCGCTCGTCCGGCGTTTTGCCTTTCATCGAGGAGCGCAGCTTCTTGATTGCAGCCTCCAGCGGCTCCGCCTTCTCTTTCCACGCCCGCTGCTCTTCCGGCGTGGCTTTGGAAATGTCCTTGTCGTGAACCGCCGCGAAGTAAGCCTGTATCCGGTAATAGTCCGACTGCCGGATTGGATCGAACTTATGGTCGTGGCATCGCGCGCAGCCCAGCGTCACGCCCAGCAGCGCTCCGCCGACGGCATTCGTCATCTCGGTGAGCACTTCATTGCGGCTCGACGCCACTTCCTGGTTGCCCGCGTTCTTGCGCAGCGGCCCCAGACGGTTGAACCCCGCCGCAATCAAAGTCTCGTCTTCCGCCGCGCTGATTTCGTCCCCGGCCAGTTGTTCCATCAGGAAGCGGTCGTACGGCTTGTCGTTGTTGAATGCCCGGATGACGTAGTCGCGATACCGCCATGCGTCCTTGCGGTGCGTGTCGTATTCGAAGCCGTCGGTTTCGGCGAAGCGCGCCACGTCCAGCCAGTGCTGCCCCCATCGCTCACCATAATGCGGCGAAGCCAGCAGCCGGTCGACCAGGTTCTCGTACGCCTTGGGCGACCGGTCCGCGGCGAACGCCACGATCTCCTTCGGCGTTGGCGGCAGGCCGGTGAGATCGAAGCTCAGACGCCGGATCAGCGTGACGCGGTCTGCGCGCGGAGACGGCCGCAGCTCTTCTTTTTGCAGCCGCGCCAGCACGAAAGCGTCCACCGGGTTTGCGACAAAAGCCCGATCCGGCGGCTGCGTAAACCGCGGGACCTCCGGATTACCGCGCTTCACAAAAGCCCAGTGTTTCCGCTCAGTCGGAGTGTATTTGCCGAGGGGCGCCACCGGCTCGGTGGCCATGAGGATGGCCAGACTCAGGATCGCGGACACGAGGAGCTGTCTGCTCAAACCGATCTCCTTTGCCCTGTATTATATCGGAACGTCACGCCGTGACACAGGCATTCCTGCCAGACATTCCTGCCTGTGTCCTACGGCAACTGCCGCACAATCGCCGGATCCTTGATTTTCCTATCCTCAGCCAGCAGAAACGCTTTACTCAAAATCACCGACAACGTTTGGTCGCCTTCAAACGGCAGAAAAACCTTTGACGGCGACCCCTTCTCCGCCGGTCCCTGAACGATGCACAAGTACCGGCTCCCCGGCTCCAACAGAACATTTCCACTCCCCAGATGGATCTTATAAGTCGCGCGGTCGCCGCGAACCCAAAGAAATCGGTCCTCGATGCGGCAGCGGTCGCGAATGGCAAGCTTCGGCAGCAACCCCTCCAGCAGGCTCTTCCGCTGGCCCGCCGATGCCGAAAGCTCGCCGAACGAAAACTGATTCCAGTAGTCCCCAAATGGAGCCGCCTCCCGCTGCCCCCATAACGGATCGTTGCCGATGCTTCCGACGCCAACGAACAGATCCACGTCGCGCATCACCTCCGAAAACACCACCGGCGGAATCGATTCGATCGGCCGCGCTTCACCCGCCAGGCCGGTGAACTGCACTTTGTCCGTCGCCAGAAACAGGTAGATAGCGTGCCCCGAAACCGCCTGATCCCGCGGAAAGTCCACCCAGAATTCCGCTCGCAGCCCGAATGCCGGCAGTTCCACATACGGCGTATTGTGCGAATCCCATTGCCCCATCAACTGGAAGCGCCACCCACGCTCCGCGCACAGCGCGGCGAACGGATGCTGCTTCAGGATATGGCCGGCAAACCGGTGCGAATACCACTCCGTCGCCCGCTCCGCACCGGTCACCAGGTACACCTCCCGGTGAGCCTGCTTAAACGGCTGGCGTACGCCGTGATCCTCGAGCCAGCACCGCCAGCTCAAAATCTCCTGGACGCTCGAATTCAGTGGATGCCACAACCGCGCCGAACCTTCCGGACTCAGCTCCCGGCCGTCCCAGCCCGTCAGCGCCCCCTTGTGCCACATCGCCGTTTCGCCGGAGCCGAATTGCCAGATGAGCCTCCGGGCAATCTCCCCCAGCAGCGGATGCTCGACGTACGACGCGCGCCACCGGTCCACCGGAATCTCCCGCTGCGAAAGCAGCAGCCGCTCGATGCGCACGCGATGCGCGGACCGCATCCGCTCGATCTCCTTTGCTGCCTGCTTCAGCTCTTTCAAGTCCTCGGCGAACTCCCGCTTCACCGCCTCCGGCGGGCCCTTCAGCGGCTTGCCGTCCGCTCCGCGCCAGCTCAGCGCACCCTCCGCCGTCAGCTCCGCCGCGCACTCGCCGAGCGGCTCCACGCGCCTCCCGTCAGCGCCCAGCCCGAACGCAGGTACAGTGATCTCCTCCAGTTCCTCGCGCGAAATTCCCTGCCGCTGCGCCGCCGCCTCCAACGCTTCCGACACCAGCCGCCGCGCGGTTTCATACTTCACCTGCAGCGCCAGCCGCGCCAGTTGAGACACCGGCTCCATGCCCTCCATCGACGCCAGCACCTGGATGCAGGCGTTTCCCGGCCGCTGCGCCACCGCGCCGATCATCGGAATCTTTCGCAGGCAGCCCTCCGCGAACCGCGCCACCGCGGCACAGGTTTCCGCGTCGTGATAGCCGGGAAGGGACCACAGCAGCCCGCGCTGGTAATCCGCCTCCTTGGCTTCCACGACGACGCCGGTGACGCCCGGCGTCGGTCCCAGCTCCAGCCACCGTAACGCCGTCCGCCGGAACTCCTCGCGTCCCATCGCAAACACCCTTGCCTCGGCCGCCTGCCGCCATTTCTTCGACGGCTCGCTTCCGGAGATCTCGCCGCCGGCCTCCAGCACCGCACACCACTCTGGCGTCACCTCGGGGCCGATCTGCTTGCTCCAGGCTCCGGCCGGCTCAAACGCCTCCGCCGTTTTCTTGCCCTCCAGCAGTTCCTGAATGCGCTTCAGAAAGGCCGCGTGCCCGGTGGCCGTCCCGTTTTGCAGCACCGGCGCATTGTGCATCTTGCGCAAAGCGCTGGCAAGATCCGGAGTCATCGCCGCCGCTTCCGCCAGGCTCAAAACGCCGGCAAAAGGAAAATAGTAAGTCGGATTTTCGCCCAGCCGCGTTAGCTCCAGCACCTGCTCCGCGGTGAAAGTCAGCTTTCGCCGCAGCACCGCGCCCGCCGGCTTCGACAGCATCTCATGCGGCGCCACCGATATCCGGTTGGCCAGGATGCGTACCGCGCGCAGCACGAACCCCACCTGCTCTTCCGCCGTCAGCGTCTTGACCTGCTCCACCGCTTCATGCTTGCGCCTCTCGTACGCGAAGTAGTCGCCGTCAAAAGAGCTGAAGCTCGCGATCATCGCCTCCACGCGAGACATGGTCTCAACCACCCACCAGTGGCACCAGCTTCACAAATTCCACTTCGCAAGCTTCCTCCAGATCGATATCTTCAGTCAGTGACTCGATCTGACGCCCGCCTGCAATCACCAGAAATCCGTTCGTCTGGAATGCCTTCAGCGCCCGCTCGTATTGCTTCTCCCAGTCCATGGTGCGATCCCGTGTCAGGCGATACCCGTTCAGCAGCCGCTCCGATTCTTCCGGCTGCACCAGCCCCTGAAACACCACCGGATGATCCCGGTTGAACGCCTCCACCTCGCGCCGGACCCGCTCCCGCAGCAGCTCTCCGAGCGTTACGGTCCGTTTCTCAAAGTCCCAGTTGTTCACCGTGGCTGCCAGGCCCGGCGACGAATCCACAATTCGCACCTGCATATGGATAGATTATCGGCAAGAAGGCCGTCCGACTGAAGCTAGCTCGTGTGGTCCAGAATGATCTTCCACCCCTCCGGCGTCCTCCGGAACAGCAGTGTGAACAGCCCGGATACGTCGCCGCCGCCCTCGGCCGCTCGCGTCAGATGAAACCGCCCGATCGCCGATGCGTATTCCCGCCCCAGCAGTCTCACCTCCAGATCGGTGAACTTCAGCGCGCCCATCTTCTCCCGCGACCCGTAGCGTTCCCGGTACCGCGCCAGCACCTTCGCGCGCCCTTTGATCACGCTGGAGCTGACAAACGCAGTCGACTCCGAATCTTCGTAGCCATCCATGAACGCCGGAATGTCGCCCCGATTCCAGGCCGCCACCTGATCGTCCAGTACCTTGCGAATCTGGTCCACGGCGTTCTGGGCAAACGCCGGAGCCATCCAAAGCAGCGCCACTGCGAGTTTTCGCATGCAGACCACTCTACCCGAGATCGAGAGACTGAATCGAGCGCCGGTCACGCAGATAGAGCGTCGTGCCCGCCAGTGACGGCATCGTCCACGAAATTGACGACAGCACTGCTGCTTTCGCCAGCACTTTCATCCCCTGCGGCGTCGCCGTCACCAGCCCCAAATTGCCGTCCTCGTCCAACACGATCAGCTTTCCGTCGGCCGCCAGCAGTTGCGCTTTCACGAACTCCCGCGACTGCCACAGGATCTTGCCGGTCTGGATGTCCACTCCAGTGAGAAACGCCGGCCCGTGCCCGCTGGAGCAGTACAATGTGCCGCCGTCACGGACGATGCTGCCGAAGTGAACGTTGATCCGGTTCGAATACCAGACTTCCTTCACGCCGGACTGCCCGCTGGAATTCCAGAGCTGCAGCAACCGCGCCCCGCCTCCGTACGATGACGATACGAAGAGCAGGTTGCCGCCGCAGTCCACCGGCGTCGCCGCCGCGAGGCCATGCTGCGTCGGGTGCTTGTACCGCCAAAGCAAATTCCCGTTTGAAGGATCGATGCCCACCACCTCGTCCGCCATCAGGCAGGCCGCCTGCTCCACCCCATCCACCCGGATCAGCAGCGGCGAAGAGTGCGCGTTGCGGCTGGTATTTTTCTTCCACAACAGCCGCCCGTCCTGGGCATCGAACGCCAGAAAGGAAGCTCCCTTCCCGCCCGCTGTGACGATCAGCGTGTTCTTGTAAAGAAGGGGATGACACGAATAGCCGAAGTCCAGGCGCGTGCCTTCGAACTCGCGGTACAGATCGTGCGACCAGGCGCCGCGCCCCGTTTTCTTATCGAATGCGCGGAGCTGGCCCGTTGCTCCGGTAGTGTAGACCAGCGGCCCGCCGACCTGCGGCATCGCGTACGGCCCCGGCCCTACTTTCTCGCCGTTGGCATTGACGAAGCTGGCCGCGTAGTCCGACTCCCAAAGCGTCTTGCCGGTTTGCGCGTCCAGAGCGGCCGCAACCTCGCGGCGGCCGGTGCCGTACATCGTATAGAGGACGCCATCCTCGACCGCAATGCCCGAGTAGCCGTCGCCGAAACTGCGGCTCCACATTTTCTTTGGTCCCGCCGCTGGCCATGACGAAGCCATGCCCGTCGACGCGCTCCGGAAATCGCGGTTCGGCCCGCCCCACAACGTCCACGCGGTCTGCTGCGGGTTTTTACTCTTCCGCGCGACCTTCTGGGAGGTCGCCAGCGCCAGAAAGTGACGGCGAAGCATACCTTACCTCGCGTCTTTAGACGCCGGTAGGGAAGAAATGTTCCGTGCCGGGCGTCTCATTCATCTGGTATGAAGAGAGTGGACGTGTTACTCAATCGGCGGGCAATTCTCGGCGGAACTCCAATAGGCCTCGCCGGCCTGCTGGCGGCCTGCACCCGCGGTGAACCCAAGCCGCGCGCCGTCTCGCCCGGCCGCCCCGGACCGCCGGTCACTCTGGTGGAATTCTCGAGTTCCGGAGTGCGGAAAGGAACCATCGTCAGCGCGAAAATCGTCAAGACCGACGAAGAATGGAAGGAGCAGCTCACGCGCCCGCAGTTCCTGGTCACCCGCAGAAAAGGCACCGAAATCGCGTTCATGGGCCAATATTGGCGCTGTCACGAGCCCGGCGTCTATCGCTGCGTCTGCTGTGGCACGGCGCTGTTCAGTTCCGAAACCAAGTTCGATTCCGGCACCGGCTGGCCCAGCTTCTGGGAGCCCATCGCCAAGGAAAACATCGGCTCCGCAAACGACCGCGCCTACGGAATGGACCGCACCGAAGTCACTTGCCGCAAATGCGACGCCCACCTCGGCCACGTCTTCGAAGACGGCCCCGCCCCCACCGGCTTGCGCTACTGCATCAACTCCGCCGCCCTGACATTTGAAAAGAAAGCGTGACACAGACATCCCTGTCTGCGTACTTCAAGCCTGAGAGCGGAATCCTGGCTGGACAGTCCCTAAACCGGGTCAAAATGAGAAGTGTATGGTTGAGATTACCTGGCTTGGACATGGCACGTTTCAGCTTCGGTTGGCCTCGGGGGAGGTGCTGGTTTTCGACCCGTGGACGGAGGGCAATCCTGCCTATCCCAAAGGGCATTCTTTCGACCGCGTGGATGCGATTCTGATCTCGCATGGACACTTCGATCACATTCACGACGCGGTGCCGCTGGCAAAGAAGTTTTCGCCGAAAGTTGTGGCGATCTATGAGACGGCGCACTGGCTGGAATCGAAAGGCGTGGCCAATACGTCTCCGATGAACAAGGGCGGCTCGCAGCAGGTGGGACCGGTGACGGTGACCATGACGCACGCGGTGCATAGCTGCGGAATTCTGGATGAGGAGAGGATTCTTTATGGCGGTGAAGCGGCCGGCTATGTAGTGGGCCTCGGGGACGGGCGGAATTTTTATTTCGCGGGCGATACCAATGTGTTCAGCGATATGGCGCTGATCCGAGAGCTGTATCGTCCGGCACTTGCGTTCCTGCCAATCGGAGACTTGTTTACGATGGGGCCGCATGAAGCGGCGGCGGCGGCGAGGATGCTGCGGGTGGAGAAAGTCATCCCGATGCACTTTGGCACGTTTCCGCCGCTGACCGGCACGCCTGGAGAGTTGGCCAGGCTGATTGAGGATGTCGCGGAGACAAAGGTCTGGGAGCTGAAACCGGGTGTGGCGGTGAAGTGGGAGAAATAGGAAACAGGCACGCAACACCCATCACTTGGCCGGGGAC
>JACXTT010008277.1_pt1 | contig 14441 bp, 8 predicted proteins | sample 9270951 | NCBI WGS metagenome assembly JACXTT01 (sample SAMN15532306, study PRJNA645909) | rock metagenome | isolation source: weathered quartz diorite | place: Puerto Rico | collected 2017-06-21
TCTCGAATAATCTGGACAGCACCTGAATCTTCGCCGGGGTCTGAGCCATCAAACCGCGGGATTCAACGCCCTCCCCGAGAAGGACGCTCAGCCGAGAACCGGTAATTTGGACAGCAGTGATCCGCTACTCCGCCGTCGCCGGCCACTACGACGAGATCGACGGCGAGGAGCGGTTGTATCGGAGGGTTCGGTGAGTACCGTTCGCCGTTTGCCGTTGGCCGAAGCGAGTCAGTCAACGGCCAACGGCCTACGATCTCATCGTTATCGGCTGCTCCCTCGGCGGCATGCACGCGCTGAAGACGCTCCTTGCCCACCTGCCGAAGGACTTCTGCGTCCCCATCGTCGTGGCGCAGCACCGGCACAAGAAGTCCAACGAAGGGCTGCCGGCGTACTTCCGGCGCAACACGCAGTTCAAGGTGACCAACGCCGACGACAAACAATGGATCGAGCCGGGGCACGTCTACCTGGCGCCGGCGGACTATCACCTCCTCATCGATCGCGAAGGGGAGCACGGCGAGATGCATCTCTCCGTCGACGAAGCGGTGCGCCACTCGCGCTCGTCGATCGACGTGCTGTTCGAGTCGGCCGCCGACGCCTACGGCGCGCAGCTCATCGGCGTCGTCCTCACCGGCGCCAACGAAGACGGCGCGCGCGGCGCGCAGCGCATCAAGCGGCGCGGCGGCGTGGTGGTGGTGCAGGATCCGCGCACGGCCGAGGCGCCGGAGCAGGTGAAACCGGCAAGAGCCGGTACTCGTCTACACTCATGATCAGTCTTGTTTTTCTTCTTCTCCTGCCCTCCGCTAGTGTGGACGCGCCACAGGCGTACGCTTTAAAAGGCGTAGTCACCGACTCCCGCTCTCACGAAGCACTCTTTGGCGCTACGATTTCTCTTCCGAACGGGAAGCGCCTGGCGGTCACGGACAAGAAGGGGCGGTTTCAAATCGATCTGCCGGAAGTGGGATGGCCATCGGCGCTCGGCATTGCAGCGCCCGGACATGCCTCGCAGAACGTTCCGCTCCCTCACATCCCCGTGGATTGGGACCTCGCGACCATCGCCCTTTCCGTCGAGGCCCGCCTGCGCGTCCGATTGCTTTCCGTGTTTGCCAGCGACAAGCTTCGATGGCGGCTCCTCAGACTGATGGGCGGTAAGCCCGTTGAGCTCCTGAAAGAAGGCTCGTTCCCGTCGGGCAAGAGCGAGACGACGATCGACGGACTCCCTACCGCAAACTGTCTGCTGCTGCTTCGCAGTGGCGGGCCTCTTCAGCAGAAAGTCGTCATCACGTCGACGATCGAGGGTCAGACTACTGACCTGCCGGTGGCGATCACCCCGACAGTTCTGAAGTTGACAGTCCAAGCAGGAGGCCGACGCCAAGCGGGCGCCGTCGTTCAATTCACGCAGCACGACCTGCGATGGAGCGGATCGGTGTTCTGTGACGAGCACGGCGCGGCTTCCGAAGAAATGTGGGAGAGCGGCGAATACTTCGTCGGCGTACGCGATCAGGGTCGAGCCGGTTTCACGCGCGTGGCAAACCTGCAAAGCGACACCGGCACGGTATCGTGGACCTTCGAAATCCCTGCGCACCGAGTCATGGGTCGGGTGATCGACTCAGTGACCGGTGAACCGCTGCGAGACGTCACGCTGACGTTGACGGGTACCGCTCCGCGCGAAGGCGGCCTGGAAGGGCTGGAGGCATCGACGGACGAGGCCGGCCGCTTCGAATTCCGCGGCGTTCAGGAGGGCGCGCACTCCCTTCGACCCTATCGCAAAGGCTACCGTTACGACCGGCCGCAGCATTTCGAGATCAAGAAGGACGACGAGGACTTCGAGACGGAGATCCTTCTCGAGGAGATCGTCGATGCGCATGCCTTGATCGTCATCGACGCGGGCGGCGAGCCGGTGGCGAGCGCAGCGGTCTTTTTCACTGCCGGGGGAGAAACGCAACCGTTGGAGCACACCGATGACGCGGGCCGCGTGGTCCTCCCGCCGCACCGGGCCGGAGTCGTTTTCGCCATCCCGCCGGCCGGTTCTTTCGCCTTTCAGCGGATTCCGACTGATCTATCCGGCGATGTGACCCTTCGCGTTCCACCGCCGAGCGGCAGCATCGAAGTCATTTCGCAGGACACGGACGGGCACCCCATTCCCCAGGTCTTCATGATGATCAGAGTGAATGGGACGGTGATCCCGCCTGAGGTGTTCGGTTACTTTGTCGCGCGCCATGGACTGTCATTACGCACAGATGCGTCGGGGCACGCACGTCTGCAGTTTCTGCCACCCGGCCTCTACGACGTGTGGCCGGTGCGTTCGAATGGCGATGTCACGGCGCTCCCTTCCGGAAATCCGCCGCAACCCGCAGGTTCGGTCAATGTGGGCAGCGTTCCTCAGGTGGTCACGATGACGTTCAAGAGGAAGCCGTCCGCATAGAGCTCGAGTGTTTCGCAGTGCGGATATAATCAGCCTCCCCGAAAAAGAGCAGTGCCCGGAATGCCACAATCGAAGGAGTGCGAGCTGATTGTCGTCGGCCCGCCCCGGACGCCGGGCGCACGATCGTCAAGAGCGTCGACGGGAACTACCGTGTCGTCACGTTCAGCACGCTCGAAGAACTGGACCGTTGGCGAGAGGATCGGAGCTTCGAAGATCCGAGGATCCATCCCGATCCGGTAGCGGCGAGTACACGGAGGAGGAGCTGCGCGAGGCGCTGCACATGATCGAGACCAGCGCGCAACTGCAGAAGCGCCTGATCGACGACATGCTCGACGTCTCGCGCATTATCCTCGGCAAGTTCCAGGTCGAGCTGCGCCCCACGCATCTATCCGAGGTGGTGGAAGCCGCCGTCACCACCGCCCGCCCCCACGCCGCGGAGCGGGGCGTGCGGCTCACCTCCAGGTTGCTTCGGTGGAGAGCGATCTGGTCGAGGCGGACGCCACGCGCTTGCAGCAGGTCATCGGCAACATACTCTCCAACGCCATCAAGTTCACGCCGCCCGGGAAGCAGATCGATTTGCGGTGGAGCGCGTCGATCACAAGATGCGCATCAGCGTGAAGGACGAGGGGGAGGGGATCGATCCGACGTTTCTTCCGTTCGTCTTCGACCGCCTGCGGCAGGCCGACGCGTCGTCGAAGCGCAGCGGCCTCGGGTTGGGGCTGGCCATCGCGCGGCACATCATCGAGCTGCATCACGGCGCGATCGCCGCGGAGAGCGAAGGCGTCGGCAAGGGAGCGCGCTTCACCGTGATTCTGCCGCTTATCGTGCAGACGCACCTGATCGAGCGGGGCGGGCGGGTGAGGGTGGTCGCGATCTGACCGAGGCTCGCACTCGTTCACATTTCACGGTCGCGGAACGTCATGTCGTTAAGGAGAGGAGCGCCATGCCGGAGTTCTCGATCAGGATCGTCAAAGTCGGTGGCGGGGCGGGATTCCAGCCCGATATCCCCGGAGACAAGCCCGGTGACACGCTCTTCGTGCCGCCGTACTCGCTGGTGAGCTGGAACAACCAGACCGACGTCCCGCACACCGTGAAGATGGACGACGGCAGCTACACCTCCGAAGAGATCCTCCCCACGCTTTCCACCAAGACCGATTACTACGCCCCCGCCAACGACGGCCCGGTCACCTATCGCTGCGCAACGCATCCCGGCGAGAAGGGGACGATCACCGTGAAAAGCCCAGTCAAGATCGATCCCATCACTCTGTGAGCCGAGAACGACGAGGAAGACGATGAGCATGCATGAGACAGGACTCCTGCGCCGCGCTGCGTTCGCCGCCGCCGCGGTGATGACGCTGCGGACCATCCAGGCGCCGGCGCAGCAGCAGGCCGCGGAGAAAACCACCAACCAGATCGCCTGCCTGCCGCAGCAGCAGCCGCTGCTGAAAGTCCCCGAGATCATCTCCAAGGGTGGGAAGCTGCGCGCGACCATCATCGCCGGCACCGAGCAGCAGCGGATGGGAACGCGCTATCCGACCCGGATCAACGGGAGACCGTCACAGCCCGGCGACCCGCAGACATATGAGGCCTGCTATCCGGAATTCGTCCGCGTCTTCCGCAGCCCCGACGCCATTCCGCCATACCCCGGGCCGACCAAAGGCTTTGCCGATCCGATGTCCGGCCCCACTCTGCGCGCCGGCGTGGGGGAAGTCATCGAGCTGAGTTTCATCAATCAGATCGATCCGTCGAAGTTCGGCCTGTCGATCGACCTCGGCGACAACGCGGACTGCGACAGCACCGGCGCCGGCTATCCCGGAAACGACACCTACCCGAACTGTTTCCACGGCTCGACCACCGCGAACATCCACTTCCATGGCACGCACACCAATCCCGGATCCACCGGCGACAACGTCTTCCTGGAGATCGTCTCCTCGCGGCGGCTGACGGGCCAGCCGGTGGCCACCGAGGCCATGGTACGGCCCGCCTTCGACCGCATCTTTAAGAAGTGCGAAGCGGAGCTGGCCAAGGGCTCTCACGTGGAGTGGCCTGTCACATGGAGCGACCTGCCGCGCGACGTGCTCAACCCGCCGCCCGGCACCTTCCCCAACTCCTGGGTGGAGAAGCAGCGGCAGCTCCTGCAGAAGTTCGACACCCTTCCGAAGATCGGCAGGAAGCTGTGGCCGGTCGACGAAGCGCAAAACCGGAAAGGGCAGTGGCCGCAGTACTACATCGGCACGTATCCCTATTGCTTCAAGCTTCCGAAGTATCCGGAGGTCACGCCGGCGCCGGTGCCGAAGGGGGGAGAGGGGGAGGCGGAGCTCCATGCGCACGAGGGGGCCACCGCGCCCAGCGTGATGCAGCAAGGCGGCGCGCTGAAGATGGGACAGGCGCCCGGCACGCATTGGTACCACGCGCACAAGCACGGCTCGACGACTGTCGATGAAGCGAACGGCCTGTCCGGCGCATTCATCATCGAGGGGACGTATGACGACCAGATCAACGACTACTACAAAGATTTCGGCGAGAAGTGGGCGCGCACCCAGCCCGTGCTGGTGATCAACCAGTTCGGGACCGTGCCGAACCTGAAGGCGCCGGGCGCCGGGCAGGACAAGGGACCGGAATTCTCGGTGAACGGACGGATCAATCCGGTGCTGAAGATGAAGCCGGGCGAAGTGCAGATGTGGCGCATCGTCAACACATCAGGGCGCGCGGGCGCGTTCTTCATCGGGCCGCCGGCCGGCTTCACCTGGCGCCAACTGGCGCAGGACGGTGTGCAGTTCCACAACGACAACTACGCCACGAGCCTCAACAAGTCGTTTCTGCTCGCGCCGGGCAACCGCGCCGATCTGCTGGTGCAGGCTCCCTCGACGCCGTGCCCCACCGCGAGCGGCTGCCTGTCGCCGGTCGAGGTGCACAACATCGTCGATCCGGGCGATCTCATTCCCGCCACGCCGCCGTCCCGCGGCCCGTTCAACATCAGCCTCCTCACGCTGCAGGTCACCAACGACGCTCCGGTGAAGATGACGCTGCCCGCGACGACGCCCGCCGCGACCTTTCCCGCGTTTCTCGAGAACATCCAGACGTCGGAGGTGAGCGGGACCAAGCGGATCGACTTCGGGACGGTGCCGCAGACCGCGCCGCCGAAAGTGAACGCCATCCACACCATCGACGGGCAGCAGTTCAGCGGCGAGGTCGGTGCGGTGGTCCTGCTGAACAAAGTCGAGGAGTGGACGGTGACGAACAACTCCACCGGCATCTCGCACCCGTTCCACATCCACATCAATCCGTTCCAGATCACCGAGGTGTTCGCGCCGAACGCAAGGCTGGGGACTATTACAGGGTCGGGCAGCGTGACCACCACGGCGGGGAGCGCGGTGGTCGCCGGTAGCGGCACGTCGTTCAAGACGCAGTTCCGGGCCCGCGATGCGATCACCATCGCCAACGAGCCGTTGACGACCGTCAAGTCGATCGAGAGCGACACCTCGCTGACGCTCAACGCGCCCGCCGCCACGAGTGGATCGGGACGTCCGTACACATACGACGCGCTCCAGTACATCGTCTCCACGGACGACAACGCTCCGGTGGTGACGGGACAGTGCCGCCTCAATCCCGACAAACCCGAGACCTGGAAGCCGTGCGCGGCCGGCGCCACTCCGGCGCATCGGATATGGTGGGACGTTTTCCCCATTCCATCCGGCGTGGCGGTGACGGACAGCAAGGGAGCGAACATCACCATCCCCGGCTATTTCAAGATGCGCAGCCGATTTGTCGACTATCCGGGCTACTTCGTCATCCATTGCCACATCCTGGCGCACGAAGACCGCGGGATGATGACGGTGGTGGAGATCGCGCCGCTGCGTTCGCCTTATTCGCATCATTAGGGGGTCTTTCCACATGTAGAGCGGTAGGCTCCGACGGCGCTGCGGATATAATCAGTTGTCCCCAAACGCCCGGATTCAGGGGTCCTTAAATGCCGCTGCCCAAGGAACTGATTGTGATCGGCCCGTCCGAAGTGTGGCGAACGATCGTCAAGAGCATCGACGGAACCTGCCGCGTGGTTGCCTTCACCACCCTCGAAGAGCTCGACCACTGGCGCCAGAATCAGGGCTTCGAAGATCCGAGTATCTATCCCGATCTGGTGGTCGCGCTGAGCGAGGCCGGCTGCCGCCTCGGCATGCTGCCGCGCAAACTGCGCTCGGAGCTGGAGGAGATCGGCGGGAGGACGCACGTTCCGCGGCTGCGGAGCCTCGAGAATCGCTGGCCTTCGCGTACCTCGTTCTATCGGATGTGGCAGCAGCGGATCGAGATCGCGCCGGCCGCGCTGCTGCGCCGCGTGCGCGCCCTCCACGCGCGGCGCCTCATGGCCAACGGCCGGACGAAGAAAGAAGCGGCGCTCCTGGCCGGCTACAGCTCCGTCGATCAGATGCGACGCAACCTCGCGGATAGCTGACCTTTCATCGGACGTTCATCACGGCGGCGATAGGTTGCGCGCATGCGCACCGCCCGAATCGCCTTTGCTGTCCTCGTCGCCGCCGGATCGGCTCTCGCCTCGCAGCCGTTGGAGACCGAGACCGCGCGGCTCTTGCCGGCCGGCATGTTCAAGGTGGAGGTGGTCGGGGAGTTTCAGACGTCCGACACCGGGCGGGAGCGCGCGTTTCCGCTCGTTCTGGAGTACGGGATCACCCCTCGTACGGAATTGACCATCGAGCCGGTATTCGGCACGTCGATCCGGCCCCGCGGCGCGGCGGCGGTCAGCGGCGCGGGAGATCTGGAAGTCACGCTCACGCATCTCCTCGCGGCTGAGCGTGACGCGATGCCGGCGTTCGCGGTGGCGGGAGAGATCAAGTTCCCCACGGCGCGCAATCGCCAGATCGGAACCGGCAAGACCGACTACACGGTGTGGGGCATCGCCAGCAAGCAGTTCGACCGCTTCGCCGTGCACGCCAACCTCGGATACACGGTCGCCGGCAGCCCGGCGGGGACGAATCTGAGCAACATCATTGATTATGCCGTCGCTGGCGAGCTGCACCTCTCGCCGCGATTCGACGCAGTGGGCGAGTTGATCGGCAACACCTCGTCGACCGGCGACACGGCCGAGGGTACGCCCGGCCCAAACGTCCCGCCCGAGGCGGCCGGCGCGGAGACCTCCGCGCTGGTGGGTGTGCGCTACTTCGTGCGGCCGGCGCTCGCTCTGGCCATTGGCGTGAGCTACGACAACAATCACGCCAAGCTTCTGCGCGCCGGCGTGACGTACCGATTCGGCGGGCGCTGAACTTTTGGAACATTTCGCCGTCTTTTGGCACGTTTTGACGTGTCGCCGCGCTCTCGGCTGGTGAGAGGCCGAGGTATCGTGGCTCCGGTCCGTTAAGCCCGGAGCCCATCGGTGAGAGTGGCGACATTTCTCTGCTTTCTGGCAGCGCTGCCGGCAGTGGCGGCGACTTCACTGTTCCCGAAGCCACTCCATCTGGTGCGGCGCGTGGAGAATGCCTCCACCCAAAAAAGCGAAGCGTTCGACGAGTACTGCTACGGCAACCGCATCATCACCGTGCGCGGCAAGCGCGTCACCATCGCCGACTACGCCGAGCAGCAGCTCACCGAGATCGATCACGATACGGCGACGTACAGCGTCACACGCTTCGACGAGATCGCCAAGGCGGCCGCGCATCTGAGCGCGCCGCGGCCGTCGAAGAGCGCGATGTCGCGCGACACGCCGCAATTCCGCGTGCGGCAGCTCGAGACGAAGGGCTCGCGCGACGGATACGAGATCGAGAGCGGCAGCACGAAGATGGAGGTCCGCATCGACCGCTCCATCGCGCTCTCGCGCGACGCGGTCGAAGCGCTCCTCGGCGCCTCCTATCCGAATGCGCGCCGCCCCGAGCACGACGCCGTGCTGCAGGCGGCGGGCGGCGGTGCGGGCGGGGGGCGGGTGGCGGCGCAAAGCGCGGAGCAGCAGTACGGGCTCCCGGTTGAGCAGACCGTCATCTATTCGTTCGAAGGAACATCGCTGACGCTGCACACCTCGGTGGTGCGCGCCGACTCCGACACCGCGCCGCAGGAGCTGCTGCTCATCCCGCAGGGGGCGAAGCGCGTGGAGTCGCGCCTCACGCGCATCGGGCGCGAGCTGCAGGACATCGAGAGTCTTCCGGCGCGAAAGCCGTGACGCATGAGGCGCCTGCTCACAGCGGTCGCGCTGCTTCTTCTCGCGCTCCCCCTCCCGCTCGCGGCGGGTGAGGTGGCCAGCGCGAAGCTCGACATCATCGGTATCGCGCTGGAGGTCGAGCCGAACGTGGTCACCGCCGCCGACGTCCCGGCGCTCGTGCAGACAAAGCTCGGCGGCAAGACCGGCGACGACGTACCGGTCAACGGCCTGAGCGTCGCCGCGGACCTCACCGGCCCCGGACTCGACGCGCCGCTCACGCTCTTCGCCAAACCTGGGCAGAAGCTCGCGCTCCCGCCGCTGCACGAGCAGGGCGATTACGCGCTGCTCAACGTGCGCCTTCTAGACGACAAGGGGCGCTTCCTGCAGCCGGCGGTGCCGGCCAGCGTCTCGGTCAAAGTGGTCGGCGTCCTCTCCACCAGCGTCACCGTCAAGCAGCTCACGCCGGACGATCTCCGCGCCCGCGGCATCACCGTCGACTCGCGCAATTTTGATGTTTATGACTACAGCTTCACCTTCGCCATCGGCGAGCAGACTGTGGTCATCCCCTATCCGGTGATCATCGACAAGCGGACGCACGAGGCGGTGACCGCTCCCGGCCCGAGCGACTATCAGCTCCCCAAACCGAATCCCTCCGGGCCGCCGCCGCGCTTCCAGCCGCCCGCGGTTTACACCTTCGTCATGGAGGACGATCTCAGCGCTGGCGCCGGGCTCCCGCCGCAAGGCGGCGACACGCCGGAGCAGCGCCGCAAGCCGGTCATCCCCGCAGCGCTGGTCATCCCCACCGGCTTTGGCGTGCTGCACCAATTTTTCGCCGTCATTCTCAACGTCTCGAATTCCGCGCCCGACACATCGCAGATCGTGCTCGACGGTGTCACCGCGACCATCAGCACGCCCGTCGGCCTGCGCGTGGTGAAAGTGAATCCATCGGTGACGATCGGACAGCCGGTGCCGATCCGCGACTCGAAGACCGGCGCCACGTTCCTCGTGGCCAAGGCGGAGGGGACGGCCGACTGGAGCCTCGAGGCGCTGCGCACCGGCGCGCAGACCGTGGACATCGACATCCGCGCCACCTACAAGCAGCCGGGCCAGCTCGACGTTCCGCTCAAGGGGCACGTCAGCTCCTCGCTGCTGGTCAGCGATCCGCGCTTCCAGATCAACTTCGTCCACCCCGACAACATCCGGCAATTCGAGACCTACACCGCCTACGCTTTCATCACCAACACTTCCGCCTCGCAGCAGACGGTGAAGATCACCAATGACTCGATTCCGGCGTGCAGTCCGTCGAACACCGCCTTCAGCCTGAACATCTGCCGCGTGGAGGGGACGCCGCCGGCGCAGATCACGCTCGACGCCGGGCAGACCGTCGCCGTCCCGTACAGACTGAAATCGAGCAAGACGGGGCACATCTACGGGGCATCGGCCGCGGCGCCCGACGGCATCGAGGCGAGCGTGACGCTGACCATGGGCGTGAGCGAGAGCGGCGTTCCGCTCTCGCCGGCCACGCTGGTGATGCCGTGGTACGCGCAGTACCTCACTCCAGCGCTGGTCGACGCGCAAATGCCGCTCCTCGGCTTGGGATACAGCGTGGCCACGGCGCCGCTGACGCCGAAGACGGCGCTGTTGCCGCGCATCATCCGCAACGACGTCTTCCAGCGCGCGCAGGACATCGCGCGCGCGGGCGAGCGGGTCTTCATCACACGCAAGGCGGCGAGCACCGATGATCCGGCCGAGGATCGCGAGGCGATCGAGAACCTCAGCTTGGATCTGCTGGGGAATGTGGAGCGGCTGGACCGCGTGGCTGCCACCGGCGCGCTCGCGGAATGGGACCAGCTCCGCCGAGAGGAGCAGAACGGCCGCGTGGCCGGCGCGGCGCTCGCGCGCGAGCTGGAGCGGACGGGACTGGCCGGCGGAAAGACGCTGTCGCAGTTCGCCGGCGAGTTCGCGGCCACCACCTCGCATCGCGCGCCGTACTTTTTCGCCCTCGTGCACGGCGGGGCGCTGACGGTTGCCGGCGCGAGCTCGAAGAAGGAGATGAGCGGCGCCGCGGAGCAGGCCGGGTGCGTGCGCACGCTGCCGTTCGGCGAGCTGACGCAATTCTCCAATGCGACGGAAAGCGGGCAGCTCGCGCTGGTCGGCCGCTGGAGCGAGCCGCTGGAGCTGACCGTTACTCCGGCGGCGTCGAGCTTCACGCTCGATCTCATCTATCCCGACGCCGCCGACGGCGCGTTCCTCACCACCACCTTCACCGGGAGCGCGGCGGGAGCGGTGAAGCTCACCGTCGATCGCGGCAACCGCAACCTCATCGTCACCGGCGCCGCGGTGACGCCGCTCGGCAATCCGCTGGCGCAGACCGCGCTCGCCGTCACCGGCGCGGCGCAGGACCTCCATCTCGATCCCACCGGTCACATCGTCTCGGTGCTCTTCAACCGTCCGATCAAGGTGGCCGACGCGGCCAAGCTGCGCGATCTCGTCTTGCTGACCACCGAAGTGGCGGCGGCCCCCTATCTCCAGACCAAGAAGAACGCGCCGCTCGATCCAACCGCTCCGGTGGTCATCCCCGGCGCCGCGGTGCAGGACGACGGGAAGATCCTCAACATCAGCTTCGATCACGCGCTGTCGCAGAACGCGAAGTACACCATCGGTCTCGATCCCATCAGCGATCTTCGCCCGGACGGCATCACCACCGGCGCTTCGTCATTCGTTCCGCGCATCGACAACGACCAGCCGGGCGGCATCGTCCTCGGCAAGGTGCTGCGCGGCGACAACACGCCGGTGAAGAAGACGCTGGTGCAGCTCACCGCGAACGCCATGCAGTACGACACCACGCTCGACGACGGCACGTTTATCTTCGAGTTCGTCCCGCGCGACATCGACCACGCCCTCCCCGGCAACTACAAACTGGAAGTCAGCGCGGAAGGGAAGCTCGCCTCGCTCGACGGCGTGGTGCGCACCAAAGGCGAGGTCCAGCGCGTCATTCTCCAATTCCTCGGCCGCGGCTCCGCGTCGGGGCGCGTCACGTACAGCGACGGCTCTCTGCTGGCGAGCGCGCCGGTCACCGTCGGCAGCACCATCTACAACGAGTTCCACCGCGCCACCACCGACGCCAGGGGGCAGTACACGGTCAGCGACCTCCCCGTCGGCCCGCTCACCTTCGCCGTGCAGGATCCGAAGGGGAACGTGACCTACGCGGCCAATCAGATCCGGCAACCGGCTGAGGTGGTGGTGCAGGACCTGGTGATCCAGAAGCGCGATCTGGCGGGGCTGGCCACCATCCGCGTGCTGGTGAAGCGCTCCGACAGCGGCGCGGTGGTGCCCGGCGCGCACGTCGGCGTCTGGTCGCAGGGCTATGGCCTCATCGACGGCTTCACCGACATCGGCGGCCGCATCGAGCTCCGCGACATCCCCGCCGGATTCATCTCCATCCTCGCCTCGGAGTTCAGCATCGCGCGCGAGAGCGCCAACATCGACCTCGACGTCAAGCCCGACAGCGTCCTCGATCAGACGCTCACCCTTCACGTCCCTTCCGCCGCCGAGCAGGCGCAGTTCGCCACCGTCCAGGGCTATGTGAAGAAGGACGATCCCACCGCGCCGGGCGATCCGAACAAGCTCTCTCCGGTCCCCGGCGCGATTCTCAGCATCAAGTACTTCGGCTCCGTGAGCGCCGACGGCGACGGTCACTACGTCTTCCCCGGCATCCCGACCTCGCAGGGGGGAAAGAGCGTGCAGGTGATCGATCCGGCGACGGGGCGGCGCGCGAACGTCACGCTACCGTCGCCGCTCAATCCCGGCGTGACGAACGAGTTTCCCATCACCATGACCACGGCCGTGCCCGAGGGGACAGCGACGCTGCGGGTGAGGTTGCGGTCAGCCAGCGGCCAGCCGGTGAGCACGTATCGCGTCATCTGGCCCGGCTATCCGCCCACTGAATTCGCCAACAAGTTCGGCGGCGTCTACGAGCTGCAGGCCAAGGTACCGGCGCAGGTCGACGTGTGGGCGGTTCCGATCGGACGCGACGCGACGTACGGCGACCAAGTTGCGCACGGAACCATTCGCGCCGACTTCGACGGCCAGGTCGCCGTGCTCGATCTCCGCCTGCCGGGGCAGGGGAGCGTGCGCGCCTCGATCCTGGTGAAGAAGCCGTGCCCGGCCGGCGTGACCACCTGCCCCGACACATACGACACCGCGCAGGGGCTGGTCGGCGTCTCGTACCGCGTCTGGAGCGAGCAGGAGCAGGGGCTGGTCGCCGCGGATCGCGATCCGGTCCCCACCGAGAACGTCACCGGGCTGGCCGTCATCACGCAGGTGCCGGTCGGCGAAAGCGCTGGCGTGGAGACGGTCAATCATCCCGCCGGCTACGCCTCCACGAACATCACGCTCGGGTTCGAGGGCGACTCACAACCGGCCGAGTTGAAGCTGGCGCAGCTCGGCGACGTCACCGGCCGCGTCTACAACTACGACGGGCAGACGCCGGTGGCCAACGCCGCGGTCAACTTCTCCGGCAGTTTCGTCAAGCTCGACGACTTCACGCGCTTCGACGGCTCGTTCCGCTTCCCCGGCATGGCCGGCGCGCAGAGCTTCCGCATCACCGCCAAGGTGACCGTCGACGGCATCGAGCGCTGGGGCTATGTCGACGGCAACACACCGCTCAAAGGCGGTCCAGTCGGCGGCTTGAACATCGTCCTGCGAGAGCAGTCGTCGATCGACGGCATCATCGTCGACGCCGCTGGCAATCCCGTGCCTCTGGCGCACTACTGGGCCTTGGGGCTGGCCTGGCCCTATCAGAGCTTCGACAACTCGTCGGCGGCCAATCCGCTCATCGCCGATCAGAACGGCCGCTTCGTCCTCAACAACGTCTTCGCCGGCGCGGTGCGCGTCTCCGCCGCCTCGCCCATCCATCAGGAAGATCGCGGCGACTGGCAGGGAGAGATCAAGTTCGAAGGCGACAAGCAGACGGGCGTGCGCATCGTCATCGGCAGCGCAGGGAGCGGATCGCTCAGCGTGACCGTAGTCGACTCCGACAACGCCTACCAGCGCGTACCCAACGCCGAGGTCACGCTGCTGCGCAATGGACAGGGATTCGACTTCGCCAGCGCCGATGCGAACGGTGTCGCCTTCTTCAGCGATCTCCCGGCCACCGCGGCGTACGAGGTGCGCGCCACCTCCAAGAAGATCGGGCGGTCGGGAAGCAGCGATCCGTTCAGCATCACCGCCAACGCCACCGCGCAGAAGCAGGTCATCCTCAATCTGCTGGGGCGCGTCTCCGGCTCGCTGAGCGACGGCGACATCGCCTCGCTGCCGCCGGTGAAAGGGGCGCCGGTTTATCTCTTCGCCACGGGGCTGAACACCGTCGCCTCGTCCGACGGCGCCGGCGCCTTCCTCTTCAACGGCGTGCCGGAGGGGAGCTTCAGCCTCGACGCCATCGATCTCGACACCGGCCGCCACGCCAAGACCGCCAGCCTGACCATCACCAAGACCATCCAGGAGATCAGCGGGATCAAGCTGCAGTTCGACAAGACCGGCACGCTGCACGTCCGGCTCTATCTCCCCGACGACCGCGGCAACGCCGGCAGCGTCCTCGCCCCGCTGGCCACCGTGCGCGTCACGCAGGCGGGCTACACGCGCGAGGCGCAGTTCGCCGGCAGCGAAGTGGTCTTCACCAAGATGTTCGCCAACCAGGGGTTCAACGTCGACGCCGCCGAGCTGGGCGGCGAAGGGCGCATCGCGCATCTCAGCGGCAGTTTCCCGCCGGGAAGCTTCGAAACATCCGCATCGCTGCACTACCCCACCTCCGGCACGGTGGAGGTGCACGTCACCGCCGACGATCCGTCGTTCATCCCTGGCGCGCGCGTGAACATCACC
>JACXTT010008278.1_pt1 | contig 14440 bp, 13 predicted proteins | sample 9270951 | NCBI WGS metagenome assembly JACXTT01 (sample SAMN15532306, study PRJNA645909) | rock metagenome | isolation source: weathered quartz diorite | place: Puerto Rico | collected 2017-06-21
AAACCATTCGTCATTCCCGCGAAAGCGGGAATCCAGTATTTAGAAACGGATGTTAAATCAGTAACTTCTGGATTCCCGCTTTCGCGGGAATGACGGAAATTTGCATTTTTAGAGACGCCCCTATGTATATAGTTGTACCAAAAACGCTCTAAGACTACACCGCTAATGAAGCGCTGAATAATTCCATCCTGCGACGCACAGGGAAGAGCGTCAGCGAAGAGTCCTGCTGTGTCGCGGGAGGGTCGCTCCCGGCGTCCTGCCTCCCGCGACATTGGCACCTCCCTGTACGGCACAGGACGCCGTGAGCGACTAATTCTCGGCGCACGGCCGCTGATGTTGAGGGATCATGCCCGGCACAAAGCAAAAAGTGCGACCATAAAGATTAATATGGTGCTTTGCTCCACACAGGCTGTTTTTCAACAGCCTGCTAACAACCCGCCAAGGCTTCCGATAAGCGCTGTACGGCAATGACCTCCATGCCTTTTACCGGCGTCTTGGGCGCGTTTGCAGCGGAGATGATGGCGCGCTTGAAGCCGTGTTTGGCGGCCTCCCTCAGGCGTTCCTGACCGCTCTGCACCGGGCGGATCTCTCCGGCGAGACCCATCTCGCCAAACACCACCAGGTCTTGCGGCAGCGGTTTATTGCGCAGACTGGAAACCGCCGCGAGCACCACCGCGAGATCAGCTCCGGTTTCGGTAATACGCACCCCGCCCACCACGTTTACGAAGACATCCTGGTCGTACATCGCCACTCCGCCGTGGCGATGCAATACCGCAAGCAGCATCGCTAAACGGTTTTGTTCCAAGCCCAGGGTGACACGCCGCGGGCTGGTGGCGTGACTGTCGTCCACCAGGACCTGTACTTCGACCAGCAACGGTCGGCTGCCCTCGCGCGTCACCATGATGACGCTGCCCGGCACCGGTTGCTCGTGGCGGGACAGAAAAATCGCCGAGGGATTGCTGACCTCCTTGAGGCCCTTCTCGGTCATGGCGAACACGCCCAGTTCATTCACCGCGCCGTAGCGGTTTTTGATGGCGCGGATCACGCGGAAGGCGCTGCCGCTGTCGCCCTCAAAATACAGCACCGTGTCCACCATGTGTTCGAGCACGCGCGGCCCGGCGAGCGCGCCTTCCTTGGTGACGTGTCCGACCAGAAACAGCGCCGTGCCGGTCTGCTTGGCGTAGCGCACTAGTTGCGCGGCGCTCTCGCGCACCTGAGCGACCGAACCCGGCGCGGATTGCAGCAACTCGGTGTAGACGGTCTGGATGGAATCTATCACGATCACCTGCGGCAGAGTCTGCTGGGCAAGCGCGATGATCCGCTCCACGCGGGTTTCGGTGAGCAAGAGCAAGCCGGCCGTCGCCAGCGCCAGACGCTGACCGCGCATACTGACCTGTTGCAGCGATTCTTCACCCGTGACATAGAGGGCCGTCATGCGGCTGTGGAGCGCGGCGAGGGTTTGTAATAACAGGGTAGACTTGCCGATGCCCGGATCGCCGCCTATCAGTACCACGCCGCCCGCCACCAGTCCGCCGCCCAGCACCCGGTCGAGTTCGCTCAGTCCGGTGGGTGTGCGCGTTTCAGGCTGGCCGTCCACCTCGGCGAGCGTCTGTACCTGCGACTCTCCCGCATAACCCGTAAAGCGTGCGCTGCGCGGGCTCGCTGTTGCGGCTACGGTCTCGATCAGACTGTTCCACGCCCCGCACTCCGGGCACTGGCCGGACCACTTGGGGGTCTGTGCGCCGCATTCCGTGCAGCTATAGAGCAGCTTGTCCTTAGCCATCGGCATGGACCTCGACGAACTCCACCCTGCGCGCTACCCCGCATAGCAGTTCGTAGGGGATGGTCGAGGCATACCGGGCGATCTCCTCTACCGGCAGCCCCTTGCCCCACAACACTACAGGATCGCCTACCCGAGCCTGCGGTTGGCTGCGCAAATCCACTGTAATCATGTCCATGGAGACGCGGCCGATGAGCGGGACGCGCCGGCCATTCACCAGCAGCGGCGTGCCGGATTCGGCATGCCGCGGGTAGCCGTCGCCGTATCCCGCCGCGACGACACCCACCGGCATATCCTCCGGGCACACCCAACTCCCGCCGTAACCCACGGCGTCGCCTTTATGTAGGGAATTCACCGCGATCAGCCGCGAGCACAGCGTCATCACTGGTTGCAGTTTTTCCTGTTCACCAATGCCCCCGCTAAAGGGCGAGACGCCATACAGCATAACACCGGGGCGCACGCTATCGGCATGGCTCGCCGGCCAGCCCAGTATCCCCGCCGAGTTGGCGATGGAGCGTGGCGCGCTGATGGCGGCCGTTGCCTGATTGAAACATTGCAACTGTTGCAGGGTGTAAGCGTCGCTGCGGTCGTCGGCGTTGGCGAGATGGGTCATGAGACCCAAGGGCTCTGCCGCCGGGCAGGACTGCAAGCGCCGCCAAGCGGACTCAGCCTCAGCGGGGGCGATACCCAGTCGGTGCATGCCGGTGTCCACTTTCAGCCAGACGCCGAGCGGTTGTGCGAGCGAGGTCTGTGCGAGAATGGCGATTTGGTCGCTACGATGAACCACTACATTGAGCCGCCGTTCCGAGATGACCGCCAGCTCGGCGGCTTCAAGAAAGCCTTCGAGCAGGGTGATGGGATGAGTGATGCCCGCGTCACGTAGGCGCACGGCCTCCTCCAGCCGCGCCACGCCCAGGCCGTCTACACCCGGGGATAGCGCGCGGGCAATGCGTAGCAGCCCGTGGCCGTAGGCGTCGGCCTTGATGATCGCCATGATGTGCTTGCCGGCAGCGGCTTCGCGTACCCGGCGCAGATTATGCCGCAAGGCAGCGAGATCTATCCGCGCCTGGGTAATCGCGCAGCTATTCTGCAAGCTCATTTCTACTATTCAGAAAAGCAGAGAATGGAGCACACGCTCAACCGTAACCCTGCTGGGTGTAGACATTAGGAACAAAATTCTCAAAACGGGTGTATTGGGCGAGGAAGGTTAAGCGCGTGGTGCCGATGGGACCGTTGCGTTGCTTGCCGATGATGATCTCGGCGCTGCCCTTGTCGGGGCTGTCTTCGTTGTAGACCTCATCACGGTAGATAAAGACGATGATGTCGGCGTCCTGTTCGATACCGCCGGATTCGCGCAGGTCGGACATTACCGGGCGCTTGTTGGGGCGCTGTTCGAGGTTGCGATTGAGCTGCGACAAGGCCATCACGGGAACATTAAGTTCCTTCGCTAAGGCCTTGAGTGAGCGGGATATTTCAGATATTTCGTTAGTGCGGTTTTCCTTGTTGCCGGAGCCCTGCATGAGCTGCAAATAATCTATCACGATCAGCCCCAGGCCGTGTTCGCGCTTCAAGCGGCGGGCGCGGGCGCGCAGTTCCGTGGGGGTGAGCGCGGGGGTGTCGTCTATGAACATCTTCGCCTCGGCCAGGATGCCGACCGCCGAGGTGAGACGCGGCCAGTCTTCATCCTCCAGCTTGCCGGTGCGCACCTTGTGTTGATCTATACGGCCGAGCGAGGACAGCAGGCGCAGGGCGAGTTGTTCGGCGGGCATTTCCATACTGAAGATGGCGACCGGCAACTGGCCCTTGATCGCGGCATGCTCGGCGATGTTCATGGCGAAACTGGTTTTGCCCATCGAGGGTCGGCCCGCGACGATGACCAGATCGGCGTTTTGCAGACCCGAGGTCATGTCATCCAGGTCGGTGAAGCCGGTGGGGATGCCGGTCAACGGACTGTCGGATTGAAACAAGGTGTCAATACGCTCCATGGCGCGCGCCACCAGGTGCTTGATGTCGGCGAAGCTACGCCGTCCGTGGGCGCCCTGTTCGGCGATGGTGAACACCTTTTTTTCGGCCTCATCGAGCAGCTCAATGCTGTCGCGTCCCTCCGGATTGAATGCGCTGGTACTGATCTCGGTTCCCACCCGCGCCAACTGCCGCAAGATGGAACGCTCCCGAACGATAAGGGCGTACGACTTGATGTTGGCGGCGCTGGGTGTGTTGCTGGCGAGCGCACCGAGGTAGGCGAGCCCACCCGCATGATCGAGCTCGCCGAGATTTTTCAACCAGTCGGACAGCGTCACGACATCATAGGGGTTGCTGTGATTGGCGAGTTCGCGGATGGCGCGGAAGATCAGGCGGTGGTCGCGCCGGTAGAAATCTTCCTCATCCACCAGATCCGCTATCTGATCCCAGGCGCTGTTATCAAGCATCAGGCCGCCCAGCAAGGACTGCTCGGCCTCTATGGAGTGAGGGGGGACTTTGAGCGCAGCGGTTAGCGCGTCAAACGGGGTGACGTTCGCGGAATAGGTAAGCTCTTGCATGGTTTGTTACAAAGAGTCACCTCTTACTCGAGATTAAGGAAGCACTGATTTAATCAGAACTTCCATGAGATGCAGAGATACATCGTGCTCTGAGAATTAGCCGCTCCCGGCATCCTGTGCCGTACAGGGAGGTACCAATGTCGCGGGAGGCAAGATGCCGGGAGCGACCCTCCCGCAATACTAGCAGGACCCTTCGCTAACGCTCTTCCCTGTGCGTCGCAGGATGGAATTATTCAGAGCTTCATTAAGGTGCCTCGAATCGCCGAGGCGCCTCTGTTTTTGAGTCTATGTTTCAGACGTGATGACAATCCTTACCGCAACATTGATGTCGGTGTGCAGATGAATTGCGACCTCGTGTTCACCCAAGGTACGTAACGGTCCGTAAGGCATGCGGATCTCATGCTTCTCGACTTTTATTCCGGCCTTAGCCAAGGCTTCGGCAATATCGGTGGTGCCGACCGAGCCAAACAGCTTGCCTTCGTCACCGGCCTTGCTCATGATGGTGATGCTGGCCAGGGCACACAGCGCCTGTTCACGCGCCTGCGCAGCCGCGAGGCTTTCCGCAGCCGCCTTTTCCAGTTCGGCGCGGCGAGCTTCGAATTTGGCAAGATTGACAGGAGTGGCCGATGCCGCCTTGCCCTGCGGGATCAGGTAATTCCTGCCGTAGCCGGGTCTCACCGAGACCTTGTCGCCAAGATTGCCGAGATTTTGCACTTTTTCAAGCAGGATAACGTCCATCACTATACCTCAACTTCGATTATTTTAAATGGGAGTCGCAATAGGGCAGCAACGCCAGAAACCGGGCGCGCTTGATGGCCGTGCCCAACTGCCGCTGATAACGCGCCTTGGTGCCGGTGATACGGCTGGGTATGATTTTGCCGTTTTCGCTGATGTAATTTTTCAATACCGAGAGATCCTTGTAATCAATCTCCTTGACGTCTTCGGCGGTAAACCGGCAAAACTTTCTGCGCCGGAAAAAACGGGGAATATCTGTCTTGGGTCTCATAATCTATCTCAAATGTTGGCGATGTTAAGCAATTACGGCCGCGCTTCTTCAGCGGCTTCAGGGACAATCTCCAGGGCTGCCTCATCTTCATCATCGGCCGCGCCGCCAAATCGGGTCGCGCCGATGTCGGACTCTTCGCGCTCATCCTTGGATTTCACTAGCGGCGAGGGCTCGGTGACGGCCTCGTCACGCGCAATGACCAGATTACGGATGACGGCGTCGTTAAACCTAAAGGCGCTGGTGAGTTCGCTCAAGGCCTCTTGCCCGCACTCGATATTCATGAGCACATAGTGGGCCTTGTGTATCTTGTTGATGGGATAGGCCAACGGACGGCGGCCCCAGTCTTCCAGGCGGTGTATCGCCCCGCCCTTGCCCTCGATCAGGCTACGGTAACGCTCCAGCATGGCAGGGACTTGTTCGCTCTGGTCAGGGTGGACCAGAAACACGATTTCATAATGTCGCATAAACGCTCCTCATGGGTGTAGCCTTCCGACGCTGCGGTAAGGCAAGGAGTTATTGGATCGCCTCTGAACACAGAGGTCTAATAACGGTGCTAATTATAAACGTGTTAGGCGCCGCTGACAATCAGATTGACAGTTGGGGGGGTGCGGTTGATTCATGCGCCCGCACGCTGGCGCACGGCTTCGAACAGGCAAATGCCCGTCGCCACCGACACATTTAAGCTTTCTACCGTCCCAGCCATGGGAATATGCACCAGATGATCGCACAGTTCGCGGGTAAGCCGCCGCAGGCCGCCGCCCTCCCCGCCCATCACCACGGCCAAGGGGCCACGCAGATTGGCTTGGTAAAGATCAGTCTCGGCATCGCCCGCCGCCCCGATCAGCCACACCCCTTGTTCCTTGATGGACCGCAACGTGCGCGCCAGATTGGTCACTTGAAACACCGGCAGAACCTCAGCGGCGCCACTGGCCACTTTGCGTACCGTAGACGTCAACGCTACCGCGCGATCGCGTGGCACAATCACTCCATGCACGCCGGCCGCTTCCGCGCTGCGCAGGCAAGCGCCCAGATTGTGGGGATCTTGCACGCCGTCCAGCACCAGCAGAAAGGCGGGCTCGTCGAGCGCTGCCAGCAGCGGCGGCAAATCCGCTTCAGTATATGAAGGGGGACTCTTGCAGCGAGCCACCACCCCTTGATGTCTAGCGCCAGGTGCCAAGGCGTCCAGTTCGTGCCGGGTGACCTTGTGCAGCGCGACCCCTGCCTGTTCCGCTGTGGTGATCAGCTTTTTAATCCGCTCGTCGCGGCGTGAGCCATCCAGCCATAGCCCGGTGAGGTTATGCTCGGGTTGTGAGAGCGCAGCCAACACGGGGTGCAGGCCGTATACGATATGGGTAGATTCGGCCAGCGGTTGCCGGTCAGCCTCACCTCTCACCTCTCACCTCTCACCTCTCACCTCTCACCTCTCACCTCTCACGCTTTACTTGCCTCGTTTTAGTTAGCGAGCTGTGATGTCTACCAGCCAGGCCTTGCAGGTCTGGTCTGGTTGCAGAAAGACCTGAGGCTGATAGACGTGGCCCGCTTCGGCATTCATAGTGAGCGATCCAGGATACTGCCGCAGTTGGGACTTACGCACATTGGTGGTCGTGGGTTCATAGGGACCGCCCAATAGGGTGGGGTCAACACGAAAACTGCATTGCACACCCAAACTATGTGGGCCGGGCAACACCTCTACGGCGTAGGTGTTTAAACTGACTTTCGCCCCGTCTACGCTGCTTATCACTACGCCTCGCTCCATTATATCGCTAATCATGGGATTATTTCTGATCACCGCAATCTTGCCGCTGGGCTGTACAGGGCCTGAGTAAAACTTTCCGACCGTCGAGGCACAGCCGGCGCCGAGCAGACTTGCGAACACCAAACCGAACGGTAAAAGATATTTTCTGGGTATCATAACCACCTCCTTTAAGGACTGTTTCTTTAGGTAAATCCGTTACCGCAAAGTTCACAGGGAGAGATTACAAATAGGTAACCTGCGCCTTCTATTTAAAATCAGCAGGTGTGTAGAGCTGATAATTATTTTTGCCTTGTTGTTTGGCCCGATACATGGCGGTGTCGGCGTTCTTGATGAGGGTGTTAGTGTCTTCACCGTCTCCGGGGTAAAAGCTCATCCCAATACTGGCCGTGATGTAAAGTTCGTGGCCCTCCACAGCAAAGACCTTGGCCACCGCGGAGATGATTTTTTTAGCGACACGCTCGGCAGACTGTGAATTTTTTATATTAATGAGCAGCGCAACAAACTCATCGCCGCCCAGGCGCGCAACGGTGTCGGCGTTGCGCACGCATTGCGTAAGACGTTGCGCGGCCGTTTTTATCAGCTGATCGCCTACGGTGTGCCCCAGCGTGTCATTGATCGTCTTGAAGTTGTCCAGGTCAATAAACAACACCGCCAGCGTTTGCCTTTGACGCTGCGCCTGCGTCAGCGCCAACTGTAAACGATCCTGAAACAGCAAACGGTTTGGAAGGCCGGTGAGCGGATCGTGGTGAGCAAGGTGGTGAAACCGACGCTCCATGTTTTTCAGCACGCTGATGTCGCTGAAGATCGCTACGTAGTTGGCCACCTTGCCATCGCTATCCTTAATAACAGTGATATTTTCCCACTCCGGATAGATTTCTCCGTTTTTACGCCGGTTCCAGATTTCGCCTTGCCACTGTCCGCGGGTGCTGAGAGAGCTCCACATATATTGATAAAATTCGTCACTCTGGCGGCCGGATTTCAGGATTCGAGGGTTGCTGCCCACGACCTCATCGGCGCTGTAACCGGTAATAGCGGTGAACGCCGGATTGACATATTGAATATGACCGGCGGCATCGGTGATCAGCACACCGTCCATGATATTTTCCAGTATCCGCACCGCCAACAATGGATTTTCGTTGAGCATCCGCTGCCAGGGCTCGCTTATTTGCGCGGGTGCTTTCAGGCTATCCGGGCTATTCGCCATGAGTGTTTTCATATTATTCATACTAACATTCCGGCAGGGACTTGATAAGTCTCGCGGGATTACAAATATTTCATACTAGCGTCACCGTTTCGAGATAATCCGGCACGCGAACGTTCCAGCGTAAGCGCTCTTCGATACGGTGTCGCAGCGCATCCGCCGCGGCGGGCTCGCCGTGGGTTATGAAGGTTTGTTTGGGTGGGGTGCGGGCGTGTTCGAGCCATTCGATAATTTCTTCATAATCCGCGTGCGCTGAAAGGTTGTCCAGCGCCACCACTTCGGCGTGCAACGGCACATACTCGCCGTGCATCTTGATAGTGTCGGCGCCGTTCAGCATGGCCGCGCCGCGCGTGCCTCCCGCCTGAAAGCCGGCGAATAGTATCGTGTTACGCGCATCCGGTGCGAGCACCTTCAAGTGGTGCAATACGCGCCCCCCCGTGGCCATGCCGCTTGCCGAGATGATAATCATCGGGCCCTTGCGTTCGTTGAGTGCCTTGGATTCCTCGACGCTGTTAACAATCTGTGCGGCGCGGCACATGGCGTCGCATTGTGCATCGGTTAAGCGATGTTCGCCGCGATGCTTGTGAAAGATGCGTGTGGCGTCCGCCGCCATCGGGCTGTTGAGAAACACGGGGATGTCGGGTATTGCGTGCGTGGCCTTGAGGAGATAGATGTAGTAGAGCAAGGTCTGCGCGCGGCCCACGGCGAACGAGGGGATCAGTATCGTCCCGCCGCGCTCGACGGTGCGGTGGATGATCTCGGCGAGTTTGATCTGCGGGTCCGCTGGGTCGTGGCGACGGTTGCCGTAGGTGGATTCCATCACCAGATAATCCGCCTGGCGTACCCTCTCGGGCGCACGCATGATGAGGTCATTCGGGCGCCCCAGATCGCCGGAGAACAGCAGCGAAGTCTGCGCGTCTTTTATCAGCACACAGGCCGACCCCAGGATGTGACCGTTTGGAATGAGCCGTGCGGACAGGCCCTTGCTCAGCGCAATGTCCTTATCAAAAGAAATAGGACTGAATGCCTGCAACGCGCGCTCAGCGTCTTCCAGCGTATACAGCGGTAATGCAGGAGTGTGTTTGGAGTATGCGCGCTGGTTGGCGTATCGTGCCTCCTCTTCTTGCAGATGTCCGCTATCTGGCAGCAGGATGGCGCACAGATCACGTGTCGCCGCGCTACAATATACCTTTCCGGAAAATCCGTTTTTAATAAGCAACGGCAAATAGCCGCTGTGATCCAAGTGCGCATGGGTCAATACGACCGCATCAATTTCAGCGGGATTCACCGGGAGAGGCGCACGATTTCTCAAGCGCAAGTGCTTGTAGCCTTGAAACAGTCCGCAGTCCACTAATATTTTTTTTGCACCGCTGTGCACCAGATACTTGGATCCGGTAACGGTGCCCGTTGCGCCCAAAAATGTGAGTTCCATCATGACCTCTTTGCCTAGTCTATAACCGCCCGGAGCGTGAAATGCCCTTCACCAGGCGAAAGGTAAACCACAGCGCCAAACCATAACCCATAATGGCGAACACTGGCATGCCAGCTATGCGCGGTCCTGCGCTATTCTGCATGAGTAAGGAGGCGGCGATATAGAGGCCAAGTGTTACCAGCGCCAACGCCATCCGGTTACTGCTGCGATCGAGGTGCTTTTCCAGATCTTCCAGACCATGATGACGTATGCGCAGTTGCAATCCATCCCTGCGCAGTCGACGCAACAATGCACTCAAGGTCGCCGGCATTTCCTGCAGCGCTACTACCGATTCATATCTTAGTCGCGCTGTCGCATCGTTAAAGTTTGTTTCTTGCGGTGATGTTGTTGCCAGTTGCTCCGCCCTTCCCAACAATCCGTCCATGAGATTAAAGTCCGGATCTAGACTACGCACGGTGTTTTCCATTATGAACATCGCGCGCATCAAGACCAGCAGGTTGTGAGGAATGCGGATGTTTTGCCCTCTGCCGAGGTGGGCGATGCGCACGAAGGCCTCGGCAAATGACCAGTCTTTGAGCGGCGTGTGGGAATAGTCTTCAAGCATTTCTTCCAGCCCACGCCGGAATTCGCCGCGATCCAGCTCACCTCCCAACACGCCTAAATCGAGATAGCTGTCAAACATCCAATCGCTGTCTTGTCTGGCGAAGGCCTGCATGAGCGCGGCAAGTCGCTTGCGCGTGGACCGGTCCAGGAAACCTACCATACCAAAGTCATGGAAGCAGATGCGGTTATCATCCATGATGAACAGATTGCCAGGGTGCGGGTCGCCGTGGAACACTCCGATTACAAAAAACTGGTGCACATAGGCCTCTACGAAGCTCTGCGCAAGTTGCGGACCTCTTCCTTTAATGCCTGGATCATCTACTCGCAAGCCACTGCTCATTTCCTGCACGAGTACGGATTCCGCGTAAAGTTCATCCACCACGCTCGGGATATGGACGGTCTGCGAATCCTTGAACGCCTCTACGAAGCGCCGGATGTTTCGCGCCTCTTGCCTGAAATCCGTTTCCTTGCGCAGATTGGCCCAAATCTCACGGATGATTTCCAGGGGTTGATACTGTTGCAGAGCGGGTATCAAAACCATCAAGCTGCGCAACAGGATTTTTAGTATGCGCATGTCTTGATCTATCTGGGTCTTGATGCCGGGACGCCGGACTTTTACGACCGCGAGACGTCCGTCATGCAGATGCACCTTGTGCACCTGGGCGATGGATGCGGCCGCAAGCGGCGTTATATCAAACTCCGCGAAAAGATTCTCTACGCTATTAGCCAAGGCCTTTTCTACTTCATTAATGGCGATAGCGCCGGGGAAGGGAAGCACATCGTCCTGCAACGCCTGCAGCGCGATAATGTAATCGTTGGGCAACAAATCGTGGCGCAGGCTGAGGGCCTGACCCAATTTGACGAATGAGCCGCCCAGCTTTTCCAAGGCACGGCAAAGTTTTTGCGCGGGAGTGATCTTCCCGGGCCGATGCCGCCAGCGTCCCAGCATCAATACTATAAGGTAGCCGCCCAGCACTACGGCGATTTGTATGAGTCTGGCTAAATACGGCATATATCGTTTGCAATCAGCAATTCTTCATTCACGGGGATTACATAAACATCCAGGGCTGAGCGAGCCTCGGAGATACGGCTCTCCACACCCATCGCCGCCGTGTTGGCCGCTTCATCGAGCATCAGGCCGCACCACTCCATATTTAACAGGATGCGTGCGCGAATCTGCGGCGCGTTCTCACCTATGCCACCGCCGAACACAATCGCGTCGGCTCCGCCCAATAGCGCAAGATAAGCGCCGAGATATTTCTTCGCACGCAGGCAGAAGGCGTTGACGGCAAGCGTTGCTCCCTGATGGCCTTGCGCTTCCAGATGTAACAGTTCGCGCATGTCGGCGCTGGTTGCGGAGAGCCCCAACAGGCCGGAGCGCGCGTTCAATCCCTGGCCTAGTTCATCCAGGCTTACACCTGCGCGCAACAAGTGCAACAGCACTCCCGCGTCCACATCGCCGGGGCGGGTAGCCATGATGAGCCCCTCTAAAGGTGTGTAGCCCATGCTGGTGTCCAGCGGCCGGCCGTGGCGTAGCGCGGAGACCGAGCAGCCTTGACCCAGTTGCAAGGTGATGACGCGCTGTGCGGATTGCCCGTCCAGTTCCGCATAGCGTTCATATAAGTAACGGTGCGCGATGCCGTGAAAGCCATAGCGACGCACAGCGTATTTCTGTGTCCATTCCGCGGGCAGTGCGTAGTGTTTTACTGCATCTGGCAAGTCGTGATAGAAGGCGGTGTCGAACACCGCATACATAGGCACCCCATCGCCTAACTCTCCGCGTACCGCGCGTATCACTTCCAGCGCCGGGGGATTGTGCAGCGGCGCGAGCGTGCTCAGCGATTCGATCTCGCTTAGCACCTGCGGCGTGATGAGTGTCGGTGTAACGAAGCGCTCGCCGCCGTGCACGATGCGGAAACCCACTGCCGTAAGTTGCCGATCCCATGCCTCGCCTAAAGTAGCGCACAGTCGGGCAAATGCGCCGCGCGTGGCCTGTGCGTAATCGCCCTGCGCCTCAATAGTGCCGCGCGCCAGCGGCTGAAATCCTGCATGATGTGTTTCAAATAATTGAAATTTTAGCGTCGCGCTGCCACTGTTGAACACCAGGATGCGCATGTGCTAACGGATGTAGGCCTCGGTCGCATAGCGGCGCATCATGCGGTGGCTATTGAAGTAGCAGGCGTTCTTGCTGATGGCACCCTTCATTACATCAATCCAACCGGAAGGATTACCGTAATACATAGGCAGCACGACTTGATCGAGTTTTTGATACAGTGTCTGCGCATCATCAGAATTTTTCGATTCGCTGGAATCGCCTATGGCCCAACCGGTTACGCCTTCGATGCAGCCCTCCACCCACCAGCCATCCAGCACGCTTAGTTGCGGCACGCCATTGAAGGCGGCTTTCATGCCGCTGGTGCCGGAGGCTTCGAGGGGTCTAAGCGGCGTGTTGAGCCACACGTCCACGCCGGCGGTCAGGGCCTGCGCTATCTCCAGATTGTAGTTGGGTAGATAGGTGATGGTAATGCTGCCCGCGAGTTCACGCATGTGCACGTGCAGCATTTCGATGAGCTGTTTACCGCCGTCGTCGCGCGGATGCGCCTTGCCGGCGAGCACCAGTTGAAAGGGGTGTTCATCGGCAATCACCTTGAGGCGCGCCAGATCGGTGAACAATAGATCGGGGCGTTTATAGGCCGTCATGCGGCGCGCAAAACCGAAAATAGGCAGGTGTAGGCTCAACTGCACACCGGTCAATGCCTTGACCTTTTCAATCAGTGCACGCTTGGTCTCCATATGCGCCGCCCAGATAGCCTCTTCAGGGATACGGTCGGCGCGCGATAGGAGTTCCGGCTCATGGCACCAGCCGGGCAGATAGCGATCGTAGAGTTTGGCAAAACTGTGCGCAGACCATGAATAGGGATGTACGCCATTGGTGACGGCATGCACATGGTAACCTGGGAACATTTTTTGCGACACTTCGGCGTGGCGCTTCGCTACGCCATTCACATACTGACTGAGATTAAGCGCCAGGCGCGTCATGTTGAGTTTGTCGTCGCCGGCAAGCGATTTGAGCGCCGGGAGATCAATGAACTCGCCCAACAAGCGCTGTACTAAATCGTAGGGAAATTGATCGTGTCCCGCCTCAACCGGAGTATGCGTGGTGAAGCTGCACTGCTCGCGCACGCGCGGCATGTTGTACGGTGATTCGCCTGGGCGTAAATCCTCCGGCGGATAGGCATAACGGCGCAACAGCTCCAAAGCAAGCAGCGCGGAGTGGCCTTCGTTCATGTGGTACTGGCGCACCTCGAAACCGAGCGCCTGCAACATGCGAGCGCCGCCTATCCCCAGTACTACTTCTTGCTTCAGCCGGTAAGCGGCGTCACCGCCGTACAGATAACGGGTGATGTCGCGATCCTCGGCTTGATTGATTTCAAGATTGGTATCGAGCAGGATGACAGGCACTTGCCCGCCCATGTGTCCCTCCAGGATGTAGAGCCAGCCGAATACCCATACGTTGCGCATTTCGATTTGCACCGCCACCGCCGCCGTAAGCGGTGTCGCCCAGCGGCTCGGGTCCCAGTCGTCGGGACGTTCGATCTGCTTGCCTGCATCGTCAATCTCCTGGCGAAAATAACCGGAACGGCTCACTAGGCTGACGGCGACCAGCGGTAACTCCAAATCGGCAGCGGAACGCACCGTGTCGCCGGCAAGCACGCCGAGACCGCCGCTATACGTCGGAATCTCGTTACGCAGCGCGATCTCCATGGAAAAGTAGGCGATGCGCGGCTCATGCAGGAACTGCTTAAGCATCCGTCGGGTTCTCCATTATCCGCGTCTGGGGTTCAATTCGTATCCCCGTTCCGCTTCGATGATAAGCACTATAAAGATTTTTTTGTTAAGACTTATTGATATAGATCAAGTCCGGCTTGGGAGCGCTTGGAATTCTATGTTTTATTTGTGGCATATTACGACATAATCCCGATTAAATAAGGAGCGGGGACGTAGTGAGCTGACCCGGATATTTCGGACACTTTTAAGTGGAGTCATAATACACTTGGAGGTGTTAGATGGGAAAGGAAAGAACGAAGGTCAATGCCGGGTATCAGCGGCAGCGGTTTAGCC
>JACXTT010008279.1_pt1 | contig 14437 bp, 9 predicted proteins | sample 9270951 | NCBI WGS metagenome assembly JACXTT01 (sample SAMN15532306, study PRJNA645909) | rock metagenome | isolation source: weathered quartz diorite | place: Puerto Rico | collected 2017-06-21
TTTTGGCAGGACCTTTCTTTAGACCTTTCCCGAGGCCGGATATATATCGCCCAGGAGGACCTTCAGCGATTCGATTATTCCGTCGCAGAACTTCTTGGCCGCGACTACAACGACCGATTCATCAAATTGCTTCGCTATCAAGTGGATCGAACCCAGCAGCTCTTCTACCGTGGTCGTCCACTTTGCAAATGGGTAGGGGGACGTCTGTCTTTGGAGCTTCGCGCCGTCTGGCTGGGTGGTATGCGCATTTTGGAAAAGATTGACCGAAACGGCTACAACGTCTTTGACTGCCGGCCGATCATCACAGCGCTGGACAAGCTCACACTGGTCGGCCGATTCTTTACTTGGGTAGATTAAACAAAGCCACCTGCCTATGCGAGCGATCGCTCAGCGCTTACTCACACTGCCGCGCGAGCTGGCCAGGACCTCCCAGTCGAACTTCTATTATTCATTCTTTCTCCTCCCGAGGACCAAGCGTCAGGGCATCACTACGATCTACAAGTTCTGCCGCACCATTGACGATATTGCCGACCGGGAATTACCTCGACGCCAGGCCCTCGATGCCTTGGATGAGTGGAAGAGTGAGCTTCAACTCATCTATTCAGGCACACCGCGCCACACTCTAGGGCAAGATCTATTAGAAGTTATTCGACGATTTGATCTACCTGAGAGCTATTTTCTAGAATTGATTGGTGGCGTCGAAATGGACCTCACGCACCGACGTTACGAAACGTTCGAAGACCTATACCCATACTGTTACCGGGTCGCTTCAATCGTTGGCCTCATTTGCATCGAGATCTTTGGCTATCGAAATCCAGCCACAAAATCATATGCGGTCAATTTGGGAATAGCGCTTCAGCTGACCAACATCCTCCGAGATCTCAAGGAAGATGCAGCGCGCGATCGCATTTATTTGCCGCGCACCGACCTTCGGCAATTCCGCTTTTCGGATTCGGATTTATTGCACGGCGTCCGAGACGCACGTTTCATCGCTCTGATGCGATTCGAGTGCGAGCGCGCCCGATCGTACTTCGACCGGGCACGCTCGGCGCTTACGCCTGAAGACACACGTTCGTTGGTTGCAGCACGCGCGATGGAAGCGATTTACTATCGACTCCTGGAGCGGATCGAGCACTTGCAGTATGACGTGTTCACACGGCGCGTGGAAGTGCCGCGCGTTCAGCGGCTCGCGATCGCCCTGACAGCTTGGCTGAGGACCATGTACTGAGAGAGCAATCCTCGTGGCTGACATCGTGATCATCGGGGGAGGATTCGCGGGGCTGGCCGCCGGCACTCGATTAGCCGAGCGCGGGGCTCGAGTGACGGTCTTGGAGCGACGCGGATTTCTTGGTGGTCGAGCATACTCATTTGTTGACCCCACGACAGGAGACGTGGTCGATAATGGCCAACACCTATTTCTGGGATGTTATCACCACACGATTCAGTTTTTGAAAAGAATAGGGACCATCGACAAACTCAAGATCCAGGATGCACCGCAGGTGCAATTTCTCAATGGAGGATCAAAACCCGCCGTCTTCCACTGTCCTCTCGCACCGCCCCCCTGGCATCTACTTCTGGGCCTATGGCGACTGCAAACGCTTGGTCTTTGGGACAAGTATCGCGCGCTGGCAGTGGGCATGGCTTTGCGCAGGAACAGCCAGAGGTCGACAGGCGCTATGAGCAAGATGTCAGTTTCCGAGTGGCTCGATCATTTGCGCCAGCCACCCCGCGCCCAGAGAAACTTTTGGAATCCGGTCGCCACTGCTGCGCTTAACCAAGATCCAAGCCGAGCCAGCGCCGGTCTTTTTGTTCGAGTGCTGCGCGAAGCTTTCCTGGCGGATCCCCGGAGCGCGGCGATCGGCATCTCCACTGTAGGCTTGAGCGATCTCTACACCCACGCAGCCGAGGATTTCATTAGGCGGCACAGCGGCTGTGTTCGCCTGCGAGCATCGGCTTTTCACGTTGTGACCATGGGTGGCAAGGCCGTCGGGGTCGAATTGAAAGGCAACGAGGTAATCGATGCGGATGTGGTAATCGCTGCCGTCCCGCCCATGGCCCTCTCTCACATGCTGCCGGCTAATATCATTGAATCCGAATCACGGCTTGAAAATCTAAGCCGCTTACGCGCATCCCCTATCATTTCGATTAATCTCTGGTTCGACCGTGTGATTACCGATCTCGCGTTCGCCGGGCTGTTGGGCTCCCGGGTACATTGGCTCTTCAACAAAGACAAGATTTTTTCCGTTGACCGGCGCGACCGAACCCAACTGGCTTTCGTCATTAGCGCTGCAAGTGACTATTCCTCCGCGACGCGGGAAGAATTGATAAAACTTGCTGTCGAAGAGTGTGAGCGGTTGCTGCCCGGATCGCGGCGGGCCACTTTACTTCACGCGGTCGTGGTGAAAGAGCGCGAAGCGACTATCTCCCACGAAGTGGGGACGGAGCAATTCCGCTTGGGCCCTGAAACACCGATACGGAACTTTTTTATCGCCGGCGACTGGACTGACACTGGCCTTCCTGCCACGATCGAAAGCGCAGTCACGAGCGGGCACCGTGCCGCCGACCTGGCGATCGGGACATGACTACCAGCACCCAGATCCTCGGGATCGAACGACTCTTGAACCAAGTACAAATCGCGATCGTACGCGCTCAGGAATACCTCCTCTCGCTTCAGAATCCGAATGAGGGGTACTGGTGGGCTGAGCTTCAGGCAAATGCCTCGATCACTGCGGAGTATGTCTTGCTTCACAAGATCTTGGGAACAGGGCAAAGCCGGCCGCTTCGGAAGGTCGTGCCGTACTTGCTGGGGGAGCAAGGCACCAATGGCGGTTGGGAGCTGTTTTATGGCGATGGTGGAGATCTCTCAACTTCTGTCGAAGTGTATCTGGGCCTGAAGTTGCTTGGGTTTCCTTCCAATGCAGAGCCGATGCAACGAGCGCGTGAGTTCATTCTTGAGCGCGGGGGCGTTACCAGCGCGCGGGTGTTCACCAAACTGCACTTGGCTCTGATCGGGGCGTTCGACTGGAAGGGCGTACCCTCACTACCTTCATGGCTCATTCTTCTGCCGGCTTGGTTCCCAGGAAACATCTATGACATGGCAAGTTGGGCCCGGAGCAGCACAGTGCCTCTTCTCTTGGTTGCCGATAAGAAGCCGATTTTTCGAATCAACCCACCGGTGCATGTCGACGAGCTTTACGTCGGAGGGCGAAAGAATGCATCGCTAGAATTCCCACGTCAGGGCCCGCCCTTGAGTGTCAGCAACTTCTTCTGGTCTTTCGATCGGTTGCTTAAGCTCGCCGACGAGGTCGGATTCGTTCCGTTCAGGCAGCGCGGCTTGCGTGCGGCAGAGAAATGGACGCTGGAGCACCAGGAAGCCTCGGGGGACTGGGGCGGGATTATCCCTGGGATGCTCAACGCACTTCTCGGCCTCAGGAGTCTCGGCTACCCGCCCGATCATCCCGTGATCTCACGAGGCCTTGAGGCAATCGACCGTTTCGGCATCGAAGAGGCCGGTCAGTTTCGCCTTCAGTCATGTATTTCGCCGGTTTGGGATACCGCACTAGCAATTACGGCCCTCGCTGACTCAGGACTTCCACGAGATCACTCCTCACTTCGGCTGGCAGGGGAATGGCTTCTGACGAAGCAGATTCTTCGATACGGCGATTGGGCTATCAAGAATAAAGAAGGTAAACCTGGCGGCTGGGCATTTGAATTTTCAAACGACTGGTTCCCTGATGTGGATGACACCGCCGTGGTGATCATGGCGCTCGATCGCTTGCAACTCGGGAATGACGATCGCAAGCGGGAAGCCTGTCGGGTTGGGATTGAATGGGTTCTAAGCATGCAATGCTCACGAGGTGGCTGGGCCGCTTTCGATAAGAATAATAATCGGGATTTCTTAAATGAGACACCCTACGGCGATTTGAAGGCGATGATCGATCCCCATACTGCTGACCTTACCGGGCGTGTACTGGAGCTGCTGGGACGATTTAGCCATCCAAGAAGTTCTTCTGTAGTGGTCCGCGCGCTGAGATTTCTGAAGGAAGAGCAAGAGCTGGAAGGATGTTGGTACGGTCGATGGGGGGTCAACTACATCTATGGAACCAGCGTGGTGCTTGCGGGCTTGTCTTGGCTCGGGCAACGGATGGGCGAAGCCTGGATTCAAAAGGCCGCGACCTGGCTGCGAGGCTGTCAGAACGATGACGGTGGGTGGGGGGAGACCTGCCAGAGCTATCGTGATGCGGCCCTCAAAGGGCAGGGAAGAAGCACGCCTTCCCAGACGGCATGGGCCCTGATGGGATTGATGGCAACGAACGACTTCGATTCAGAGAGCGTCCGGAGTGGAATCCGCTTTCTCCTTGACCGGCAGGAGTCAGACGGGAGCTGGCCTGAGCGGGAATTCACCGGGACGGGCTTCCCCGGTCATTTTTACATCAACTATCATCTCTATCGAAACGTCTTTCCCCTAACCGCACTTGGAAGATACGCCGGGCACCACCAGCATGGGAGCGCCACGGTCGTGCGGTCATGATGGAAGCAGTACGCCTGCTCACCGGCACGATACAGCTACGGCCCTACGTCTTTATCTTTTTCGGCTGCTACCTGTTTTTGGCGATTGCCCGCATTGGATGGCGCAGGTCGACGCTCTACACCGTCCTTGCCTACCTGATAGCATTCGGTTGCGAGTACAGTTCGATCCATTATGGATTTCCTTTCGGGCTCTATCATTATATAGAGCGTACACGGGGCAGAGAGTTATGGATTGCAGGGATTCCATTCATGGACTCCCTGTCATTTGTATTCCTGTCTTACGTTAGTTGGGAGATGGCCAACCTGCTCCGGTTACCGACTCTCATATATGACCACAAGGCTCAAAGGAGTCAGGCGGATCGTCTGGATAAGAGCTGGGTGACGGCCGCTCTTGCCGGCACGCTCATGATGTATCTGGACGTGATCATCGACCCCCTGACTCTGCAAGGATCCAAGTGGTTCCTCGGCCAGATCTACTACTACCCGAACGGCGGGGCTTATTTTGGTGTTCCCGTCTCGAACTTCCTGGGATGGTGGTTTGTCGGGTTTGTCGTGGTTAAGGCGTATGGATTCGTGGAGCGATGTCTGTTTGCCGGCCAAGCCGGAGAGCAGGAGATGGCCCGCCCTTGGTACCAATCACTAGGTGCGCCGATCGTCTACTTCGGTGTCCTGGCCTTCAACCTAGTCATTACCTTCTGGATCGGCGAAATTCTGATGGGCATCTTCGGTACGCTGATCACGCTACTGTTATTCCTGCCATTGATTCTTGCGCTGACGGGCAAAGAATCGTGCCGAGCCCCGCACGATGGACTGGTTCGGCGCGGTCACTTGTAAGCTCGGACCTCTCATGAATATATTGTGTGGCGTGAGCGGGAATCGCTCATACGTACCGGTTTTCGCGGAACCAGTCGACGGCGCTCTGAAGAGCATCGCGCACGGGCGATTGGGGGAGGGAGAGTTCGCGGATCGCCTTGGATGCGTCGTAGTACATCGGCTTTCGAGACATCATCACTGAATAGAGCGAGACGGCTGGTTTCTTGCCAAAGAATTTACCTAAGACGACCTCATCGACGAGAGCTGCGGTGAAAGGGACAAAATACGGGATCGCATGGCGCGGTGCTGGACGGCCGGTGATTTCAGCTAGGGTGTCCAGCATCGCTTTGAATGTGACATTCTCGTGCCCCAAGATATAGCGCTCACCTGATCGACCCCTCTCCAGCGCCAACACGTGGCCACGGGCGACATCTCGCACGTCGATTAGATTCAAACCGGTGTGAACATAAAATGGTATTTTGCCCTTCAGGAAATCGAGGACGATCTGACCGGTCGGTGTGGGTTTTGCATCGTAGGGGCCAATCGGCGTGCTGGGGTTGACGATAACCACGGGGAGGCCTGTCGCACAAACCCTCTTAACTTCAATCTCCGCCAGGAATTTCGATTTCTTGTAATCGCTGACCAGATCCTCAATAGTAGTCCGGGTTTCCTCCGTACCGACCTGACCGAGAGGAGGGACACCAATCGCTGCAACCGAGCTGGTGTAGACCGCCTTCTCGATTCGAGCCTCGCGTGCGGCTTCGAGGATTCGCCGCGTGCCTTCAACGTTGACTTGGTAAAGCAGTCCCGCGTCTTTCATCCAAAGGGAATAATGGGCTGCGCAGTGGAAGAGCGCGCGACAGCCTCGCAAGGCGTTCACCAAGAGTCGCTGGTCGAGCAGATCACCCTCGACTACCTCAATTGGCAATCCCTCGATATTCGTTCGCTGACTCTCTGGCCGGACGAGCGCCTTTACCTGGAAACCATTGCTTACAAGCTCACGCGCGACGTTGGCGCCAACGAATCCGGTGGCCCCGGTAAGGAAGACCTTCATCCGTGATTACTCGCCTGATTGCTGAATTAATTTGGCCACCAGAGCAGTCCAGCCCGTCTGGTGGTTGGCGCCAATACCTGCCCCATTGTCTCCGTGGAAGTACTCGTGGAATAGCAGCGAATCGCGCCAGTGGGCATCGTTCTGAAACTTGTCCGTTCCGCCGAAGGCTGGGCGGCGACCATCGGGGCCGCGTAAAAAAATACGGATCAGGCGACGAGAGAGCTCCGTGGCCACTTCCCAAAGGGTCAGCCTCCTTCCAGAGCCCGTTGGGCACTCTACTTTGTAGTCCTCGCCGAGGTAGTGGTAGAATTTCTGCAGTGATTCAATCACAAGAAAGTTGACGGGAAACCACACAGGCCCCCGCCAGTTCGAATTACCTCCGAACAGTCCAGTGCTCGACTCGGCGGGTTCATAGTCCACCCGATGTTCGACTCCTCCGACATTTAGCACATAGGGTTGGTCGCGATGAAAACGCGAGAGCGCTCGTACTCCATGCGGCGATAGAAACTCTTTCTCATCCAGCATGTATCGCAGGACGCTGTATAACCGATCGCGATTAACCAGGGAGAGGAATCGGCGCACCCTCGAATCTGGTGTGGTCTGAGTCTCCACATAGTCGGCAAGCTCCGGTCTGTTCTCGATGAACCATTGCATTCGGCGCTTGAAACCCGGTAGCCGGTCCACGGTCTCCGACTCGAGCGTTTCGACTGCAAAAAGCGGGATTAGGCCGACCATCGAACGCACTTTGAGTGGGAAGGAGTGGCCATTCGGCAGGTGTAACACATCGTAGAAGAAGCCGTCCTTCGTATTCCATAACTCGATCCCTTCTCCGGCGATGTTGTTCATCGCCCGAGAGATGTAGACAAAGTGCTCGAAGAACTTGCTGGCCACGTCTTCATAGGCTGGATCTTCCCGCGATAACTCGAGCGCGATCGCCAGCATGTTAAGGCAATACATACCCATCCAACTCGTTGCGTCGGATTGTTCGATGTGTCCTCCAGTTGGAAGCGCAGCGCTTCGGTCGAATACACCTATGTTGTCTAACCCCAAGAACCCCCCTTGGAATACGTTCTTGCCTTCGGCGTCCTTACGGTTTACCCACCAGGTGAAGTTGAGAAGCAGCTTGTGAAAAACGCGCTCAAGGAACCTCCGATCGGCTTTACCGCGCACGCGCCGGTCGATCTTGTACACGCGCCAGGCTGCCCAGGCGTGCACGGGAGGGTTGACATCGCCGAACGCCCATTCGTATGCCGGCAATTGACCATTCGGGTGCATATACCACTCACGTACGAGTAGTACTAGTTGCTCTTTGGCGAAGTCAGGGTCAACCATTGCCAGGGGAATGCAATGAAAAGCAAGGTCCCAGGCCGCATACCAGGGGTACTCCCATTTGTCGGGCATGGAAATGACATCTGCGTTATATAGATGTGTCCATTCGCGGTTGCGGCCTCGCAACCGCTCGCGGGGCGGGTCGGGTTGTGCCGGATCGCCCCTGAGCCAACGACTCACTTCGTAATGGTAGAATTGCTTGCTCCACAGAAGTCCGGCGATTGACTGCCGCTGCACCCTGTGAGCATCCTCTGAAAGACCTGTCGGTGCCAACCGTGCGAAGAAGGCATCTGCATCGTTTTTTCTTGAGGTGACAATGGCGTCAAACTCGTCTCCGAAGGGTGAAGCCAAGGCTTCGCCATCGGTGAAGCGGAGGCGGATGGTCGCAGACTCCATGGACTTCAGGCTGACGCGGTAGTGGGCGGCAGCCTTGGATCCTACCTGCTCGGGGTGGACGGCGCTCTTCGTGCCGTGAATGAGGTACTCATTGATTCCATCCTTTACATAAGGCGACTCATTGTCAGTCCCGTTCAGCTTCAGCCAATTGGTTTCATTCTCAGTGAATAGTAGCTCGGGTGCGCCTTCGCACAGCAGCCAGCGACGACCATAGTAAAAGTGATTGAGTTGAACTACGCTCGCGTCGGCAATTGGCTCGCCCTTGCGAAGGCGCGGCCGGCGCGGGTCAAGGCCCCAGGACCAGGTGTTTCGGTACCAGATCGTGGGTAGTAGATGAAGCTCGGCATGAGCGGGTCCGCGATTAATGATTCGAACCCGTATGAGAATATCCTCTGGGGTCGCTTTGGCATATTCTGTGACCATATCGAAATAGCGATCGCCATCAAATACTCCGGTGTCCAGGAGTTCAAATTCAAGAGCGCCACGACCTCGACTTCGATTCTCCTCCACGAGCCTCGAGTAAGGAAAGACGGTCTGCGGGTACTTGTACAGGTGCTTCATATAGGAATGGGTAGGAGTTGAGTCCAGGTAAAAGTAGTACTCCTTGACGTCCTCGCCATGATTTCCCTCATTACCGGTAAGGCCGAATAGGCGTTCCTTGAGAATCGGATCCTGGCCGTTCCAGAGAGCCAGTGCGAAGCAGATGTACTGGTGCCGATCACAGATGCCAGCCAGGCCATCCTCGCCCCATCGGTAGGCTTTCGAACGGGCGTGATCGTGTGGGAGAAATTCCCATGCTGTTCCATGGGGACTGTAGTCTTCGCGTACAGTTCCCCAGGCGCGCTCGCTGAGATAGGGACCCCATCGCTTCCAGTGGGCCCTGCGTTCGCGCGATTCTTCGAGCCTCTGTTCTTCCTGGCTAATTATCCGTTGCTTTCCTTTGATTATCCGTTTGGCGGATTCGGTCGCACTCATACTGATGCTCCGCGGCTGGAGGGCCAGTCTAGGCGGACCGAGCGTTTGTGATATCCGGATGCGCCCCTGGGAATTGGGTCTGCGGGCTGGGCCGTCTGCGTTTCTCCGCGCCCGTCGGTCGCGCGCACTTGAAGCTCATACTTTCCGATCTGGTGAGGAAGCCATGCATACTGCCAAAGGACCCATGAGTAGGGTGACAGAGGGGATCTAAGCTCGGCCTGTGCCCATGTAGCACCCGCATTGGTGGAAACTTCAACCTGGCTGATCTGTCGGTCACCGGCGAATGCGATCCCGGCGATGGTTGGACGCGCCAGCGACGTGCGCGGCGGCGGGATGTCGATCCGGGACGTGGTCAAATACTCTGCCTTGTCATCCCAACCTCGATCTTGCCAAAAGCCTTTGTAGTCGTAGTCGACCAGCTCGATCTGTGTGATCCATTTGACGTTCTTCATCCCGTAAATCCCCGGCACAAGGAGCCGAACAGGGAGTCCATGCGTCGGCGTGAGCGGCTCACCATTCATTTCATAGCAGAGCAGGGTGCCTTCTTGTGGAGCCCGGTCGATGGGGATGCTATCGGAGTACCCATCGGCCGCGCGCAGAATCACATCCGTGGCGGAAGATTGGACACCCGACGCTTTCAGAAGCGAGGCCAGCCGGACACCTTTCCATCTGGCGTTTCCAATCAAGTCGCCGCCCACGGGGTTACTTATGCACATGAGTGTAGCGTACTGCTCATCGGGTTCCAGCTTCTTAAGATCACCGTAAGTGATCACCATCGGTCGGGCGACAAGACCGCGAATCTCTAGCGCCCATTTGCTCCCGTCCAGGTCAGGATCAACGATATTCTTCGATACGTGATAAAAATCGGCCGTCGGGGTCACTTCCATCGTCAAGCCTGGAAGGTTTGGGAAAATCCCCGTTCCCACCGATAATCGAGCTGACGCTCCCCGCCGAATCTCCGTGCCGAATTTTCCAACAAAAGTGTAGAGAAAACTCGCCACCGCAGTGAGCCCGATGGAAGTGAGAATCGTGCGTCGACCAGCGAAGATCTTGCGGCGCTCGCCGCCTTCTTCACCGGTGAACCACTTTAGGATCGGTCCAAGCACCGCGGCGTGGCCGACATAGACGACGAGCAGAGCGAGCGCCGGTACACCAGTCTGAATGGGAAGACCAGTGAAGACGCCGATCGCAAATCCGGGAATCACCAAGCTCAGGCTGACATACCAAAAAATGACCGCGTAGAGAAAAACGCCGAATTGGACCGGCCGCTCCGGCACGTCTCCTAGAGCACGGAGGACCCAACCGGCCGAGTATGCACCACTCGCTAGAAAGAGAAGTACACAGCCGACAAATGCCAGCTTTTTGGCATAGAGGCCTAGTGCTTGCACGCCAATCTCGATGAGAGAGATGGGCAGCAAGGCAAAGAGGCGATCCGCGATCTGTTCGGGTACAAAAGGTGTCCGGATGGTCAGGCGTCCGATGAACATGACGGCAAGCATCGCAAGCATGGCGAAAAAGCCAGACACAAACTCGGCGTGATGAAAGGCAGTGGAAGGTTTGGCGTTTTCCGGTAAAGAGTCAATTTGCGCGCGCATGTTGGGGAGCAGTGTCAGGTCGGATGTTTTCTATTCCTGCGCTTGAAAGCCGAAATCTTTCCCGCCTCGCGCTTGTTCGGTGACCGAGCGCGCGGCGGTTCAGCCAAATCTTCAACTGCGGCTCTCAGGACCTCGGCCACACTCCATGCCTGGGCGATGCATCCCTTGGGTGCGTGCGGAGGATCCCCATCGAAGATTTCCGAAACGGAAGCAAGCCCGGCGTCACTTAGGTGCTCGCGAAAGCCGGTCAGGAGGACTGCGGCTGCACGACGAGCGCGGCGGGTACCCCCGGCGGCACGGACGCGAGCGGTGATATAGGGTCCCATCAGCCACGCCCAGACTGTGCCCTCGTGATATGCACGATCACGGTTGGTTTGGTCCCCGTCATAGTGCCCGCGATATTCTGGGTCCGCAGGCGAAAGGCTCCGAAGCCCGAACGGCGTCAAGAGATCGCTCGTGACGAGTTGAACTACAGATCGCATCTTCTCCCGTGAAAGCATGGAGAAGGGAAGGCTTACGGCCAAGATCTGATTGGGCCGGATCGAGGGGTCGCGTTGATCGCCGTCGATGAAATCAAATAAGCAGCCGGCCGTTGAATTCCAAAACAGGTCGTTGAAGCTTCGTTTTGCCCGCGCAGCGAGACTGGCACACTTTCGCTCGTTTTCCTGATCTCCGAATTTGCGGGCCAAATGTTCGACCACGCGCAAGGCATTGTACCAAAGCGCCTGGATCTCGACAGGCTTACCTATGCGAGGTGTCACAACCTCTCCGCCTACCTTCGCGTCCATCCAAGTCAATTGAACCCCGGATTGCCCACAGTTGAGCAAGCCATCGTCCGTGACTCTGATGTTGTACTGGGTTCCGCGTAAATGCCAGTCGATGACATCCAGGAGGGTTGAGTAAAGATGCTTGCGGACGAATGCATAATCGCCAGTGTGTTTAGCCAAGCCATGAATCGCGTGGATGAACCAGAGCGTCGCATCGACGGTGTTGTACTCCGGCTGCTCGCCCGCATCGGGAAATCGGTTAGGGAGGAGGCCGCGGTTGCAATAATGCGCGAAGGTGAGCAAGATTTTTTTGGCCTCTTCGTAGCGGCGAGGCACAAGTGTTAATCCAGGCAATGAAATCATCGTATCCCGACCCCAGTCAGTGAACCAATGGTATCCGGCGATGACGGTCTCGAGGTCCTCACCTCTCGTTACGATAAATTGGTCAGCCGCCCGCAGCAGGCTCTGCTCCAACGGGTCAGAGCCCTCCCAGCCCTGGAGCAGACGGGCTCGGCGGCGCAGCTCTTGAGCTCTCAAATTCTCGAGGCTTGTCGGTCCTTGCACTTCGGTCGATGCGATCAGATTTACTGCGCCACTGCTGAGCTGAAACCGAAGCGCACAGGGGCTGAAGAGATCCTCCTCCCAATCGAGGCCTCGTTGGCGTTCTTCTTCATATTCAAATCGAAGATACCAGTCGGCATCAGGCAACAGCTCACCGCCGGTGTGATTGAGATAGAGCGTAGGCAAGGTAGGATAGGGAGTCACACTGATCCAGCCATCGCCTCTCTGGATTTGACGGTTAAGGTCTGAATTTGCGTGCGCTAGGGCGTGGTAGTCGCGAAATGCGATCAGAGGCCTGAGCTCGAGCAGAACATCCTCCCTCGGTCCGGTGAGCAAGCGGTAGCTAACTGCCGTCGAGTTCTTCCCATGGACCATAAAAACACTTTTCTCAATGGCCAGGTCCTCAACTGCGTATGTGAATGTGGGCATCGGGTCGAGTCGAAATTCGGTTTGCCATAAATAACCCTTTGGGTGTATGGCAGCGGGATACTGATTAGTAGAGAGGGCATACTGACGATCACCTACAAAGAGCCTCTCTTCCAGTTTGCTCAACAAGACCATCCGGTCCACGGGCGGGCGAATTGCCGCGACTAGTAAGCCGTGGTACCTCCGCGCATTCATCCCAATAATGGTCGAGGATGCAAAGCCTCCAAGACCGTTGGTCTCAAGCCATTCCTTCCCTCGGGCGCGGTCTAGATCCGAGCAGATGTCATGGTGGAATCTAATCATGATTTCTAAACTAGTCTGCCGCGGAGATCATTAGACCCGAATGAGGCAAAAAGGATTCACTGTACCCCATGGTGCCAGCCGAGAAATCCCGCGCTACTACCCGGGGCGCACGAGGTCTGGCACACTTAGAGTGGTCACGCTCGCTCTTGATATCGGCCAGTTGGTGGTAGGGGCGAAGCAGATTTTCATCCGTGGAGGAATGCCCAGCAGCGATGTTCATACTGAAACAGTTCTTGAAAGCCGCAGTTCTCCCTCCAGTATGCTGGATATTGTTACTCGCAATGGTGGTTATTCTCTGGAATCGACGATGGGCGAGAAAGGTGCTGCTAGCCGCGCTGGTTATGATTGTGCTCCTACACTCCAGCTACGCTCAATATTATCCGCGTTACTACCTGGAGTCGCGCTATCCCCCGCTAGTCGATCCTGGCGGCGGTGAACCGTATGATGGGATCATCGTTCTAACGGGCGGAATGTCTCCTGCGAGCGGCTTGAAGCCCTTCCCGACCATCTCGGAAGCCACCTTTCGCCGGCTAGACGAAGCATGGCGAATCTATCGGATATCGCATAAGCCGATCATAGTCTCTGGCGGTCACGTTGATCCATTCACTCCCGATAGAGACGAGAACAAGATTGCATGTGACTTTCTCAGACTCTGGGGTGTGGCGCCCGAAGACGTTATTCCCGAGCCGGGCTCAAGGGACACTTTTGAGAGTGCTGTTGCGGTCAAGAAGATTCTGGACAGCAAGCATTGGCGGCGCTACCTGTTGGTAACTTCAGCAGTTCACATGCCCCGAAGCATGTTGGTGTTTCGCGCCGTAGCGCCCGAGCCGGTCGCTGCGCCAGGTGATTTCACGCTCGGTGCGAGCCGGTTCAGCCCTCTTGGGATCTTTCCCTCTGAGGAGGCTGCCGGGGCAATGTATCTTACAGTTCATGAATACCTCGGACTCGCGGACTACACCTGGCGGTCTCGCAGATATAGACGCTGAGGCGCGGAGGACAAACCTTCGTACCGTGGAAAGATACCGGTTTAAGGAGCAGTAGACGATGCCGCAACATTTTACGTCTGATAATGGCTCTTATGTTTCTCGGAGAGTCAAGAGCGGTCCCTGAAGCTCGTTAGCTGGGCGGCTGCAGGGCGATCGACGAGCCAGTAGAGGCTCCCTTGCTCGGGTCGTATGAGTTGCGCTGGAAGCAGGTCAGGACGATATTCCGACTCGAGCACCTGCCGCAAAGCGGCGGATTTGGATTCACCGGTCACAACGAAGATGATGCTCGCAGCCCGATTAATAACAGGTGGCGTGAGTGTTATGCGATGAGCCGAGAACCTTTTGATAAAGGGTGCGGCAACCCAACGGATTTTCTCATGCAAAACGTCGGTCCCGGGGAACAAGGAAGCAGTGTGGCCATCCTCTCCAAGGCCTAACAGCATAACGTCAAAACTGGGGAACGGCCCGCCTCCCAGCAGGGGGTGATTGCGTAAAGTCTGTTCATAACTGTGCGCTGCAAGCTGCGGATTCCCGACCTCGGCCGGGATGCGATTGATGTTCTCGGCGGGTATGGGCACTTTCGTGATTAATGCTTCATTGACCATCTTGTAATTGCTGTCGGGGTGTGTTGACGGCACGCAGCGCTCATCTCCCCAAAAGAGATGCACCTTTGACCAAGCAAGCGAATCGCGGTACGGGGAT
>JACXTT010008280.1_pt1 | contig 14433 bp, 16 predicted proteins | sample 9270951 | NCBI WGS metagenome assembly JACXTT01 (sample SAMN15532306, study PRJNA645909) | rock metagenome | isolation source: weathered quartz diorite | place: Puerto Rico | collected 2017-06-21
CTCTGCCAAGACAGAAGGCCCAATATAATAACGACTTAGCGCTACTTTGCCAACCCTTTTTGCCAATCCCTGTGGCTTGATAGGAGACGTTTTGCTGATCCTCGGCATGGAAACTTCCTGCGATGAAACCGGTATTGCCCTGTACGACAGCGACCAAGGCTTGCTCGCCCATCGCCTGCATTCGCAGATTGCCCTGCATGCCGATTATGGCGGGGTCGTTCCGGAACTGGCCTCTCGCGACCATATTCAGCGCATCATTCCCTTGCTGAACGAGACTTTGAAGGAGAGCGATCGCTCACTGAAACAAATCGACGCCATCGCCGTGACCGAGGGCCCCGGACTCGGTGGCGCTCTGATGGTTGGCACCAGCGTGGCTGCCGGATTGGGTCTGGCATTGGGAAAGCCGGTTATCGGCATTCACCATCTGGAAGGACATCTGCTTTCCCCGCTGCTGACCGAACCCCGGCCGATTTTTCCTTTTGTGGCCCTGCTGGTCTCCGGCGGCCATACGCAACTGATGCGGGTGAACGGCATCGGCGACTATCAACTGCTCGGCGAAACGGTCGACGATGCTGCCGGCGAAGCATTCGACAAGACCGCCTCCTTGCTGGGGCTCGCCTATCCGGGCGGACCCGCCCTGAGCAAACTGGCCGAGCAGGGCAATGGCCTGCGCTACAAATTGCCGCGACCGATGCTGCATAGCGGCGATCTGGACTTCAGTTTCAGCGGCCTGAAAACCGCCGTGCTGCTGCTCAAGGTCAAGGAACTCGAAGCAACATCATCGACAATACCGCTTGAACAAACCCGGGCTGACATCGCGGCTTCTTTCCAGGCGGCCATTGTCGATGTGCTGGTTGCCAAATCCCTTGCCGCCCTCAAGGCCGAGAGCCTGCGGCAGCTGGTGGTGTCCGGAGGGGTGGGCGCCAACCGGCTGTTGCGCGAGCGTCTGACCGGGGCCGCGCGCGCAAAGGGGGCTGAAGTCTTTTATCCCCCGCTGGAATTTTGTACCGACAATGGCGCGATGATCGCGTTCGCAGCGGCATTGCGTATCGAAGCCGACCCGACATTGCTCGATCGCCCGAACGCGGGCTTCAATGTACGACCGCGCTGGGATTTGGCAAGCGCAGGCGGGGAGCTGGAGCGCGACTCGCCCACAATGATGTCTAGCCCGGCGCTTCGCGCTTGAATTTTTCCTCGGCCTTGGCGAGATTTTCTTCAGCCTGCTTGACGGCTGCCTCAAGAATCGCGATCCGCTCATAGTATTCAGGCTTGCGCAGCACCGCATTGCCGCCCTGGCGAACGACGATCTGGCGTTCTTCCGGAGTAGCCTCACGTCCGTCTTCCAGGGCTTTTTTCGCCTGCTCGAGCGCCGTCCTGGCGGCGTCAACATCGGATTTCAGTTTGTCGCGCAAACTGGCGCGCGCGGCTGCCCGCGCATTGACTTCCTGCAGGCTCTGCTTGACGCCGTCAACCTTGTTGCTCGGCGCCGACATGATGTTCACATTGCTGTCCGTCTTGACCAATTCGGCTTTTTCACCCGGTTTGGGCGGCTTGTCCGAGTAGCTGACCTTGCCATCCTTGTCGATGTATTTGTAAAGCGCCTGAGCATTTGCCGACTGCGAAACCGCAATCAACAGCAGGCCGGCCAGCATGAATTCAAGCGTTCGCATGATGTCTTTCCTTCAAGTGTGTTGCCGCGGCGCCATTCTTCGCTGCACTGCAAACCGTGCAGGCCGGATCGCGCTTGAAGCGCACCGATTCCCAGGCCATGGTGCGCGCATCAAGCATGAGCAGGCGGCCCGTCAGCGGCGTACCAATGCCGGCAAGCAGGCGGATTGCCTCGCTGGCCTGCATCGCGCCGATGATGCCTACCAAAGGTGCAAACACGCCCATGATTGCACAACGCTCTTCCTCGGCATCCGGTTGATCCTGGAACAGGCAGTGATAACAGGGACTGTCGGGCAGGCGGAAATCGAAGCTGGTGATTTGCCCGTCAAAGCGGATGGCCGCGCCGGAAACCAGGGGCACCCGGCGGACAGCACAGGCCCGGTTGACGGCATGGCGAGTGACAAAATTGTCGCTGCAGTCCAGCACCACATCGGCGGTGCCGATCAAGCGGTCCAGCGCCGCCGCATCCAGCCGCTCGGGCATCGCATCGACGCGAATGCCGGGATTGATCGCCAGCATGGCGCGCTGCGCGGAGACGGCCTTGTTCACGCCGACCGCGTCATTGCGATGAATGATTTGCCGTTGCAGATTGGTCAGGTCGACCAGGTCACCGTCCGCAACCGTGATGTGCCCGAGGCCAGCCGAGGCCAGGTACATCAGGGCGGGTGCGCCTAGGCCGCCCGCGCCCACGACCAGCGCATGCGAGTCCAGCAGTATCTGCTGCGCCTCGGTACCGAATTCGTTGAGGAGAATATGCCTGCTGTAGCGCAGGAGATCGTGGTCGTCCATGGCCGCGGTTGGCGAACAGCGGCGAAGGGGTAAGCCCCCTTGCCGCTGTCCGGAGCTTATTGCGCCTTGTCGCCGCTGACGGCTTTCGCGGCAGTCTTTGTGTTCGTCGTGGCGGCGGCCAACAGTTCGCGCGGGTTGGATGCGACCGGCAGGCCCTTGAGCTGGTTCAGCGCCTGCTGCAGGACGAAATCGATCGGACGACCATCAGCCGCGTTCTGCGCCTTGTATTCGACCGGCTTGCCGTCGTCAGCCGCGGCTGCCTTGGCCTTGGCGGCTTTGTCATCGGCGGCGCCTTTTTTCAGCTGTTCCAGGGCTTTCTTCTCATCATCGCCAACCAGGTGGTGATCCAGATCGGCTTCGCGCATCGACAGTCGCTGGGTGCCATCGTCGACCATCACATCAGGCGTAATGCCCTTGGCCTGAATCGAACGCCCGCTCGGCGTGAAATAGCGCGCGGTGGTCAGCTTGATGGCGGTACCGTTGTTCAGCGGCAGGATGGTCTGCACCGAGCCCTTGCCGAAGGTCTGAGTACCCATGATCAGGGCCCGCTTGTGATCCTGCAGTGCGCCGGCGACGATTTCCGACGCTGACGCCGAGCCATTGTTGACCAGCACCACCAGGGGCAGGTTCTTGATGGCCGGATTCAGCTTGGCCAGGGGGTCTTCGCGCGACGGGCCGCGCACATAATTTTCCTTGCGCGCCGTCAGCCGCAGTTTGGCATCTTCCACGCGCCCTTCGGTGTAAACCACCAGTGCGTCCTTGGGCAGGAAGGCGGCAGATACCGCCACCGAGGCATTAAGCAAACCGCCCGGATCGTTGCGCAGGTCCAGGATAAGGCCTTTCAGATTGCCGTCGTTCTGCTTGTAGGCTTCATTGATGGCGCGCACCATCTTGTCGGCCGTCGCCTCTTCAAACTGGGTCAGGCGCACCACGGCGTAACCCGGCTCCAGGGCACGCGCACGCACGCTCTGGATCTGGATTTCGGCGCGCTTTACGTTGAATACCAGTTCCTTGCTCTCGCCCTTGCGCAGGATGGTAAGCACCGCTTCGGTGCCCACTTCGCCACGCATGCGCTTGACCGCTTCATTGATGTTCATGCCGCGCAAATTGGTATCGCCCACCTTGATGATGTAGTCGCCCGATTTGATGCCGGCCTTGAAGGCGGGGGTGTCGTCGATGGGCGAAATCACTTTCACCAAGCCATCCTCCATGCCGACCTCGATGCCAAGGCCGCCAAATTTGCCGGTCGTAACCGTCTGCATTTCCTTGTAGGCATCGGCATCCAGAAACGCGGAATGGGGGTCGAGGCCGGTCAGCATGCCGTTGATGGCTTCGGTAATCAGGCGCTTGTCGTTGACCTCTTCCACATAATCGCTCTTGATGCGTCCGAACACTTCGGACAGCATGCGCACTTCCTCGATCGGCAAATTGAGCGTGGTGCTCTGCCGTTCAGCTACTGCCGAAAAATTGAGGCTCAGGGCGACGCCGACCACGGCGCCAAGGCCGACCAGGCCGGCCGCTTTGAGTTTGGTGCCGACGGCAGCGCCTTTGGCTGCAGGGCTCGCGGGATTTTGCATTTCGTTCATGATCTGCCTCAATTTATGGATCCTGTTACTGGTAATGTGCCGCAAATTCCTTGTTGCCGCCATGCATGCCGGCCTATTTTCCGACCCATTTCATTGGGTCGAAGGGCTTGCCCTCATGGCGCAATTCAAAATATACACCTGATTCCGCAGCGCCTCCGGTGGAGCCGACGGACGCGATGGTTTCGCCGCTGGGCACCGTATCGCCGAGCTGTTTCAGCAGGCTTTCATTGTTGCCGTAGAGGCTCATATAGCCTCCGCCGTGGTCGAGGATCAGCAAATTGCCGAAGCCGCGCAACCAATCCGCAAAAATCACCCGCCCATCGGCAACCGCCTTCACCGGCTGGCCGGACCCGGATTTGATGAACAGGCCTTTCCAGGTCACGCCCCCCTCTTCCCGCGCCGAACCGAAGCGTCCGGCAAGTTCCCCCCGCACCGGCAACTTCAGCTTGCCGCGCAGCGTCTGGAAAGCGCGCCCGACAAAGGAGGCATCAGCCACATCGTCAACGGTTTCCCCGGGTTTGCGGATACGCCCCGGGGTTCTGCCCTCGCTGCGTTGCTGCTGCGCCAAGGCCTTGGCCAACTGATCGACCAGTTTGGCAAGGCGATCTTCGTCGCGCTTCAGGCGGCCGATTTCTCGGCGGCTTTTTGAAATATCCGCCGCAAACCTTGCCACCACCTTTTGCCTTGCCTGACGCTCGTTCTGCAGCGATGCTCGCGCCTTTCTTTGCTGTTCGGCGTTTGCGGCAAGTTCTGACTTTTTGACGCGCGCAGCCGACTCGAGTTCCGCCAGATTGGTAAGCGTCTGTTTCATTTTTGCAATCAGCCCGGCGCGCATGCGCGAGATATAGCCGAAGTACTGCAGCTGGCGCTCGACAGTGGCGACATCCTGGCCATCGAGCACCAGCTGCAGGGCATCGGCGTTCCCGTACATGTATTGGTGCCGCAGCATGCGATCCAGCAAATCCTGCTGGCGATTGACATCGGTGCGGGTCGACTTGATGCGCGCCTGCACCTCGTTCAGCGAATGGCCGATCTTGCCCTCTTCGCGGCCGAGCGCGACCAGGTTCCTGTTGACTTCGCTGATCGCCTTTTCACTGACTTTGAGCGCATCGGCCGCCTCGGAACGGGACTCCTCACTTTTCGACAGGTCGCGCTGCAATTTGTCGATGCGGGTGCGCAATTCTTCAAGCCGCTGCCTTTCCAGCTCCGCCGATGCCTTCTGCGCATGGACGCCGGTCGCCTGCAACAACAATGCAGCAGCGACCAGGGCCAGCAGCCAGCCTCGTCCCATGCCTCCTGTATGACCCGGCCCGGACACCGCCGTCACTGGCCCTCGCCGCAGGAAGCCGCGCGGCTGTTCACGCCTTCGCCTTGCCCTGCGCCGCGACGGCCGACTGTGCCTTCGCCACCGCCTCCTGGTCGCCCAGATAATAGTGTCGCAGCGGTTTCAGATCATCGTCCAGCTCGTATACCAGCGGCACGGCGGTCGGAATATTCAGGCTGACGATGTCCTGGTCGGACATGCGATCGAGATGCTTGATCAGGGCGCGCAGGCTGTTGCCGTGGGCGGCGATGATGACGTTCTTGCCGGCGCGGATTTGCGGCGCGATTTCCATTTGCCAATAGGGCACCACCCGCACCACGGTGTCCTTGAGGCATTCGGTCAGCGGCAATTCTTCCGCCAGCAGGGAAGCATAGCGCGGGTCGCGTGCCGGATGGCCTGGATCGTTCGCCCCCAGCGCCGGCGGCGGCACATCGTAGGACCGGCGCCACAGATGCACCTGTTCATCGCCGAATTTGGCAGCCGTCTCGGCTTTGTTCAGGCCCTGCAAGGCGCCATAGTGGCGCTCATTGAGACGCCAGTGCTTGATGACCGGAATCCAGCGCCGGTCCAGCACCTCCTGTGACAGCCACAAGGTGCGAATGGCGCGCGTCAGCAGCGAGGTGTAGGCCAGATCGAAGTCGAGCCCCGCCGCTTTCATCAACTGTCCGGCCTGGCGCGCCTCGGCAACGCCTTTGTCGGTCAGGTCGACATCGACCCAGCCGGTGAATCGGTTTTCCAGGTTCCAGGCACTTTCGCCGTGTCGCATCAATACCAGTTTTTTCATGTCGTTCGTCGTGAGGGGAAGATTGGGCGGGTTGACTAAACGCGACCGGAGCCGCATCTGGGGAATTGCTTACAAAAGCGGGGTAAACAGGCGAGCGCAGCCTTTTGCCGGTAAAATATCAGGTTTTCGCGACCCGGTAACTGCCGACTCGGCAGCACTCTCGCGGATTTTGCAAAGTCGACACCCTATGTCCGAGTTTATTTCACAAAACATCATGCTGGTGGTCTTGTTTGTTACCAGTGGCGCGTTGCTCCTCTGGCCACTGATCGCAAAACAGATCGGCAACACCAAGGAAATCGGCACTCTCGAAACCACGCGACTGATGAACAGCGGCAATGCCCTGGTACTGGATGTGCGCGACAACGCCGAATTCAACGGCGGCCGCATACCGAAATCGAAAAACATCCCGCTGGCCGAAATCAGCAAGCGCATCGATGAAATCGCCAAGTTCAAGAACAAGCCCGTGATCGTCGCCTGCAAAAGTGGCAATCGTGCGGCCGGCGCGCTCAAGGCCCTCAAGGCCGGCGGCTTCACCGAGGTCTATCAGCTCGAAGGCGGCTTCGGCGCCTGGCAACAGGCCAGCCTGCCGGTCGAAAAATAATCCGCCATGGCCAAAGTCACCATGTACGCCACCGGCGTCTGCCCCTACTGCATCATGGCCGAGCGCCTGCTGACTGCCAAGGGCGTGACGGCAATCGACAAGATTCGCGTCGACCTCGAGCCAGCATTGCGTGAGGAAATGACCGCCAAAACGGGGCGGCGTACGGTGCCGCAGATTTACATCGGCAGCAAGCATATCGGCGGCTTCGATGATTTGTCGGCGCTTGACCGCGCCGGCGGCCTTGACCCATTGCTCGCGGCTTGAGCAGCAACCATAACCAACTCAAAACACGCTTCACTTAAACAGGGAAATCCGAAATGACCGACGTCGCAGCAGCACCAGCCCAGGCACAGGAAAACCAGGCCGCCTATTCCATCGAAAAAATTTACGTCAAGGATCTGTCGCTGGAAGTGCCGAATGCGCCGCAGATTTTCCTCGAGCGCGAAGCACCGCAGGTCGACGTGCAACTGCATCACACTTCGAAGGCGGTCGATGAAGGCATCTACCAGACCGAATTGACGATCACTGTCACGGCCAAGATCGGCGAGAAAACCATGTTCCTGGCCGAAGTCTGCCAGGCCGGTATTTTTGCGATCCGCAATGTGCCCAACCAGGATCTGGAACCGATCCTCGGCATCGGCAACCCGAATATTCTTTACCCCTATGCACGCGAAGCGATATCGGATTGCATCGTGCGCGCCGGATTCCCGCCGGTGCTGTTGAACCCGGTCAATTTCGAAGCCCTGTACGCTGCGCAAAAAGCGCAGGATGCACAGCAGGCCGCGCCGGCAGCCGCCGTTACGCACTAGGCTGCGCAAGCGACATGAGCGCAGCTGCAATCCGGAACGCCGCCACTCTGTGTGCGGCGTTTTATTTTTGTGCCGCCAATGCCGCGCCGGCAGCGCAGGTACCCGCTGGCGAGGCGAGGCCGGCAATGGCCGCGCCGGCCTCGCTGTTCGGCGCAGTGGGCGACAAGCCGGTCATTGTTTACGATGCACCATCGCTGAAGGCCAGCAAGATTTTCATCCTGGCGCGGTTCCAGCCGGTGGAAATCCTGGTGAAGCTCGACAAGTGGATCAAGATCCGCGACGCCGACAATACGCTCGGCTGGGTCGAGAACGGCACCCTCGGTGACAAGCGCTTCGTGCAGGTGTCCGCTGCCCTGGCCGATATCCGCACCGCGCGCGACCCGGCCGCAGCCCTGGCGTTTGAAGCGCAGCGCGCCGTCATCCTCGAGCTCACCGGGCCGGCAGTTGATGGCTGGCTGCCGGTACGGCATGCGGACGGGCAAAGCGGCTTCGTGCGCAAGTCACAGGTCTGGGGCGACTGACAACATGATGGCGATGGCGAGCGGTTTGCTGCGCAATCCTGCTCCGACCGCAGGTGCCGAATGAAAATCACGGTCGTCGGCGCCGGCGCCTGGGGCACGGCGCTCGCCATTGCACTCGCGGAAAAACACGTATTGACGTTGTGGGGCCGCGACGCCGCGCAGCTCGCCGACGCCGCACGAACGCGCATCAACACGCGGGCCTTGCCGGACGTCATCCTGCCGGCAGCATTGAAACTGGAAGCCGATTTCGCGAGCGCCCTGGCCGGCGCCGAGTTGGCCCTGATCGCCACGACGACCGGCGCGCTCGGCGACACCGCGCGCGCGGTGCATGCACAGCAACCGAAGCTGCCGCTCGTCTGGGTCTGCAAGGGTTTTGACCGTATTACCGGCAAGCTGCCGCATGAAACGGTTGGCGAGATTCTCGGCAAGGGCGCACGCTTTGGCGCATTATCCGGGCCCAGCTTTGCCATGGAAGTCGCCAAGGGCCTGCCCTGTGCGCTGACGCTCGCGGGCAATGAACATGCTTTTGTGCAAACGCTGGCGGGCGAGTTGAACGGCGGCAATCTGCGCGTCTATTCGAACGCCGATCTGATCGGCGTCGAACTGGGCGGCGCGCTGAAGAACGTGATGGCCATCGCGGTCGGCATCGGCGACGGCATGCAGCTCGGCCTCAATGCACGCGCAGCATTGATCACGCGCGGCCTGGCCGAAATGATGCGCCTCGGCGTCGCCATGGGCGGCAAGGCGGAAACCTTCACCGGCCTCACCGGCTTGGGCGATCTGGTGCTGACGGCCACCGGCAATCTCTCGCGCAATCGCATGGTTGGCCTCGGCCTCGCTGCCGGCAAACCGCTGGCCACCATCCTCAGCGAGCTGGGCCATGTCGCCGAAGGCGTCAACTCGGCCGAGACCGCGCAGAAGCTCGCCAAAAAACATCGCGTCGACATGCCCATCACCGAGGCGGTCTGCGCCATCCTGTTCCACGGCGCCGATGCGCGCGCCACGGTGGGGCGCCTGCTTTCGCGCGAGCCCAAAGCGGAATAGACCGCGGCGCAAACAATTCCCGCAGCGCGCCACCATTAGCCTTACAATCCGCGCAATTCCCTTCAGTCACCCGCAGCCATCATTCCCCCGGAGAACCCGAATGCCCGAAAAGCCTGCCGCAAAGAAATCTTCCGCCAAGTCCGCCCCGTCGAAAGCCTCCAAAGCATCGAAGGCGCCGAAAACCAAACGCAGCGCCGAGCAGCGCATCGAGAATGCCGCGGCGGTAATGGCTACGGTATCGGCGGCGCAAAAGGCCGAGGTGTTGATTGAAGCCCTGCCCTACATCCAGCGCTTCTGGGACAAGAACATCGTCGTCAAATATGGCGGCAATGCCATGACCGACGTGGCGCTACAGGAAGATTTTGCGGAGGACATCACCCTGCTGAAATTGATCGGCATGAACCCGGTGGTGGTACATGGTGGCGGGCCGCAGATCAACAATCTGCTCTCCAAGATCGGCAAGGAAGGACAATTCATCCAGGGCATGCGCGTCACCGATGATGAGACCCTCGACGTGGTCGAGATGGTGCTGGGCGGTCTCGTCAATCAGGAAATCGTCACGCTCATCAACAAGGCCGGCGGCAAGGCGGTCGGGCTGACGGGCAAGGATGGCAATTTCATCCATGCGCGCAAGATGACCATCATGTCGAAGGAAGACAAGCGCAAGAAGATCGACATTGGCCTGGTCGGCGAGGTGGTCAAGATCGATACCGCCATCATCGATCTGCTTGATACCGAGGATTTCATTCCCGTGATCGCGCCGCTGGGCGTGGATGAAACCGGCACCGCCTACAACATCAATGCCGATGTGGTCGCCGGCAAGATTGCCATCGCGCTGCAGGCGGAAAAACTGATCCTGCTGACCAATACCGCCGGCGTGCTCGACAAGAAGGGCAAGATTCTCACCGGCCTGAACGCGGCCATGGTCAATCAATTGATCGCCGACGGCACCATTTCCGGCGGCATGCTGCCCAAGGTCGATTGCGCGCTGGACGCCGTCAAGAATGGCGTGAAGACCGCGCACATCATCGACGGTCGCGTATCCCATGCGCTGCTGCTGGAAGTGTTGACCAGTGAGGGCGTGGGCACCTTGATTCGCGGTGCTTCGGCCAATCGCGCGATCAAGAATTAGAAAACGTAGATCCAGCATTGGCGCGGTTTTCGGAGCATTGACGGGAGCGCACCGGAGAGGGGCCCTGCGCGAAGCGCGGGGATCGACGCAGCGCGATCCGGCAAAGAATGCCTCGTTTGCGTTATCAGAGCGTACGATAGCCGGTTAATTAAACTCCAGCATTGGCGCGGGTTTCGAGGCATTTTTGCCTGAAGAAGCGCGCCAATGCTGGAGTTTCACTTTTTAATTTAGTCGTCCTTCAGCCCCGCCCAACCCGCCACCAGGCGTGTAAAGCCGTACGCCAGCCAGATTTTTACGCGATGCCACCACGAACGTTTTTGCCAATCGGCCGCATCGAGCTTGCGCGCGCCGCGTTCGATCTCCTGCATCACTGAAGCGCGCAATGTTTCGGCAAACGCCCGATCCGCGACGGCGATATTGACCTCGCGATTCAGGAACAGGCTGAAGGGATCGAGATTGCTCGATCCGACCGTGGCCCATAGATCGTCGATGACGGCGACCTTGGCGTGCAGCATGGCGATTTCATATTCGTAAATCTCCACCTCAGCGCACAGCAGCTGGGTGTACAGGGCGCGCGTCGCCATTTGCATCAGCGGATGGTCAGCGCGGCCCTGCAACAGCAGCGTGACCTTGACGCCGCGGGCGGCGGCATCGACCAGCGCGCGGCGCACGTGCCGTCCCGGCAGGAAGTAGGAACTGACAATGAGGATTCTTTTTTCGGCGCCGGCCATGGCCTCAAGGTAGGCGCGCTCGATATCGCGGCGATGGCGGAAGTTGTCGCGTGCGATCACCGCCGCGCTGACACTGCCGACGGCCCGTGCCGAGACCGGCGGCATCGGCAGTCGTGCCACATGGCGGTGCGCCTTCCACCATTGCAGCAATCGCCATAGCCACTGCACCAGCGGATAAATTTCCGCGAGCAGCGGGCCCTCGATGCGCACCGCATAGTCGTAGCGCGGCTCGGTATCCGACAAGGCCTCGCTCAGATCGCCGATCAGGTTGATGCCGCCGACAAAACCGATGCGGCCATCGACCAGCGCGATCTTGCGGTGCACCCGCCGCAACTGGCTTTTGCGAAAGGTGCGCAGTCGCGGGTCGGGGCGATAGACTTGCAGCATCACGCCGGCCGCGGCCATCTCGGCGAAAAAATGCGCGGGCGTTTCCCGCGAGCCGAAGCCGTCGACCAGCAAATACACCGCGACACCGCGCCTGACGGCCGCGGTCAGGGCCGCGGCAATGGCGCGGCCGCTGTCGTCGTCATGGAAAATGTAGGTCTCGATGCGCACATCGAGTTCGGCACCGTCGATGGCGGCCTGCAGCGCGGGGAAAAATTCGCCGCCGTTCTTGAGCAGCGTGATGCGATTGCCGCCGACGAATTTCTCGCCCGCCATGGCGCTCAGCGCGACAGCCTGACGGCGAGCCCGACGTGATCGGACAGTCCGCGCCATTTGACGCCCTCGACCTCGCCGTGCAGGCGGAACACTTCGTCGATCTTGAGGCCGCGCATATAGATGCGGTCCAGCGTCAGCATCGGGAAAATCGCCGGGAACGTGCGCGCCGGTTTGCCATGCACCTCCTCGAACACTTCGCACATGCCCAGCCCCTCGCGCAGGGATCTGGAAATGCCGCCGCGCCTGGAACGCCAATCGTTGAAATCGCCGGCCACCACCAGGGGCTCATCGTTCGGCGCCGCTTCTTTCAGCATTTCGATCAGCTGCCCGATCTGCGCGGTGCGGCTCTTCTGCCACAGCCCGAGATGCACGCAGACCACCGTCAGCGGCTGGTCCCAGCCGGGCACCTCGATGCGCGCCATCAAATGTCCGCGGCTTTCGAAGCGATGATGCGAGACATCCTGGTTGGTCCAGTCGAGCACCGGATAGGCGGAGAGAATCGCATTGCCGTGGTGACCGTGATCGTGTTCGGCATTCACGCCGTAAACGATGTCCTGATAGCGACCCTCGGCGATATGGTCGTGCTGCGCGGCATCGGGCCAGTCGTCGAACCTGGCTTCGTTTTTGGCGTGAGCGCCTTGCACCTCCTGCAGGAAGACGATATCGGCATCAAGCGCATGCAGGTTCTCGCGCACCTCGTGGATCACCAGCTTGCGATTGAGCGCCGACAGGCCCTTGTGGATGTTGTAGGTCGCCAGCGTGATCGAGGCGGTCATGATTTGCTTTGCTTGCGATCGTGTTCAAGCCGCGCCGGCAATTGCAGGATCGCCTCGCGATTGGTATGCGAAAAACACAGCGCCGCGGCCTTTTCATACGGCAGCCACACATGCTGCAAATGCTCGCGCGGCGCCAGCTTGATCGGCACACGATCCGGCACTTCCAGGCTGAACACATGCTCGGTGTTATGCGTCACGCCCGGCGCATAGCGGTGCCGCCAGATCGGATAGATTTCATACGCGCTTTGCTGCTGCCAGTTACGCAGGCTGAACCGCGCCGCATCAAGGCCGGTCTCCTCCGCGACTTCGCGCACCGCGGTCTGCTCAAGCGTTTCACCGGCATCCTGGCTGCCGGTCACCGACTGCCAGTAGCCGGGATGATCGGCGCGCTCAATCAGCAACACTTCGAGCTTGAGCGTATAAATCACCACGAGCGTGGAGCGCGGAATTTTCCAGGGTTTTGCGGGAGCAAGTTCAGCATTCATTCCTGCATTCTAATCTGCCTGCGGCGCACGCGATGTACGCTGACCATCATTCGGGGCGCATTGGCGTCGCAATGGCCGCGCAATGACCAAGGGCGGACCAGCGCCTGTGCCCGCAATTCATCATTTCAGCCCGGCCTCAGGGCAGCGCTTTGTTAAAATGCCTGTCACTCTTCCTTTCGGCATTGCCGTGCATTCGCGCGCAATGCAGCCCATGTCTTCCATTCCACACGGCAACGCCACGCTTTCCCGCCGCAGCTACGTTAACGGCGCCGCCTGGGGCCTGTTCGCGATTTCCATCTGGGTCGGCTGGATCTTGCTGACGCGCTATGGCGTCACCACCTCAATGTCGCCTTACGATATCGGCGCGTTGCGCTTCACCTTAGCCGGCCTCTTGCTCGCACCGATCGTGTGGCGCGATGGCTTTGGCGTGCGCAAGGTCGGCTGGAAATTGTGGCTGATCATCGTCTGCGGCGCGGGCATTCCCTATGTGCTGATCGCTTCCACCGGACTCAGCTTCGCCCCCGCCGCGCATGCCGGCGCGCTGGTGCCGGGCACCATGCCGCTGTGGACGGCATTGCTGGCAATGATTTTTTTGAAAGAAAAAATCGGCAGCTCGCGAAGGCTTGGGTTTGCCATGATTCCCGTCGGCATCGTAATTTTTGTCGGCGCCGGCCTCACCGATTTTGAAACCGGTTACTGGCGCGGCCATTTGCTGTTCATCGCCGCGGCCATCTGCTGGGCCAGTTTCACGGTGGCGATGCGCGCCGCCTCGGCCACAGGCTTCACCGCCCTGCAAGCGGCCGCCACGGTATCGGTGGTCTCGGCCATCCTTTACCTGCCGATTTACTTTTTGTGGATGCCGCATCGCATCGCGCAGGCACCGTGGAGCGCGATCCTGGTCCAGACCGTCTATCAAGGCGTGTTCGTCAGCATCATTTCGCTTTACGCCTACACCCGCTCGGTGGCGGTGTTGGGCGCCTCCCTCGGCGCCAGCTTCGCCTCACTCGTCCCGGTGTTGGCCATGCTGGCGGCAATTCCGCTGCTGGGCGAGGTGCCGAAGCCGCATGATTACCTCGGCATTGCGGCGGTAACCATCGGCGTGTTTTTGTCCTCGGGCGCTTATCAGGCGGTGCGGCAGGCGCTGCGAAGCCGCCAGTAACAGTCAGCGTGCGACGCGCATCTTCGCAACGATTTCACCGCTGCCGCTGAAGTACGCATGCGGCATATCCTGGGTGCGATGGTTGCCGTACGGCACACCGTGCGCATCAATGGCGATCAGCCCAACATCGGCATTGAACTCGCTGCCCAGATAATCCAGCGCCGCATCCACCGCCTGCTGGATCGTCATGCCGCGGGCGACGTTATCCGAAATCTGCCGGCAGCTCAGTGCGCGAATCACGTATTCGCCGGTACCGGTGGCCGAGGCCGCCGCAAATTTATCCGCATAGGTCCCGCAGCCCGGCAGCGGCGCATCACCGACGCGGCCAACCATTTTCAGGGTCATGCCGCCGGTCGAGGTGGCT
>JACXTT010008281.1_pt1 | contig 14432 bp, 11 predicted proteins | sample 9270951 | NCBI WGS metagenome assembly JACXTT01 (sample SAMN15532306, study PRJNA645909) | rock metagenome | isolation source: weathered quartz diorite | place: Puerto Rico | collected 2017-06-21
CGTGCAACGACTCCAGGTAGAACGCGACGTCGTGGGACCCCGGGATCGGTTGGTCGGCACCCGCGACCTCGAAGGACACCCGGTCGGCGACACCGGCGTCGACCGCGTTCGAGCGCGCGTCCATCACCGATGCCTCATCCGAGTCGATCCCGAGCACGGTCAGGCCCGGGTGGGCCTGGGCAAGTGCGATGCTCGACCAGCCGGTCCCGCAGCCGAGGTCGACCGCGCTGGCCCCGGGGGCTTCGAGCAGCGGCGCGACGCCGAGCGCAGGCACCCACTCCTGCGTGAGCTGCTGCAGGAACGCCGTCTTGTTGAACAGGGTCTGCCCGAGCCGGACGTCATCGCCGTACTGGCCGAAGCTGATCCCCTCGCCGGTGCTGAACACCTCGACAAGTCTCGGCAGCGCCGCCGAGCACCCGGCGAGCAGGAGGCCGAGCGAGCCGCCGTAGAAGGGCGACGCCTCGTCAGCCAGGACGAGCGACTGCGCATCCGAGAGCCGGTAGCGCCTGCTCGCCCGGTCGCCCGGTTCCACGACGTCCACCAGTCCGGCGATGGCCTGCTGCTCCAGCCACTCCTCGGCGTACCGGACGTCGATTCCGGTGGTCGCGGCCAGTTCCGGCGCGCTCAGGGCTGCGCCGAGTGCCTGGTACAGGCCCAACCTGACGCCCAGGTACACGGTCATCAGCTCCAGGGATCCGATGGCGCCCAGGAAGAGGCGCTCGATCAGCGCGCCGGCGTCGGCGACGACCGCCTCGTCGATCGTGGTCGTGCTCATGCCACAGCCCCCGTCCCGGCGTGTGCCCCCAGGATCTGCGCTTCGGCGTCCGCGTCCCACGCGCCACCGCAGGTGACGACCAGTCGCGAGATCCGGGTGCGCTCGACGGTCGCGACGATGACGCCGATCGACAGGTGGCTGGCCGGCGCGGTCGTGCGGTACGCGTACTCGGCGATGAAACCGGACTCGGTGACCGTGACGTCCCAGCGGTCGAACGTGCGCGCGGGCGCCTCGCCCTGCAGGGCGCCGGCGATGTACGCCGCACCCGTTCCGCGGGCGACCTGGTGCGGCCACTGGCCCTCGAAGGTCACGTCGTCGGCGTACGCGTCGGACAGCGCGCTCGAGGCCATGTCGTGGTGCAGGGTCGCGGCCAGCTGGCGACGGACGTCCGACTCCTCGACCACCTCGTAGTCCCCGAACACCGGACCGTCGGTGAGCGGGGTCAGCTCCCGGGACAGGGCGTCGGTCTCCGGCAGGCTGGAGTTCTCCATCGCCGATTCGTAGGACTCGAACTCGTTGAGGTGGACGTGGTGGCGAGGATCGTTGCGGTCGATCAGGCGCTGCTCGCGCAGGAGCGTGCGCTTGCCCTCAGTCGCGTCGAGCCACTTCTGCTCGATCCCGAGGAACTTGTCGTACGAATCGGTGCGGAACGAGATGATCTGGATGAATGTCATGGTGCTCTCCTTGGTCGGCTCGGCGCCAGGGAGGCGCCTCACCCACCAGGCGTGAGAGCGGGTCTCACACCGTGATCCAGGTCTGTTCGAGCTCGGGTTCGTAGCTGCAGAAGGTCCCGGTGCGGACCGAGGCGCGCAGGTGTCTGCCGAGCTCGGGGTGCGCGTCCTCGATGCTGCCGATCGCGTCCCGGATCCGCCTGGTCACGGTCGAGCGCGCTCGCTCCGCCGCGGAACCGGTACGCCGGGCCCGGCCCCCGAGGCCGAACGCGGACGACAGCTCGGCGAGCAGCGCCTCACGCTCGAGGTCAGCGGCCTCGTCCCCCTCGGCGATCAGCTCGTCGAGCTCGGTGATCCGGCGCTTGTACGCGTCGCGCGCGACGTCGTCGAGGACGGGGCCGAGATCGCCCTCGGCCGGTGCTCGGGTGGTGCCGACGAGGTCGAGCGCGTGCACCTCCTGGCGGGGCCGGGTCAGCAGCACGGCCAAGTCGGCCATGCCCTTGCTGTGCCGCACGGAGGTCGACCGGCCCCGGAAGTCGAGCCGCCACACCGCCCCCTCCTGGCGGAAGGCTGCGGGTCCGGCTGCGACCACGTCCGGTAGCTCGTCCGTCACTGAGTCGCCCAGCAGGTTGTCGATCTCGGCGACCCGGCTGGCGACGTTCAGGGACGCGTAGGCATCGCGTGCCAGCCGCAGCTGCGGCCGGGCGGCCTCGGGGTCGCCGGCGCGCAGGTGCATGAGGCCGTGTGCGCGGTGCGTCGACGGTGGGTGCGCCACCGATCCGACGCGCTGATCCGCCTCGAGGGCGCGCGCGAAGTGATCGGCGGCCAGCTCTCGAGCACCGGTGAGCGAGGCGAGCATGCCCAGGCTGCGTTCGACCGAACCCAGGCTCGTCGCCGCGATGCCGTCGACGACGTAGCGGTCCCGGTGCGGCAGCAGCTCGTCGTACACCAGGGTCGCGTAGGCACCGTCGTCGTTGGCCTCGAACATCGCCGTCGTGGTGTGGCACAGGTAGGACAGCCACTCGGAGTCGTCGTGCGGCATCTGGGCGAGTGCCTCGCCGAGTCGAGGCAGGAAGGCGAGCCGGACGTGGTCCGGTTGGCCCGGGAACATGGAGAAGACGGACTGTTCGATCGGCACCATCTCGGGCACTTCGTCGTACATCCGGTTGAGGTAGTCGCGAAGCCGGGGGAGGTCGCCGTACTCGTTGTCGAGCCACATGTGCTGGGTGAGGGACAGCGCGATCGCGTTTCGGCTGTCGGCCAGGGCGCCGATCCTGCCCGCTTCGTCGGCGTAGGCGCGCATCCCGTCGAAGTCGCCGCGCACCTGGGCGAGGTACCCCTGCCAGAGCGGCACGTACCAGCCGTAGATCGGCTGGTTCAGCGGCGCGGCGAGGCGGGCGAACGTGCGCATGTCGGCCTCGGCCCCGAGAGCGTCGCCGTGCTCGAGCCGCGCCACGATGCGCAGACGCAGGCCGAGAAGCTCGGCGCCGCGATCGCGTTCGGCGCGCGCGAGCGTGATGATCTCCGAGGCTTCCTGTTCACGCCGCTCAGCATCGGCAGGCCCGGCGATGGTGTCGCAGTGCGCGGCGAGAGCGTGTGCCAGGCACGTCTGCGACCCGAGGCGACGAGACATCGCCACCGCCTCGTCGGCAAGACGTCCGCGGCGCTCCGGGCTCTCCGAGTACGCCGCGGCCACCGACAGGCGGGAGAGCACGTAGGCACGCAGCTCGGCATCGAGCTCCGGCAACCGGACCAGCGCCTCCTCGAGCAGGTCGAGCTGGGCCCGATCGCCGAGCCGGACCTCGAAGCCGCTCAGCCCCGCCGCGAACCCGAGGGCCGCCCGGGCGAAGGCAGCGGCGTCGCCGGTCGTACGCGCGAGCTCCGCCGCTTCGGTGTACGACGGCCGCGCTGTCTCCAGGTCGCCGGCGGCGAGCAGGCACTCACCGCGCGCGAGCAGCAACCGCGAGCGTTCGGCGGGGTCGTCAGTGCGCAGGTCGAGCAGCCGCGTGTAGATCGCCGCCGCGTCCTCGAACGCCTGCATCGCCACGGCCGTGCGGGCGGCGTCCTCGGCGGCGGCGACGACGCGTTCGACCGGCACCAGCGGCATGGCCCCGAACAGGTGGTGCACCAGTTGGGCACTCGTGGCGCGTCCTTCCAGGTGGTCGGCCACCGCGAGGTGCAGCGCCCGGCGGCGACCGGGTTGCAGCTCGTCCTCCACCGTCGCCCGGATCAGTGCGTGCGTGAAGGTGGGCAGCTCGGTGTCGACGGTGATCAGACCGGCCCCGACGAGCTCGTCGACCGAGTCGGCGACCGCGCCGGGGTCGCGACCGAGCAGGTGGGCGAGCAGGTCCACGGAACCGACCGGGCCGGCTACGGCGAGCGCGACCAGGACGTCGTTCGCGGCCTGGCTGGCCCGGCCGATGCGGCGCCGGATCGTCGCGGTGGCGGTCGCGGGAACGGTTCCGGCGACGCTACTGGTCCCGCGTGCTGCCGCCAGCCGGGCCATCTCCAGCACGAAGAGCGGGTTGCCCGCCGTCTGCGCGGCGACCGCGAGCGCGTCCTCGGGTTCGACCCGGAGCCCGCTGGCGGCCTCGATCAGCGCTGCGACCTCGTCCTCGGCAAGGCCGACCAGCTCGAGCGAACGGCTACGGGCAAGGATCTCGGCGACGTCGTCGCCGAGATCGGCCTCTCCTGCCCGCCACCCGCACGCGACCAGCACCCGGCTCCCGGTGAGCATCGGCACCAGGAACCGCAGCAGACGGAGCGAACCCTGGTCCGCCCAGTGCAGGTCGTCGAGGAGCAGCACCGTCGGCCTGCTGTCGCCGAGGCCGGTGATCACGGTGCTCACGGCGTCGAAGAGTGGAAAGCGGCCCGCGGTGTCCTTCGGCACGAACTCGCCGGTGAGCAGCGATGCCGCCTCGGGAGCCCAGTCAGCCGCGGAGGTGATCTCGGAAGCGCCGCGCAGCACCTGGGTCCAGATCCAGAACGCCGGAGTGCCGGCGTCCTCCCACCCCGAGCCCCGAAGCACCGTCATCCCCGTGGCGAGGTCACCGAGCTCGGTGAGGAGCCGGGTCTTCCCGATGCCCGCCTCGCCGGTGAGCCAGAGCACGCCGCCCCGGCCCGCGCGCGCATCGTCGAGCGAGTCCGCGAGCTGGGCGCGGATCTCGTCGCGGCCGATGAGCGGCTGGCCCATGGCCGAACGATAGTCGGAACGGGTGTGGGATCGTGAGGACGTGACCGACCGACAGATCAAGGTGCCGATGCTCGTCGCTGCACTGCTCTGCCTGCTCGCCGCTCTCGCCGGCGGCGCCCTGCTGTTCGTGCACGGTGGTCAGACGCTCGGCTTCGCCCTGCTCGGGTTCTTCGGCGCAGGCGCGTTCGTGCTCGGACGGAAGTCGCTCGGGTTCGACTGAGCCTGGATTGCCACGCAGGGCGATTCAGGTGCGCGACATCCCGACGCCGTCGATCTGCACCGACTTCCCCGAGGTGATCACCTTGATCTTCACGGTGCCGGATCGCAGCGAGAACGCCGGGAGCAGGATCACGACCCGCCGCGCGGTGTGCGCGGCAGCGAGGTTGACGGTGCCGATCAGGGTGCTGCCGACGTACACCTTGATCTTGCCGCAGGAGCTGCACCTGGTCGCCACGATCGCGAGCCTGTCGAGCTGCGCGGAGGTGCGTGACATCGTCGCGTTGACCGTCTTGGTGGAGGTCACCGTGCCGTTCCAGTACGCACTGCCCTTGGCCCGGGTCCAGTGCTTGCTGGTGGACAGCGAGCGGTCGTCGAGGGGCACCGCGGTGCAGCGCTGCGCCGTCCACCCGGACCAGGTGCTGAGCGTGTCCTCGGCCCTCGCTTCGTAGCAGTAGTCGGTGCCTCGGGCCAGGCCGGACGCGGTGAGCGACCGGGCCGAACCCGCGACCGAAGGCCAACCGACCTGCCAGCCACCGAAGCCGCCGTTCCAGGCCGCCTTGCGGTACCGCACCTGGAATCCGGCGAGACCGGCCGCGGAGCTCGCCGTCCACGTGACCTTCGTGCTCGAGGACAGCGTGAACGGCGATGTCGGACCGGTCAGGCTGATCGTGGGCGGCGCTACCGAGGTCCCGACGTGCTCGGCGAGGCCGCCGGTGACGGTGCCGGTGGTGGTCCCGATGATCCAGCACGACGTCGAGCTGTCGCAGGAGACCCCGAAGATGCCGTTGGCCGTGGGCGGGAACGCACCCGTTCCCGGGTTCGGGGCGTCTTGGACGGTCCAGGCGCCGCCGGAGAAGGCGGTGACGGCGTTGTGCGGACTGTTGTTGCTGATCCCGACGCAGAAGCTGGAAGAGCCACAGGCGAAGGACAGCACCGCCCCGGGGAAGGAACCGTTGACGGCGCCCCAGGAGTTCGAGGTGAGCCGGTCGACCAGGAACTGCGTGCTCGGGTCGGAGTACACGCCGCCAGCGACGCAGTCCGCTCCGCTGGTCGAGGACACGCAGCCGAGCCCGACCACGATGGGATGCGAGGTGGCCGGTGTCAGGGTGGGAACGTCGATGGCCGACCAACTGGCTCCGCCGAGCGGCACGAACTCGTAGTGGAACGTGCTGCCGGTGTCGTCGTAGCTCCCGTATGCCGCGCACGGCCCGCTGGCTGCGCACGAGATCGAGTTGAGGTCGCCGAAGCCCATGATGTTCGACCCCATCGGTGCCTGTGTCGCGTTGACAGTCCCCGCCACCGGGTCGATGGACGCCGCCAGTCCACGACTGGTCCCGTTGGTGACCACGTACTTCCCGACGGCGATGCACAGCGACGCACTGCACGAGACGCCTTCGAGGTTCGACAGGGCTCCTGAAGCCGATCCCGTGTCCTCCGCGTCGGCGGGGAGCGTGACCTTCACTGCCGACCAACCGCCGTGGAACATCGCAGCGAAGGAGTGGCCCAACAGGTCGGTGCCCACGTAGTCACCGACCACAGCGCAGCTGTTCGCCGCCGAGCAGGCGACCCCGTGCAGGCTGACGGTCTTCGTCGCATCGGCGCCGGCCGGAAGGACAAGGTCAAGCTCCTGCGGAGTCCAGGTTCCGCTGGCCAGGGACAACAGAACAAAGTGCTGCTTGGCGTCGGTGCCCTCGTAGGTGCCGTACGCCACGCAGGAGCCGACTGCGCCGCACGCGACGTGGTCCAGGGTGACTGCAGGCGTTGTCGTGGCGCCCAGCGGAAGTGGTGCCGGCGCCGCGGTCCAGCTCCCGCCTGAGAGCGTCTCGATCACTCCCTCGGTGGTCGTGCTGGCCACGTAGTTCCCTACCGCCACGCACGAGCCCGCACCGGGGCACGAGATCGCCGTGGTGACGACGTTGGTCCCACCAGCCGGAGTCGGAAGTGCGGTCCCCGTGATCGGCGGCGGCGTCGGTGGATTGGCGACGGCGCTCGGTGGCGTCTGCGCGACGAGGGTCGCGCCGACCACGGCAACGACGGCGACGATGCTTCGGACTCTCATGCGGCCTCCCCGGGATCCCGGCCGTCGCTACGTCGCGACCGCTCCATGATGACGCCGGTCTCGGCGGCCCGGCAAGGGTCCGCCGGGTGTCGCCGTACCGGGCGGTCCGGAGGTTGCGAAGCGGACCTAGCCCGCGAACGTGGCGAACGTCCAGTGGTTGCCGTCCGGGTCGGCGACGGTGCACTCGCGCGACGGGTAGTCGGTCTGGTTCACCAGGTCGTGCACGACGGTCGCGCCCAAGGCACGCGCCCGCGCCATCACGGCGTCCGGATCGGCTGTCACGACGTGGAGTGAGCTCGTCCCGGGCCGGCACGGGGTGGTCCGCTCACCGGTGCTCGACAGCATGATCCGCCCGCCCTCCGGCCAGTCCAGCTGGCAGTGGTGGATCTGGCTGTCGCCCTCGCCGGGGATCAGCAGGTCTTCGGTGAATCCCAGAGCCACGAGCCATCCGCGCAGGCGTCCCGCGTCGTCGCTCACGACACTCGCCCAGATGCTCTGCTGCCGTACGCCGCTCGTTCGAACCTCCATGGACGCCATCGTAGGCACGCCCAGGCCTACGCTCCCGTGCTCGCGGTTCCGCCGTAGCTGGCGACCAGCTTGTCGACGACGGTCGCCGCGTCGGCGGCGGCGATGTCCTCGGGGTACTCGGGCAGCAGGTCGTCCCACACGACCAGCCAGGATCCGTAGAGCTGACCCTGACCCTCAGGACGTGCGAAGAACCAGACGTGCAGGTGGGCGCCGCCGTCCCCGATGCGGTACAGGTGGCACCTGCTCACGTGCGGCAGCGAGGAGACGTGCCGCGCGATGTGGGTGCTGAGCACACCCATCTCCGCGGCGAGGTCGTCGGGGAGGTCGTCGAGGTCGTAGTGGTCGCGCGGGTGCAGCATCAGGATCAGCGGCACCCCGACCTTGGAGATCCGGGTCAGCCGCCACCGGTCGTCGAGCCACAGCCCGACGTCGCTGCGCCGACAGGAATCGCAGTCCGACGGGTCCTCCCCGTGCCGGGCCGGTTCCGGAACGACGGGCGGCCGCAGCTGCGAGACCCGGAGACCGTCGGCCTCGAACGGGCTGATGTCCCAGCCGGTCATGCGGGCCAGCGGCAGCCGCTGCTCGTCGTCCGCCGCGGCGAGCGCGTGTTGGTAGAACTCCTCGGGTGAGAGTGGCATGCCCTCACGCTAGCCACCTTGCTGCAGGTGGCGGGGCGAGCTCTACGTGGAGAGCCCTGACGCCGACGGCGCGTTCGCGGAGATGCTCGAGAGCCGCTCCGCTGCGGTGGACCGCAGCTGTGCCTTGACCGCCCGGTAGCCCGGTGCGCCGGCAAGGTCGTGCGCTCGCTGGACGGCCAGGTCGAGCAGGCGATCGCTCGCGACGACCTCGTCGACGATGTCGAGGGTCGCTGCCTCGTGGGGCGTGAGGGTGCGACCGCTCAGCACCAGACGGCGCCGCGTGGTCGGCTCGAGCTCCGACTCGATCACCACCATCGGCCCGTCGGGGTAGGAAACCCCGGCAGTCACCTCCGGAAGACCGAGGCGGGCATCAGCATCGACCACCAGGCGGGCGTCGCACGCCAGGGTGAGCACCAGTCCTGCCCCCAGGGCGTGGCCGTTCACCGCCGCCACCGTGGCGGTGGGCAGCGTGTAGAGCAGGCGGACCATCTCGTTGATGCCAGCGGCCATCGCGAGCCTGCGTTCGGCCGAGTACGCCGGGATCTCGCGCACGTCGACTCCGGCGCAGAAGGCCTTGCCGCGGCCGGACAGCACCATGCCCCGAGGGGGACTGGCGGTCAACGTCTCGAAGGTCGCGCGCAGCTCCGCCACGACCTCGTCGGTCAGCGCGTTGACGGGCTGGCGGTCGAGGGTGACCACGGCGGTTTCGCCCTGCCAGGCGACATCCACGAATCCCACCCGCCCAGCGTAGGGTCGAGGCGTGATCATCGGCAGCCATCTCATTGCGTTCAGCCGAGACCCTGAGGCGGATCGCGCGTTCTTCGCCGACGTCCTGGGCCACCGCCACGTCGATGCCGGTGGCGGCTGGCTGATCTTCGCGATGCCGCCGGCGGAGCTGGCCGTGCACCCGTCGGACGGTCCGACCGGGCAGGAGCTGTACTTCATGTGCGACGACCTCGACGCCACGGTCGCTGACCTCCAGGCACGGGGAGTCGAGCTCACCCGCGAGGTGTCCGAGGAGCGATGGGGACGCCTGACCGGTTTCCGCCTGCCCGGGGGCGGCGAGGTGGGCCTCTACGAACCACGCCATCCGGTCGCGATCGACCTCTGAGTCGCAGCGCCGGGGGCACCAGGGGCGCACCCCCGGCCACGGGCCCGCGCAGACCCGTGACCGAGGGGGTGGGGACTACTTCACGGTGACGGTGACAGGTCCGGCGAGGACGCTGTAGCCATCGTTGTAGAAGTAGTAGACCTGATAGGTCCCCGGACCGTAGTTGGCCGTGAAGGTGACGCTTCCACGGTCGCCGCTGGCGGTCTGCCAGTCAGTCGAGTACTGCGTGCCCGGGGTGTCGCCCTGTTTGTAGACGCCGATCCAGTTCGACGAGCTGGCGCTGCTCACCGGAGTGGCGTAGTTGAACGTGATCGACGATCCGTTGGTGATCGACGGCGTTGCGGTCGTCAGGCTGTTCGCCGTCGGAGGAGCCGCCGTACCGGACTGCGGTGTCGCGACGATGTTCGCGGAACCGCCGGTCGCGATGGAGCTCTGGTCGGCGTACGTGCAGGTGTCCGAGTGCGACGTGCTGCTGTACGGGACCGCGGCCACCTTCTTGCCGTTGTTGGTTCCCGTGATCGGGTAGAACACCGCGCCGGAGTTGAGCTGGTCGCCGCAGACCGCGTTCGGGTCGTTCCAGTTGTAGTACTCCACCCAGTCGACCTCGGGGGTGATCTGACCCCAGGACGTGCCGCCGAACTGCAGGTAGCCGATCCGGATGTTCTGGTTCTTGGTCGGGTCGTAGATGTAGGCAGCCCACCAGCCCGGCTTGGCCGAGGCCTGCTGGATCGAGAGCCGGTACTTCACGCCGGCCACCCACGGGTAGAAGATCCGCGCGCCGGCACCCGGGTCGCCGTCGGTGTTGTTGACGCACACCGGCTCGTACCGAGAGTCGCCGAGCTGGCAGCCCGTGGCACCCCAGACGCTGAACAGCACCTGGCGTCCGCCCTTGGCGTCCTTGGGTGTCTGGAACCCGATGTAGCCGCCGGCACCGTTGGCGTCGGTGGTCGAGGAGAACTGGTGCGACCAGAACACGTTCGCGCCGTTGTCCACGCCCGGAGTCGGGTCCTGGGTGACCTTCGTGTAGAACTGCAGGACCGTGTAGTTCGGCGTCGAGGCCGGCCAGGCGTAGATGCCCGGCGTCCCCAGCGACGACGGCCCGTCCGTCGCGGCACCCGCGACCGCGGTCATCGACCCCAACATCGCCAACGCCGCGACTGCCACGGTGGCAGCGCGAGCCTTGAACTTCGACATGCTTTCTCCTCCCATCGGACACCCACGAGGTGCCCCCAACACCGACAGGCCGACAGTCTGGAACGGCGTCGACCCGGAAGGGAAGCGATTCGTCGCGAATGTCCGGTAGTCCCGACGGTTCCCCGCGTGACCGGGTCAAAGTTCCGTACCGGGCCTCCGTAGTCGCCGGGTCGCACCGGGGCCGTGATCAATTGGCGCAGACGTGACGCTGCCGACATGTCCCGGTCACACGCACCCGACATGCTTGAGCCTTCACATACTCTGGGTATGGAGGTGCTGACATGAAGACCCATCGTGACCCCAAGCTGGCCCTGATTCGCCAGCTGCCGCTCTTCGAGAACTGCACGGAGGCCGAGATCCAGGAGATCGCGGCCATCGCCGACGAGCTCTGGCTGCCCGCCGGCAGGGAGCTGACCCACGAGGGCGCGTACGGCCAGGAGTTCGTGGTGATCGCTGCCGGCTCGGTCGCCGTCTACAAGCGCGGCGAGCAGGTGGCCACCCTCGGCCCCGGCGGCTTCGTCGGCGAGATCGCGCTGCTCACCGGGCGGCCGCGTACGGCGACGGTGGTCTCGGCCTCGTCGGTCCAGGTGCTCGTGATCGCACGGCACCGGTTCCTGACGCTCGTGGACCGGCTGCCCGGCGTACGGGCGCAGCTCGACGAGGTCGTGCCGCTGCGCCAGGCTTCCTGAGCAGGCGCTAGATCTCCGTCGACTCGAAGGTTCGGCCCGTGTCACGCGTGATACAACTCGAGCCAGGTATCCCGAGGCTCGGAGGAAGCGTGTGCGTGGGTTCCGGATCCGTTCGATCGTCCTGGCTGGTCTCGTAGTCCTCAGCACGTTGCTGGTTCCGTTCGCGGAGGCGCCCGTCGAGGCCTTGGGGACGTGCCCCGCTCTCGACGCCAGTGCTGTGCAGTTCGGCCACGAGCTGACCGGGTCGCTCGCGAACGGCACTGACGGAGTTTGCTACACGCTGCCGGCCAGCTCGGCGGGTGACACCTTGCAGCTCAGCGTCGTCAGCACCACGAGTACCGCCCTTCAGGTCTTTCTGCTCGCGAGCGACGACAGCCAGGTCTGCGGGTTCATCGTCGGTTCCTCAGCCTGCACAGTGCCGGCAACCGGCACGATTCGGGTGCAGGTCCGCGACGAGTTCTCGTCGGCAGCCACCTACGACGTGAACCTCTTCCCGGTGACCACCAACACCGGTTGCCCCACAGCTGCTGAGTCTGCGTTCGGGGTGTCGGCGGCGGGATTCAGCGGCAGCCTGACCTCTGGCCAGGCCGACTGCAGGTCGATCAACCTGACGACCGGAGCGCATCTGGTCGAGGAGTACGGCGGCGCGACGTGGACCTTGTACGACACGACTGGTGCGGTGTTGTGCACCGGTATCGACTTCGTGCGATGCGCTGTGCCCGCTAGCGGCACCTACACCCTCGTTGGCGTGAGCGCTGGAGGCAGCGTATTTGACCCGCCGACTACGTATCAAGCCAGTGTGATCGATCTGCTTTCGCCTACCGGGTGCACCGACCCGGCTCCTACCAATTGGGCCTCTGCTCCGGCGCACGTCAGCAGCTCAGGGATCCTGCAAGTCGACTGCCACACGCTCAACGCCGCAGCGGGCGACAGAGTGGCTGTTGCGGGTCAGACGCTCGTCTACGGATACACGGCTAAGACCTTGGTCGTCGACGGGTCAGGCGCCGATGCGTGCGTCACGGCTGATTCCTCGCTCGGCTGCACGCTGCAGGGAACAGCCCCCTTCCGGGTGATCTCTTGGGACTTCCCCGAGGCCGCGTCGGGTGCGGATCACCCTGATTACGATCTCGTCGCCCGCTCCCTGGAGCCGGGATCAGGGTGTCCGGTGCTCACGCCCGGCGCCTTCGGTGTTGCACCGTCGGACGCGTTTCCCGGCATCGGATGTCGCCAGTTCGACGGCACTGCCCAGGCAAATATGTGGGTTGAAGCCCACGACATCACCGGCGACGACGTAGTCAGGGGCGATGAACTCTACGGTCCGGACTTCTCCTCGTTGTGCGACACCCGAATTGGCGCGATCGAAGTCTGTCAGCTGCCGACGACCGGTCGGTACACGCTGATCTCCAGCTTGTTCACCGCCAAGGAGCGCACGTCGCTGTACAACCTGGGGTCTTCGGCCGGGTGTGCTGCCCAGGCGCTCAACCTGAGCTCCCGATCCACGACCACCGGGTTCGGCCAGCTCGACTGCTCGACCCTGCCGGCCTCCGAGGTCAGCGGCGACACGATGTGGATCGCGCACAGCGTCGGCCCGGCCTGGCCAGACCCGATCACCTCGGTCGTCGACAGCACCGGGGCCATCGTCTGCACGGACTACGGCGACACGGTCCCGCTCTCTCGCTGCGACCTCACCGGGCCCGGTCCCTACCGGGCGATCACGGCTAACGGAACGGGTACCAGCGACGGCGTGGCGTTCTACCGACCGGGTGCAGTCACCTGCAGTGCAGTCCCACTCGGGGTCAGCCCGGGCAAGACGATCACCCTGGACGCCACGCATCGGGCGGTCTGCCTGACGGCGACTGCCTCCAGCACCCAGGTGGTCAACCTGTTGCGCACCAGTGGCACCGGCAGCGGCGAGATGGCCGGGCTCCAGGGCAGTACCGAGATCTGCGGGACCCAGGGCGGGGCCGTGGGGATGTACTGCTACGCCACGGGCAACTACACGATCATCGTCGTCGGCGACGGCAAGCCGGCGACGTTCACCGTGCAGCGGGTCGTCGACAACGGCAAGATCCAGAACTTCGGCCCTCCGCACATCGTGGGGCCGGTCCGCGTCGACCAGACAGTCAGCGCGACCCCAGGTGCGTGGTCACCGGCTCCCCTCACCTTCACTTTCCAGTGGCTGCTCGATGGTCGCCCGATTGCTGGTGCTACAGCATCGACGTACCGCATCCCCGCTTCGGCTCGTTCGCGTCACCTCAGCGTCCGCGTCCGCGCCGTGCCCGGGACCTCCATCCCCTCAGTCGTCTCCACCTCGACCGCGATGCAGGTGACCACCGGCAGTGCTCCGAGCGCGATCCACCCAGCGACCATCAGTGGGCGGCATGCGGTGGGAAGGCGACTCACCGTCTCGCTCGGCACCTGGTCGAAGCGGCCGACGTCCTACTCGTTCAGCTGGTACGTCGGCGGACGGTTGGTTCGTGGTGACCACGCGCGCACGCTGACCTTGACCAGGGCGATGCGTCATCACACGATAAAGGTCGTCGTCACGGCGCACCGGACCGGCTGCCACAACGGGCAAACCGTCGCCACGACCCGCTTCTGAAAGACGGCCTCTGTCAGGGGCCGGTGGTTCCCCCGCCGAGGCCCAGGATGCCGAGCGTCGTGTCGAGGGTGTTGGTGAGCGGCTGCGTCGAGCCGCCGGTGACCTTGTCGATGCCGGCGAGCAGGCCGCTCACCCCGGACGTCAGGCCGCCGACCGTGTTGGCCAGGCCGGCGGTGAGGCCGCCACCCGGGACCGGCGGGACCGTGACGGGGCCGCCGGGGGTGGTCGTGCCGGTGCCGGTGCTGCCACCCGTGGTCTGGGTGACGTGGCTCGCCACGTTCTTCGCGATCTGGTTGGCCTTGTCCGCCAGGTGGCTGGCGCGCTCCTGGGCGATCTGGTCCTGCTGGGCCTGCGTCGCCGGTGCGTCGAGCAGGCTCGCCAAGGCCGGAGCCGAGGACAGTGCCAGCGGGAACCCGCCGCCGAAGCCGCCCGGGCCGCAGGTGTCGCAGAGGACGGTTGCCTGCTGGTCCAGGTTCGTGAGCACGGTGCGGGCCGAGCTGAACGCGGGCTGGGCCGAGGCCGGTGCCTTGCCGGCGAGCTGGTTGAGCTGGTTGAGCTGCGCACTCAGCATCGCCCGCAGGTTCGAGATGTCCTGCGGGTTGCCGTCGCGCTGGTAGGCGACGAAGAGCAGGTCGGCGCCATCGGTGGCGCTGCGCTGGAACGCCGACAGGGTGTCGGTGATCTGGCTGGCTGAGGTGCCGGACGACATCAGGCCGTTGACCTCGTCGAGGCGGGTGCTCGCCTGGCGCAGCA
>JACXTT010008282.1_pt1 | contig 14432 bp, 8 predicted proteins | sample 9270951 | NCBI WGS metagenome assembly JACXTT01 (sample SAMN15532306, study PRJNA645909) | rock metagenome | isolation source: weathered quartz diorite | place: Puerto Rico | collected 2017-06-21
GCTCGAGCCTACAACGAACACTGGATGGATGCGCGCCGTCTCAGGATCGCCGATCGCCGTACATCCCTGATTGCCGATCCACCCGATGGTCATATCCCTCCTCTTGTCCCGCTTCCCCCCGAACGGGCAAAAGCAAAAGCGGATCGAGCCGCCGCAACCGCTCGTGTCAATGCTGGACTGCCGAACAGCTATCTGGACTTTACGTTACCGGTACGTTGCATCATCCGCACCGACCAGCCGCCATATCTTCCAATCGTCTATAACAACGACCTCCAGATTTTTCAGGCTCCCGGATATGTGGCTATTGCCCCTGAAATGATCCATAGTGCTCGCATCAACCCGCTCGATGGACGTCCCCATATCGGAAAGAATCTGCACCAATGGCTGGGTGATTCTCGTGGGCATTGGGAAGGCAACACACTAGTCGTCGAAACAACGAATTTCCGGCCAGACACTGGCGTCGTGTTCCAGGACGCAAACCCTGACACTTTTAAGCTTGTCGAGCGGTTTACGCGCGTCGGGCCGGACACGATCAATTACGAATTCACCGTCTCCGATCCGGCAACCTGGACGCGTCCGTGGACCGCTATGCTTCCGTGGACCAAGATCGATCCAAAAGAACAGATGTACGAATACGCATGCCACGAAGACAATTACGATGAAATGCATTTCTTGTCCGGCGCTCGTACACGCGAGAAGGCAAGTGGCTCCAAGTGAACGTCGACATTCCGGACCTTAATGTTTGACTGCCAATCTTTCGATGTGATAGGTTGCCCGCAACTTTACAGTCGTTTAGTAACAACTCTTAGTAGGAGCTCACCAAAGACTGCCTTGGTGGGGAGGTGAAGGAAGTTTATGAAGAGTGTTAGGTTTGCCCTGCCCGGTCTCGTGCTTTTTTCTCTCTTAGCGTGCCGTCTTATATGGGGACAAGCGACGGCTCAAATCAGCGGGAATGTAAAAGATCAGAGCGGCGCGGTCTTGCCTGGTGTGGAAATCATGGCAGTTCAGACCGATACGGGGATCGCGCGCAGTGCCGTTAGCGATGAGACAGGATCCTTCATCCTGCCGAACCTGTCGCTCGGTCCGTATCGCTTAGAGGCCGAACTACCGGGCTTCCGGAAGTATGTTCAAGGCGGTATCGTTCTGCAGGTCAACAGCAATCCCGTGATTAATGTCGTCATGGCGGTGGGACAGGTAACGGAGCAGGTTGAAGTTCAGGCTAATGCCGCAATGGTGGAAACACGCAATGTGGGCATTGGCCAGGTCATCGAAAACCAGCGCATCCTGGAGTTGCCGCTCAACGGCCGCCAGGCGACGGAGTTGATCGTGCTTGCCGGGGCAGCTGTTCAGAACGCTGCTCCGAACGCCAAAGCGATGGTCGGATCGGTGCAGACGTCTGTGGCCGGCGGCCTGAATACCGGTACAGTTTATTTGCTCGACGGCGCCATGCATAATGATCCTTTCACCAACCTCAATCTCCCCCTTCCTTTCCCCGATGCCCTCGAGGAATTCAAAGTGGAAACGAGTGCGCTGTCCGCCTCGCATGGAATGTATTCCGGCGCCACGGTTAACGTCGTGACGAAGTCGGGAACCAACCAATTTCACGGGGATTTGTTCGAATTTGTGCGAAACGATCTGTTCAACGCACGAAATTTTTTCGCGGTAAAGAACAGCACACTCAAACGCAACCAGTTCGGCGGAGTCATCGGCGGGCCAATTTTGTCGAATAAGCTATTTTTCTTTGCGGGATATCAGGAAACGACGGTTCGGCAGGATCCGAATAATGCTATAGCTTACGTGCCTTCGGCCGCAATGCTGGCGGGCGACTTTACAGCGTTCACCTCCCCCCAATGCAGTTCCGGTGGTCAGATTACCTTGAGAGCTCCGTTTGTGAACAATCGGATTGATCCGGCCCGGTTCAGCAAAGCCGCTGTTGGGCTCGCAGGCAAACTTCCGCAGACAACGGACCCGTGCGGTAAGGTCACCTACAACATCAGAACCGTGACGAATGAATATCAGCCCATCGGCAAGATCGACTATCAGATAAATGGCAAACACTCCATATTCGGACGCTATCTGGCCGACAAATATAACCAGCCGCTTCCTTACAGCTTCGACCAGAATTTGTTGAACACAGTTCCGAATGGTTTGAACAATCTCGGACAGTCCTATGCCTTTGGCGATACCTACCTGTTCGGCCCGAATACGGTGAACTCGTTTCGTCTGGCCGCGAATCGGACAGTCGTCAGCCGCGCCACTCCGTCCACTTTCGCTCCGCCCGCCTTCGGTGTCAAAGCATACGCTTACTACCCGATCCTTAAGATGCAAGTCACGGGCGCGTTCAGTATTCAACCCAATGGCGGACCGGTCTATAACAACACCTTCCAGGCGAGCGACGATCTGAGCCTTGTCCGTGGTACGCATCAGTTTTCCATCGGCGCAAATCTCGCACAGTGGAGGGCCGATTCTGTCGCTTACGTCTTTTCCCCCGGCCAATACAGCTTTAATGGTCAGGTCACCGGTTCGGGATTGGCGGACTTTCTCACCGGAAACCTGGCCCAATTGCTGCAGGCCGCACCGAATTCGACTTATGTGCACGACTGGAATCTTGGCGTGTATGTCGCGGATGCCTGGCGAATCAGGCCGCGTCTTACGCTGAACTATGGTCTTCGTTGGGAGCCGCAAATTGCACAGATCATTCCCAACGGGGTTATCGCCAATTTCAGCGAAGACCGGTACAAGGCCAATCTGAAAAGCACAGTCTTCAATAATGCACCGACAGGCTTTACCTATCCCGGCGATCCTGGCTTCCCCGGTACCAATTGCCGGTCTTCGGGAGTCTGCAGCGCGGCAGGTAGGGCCAATATATGGGCGCTCTTTGCGCCACGCCTGGGCTTCGCATGGGACCCACAGGGTGACGGGCGTACGTCGATTCGAGCTGGATACGGGATCGGGTACGACATTCTGACTTCCGGTTTCTGGACGACGTTCATCACGCCGCCCTGGAAAGCCAGTGTCATCGTGAACCAGCCGGTAGGCGGGTTTGACGATCCATGGCAGGGCTATCCGGGCGGTAATCCGTTCCCGCTGGGACCCCTTAATGCCAATGCAACGTTCCCACCGTTCGGAAACTATTTCATCCTGAACTCCAATAATCCCGCGACGATGCGAAACCAATGGAACCTCAGCATCCAGAAACAAATTCGCACCGACTGGCTCGTGTCCGCAACCTATATGGGCAGCCAGGGGGCTCATATCTGGAAGGCGCAGGAACTCAATGATGCCATTTTTATTCCCGGCAACTGCCAGGCCGGACAGTATGGGCTTACTGCTCCAGGACCTTGTTCCTCCGCATCCAACGAAAACTTCCGGCGACGGCTGCCACTGACATACCCCAACATCGGTGGAACGACGATGTCATTTGTCGACAGATATGAGGGGCAGGGGACGCAGAGTTACGGCGGCATGCTCCTGTCGGTGCAGCGCCGCACTGCAAACGGGTTTACCCTCGGTGGAAACTATACCTGGTCGCACTGCTATGGCAATGATGCCTCACTGGACAGCGGCGGCACTCCTGGCACAACGTATACCAATCCGTACGACCGTGCCGCTGACCGCGGCAATTGCTCCACCGATCATCGACACATCTTCAATCTGACGGCGGTAGCGGAAATGCCCCGGTTTGCCAACACTGCGCTGCGCCGCATCGCGACTGGATGGAGACTCGGCGGTATCTATAAATTGTCATCGGGTAACCCGCTCTCGATACTTAGCGGACAAGATCGTTCGTTGACTGGTGTCGCTTCCCAGCGGGCACAGCAAATTCTTGGAAGTCCGTATGGCGACCGGTCGTCGTTGAACAACTTTTTGAATCCGGCAGCGTTCACGCAACCGGCCCTGGGAACTCTTAGTAATTTGCGTCCTTACAACGTTACAGGCCCGCCAATCTGGGCGTTCAATCTGGCGCTATCGAGAGTCTTTCCAGTACGCGAAAGCCAGCGGGTGGAGGTTCGATTCGAGGCGTTCAATGTTACCAACAGCCTCGTCAGAGGCGATCCGAGCACGAGCGTCAGTACGAATACTTTTGGCAAGATCACAACTGCCGGCGATCCGAGAATCATGCAATTCGCGATGAAGTTCTTATTCTGAGATTCGTTTGTTCGTTATAAGTAGCCGACATCTCAAGGAGACATTAATGGCTAAGGCAAGTCGACAAAAAGTGACCCGAATCGCAATCCTGGGCCTCCTGGCCACGACCACAGTGGTCCTTGTTTTAAGCGGAAGCGGCGGCACGGTGAAGGTTTCCGGTCCGCAATTGATTTCCGTACAACCGTTACCCGACGAAGGTGTGTTCTGCGAATCGCCGATGGAAAGTGGCGGATCGACGTTGGCAGCCGTAATGGAACAGCAGCGCGCCGAAATGCAACTTGCATCGTTAATGGCAGCCGCACCACGGCAACAGGCAACCACTTCATCGCCGGGTCCCAGTAGCGCTGCCAAAGCCGCGGTCGCGGCGAGGAAGCCGTTGACAATGATTCGCGACAACTTTGCCGCATATAGCGCTTTGGCCGTTGATCCAACTCACAATGAAATCGTCATGGTTGACGAGAATCAGTTCAGTATCCTTGCGTATGACCGCCTTGCGAATACGCCGCCACGGGCGACGTTGACCGAACCGAAGCGCGTAATCCAGGGATTGAATGCGGAGTTGGAATTTTCATGCAGCATTTATGTGGATCCGGTTAACGGGGACGTTTACGCAGTTAATAATGACACGCTGGGAAAAACCGTCGTCTTTTCACGCGAGCAAAAAGGTAATGTTGCACCGATGCGCGAGCTCGTGACGCCTCCATTTGTTTACGGTCTTGCTATTGATGAAAAAGACCAGGAGATGATGTTCACTGTTCAAGATGATGCTGCGGTGACGACCTTCCCGAAGATGGCCAAGGACAGAGACCCCGCGCTGCGAACGCTGCAGGGAACACACACGGGCTTAGCCGACCCGCACGGCATTACGCACGATACGAAAAAGGATCTGATTTATGTGACCAACTGGGGCACAGTCAACGTACACGTCGCTCCTCAGGATGGACGGCCGCGAGAAGCAGGCAGAGGTATCGGTAGGGCCAATTTTCCAGTCGGACGGAACAATGCAATATTGGGCTCCGGGAAAGCCTATCCACCTTCCATTACGGTTTATCCGCGGACTGCGAAAGGCGATACAGCGCCATTGCAGGTGATACAGGGTCCGAAAACCCAATTGAACTGGCCCACGGCGATTGCCGTCGATCCGGATCGCCAGGAATTGTTCGTCGTCAACGATCCGACCGACACAGTGACGGTTTATGATGCCAGCGCTACGGGCGATGTCGCTCCTATTCGCGTGATCAAGGGCCCCAAGACTGGCCTGAAAAATCCTACCGGCGTTTTCGTCGACCTCAAAAATCAGGAATTGTGGGTCGCCAATTACGGCAATCATTCCGCAACCGTCTACAAAATTGAGGCGTCCGGCGACGTGGCCCCAGTCCGAACCATCCGCGCCGCGCCACCCAATACACCGGCGCCCATGATGGGCAATCCGCATACCGTGGCATACGACAGCAAACGCGATCAATTGTTGGTGGCCAACTGAGTGGCGCATCCGTCGATCGCGGCATTCGCCAGGCTGGCGAATGGAAATGCAAAACCTGAAAGAGCAATTGCCGGGCAGAGCACACTGATGACGCGGACGATCCATGCCATCGAGTACAACCCCATTACCGATGAAATTGTGGCGCCGCAATTGTACATGCAGGGAATCCTGACTTTCCGCGGGGGCGCCAACGGAGACGAGGCGCCGATTCGAGTCATTTCTGGTCCCGCAACCGAGATCAATGGCGTAAACATGCGGCTCGGACTGGATCCAGTCCATGAAGAAGTCTTCCTGCCTCTGGGCAATGAAATTTTGGTCTTTTCAAGTACGGCCAATGGCAACGTACCGCCGCTTCGCAGAATCAAGGGTCCGGATACGATGTTGGGAGCGTCTGCGCTAGCGATCGATCCTGTTCACGATCTACTCATCGTCACCGGCGGATTTGGCGGAGGCGCGCGAGGAGGCGAAGGCGGTGAAGGCGGTGGCGGCAGAGGGCAGATCCTGATCTTCAACCGAACCGATTCGGGGAATGTGAAGCCTCGTGCGGTTATCAAGGGACCCAAGTCGATGCTGCAGTCAACTCAGTTGGTTACCGTCTATCCGCCGAAAGAGTTGATTTTCGTGGGCACCCACGATTTCAGCCGATATGACGAGGGAGGGGCGACCGCCTTCGTCGGCGTATGGAGCGAGCATGATAGCGGTGACGTTGCGCCCCGATGGACGATCGGGGGACCAAACGGCATTCTTCGCCAGACACGCGGTGTCGCTCTGGATCCGAAACACAAGTTGGTCATTGTCTCGGACAAGTATGTCAACGCCGTGCTGACTTATTCGTTCCCCGAGGTATTCTGAGTTTTATCGGATTCCTTTTGTGAGACGCCACGAGCGCTTCGCGCTTGCGCTGTTGTTCTTCCTGTCCGGCGCGGCGAGCTTGATGTTGCAGGTAGGATGGAGCAAGGAATTGTCCTACCTGCTCGGTAGCACCCTATACGCTGTAGCGACTGTCGTAGCAGCCTTCATGGGCGGACTCGGTCTGGGAAGCCTGCTGGCAGCGCACCTGGGGACCCGCTTTAAGAACCCCATACAAGCCTACGCGACGATGGAATTCGGAATTGCAGTCTGCGGCTTGACCTCAATCCCGCTGTTCAGGTCCCTGGACGGAGTGTTCCGAACGCTCTACGCACTTTCAAGTGGCCATCCCAACGTGTTTCTGTTTGCGAGATTTTTTGTCGTCTTCGCCACGATGGCCGTTCCAGTGACGCTGATGGGCATGACGGTGCCGACCGTCGTCGGAGCCGTGGGGCGGCGGCAGGAAAGATATGAAAACACGGCCGGGTATTTCTACGGCTTCAACACGCTGGGCGCTCTAACTGGAACCCTTCTGGTTGGGTTCTGGATTTTGCCCTTGCTGGGCATTCTGAGAACGTGTGTTGCAGCGGGAATTGTCGATGGGTTGGTGGCGTTCGGGGCGTGGTGGCTGGGCAGGCAAGTCGGTGATATCGCCGACTTGCGAGTGGACAAGGGTGTGCCTGGGACAAAGTGGACCCCGACGATGCTCGTCATAGGAGCGGTTTATGGCGTCAGCGGCATAGCCGCAATGATGTGCGAGATCGCCTGGTTCCGGCTGCTGGCACTGGTCATCGGGCCGTCCGTGCACGCATTCTCGATCATGTTGTCTGCGTTCTTGGCCGGTATTGGCTTAGGCAGCGTGGTTGCGGGGAAGTTAGCCGCACGAACCCGTGAGTCCCGCGATTGGTTCGCAACGGCGCAGGCGATGTTGGCCCTGGCAGGCCTGCTTGGGCTCGCGTTGATCAACGAGTTGCCCGTTATTTATTCCGAAGCGTTCCTCTTCTTGCGCAGCACCTGGATCGGCACTCACGCCTACACGATGGCACAGGCGATTACGGCCGCCATTATTGTGTTCCTGCCGACGTTTATTATGGGACTGATGTTTCCGATCGGCGTCCGGGCGTTCCGGCAGGCGGCGCCAGGAACGGTACCGGAGAAAGCGGTGGGCACAATCTACGCCGTTAATACGGTGGGCTCCATCATAGGCAGCCTGACGGCGGGTTTCCTGCTTGTTCCACACATCGGAATGTGGAAGACGCTAGCTTGGGCCTCCGGTCTGAGCCTGATGTTGAGCTTCGTGCTCTGGTGCAGCCGGTGGGGCGATACGAAGAGGCGCGCGCTGCGCCTCACTGCCGCCGCGGGATGCGCCGCTGCCTGCGTAACGGTCTACGTCCTTCTTCCATCTTTTGATGCCGGCCGCCTTAATCAGGGCATCTACCGTAAGCTTGTTGTCCAAAAGGAAACGTTGAGTGGGCTATTTGAAAGCGACAGTGATCTGCTGTATTACCGCGAAGGCGTGAACACGACGGTGGCCGTATATGCGCAGCATGGGCTTGCCAGCCTGCGCGTCAGCGGCAAGCCCGACGCCAGTACGCTCAACATGGATCTCTACACGCAAGCCTTCGTCGGTCATGTCCCCATGCTATTCGCGCACAACCACCGCCGCGGAGCCGTCATCGGTTATGGCAGCGGCACGAGCGCCGGCGCCATGCTTCGTTACCCGGACCTGGAAGCGCTGGACGTCATCGAGATTGAGCGCGGCGTCATTGACGCTTCAAATTACTTTGAGTCGATCAACCACAACCCGCTCACCGACTCGCGGACGCGCCTTATCCTTGAGGATGGCCGAACCCACATGGCGTACACGGACAAGATTTACGACGTTATTACCTCCGAGCCCTCGAACCCTTGGATCGCCGGCATTTCCAATCTCTTTACCGTAGACTTTTACCGCGCAGTTCGTGGGCGCCTCGCCCCGGACGGTCTCTTCGGCCAATGGATTCAGCTTTACCAGCTCTCCACGGACACCTTCAAGGCTATGGTCGCATCGCTACAGCAAGTTTTCCCGCACGTGACAATCTTTCTTTCCCCGCCATCCGATGTGGTGGTGCTGGCCTCGGCTGAGCCAATCCGCGTGCCGTGGGAGGCTCTTCAACAGCGCTTCGCTGTTCCGGGGGTCGCCGCTGACTTCCGCCGGATCGGGATACTCAACCCCTCCGGCCTCCTGCTCTACTTTCTCGCATCCGACGACGCGGTGCGCGAGTTCACGTCCGGTGTCAGCTCGCGCAACACGGACGACAATGTGTGGCTGGAACACCGCATGGCACGCGAGTTCTTTACAGCGCAAGACAACCTTGATGACAGACTTCCCGGATCCTTTCCGTCTGGCAAGGTGCGGGGACTCGAGGCGCTGGTGCCGGACATGCCGCTGGAACGCGTGCTCGATGAGATCATCGCTTACGCCTACAGCATTGAGCCACACATCGACGGCAATAATGTTTATGACCCGCTGGCACACTGGCGCCCGCAAGTGCTGACCAGCTTATATGCCGAGCTGCGCGATAGGCGGCAGGAAAACATAAGCGCCCGCCTTGAACAACGCGAACAAGCGGAGAGGCAACGCAACACCAACGCGCTCAAGGCCACCGAACTCTACTATCGATTACTGAATGATCCCGCAGCGAAACGCGACAGCACGGTCGCCGAAACGTACGTGAACGAAGCGCTAGCGCTGGCGCCTGACCTTCCCATTCTCACGACAATTCAGGGCAATCAGGCTTATTCCAAGCACGATCTCGGCGCCGCCGAGTACTTTTACAGTCAAGGCCTGAATAAACCGTGGAGCCTGGCTCACTACGACTCCATCATCGGTATGGCCTACGTATATGCCCAACGAGGTGACACGAACCACACGCTTGTCATGCTCGACCGTGCCATGGCGTTCAATCCGTATCTGCCCAACGCCTACCATTTGGCGGCGGTCGTTTACAAGCAGCGGCGCGATATCAGCAAAGCCGTTGAAGTCGTCCAGCGCGGTCTCGCCGGAAATCCACGGGACCCATCACTGCGCATGATGGCCCAGGAGCTGAAAGCGATGCAGTTCGATGCTTCGGTGCGGCCCGCCATCCAGTAGAGATTATTCGGCTTCCGTGAGGCACAGAATCGCAATGCAGGAGCGCTCATGGTGGCTTGAAACGCTCTGCTGAAGACAATCATCACCGTCCGCCGCTGCCTAGTTATTGCTTCGCTTCTGCTGGGCGGGCCTGCATCGTCGAAGCGTCGAAGTGATGCAAGAAGTCGGAATCGATATTTCACACCAGAAGTCGAAAGATGTCTCAATTTACGCCAACGACAAGTTCGAATATGTCATTACGGTGTGCGATCGAGCCAAGCAGCAATGTCCCGTTTTTCCCGGTGCCGAACCCATTCATTGGGCTTCGACGATCCGGCCGACGCGCCGTTCGATCGCGAGTTGGAAGCTTTTCGTCGTGTTCGCGATGAGATTCGGCAACGACTGGATTTGTTCCTGCTGGCAAACCGTTGACGGAGGAAATTTGGCCCCGGCTCTAGTCAGTGGACGTATTGTCGGCATGTCGTAGAGGTGGCCGGACCGATAGTCGCTTTGAGATCTAAAGCCTGACAACCCGAATGGATATCTCATTTCCAAACGGATTCCGTTCGGTTCCCAGCTGGATCTCCAAAATACAGTACAAGCTGAAGGCCAAACCGCCACATAAATTCCCCATTTGAGCATCCGATATACAGACTGAACCCACAAGCAGTTCAACGCAACAATGATTCTGCGGAAATGGCGGGGCGAATAGCCTCAAACAACTTGATAGATGGTTGAAGGACAAGGAAGACTTTCGGCGTGGTGCGCAACCAGTACAGGATTTCGGTAACGACGATTAAGTCGCAGCGCCGACTTAACCGGATGTCTCCAAGCGGCTGACTGCATCGGAAGCGCTCCATTGCGAAGTCGGCAGGTGATGCGCGCGCCGTCGTGCGCGCGCGCAACCATCGCGAAGACCTGATCTGAATCCGGCCCGAGCATTGAACGTTTAAGCGGTTAGTTTCTAGGATTCGATACAGGTAAAGCCGAGTGCCCGGGCAGCGGTCGCTTGTTGACCGTCGTGTGTCGCGAAGAGTAAGTCGATCGCACGCCGTTCGCGAATCGCGACAGCACTTCTTAAATGAAGCGCATCCAATGTCTTCACGACCGTCGGCATGGTTTGGGAGGCGGCGTAAATAATCGACCGAGTGAGGCGGATTCGCTTGATCGTTCTTTCTATCTGTGTAAGCTGCTCGATCGCTTCAGCAACTTCTTTGTCGTCGAAGACAGCTTCCAGGCGCAGTAGGTCGATAACCCGGCGGCATTCGAGGCCCATCAATTCACTGGAATAGGCTGTCTCCCATTGTCCCCAACCAGACAATTTCTTGGGTTGATCCAGCAAGGGACGCAAAACCACACTAGTATCGAGGTAGACAATCATCGATCTCCGCGCAATTCGCGGAGCAGCTTGTCCACATCGATCCGTTTCTTTGGACGCACCCCCTTGACCTTCTTCAATGATGATGTGGCAGATGATGACTCGATAATTACGATATCCTCCGGTTCGTCGTGAAAAGGAACTAACCGTGCGATCGGCGTATTCCGATCGTAGACGATAACGGTTCCGCCTCGCCGGACTTCCGACAAATAAGCACTCAGTTTCGCCTTGAGATCAGAAACCTTAGCGGCCTTCATGTCCTCATTGTGACTAGATGTGGTCATTAAAGCAACCTGTAACGACAATGCGAAACAGAGGAACGGCAAAGCTGCTGAGGTCGTCCAGCGCGGTCTCATCGGAAATCCACGGGACCCATCACTGCGCATGATGGCGCAGGAACTGAACGCGATACAGTTCGATGCATCCTCTAGAACATTTCCGGGAACGAGTATGTCAGCACCGCGTTGAGAGTCATGTCGGCAACAATGAGCTCTTTGTGTTTGGGATCTAGGGTCACACCACGGGGCTTCTTCAACTGGCTTTTGGGACCAGTGAGCGCCCAGCGCGGCGGAACGTTCCCATTGTCATTGATACTCCAGATCCCAACGAAAATACCTTCTTGTTCCGGCAGGCTGGCGTCGTCACCCTGCTGAGGCACTACGATCCAGCCTTTCGCTGGGTACACTTCGAGCTGGGCGATAAAGGTGAGGCCTGTCTTGGAACCTTGGATCACCGCCCGCGGCATCGCTGACCCGTTCACGGTACGGTCGAAAAGCAACAGTTTCGCGCTCGGCCTGCCGCCTGGTCCTCGTTCGCCGGCAGCTCCCACGCCCACAATCAGCAAGTTGTGGATGGGATCCACCGCCAGCGAACCAGCGTTCCTCATTTCCGGACTTGTGATGACCCGAACAGGAGCAACGTCACCGTTTGCGGTGCGCGGAAACACCAGAATCCTGCCTCCGCCTCCGGGAACGTAAATTTCATCGTGCATCGGATCGATAGTCAGCCGGCTCGCGTCGCTCAACTGAGTTTTCGGTCCTTGAATGATTCGGATGGGTGGTTCTTCTCCCTGCGCTCCTCCACGGAAGGTCAAAATGGCCTGAGCAAAAGGATTGTTCACAACGAATTCATCGTGGATTTCGTCGTAACGGATATCGTGCATGGTGCGGGACAACAACGTCTTCTGTCCGGCCAGCCGTCGGGCTGGTGTGTCATTTTCCTTCGCCAGCCTGGCAAAGGCCGCAATCTGCGGATGAGCTACTCAGTTCGGTACCAGAATTTGTTCGCGCTTGGTGTCATAGGTTACTGCTCCCGGATTGCCAATGCTGAGTGAAACTTTGCCGGCAGGGGCGCTACGAATCATTCGCAGCGGCGCTACATCCCCATTCGCTGTGAGTGGATAGACAGTCGCGGCGTGATTGCCCATGTTCGATACCCACACTTCCTTGTTCTGGGTATCCACGAAGACGCCAGTAGGGTTTTTGAGGCCGGTTTTAGGACCTTTTATGACGCGCGTTGGCGCCACATTGCCTGTATCTGTTGCGCGAAAAATCAGGATCGCGTCATTCATATCGTTCGCGACGTACAGGTCTCCACGCTCCGCATCCATGTACATGGCCGCCGGCCAATTCAGTTGTGTAGCGGGACCCTGAATCGTCCGTAGCGGCGGGGTGTCGTTGTTTGCATCGAGCGGATATACGGTGATGGAAGGCGGCTCGAATTTGCCGCTGCCTCGCGCGTACTGTCGGTTTCCACCGGGAGCTGGATCGCCCGGCACACCGGGCGTGGAGCGATAAGCGACATTCCCGTGGTTCACAACGAACATCAACTTGTTTTTCGTGTCGAGAGCGATGCCATGAGGATCTTCCAAACCTGTGTGGTCTCCACTCAGCATCCGCATCGGTTTATCCTTCCCGGAAGCATTCTTACGGTAAACCACCACAGAATTCTCGTGTTCGACTGTGATGAAAAGCTCTTGCTTCTCCTCATCTACAGCAATTCCATAGCTTCCATGAGGCGTGGCCAGTTCTCGTCCTGGCTTGACGTTGCCCGCAGCGCCGCGCGGAAACACAACCATCGTATCCACCGTATCATTGGCCACCGAGTAAACATCGCCACTCTTGGGATCAACGTACAGACCGCAGTTAAACTCCAGCTTCGTCAAAAGACCTCCCACGACGCGCTTCGGTTCCGTGAATCTTGCTGTCGCTGGAGTATTGTCGAGCCGATTGAAAACCTTCAAACCGAACAGGTTCTCGTCCTGGAGGTACACTTCATTGCTATTGTTATCCACCGAGACTGCGCTGTAACCCGGATAAGTATCGTGGATAACGCGCACCGGGGCGCGTTCGGCATCAATCGGAAACTTGGTGGTTTGGCCCGCAGAAGAGGGCGCGGCAGGACCTTGCTCCAACAATGCCGCCACCTGCGTAACGCGGGCATCGTCAGGAAACTCGCACATCGGACCGCTTGGTTCGGGCAGCGGCACAACGGAAACCAGTCGAGGCGTGGGATTGAGTTCGGTTTTGGAAACCTGCGCGGCTTCGATTCTTTTCCCAGCGCCGCCCAAAGCTGAAATTGCTACGAATGTAGCAAGCAGGCCGATGATTAAGAAACTACTTCGGTTGTTAAGCGTAGAAGGTCCCTTTGTCATTTATTCTCCTTCAACTCAGATTTTGTTGCGGAGCACACCGACGCAAAATTTGGGGGCTGTTGCCGGTCGTAGTATACACCGTCATCTGGCACGTGAATCTAAATGCGGATTCGCGCAAAAATCTTTACGCTGCGAGGCGAATCCAATAGACTCTGCATAGCGCCAAAATAACACAATGAGAAGGGATACCTCCCTTGGGAGTCGCTGAATGACTAAGAAATCATCATTCGTAGGACTGCTCATGGTCGCGGCGGTTATGGCCGTCGGGACTCAGATCATCGCTAAAGGCGAGACTCCAAGTGATCACGTGACCTTTAATAAGGATGTACTCCCGATCCTTCAGGAGAACTGCCAATCGTGTCATCGTCCGGGGCAAGTCGCCCCGATGTCGTTGCTGACATACCAAGACGCGCGTCCTTGGGCGAAAGCGATGAAGCTCAAGGTCATGGAGCGGCAGATGCCGCCATGGAACGCCGACGCCAAATACGGTCGCTTTGCCAATGACCGTTCCTTGAAGCAAAGCGATATTGACATGATCGCGGCATGGGTGGACCAAGGTGCTCTGGAAGGGGATCCGAAGGACAAGCCGGCTCCCGTGGATTGGCCGGAAGGGGGCTGGCTGATCAAACCGGACATTATTGTGAATGGTCCGGAAACGAAGGTGCCCGCGCACACAAAGAATAACGTGGTCGAATGGACTTCTTACGTGATGCCCAGCGGCATTACGAAAGATACCTGGGTAACATCGATAGAAGTGAAGCCCGACCAAGTTGCGGTCACGCATCACGTCTGTGTGTCTTTCATTCCG
>JACXTT010008283.1_pt1 | contig 14431 bp, 2 predicted proteins | sample 9270951 | NCBI WGS metagenome assembly JACXTT01 (sample SAMN15532306, study PRJNA645909) | rock metagenome | isolation source: weathered quartz diorite | place: Puerto Rico | collected 2017-06-21
AGGAATAAGCGCTTCTTCCATATGACTGGCATCAAATGCACGCCGCTGTTATCGCCATCATCAATGCTTTTAATATCCAACTGGACGGGCTGCCATGGCGACCATGTCCAGGAGTTACTGTTCGCGCCGGCCGGGGCCATTGCTGTTCGATAGTAGTAATTGTAGGGAGCAGCATGAGTTCGCGCGAAAACGTGTAACGTCTGCGTGGCCGTGTCGTGGTACATCCCGCACACTTCCATGTTCGACACTTCGTTCACCTTGTAGAGATAATTGCGGAAGGCGTTCTCGACATTTTCGGCGGTTATGTCGCTCTTCTTTAGAGCCGATTCGAAATCTTCAAAGAAAGCGCTCTTGTCATCGCGAAGTGAAGGATCGAGATAATTCTCGACATAAACAAAAAGTTTCTTGAGTCCGGCCGCCACGCTGTAGTGTTTCATCCACTCCCATTCGTTCGAGTCGATTGGCGACTTTTTCTGCGGATCGGGCTGTACTTCGATTTCTAATCCCAGCAGGCAACGATCAGCAAAGAGCTGAACCGCCATCGTAGCCTGAATCAAGCGAGAAGTGGGGACTGCCGCCGTCATTTTTACGTCTAGCAGTAGATACTCATAAAGGCCCTCCGGGTCGGTAACGCTGCCGTCTCCATCAGGAGCAACGAGATTCAGTGTTAGCAGGTAGCTAATCAGAGCCTGCTTTCGGTTCTCGCGAATCCCGTTATTCAGCTGCGTCGCAGTGGTGAGCCACTTATCTTTGGATTTGCCTTTGACGGCATTCTTGATCTGCTCGGCGACGCTATGCAATACATCGATACTGGTGGTCGCGTCTGTCTCTATCGCCGTCCAGGAAGGCAAGCCCGTAGCGCTAACTGGCATCTTCGTTTTAATCGCCAGCTCCATTGCACGCTTGATGTTAAGTAAGGCGATTTCATTGCGAAAGTCGGCTCCCTTGTATTGAAAATAACCGGTCATGGGAGGAACCGGAGGCGTGTTCTGGTTACCAGCAAGATAGGAAAGGTAATCCTTATTCCAACCCGGTTGATTGGCGGTGGCGATCGCTGAAATTAAGCTGTCCGATGGCAACGCACCCGAACTCGCGGTATCCTCGGCTGCCGCCTCCTGAAAGATTGACAGCAATAGTTTCGCTGGAATGATCTTCCTAAGCGCTGTGTAATCGCATAACCTTAGCCACTGGACGGTGTTTGTTGGTAGAAAAGTGATGCCTCCGAAGTCTACCGAGTTCGTCAGAAAATAGCTGACCTCGGCAGCACTTAGGTGAACCCCCCTGATGCACTTCGCTGCACGATGATAAAGGCTAACCTTATTAACGAAATCTTGAACCTTGGTCCCGGGATACAAAAATTGAGTGTCGATAACGGCCTGCAGCAAAGTCGCAGATTCCCAGAACAGCTGGATTCCAGCTGTATCAGTCGTTTCGGCATATTCCACTTTGATTGGATACAATGTTCCGCCCTTAAGCGAGATCGTTCCGTGGCCAGAGACACCGCTAAGCGAACCGGCAATGTCAGCTCTGTTTAAGCTAAACAGCAGTTCGCCATCGATCCACAGCGCGGCTGATTCATCTGCTTCTGTAATTTGAATGGTAAACGTGTAATCCCCGTCAGCCGGTGGACAGATCCATCCGGTCCATCTCACGGTGAACTTGTCCGCTGAAACAGACGGATCCGGAGCGCTTGTGCCCCATGCAAAATCAATCGCTGGGTCGATTCTTTGCAGAGCAGGCGGATCGGTCCACTGCGTGTTATTAAAATAGTCGGCATTAAGACCGACCGCAGCTAGGTCTCCAATCAACGCGTCGATATCTGCCGCTATCAGGGCGCTAATCGTTACCGCATCCAGTCCTGTCAACGAACTGATCGAGGATATAACCTGTGTGACCTTTAGTTGTTTGGTCTTCGCCGCAACATTCGGGTCCGAGTTAGGATTGGGATTGTCGCTATCAATCTTTGAAACAGCGTCACGCAAACTTGGGAGCGCGCCTAATATCGCCAGCTGAGTTAGCGCTATATCGTCAATCGCTTTCGAGCTGCCGTTAAGAACATAGTTTAAGATGTCGACATTGAAGCCCGAGTTCTGGAATTTCTCAAACTTTTGCAGAAAATCGACCGTGCCATCCGGCCCGGTAAAGGGGTTGCTACCAAGACAGGATTTCAGGATGCAAAGCTTTTGGATAGGAAGATCAGGAACTCTCCCGGCTAATGCGCCAGCGAGCACTTTATAGCGGTAGAGTGTGCTTAAATTTGCTAGAGATAAGTTGCCATTAGGAAGATTCGCGTCTGCAACGATGGCCGCATAATCGTCTGCCGAGATTCCCAGCGCGGCGAATATCTCAGGTAGATGATCTGCCAGTTGCGGGACGGGAGTCGAAGTCAAAAGTCCGCCCAATGGGTCGGGCGCGAAAACGCTCGCCTGCGGCGAGCCACCAGTGGTGACGTTGCTGGTATTGTTCAGGAACAGTTGAGCATAAAGCGATTGGGTGGGCGGGTTGGTCGAATTGTCTCCAACCGTATCGATGTCACCCCAGAGACAGCCGAGTTTCAGCCGCGGGAGCTTTAGGGACGTGTTTACTTTTTGAGCAGCCGCAAGCTTATGTATCAGCTCTGGCGTGATATCGATCTCACCCAAAGCTGTAATAATGTTATCCAGTTCATGGATCGTCCATTCACTCTTGTGCCATAATCGGATGAAGCGATGAAGACGGGACAAAAATGAGTCGGTGATATTGGGATCTGCAATTGGAGTGGGGCTATTTCCCGGCGGCGTCTCGTATACACACTGGATGGAATACAAAAATGTCTTCGTTAGGTCGCAGCCGGAATCGGCCTCATAAAGAGTAATAACTTGCTGAATCTTCGGAAAGTTGACCGTAAGCCACTGCTGGAAATCGGCGGTCGCAATTCCGGCTGCTGTTAATAACGCTACGAATGAGCTATCAGATTGCCAGGTGTTGGCCTTCAGTTCAGAATATAGCGTGGTGACCTGGGTGGATGACGATCGACTCACCAAGCTCTGAAGGACATTTAGGGCATCTTGGCCTGGGTTCACGAACTTCGTTTCCAGGATTGCCAGCAGACCCGTGTAATCGAGCCCTATCTGTTGGAGTAGTTCGCTCGCAGGTATTCCAACACCCACTTGAATTGATGGTGATTCGCCAAAGTAATCGACCACGTTCGGCTTCGGCGTGGCACTGGCTCCAGAGAAATCGCAGCTAGTGAGAATTTCATATTCCATCAGGCTCAATTGCAACATTTCGGCATCGATGGCTGCTGATGAAATCGGAGTGAGAGTGACAGTAGGAGGAGGACTGGGATAATTCGGAAAAGCTTGCAGCAACTCTGCTCTGCTCGTCTTTAAAAATCCCAAGTAGCTTCGAATAACATCCAGTGGCTGATGGTACGGTAGGTTGAACGGATAAACTTGCAGATAGAGGGTTTTGTAGGCGTCGAGCAAAATGTATTGCGGTTCAGCCTTTAGTTCCTGGGCCGTTGCGGAGCCGGTGTCCCGCGCTAGCGCCGGATCCGGCGGGATCGCAGGCGCCGGCAACCCCTGGCTCTGTCGATTATAGTTGAGCACATAGTACTCCATGATCTCATTCACAAGATCGATGTAGGGAATCTCGGTATTCGTGTTCTCGCAGGTCAGCAGCAGATTTTCAATATCAGGCCGGCGCTTTAGGAGAACTTGGAGGACAGACTCACCACTGCCGTTGTTCGACGGGCAATTATCGAGATACTGCATTATATCCACAAGGTAGGATGCCGGACTAAAAACGCTGTTGCAGTTCTTGCATTCGCAATCCGACGGCGCGGCAAAGAGGGTAGTCCAGTCGAGCATAAGCTTAGGATTGAACGTTTAGCGTGTTTAAATAATCACGAATCGCTTTCTGCTGTTCAGAGTTAATTATTCTCGTTGGCGTAGCCTTGTCCTGAGTATCGCGCAGTTTCAATAGCGTGTGCTGCGCTCGCATCACTTGATGCCTGGCCCGGTTGTAAATGGCAAGGGCAACGTCAGCGCCGCCGAGATCGGCGGCTTCGGTGTTTATAAACGTATTTTGAGAAACGGAAGCGACATGGTATGCCGATGTGTAACCCTTAGATATCAACGTATTCATCACTTCGGGAGGGCTTATCTGGGAGATACGCTGTATCAATTGGAGATGCTGGAGCACCTGATCGTGTAGCTCGCCGGCGACTTTCTTGATGAGCTTATCGAAGTCAGAGACGCGCGACACGCTGATGTCGAAGCCTTTGCGTTGTGCGGTCGACAAAAAGGCTGAGACCTTTTCTTTTATGTTCGCATCACTAAAAAAGAGCTGATTATTATCGATCATTAACGCGATTTTCTGAGTTGGGTAAGCGGCGTTGAGCACAGCTTGCATACCGGCAACGTAATTGGACGCTTTACCCTGTGGCGTATCGCCTGGCACCGAATCCGGTACGCCGGTAGCGCTGACGATCCGGTTCCAGTCATCGGTGCTGAGCTGCAATAGGTCTGACGGATCTTTGATTTTCCTGTTGACCTGTAATTCCTTAATGAGTGGTATGTGCTGACCGGTCAAAATGCTCAATTGATTCGTCAATTGCAGGCTCTGTATGCTTTTGGCTGTAAAACCCGGTTTCTTAGCTAACGCGCTCCAAAAATCCTCCGGGGCGCCACTGTGCTGGAGGTACGTTTGCGCAAAGGCGCCTTGTAACCCCGGGTCCTTTACTGAAAAGGCTATTGTTTTATAAAAGTCCGCCGTTTCCGGTGCGCTTGTGGAGTGTTGGAGAGCTACACTCATCACGATCCTAATGAAAAGCGCGACTGCGTTTCGGTCCTGAGGGGAAATGATATTCTGGGTAATCGATTTCTCGATTGCGATCTGCAGCTGCTCGGCGCTTTGCTGAAGCAACGCGACCCAGGTCAACGCAATCTTCTGCCGTCCAATTCCGTAGAAAAGCTCAGCTGAAAATTTGTATCTCGGATAATCGTTTCGTAGTTTGTCTGCCTGAACCGCCAGCGATGTCTGAGCTTGGTCCTGCTCCGTTTCTGTGGCCAAAAAGGTTATCTGATCGTCAGAGCCACTCAGTTGAAAAAGTTGAAGACCGTTTTCCTTAACAAACGGTCCAAGCATCTGAATCAGTCCGGTATATTCGGGAATCCCTCGTTTTGAGGCATCTGGGAGGTAAATGTTCCAGTGCGTCAACTCGTTATTCGTGTAATCCTTTTGAGTAGCGAGTTTGGACCGAGCAATAATTTTATCCCCCTCGGTCGCGAAAGTAACTACATCAGCGAGACCTCGTTCATTCCGCTTGTACATCTGCTCGCTAAACGCGATTTCATAAGAGCCGCCGGCATTCGTTTTAGTGTTGCCGAGGATATCAAAGCCCTCACTCGCCTTGAGTTCTCTTACCGAAGAGACAGTCTTGTAAATCGCTGCCCCTTTTAGGTCGACATCGACCGCTAAGACTCCCTGATCCATAATAGACTCGTTGTCTGAGTTGAGGACCTGCCCGCTCACCTTATACCGCTTCGTTTGCGTTCTTAGCTTTTTCCTACGGATCTTCTTCGTCGCCATATTTAATAAGTATCTAAACGGATAAATGTAAGCCAGTGCAGCAAATCGTTATTCATTAATTGCATAACAAGACACCTAAATCGTTTCTAATGTGGGCACTGTTCCTTGTAAGTTATCGGTAACTGCTAATCACCAAGAATGTAAAACGGGTCTACCTCTTCGAGCACCCATTCGAATGCTGCGCGGCCAGTTGGAATCACTCCGGCAAATCGCTTTCCGTATTCAGCTCCAACGTATCCCAGAGCCCCTCCTACACTGTGACCTTCTCGCTCTACCGTTTGAAGTTCTTCTTCTTGGGTGCGTTTCCAGAAGTCCACGGCTTGATCAGTCAATGGTTTCTCACCGCGAGCTGTACTTCGGATCTCTTCGAAGGCCAATGCAACTGATGCTGTCGCCGCTACTCCGGCAGCGAACGTTGCTGTTCCCGTGCCTTCGACCACAGTCAAGGCTCCGCTCTTTAGTCCTGCTGTCGTCCCGATTGTTAACCCTAGACCTGTGCCTCCTTCGGCAATGTTTATAACCCCTTCTCCTGTCTCGCCATTGAAAACCTGCCTGATGCCAGTTCCAATTTGCCACCCGGAGACGAATGTGTTGAGAAGCAACAAGCCCTTTCCAAACGCCTGCAAGGCGTTCATTTTAGAGCTTGTTGCCGCGGATTTTTCAATGATCTTGTTAGCCCTTGCTAGCCGTGTTTCCGCTGAGACCGCCTCATCGAAAGGATCCCCATAGTTCTTCACAATCGTTGCCCAACTCCGATCCTTGTCTAGCAGCCGAGATAACACTCGCCCAATCGGAGTGAGCTTACTTCGCGTTGCAGCGCGAAGAAGATTGCGTGCCTCACTGGCCTGTTGTGCGATTATTGCTGCATCATTCGCGTCTCCGAGTAGCCCCATTGCGTGCTGAATATTGGCCACTCTGGCAACATTCGCAGCCTTATACAGGTCTCGAAGAGCGATATCAGCGGCTTGCATTGGGGAACCACGATGTTGGGCAGAGAACGCAGCCTGTATTATTGAATACACGGAAGAGCTGTCGCTTGTCCCGCCTGCCTGGTGCACATTCTGCTTGGATGCAGCGTGTCGCGATGGATTGTCGCTGGGTTTCCTCGAGTCCTGACCTCTTTCGTCAGTTCGAGTAATCGGATTACAGCGGCTGTAAGCATAAATATTCGCGCCGTCCTTTAGCTGAGCTGGGTCGCAACTAGTCCACCTGCCTAGCCAAGGCACGTAATAACGCGCTGTGTGGTAGTTTAAACCGCTTTCCTCATCGCGTTCCATCCCGGTGTACCGGTAGCGTTTTGGAGTATCGATCTGATTGCTCGTGGCCTGATATGATGTGCTCCCGTAAGGATAGTATTCCTCGTACGAGATAATCTGCGCCTTATCGTCTAGCTCCAGATTTGCAGAACCATAATTGCTGAACTGATAGCGGATAAGTTGCGGCGGTGAAAGGTCGGTGCTACCGAGGGTTCGCGTTTCTATAAGCGCAACACGTTGAGTGTTGTCCATAACGTGTAATGTGTCGCGTTTTAGTATAGGATGGCCATCGCTGGGGGCGTACTCGCGATAGGTTTCAAATGCACCGAGATAGATTCGTTCATTTTTTTTAATCCCATTCAACTCGGTAACCTTCCGCACACGCTGACCTGATGAGTCATAGACATAATACGTTTGCTCACCGTCCCCGTTATGGACCACTTGCTGCTTGGTTGTGTGCAATTGATCTTTGAAGTCCCATTCCATCGTGGGCAAATGCGGCATTTTGAGGACGTTGCCGTGGGCATCGTAAAAATATTGCTCTAAAGGGCTACTCCCAACCTGTGTGCTTGAAAGACGATTACTGACTTCGCCGGGCTCCAGCAGGTTAAGCTCATTGTAATTGTAATTTCGCGTCCAATTTCCACCCTGTGCGACGTGAACCATCGCCTGAATGTTTCCTACGGGATCGTAATCGTATTGTTCGGTATAATTGCGTAACGCCTGAAGATCGTTGCTGTTAGCCGCAAGCCCGAGTAAGGGGTAATCGCGCAGATTTCCGGTGTGAGATTCAGGAGCGAAAGCCGCCTGCCCGATATGTTCTCGGCCAGTTGCGACTAACAATCGATAAAGAGCGTCATAGATGTAATCACAAATCGGATCGATCCGCTCGTTGTTGTAATGGAGAACCGGCAACGCCACGTTTCGCATGCGCGTTATATTATCAGCCGGATCGTAGGTGTAGTTAATATCCTGAACCACACTTGCATCCTGAAAGAGCTTTGACGAAATGGCGTTCAGTCCCTGCGGCCGTTTAGTGAGAAGACGTATCAATCGGAACGTTTGTGGATCGTGTACATATACAGTGCTCGTGCCGTTGGCATATTCGATCAAAGTGCGCTGTCCTTTGGCGTCGTAATCTATATTAGCTACCAACGAATTGGCCGCGTGCGCGCCTTGCAGATTTACATCTAGCCTTTCCAGTAGGCTGGCTTCGTTAAACACCGGGCGGTAAACACTACTATCGGGCGAAGTTATACTTGTAGGTCGGTTAAGCGCGTCGTACGTCGTGCTGCTCTCGAAAGTTTCGTCGAGCGGAGGAGGCTGCGACCAATCAACCGTCACCTTGTAGCTATTGCCGCCTAGCAGTTGTCGTTTGCTGCGAAGCAAGTTGCCTTTAAAATCGTAACCTTCGGTCTCGCCCGAACTCGAATCCAAACCGACAGTTGTGACCATTCCGGCAGCGTCGTATCTTTGAAAAACCCTAGTCCGGTGATTGGTCAACTCTGGAACGGGCGGGCCGCCCTGTTTGCTGTCCCCGAAAACGGTCTTTTCAGCGAGAATATTCTTTAAGCCATTGCCGGTAATATTTAGTGCAACCAGGCGCCTCAACTCATCATAATGTATCACCCGCATAAAGCCGCGATCGTCCCAGGCGTAGATAGGCTTTCCAACCACATCATTAAGCATCCATCTTTCGCCGCCTTCCATGCTGGCTTGATGGATGCGGGCCTTGAGCATGTTGTAGTCGAAGCGCATCACGACGCGCCCGCGCGCGTCCATGACGGAGAGTTGGTTGCCTTCGATGTCCAATTCGGTGCGGATCTCATAAAACGCGTCCGTTGTTAAGCTATTTTTTTGGAATCGATTGTGCGTTACTGAGAGGAATGGGCGGCCCAAAACATCGAAAAGAGTGGCCACTGGCGTGTCGTTGTGAATCGCTGTTTTGTTCGCAGCATCCAACTCTGCATCCCGCACATCCGTATCTGGAAACGCTGTGATAGCATCTGCCGAATTCGTCCGCAATTGGTACCAGGTCGGTAGATAGTCGGAATCCGGGAGTAGCTTGAACAGCTCGCCCATATCAGCGTCGATCGTAGGGTCGAGCAAGACCGTGTCATTCACATCCCAGCTTCTTTGCAGCCAAGGACCAAATACCACTTTTGCCCAGGTTCGATTTGGGTGAAGGGTAGCGACAAGGCGCGCTGATGGATCATAAAATAGCGTAGCACTAACGCCAACTTTCTGAGCAAATTCAAAATCGTGCGTAGCGCTAAAGAATGGTTCGTATTGCCGGACGGGTTTGCCTTTGTTGTTTAATATTGTCCAGCCCGAACCAACCCAACGCGGATTGACCCTTGGAGAATTAAGATTAATCAAATCGAGCGGGCCGGGTTCGGCTTGAACCTTCTTCTGGATCTCCCGCCCTAATCCATCGGAGTAGCTAAAGCTAACCTGAGCCTTACTCTGTTGAAGCGCTGGCACATTGTGAACATGAGTTTCGCGAGCAATTGTCGCCGCAAAGACCGGCTTCCATTGAGTCGGGTCAGATGGATAAGCAGATCGCGTCTCGCTAAAGCGGTCCAGGTCGTAAACGATACGGCTAGTAGCTGTGCCAAGAAGGTCTAATCCAAGGGTTCGCGGATCAGTACTGTTGATAAACGCATCTACATCGACCTGAGCGAGATCGGTAGTAAAAGTGGCGAATGAATCACCACTTTCTGATAGATTTGCAGTCGTAACCTTGCCCTTGATCGCGGTACCAACAACCATTCCTAAAATGTGAAAGGTGACTTCGACATGGTTCCGGTTTGGATCGGTAACTTCCTTCGGTTGAAGCACTCGATAGTCGTTCTGGGCCCTAACCGTGTTTCCAAGCGCGTCCTGACTTTGCTCCAATAAAAGCTTATAAGAGTCGTACGCATATCGCGTGTACTCGCCAAAAGGATCCAGTTGTGCCTGCGGTAAATAGAAATTATTTGAGGCAAAAACCGCGTCCTGAACCAAGGGGCTGGGCGGATTCGGCGGAACCGGTGAATAAACGGTTCGACCGGAAGCGATCCACCAGTCGCTATCGCCCTGGCTGTTTACAAATCCGCAATCCTCCGAAAGTATATTATTTAATGCCCCAACATCTGCGGGTTTGTTGGGATTAAAATTTCCGACAACAAATATCTTTTGGGCAAGATTCGAAGTGAGAGCGAGCTTATAGGTTTCGTAAAGCAAACCGAGGGAATCCATCTGTCCGGGAGGCAATGATCCGGAGAGGTCATTTTTTAGATAAAGGACGCGGACCTTTTCAATTAGGCGCTTTTGGGCGACGGACGGATTTGGCATTGTTTCATAGGGGATTTTGATGGCTTGATTCGCCAGAGCCTCAAGCTCGGTAAATGAGTACACGACGGACTCATCTGGCCGCGTCGGCCGTGTCAGTTCATAGGCGCAAGTCTCGGAGGGAGCGGGCGCTCTATAAGCGCCCGGAGTATCGATAAGATTTGTAAATGCATTCTCGGCAAGCGTGAATAAAGCAGTGGCCTGTTCTGACTGAGCAAAATTCGAAGCATCCGTCGAAACGTCTGGCGGCCCAACTGGCGCAAGTTGAAAGCCGGGCGCGTTAGGATTTCGACCGTAGGCCGCGCTGAGACTTTGAACAACATTGCCAAAAGGGTCTGTCTTAAGGACAGCGTTGTGAGTCACCCGTGGATCGGAAGGGTTGCGCTCGTAATGATGATCGATCGTTTCACGTGCATGCGTAAAGAAGACGCCGGAGCGATTCGCCCCTTGGGGCTGCAAGCATTCGATCGTGTAATTCCGTTGGGAGACGCTATAGGGAAGCTTTGCCTTACCGGTGCCGTCGTCGGCATAAATCTCTTGTCGAAGAATAGTTCCTTTGAGTGCCCGTATCGCTTCACTCTGTTCCTCATCTGTAAGCGAATACAGGATCCGAGTGCCATCGGCTTGGAAAATATCCGCCGGCAAAATCGTGTCCGGCAATAGCGCGTTAACAAACGCTTCCAACTTCTGTTCAAAGTGCGGATCGGTTTCGGTCGGCGCGCCAAAATAGTCCGCCGCCGTGTGATGAATAATCGTTTCTTCATCCGGCCAGGCGCCCGTGTGAAACCAGGTCTTAGTTACGATCGGTGGAACATGAAGCGCGTCGGCTTCGGTGTCCGTATCCTCGGTAAACAGACTCCCCGAATCTCCGAACGATTCGGCATCGCGTTGCTCCACGTAGCCGAACCCGCGAAATTCCCGTTCGACACCGTCGAAATAACCGTGCCGATAACGATAAGTGCTTACTAATCGCGTCCGGCCAATATAGTCGAATAACTCTACGCGCTCGGCGACATGGACCGGAAACGCGAGCTTGGTTACCCATGGCTTACCCGCCTCAAGGTCTTCGATGTAGAACTTAGTCGACGGCGCATAGCGGATGCGCGTCTCAGCGCCGAGGTTATTTTTTACGCCGATCAGCAGATGCGGCTTTTGCCCACCCATTAAGTCCACGTATTGCATCGGCAGGCCACTGTCAGAAGCAAGCGGTGAGGACCACACCAAACAGGCGGTGCCACTGCCTAGTAGGTCCAAAACGTTAATTGAAGTCAGGTTATTTGTGGCTGGGAATCCGCCGGACAAGAGTTGCTTCTTTGCCAAACTGTTGCCGGACTGGTTAAAGTAGATAACTATATTATCCGCTCCAAGATAAAGGATGTCAGTCGTGCCTGAGCCATCGATATCGCCTAGGCGGATGCGACGTGGATCAAATAGCTCAGGTCTGTCGAAATAGGGTGAGCCATCCACTGTGACTTTCGGGCCGAACTGGCCGTAGCCGAGGTTCGGCCAGTAGCACACTTCTCCGTTCCGGATGCGAACAATGTCCGTGAGTCCGCCTCCGGACATGTCAGCGAGGAAAATGGACTGCGTCGGATCATTGAAGACCAGCGCCGGGCCTCGTTCTTCGTCAGTAGGTTTCCTCGCGTATTGCTTTGATCCAAAGCCGTCGTGACCCAGCGATGGATACCACGACATTACGCCGTCCTCAGATATTAGGATGTCAGCGAGGCCATCGCCATCTATGTCAATGAATTTGAGATTCGGGTCGCGAGTCTCGATGTTCGGAAAACTTTCGAATGGTGTGAAAGTGCCCCAGCCAGGCCCGTCCGCGCGCTCATAGTATCCGTGCAGGGGACCTTCCAGGCTGACCATATCTTGATTCCCATTAGCAGCGAGATCCATGAATTGAGGACTCATACTGGCATGGACCGGTTCGGGTTCAGAGGCGAGTACTTCGACAGGCGCGAACCGCGGCTTTGTCACCATGTTTCCGTTTTCTGCAACCGTGTTAGCCGCGCTCAGGTTACGCTTGTAGAAAATCGCTCCGGCCTGCTCGGTAAGGATGCCAGACGATCCTTCGCCATCGAGGTCCAACCAGCGGTAGTTTGATCCGTCAACGCCGGCCGGAAGATTTTCAAGGCTTTGGGCCTCGATGGTTCGCACCGTCGGATCGATTTGCGCCTCCGCATAGGTAAATTCCAGAGGCGGAAACGATTTCTTGAGATACGACTGACCGGCGGCATCCCATTTATATCCGATCTGGGTGATCGAAGTGAGTTTCGTCGCAACCGGATTCCCAATTAGTTGGGATTGAGGATCTTGTTGATCGTACCCAAAGTCGGTGGAGCGAACGAGGCCATCGTAACCTGCTTCTTTGCCTTCCACTTTTGGAAAGTGATGAAACATCAAGATCCGCTGGCATAAGCGATAAGTCCGAATGTCGAAAGTAGAGCGGAAGTTAGAAAAGGGATCGGCGCGAGTTTTCCAGGTCCGGCCGGGCTCCTCAGCAGGCGTCGGATTGGCTGGATCGTGCTCCCCGTAATCAAAAACAACTTCGAAGAGCCAGTCAGTCCGTTTCGAAAGATCCTCGTTTCGCTGATAAGGCGTTTGCGGTCCGTAATGAATGCGTTTGAGGTAAAGGTTTGAGAATGGCGCGAGACCGTTCAGGCGATTGCGCTCGTTCGCGGCCGCCACATTGATCCCAGTAGCATCTTCAGTCTTATATTCGTAAAGAATGACGTTGCCCTTATCATCGAACGTTGCTTCCAGTAGCCATTTGAAAACGCGAGATGAATCTGCTGGATCTGTGATACGACATCGCGGGTTTTGGCCATAGATACTGGTGACATTATCTTTAGTGATGGCGCGCCAATGGATGTCGCCATCGGTTTTCCGTCGCCAGCGTTCAATTCGTGCAAATAATCCCTCAATGCGGGGGCGGTATCGCTTAACGGTGTAAGTCTGAGTGGAGTCCGGTCCCGAGACTGGCTGCCAGCCACTACCGTCGTGAATCAAGACCGGTATTAAATCCTCAGCTCCCGACAAGATGAAAACATCCGACTCACTGAGGTCATCATATCGTGGCAGGCCCTTGTCGGTCTTTCGCGCAATCGAAGGAACAGAAAGATGCCATCCAAGAGCGAACGGACCGTTGCCGCTTCCAGAATCGTACGACAATGAGAGTTTTGGAGAGAAATCGGAGCGGCCTGGTGAAGTGAAAATCGGAACAGTCAGTGAGCCGGTACCGGTGACGGGATTTACCGAGAATTTCTCACCGATCCCGCGAATCGCGCCGCCCCCTTTCGGCAGCGATATCACGGGCGGCGACTCTATAGTCTGGCCATTGCCGCTGGCGCGGTTTGCATCGGCCTTACCAGCACCGTTCATAGCCCGACCCGTTGTGAATTGCGGGTTGCATCAATCGGGGTTGCATCAATCGCGTGGTTAGCATTTTGATCAATCCTCTCAGGACAAAGCAAGACTTTTTCGCATTACCCTAGCGCCCAAGACCGGCGACTCCGGAGGTATATTCACATTTGTCCTTTCGTTGCTATAAACGAAAACTGGCAAGCAAAGTGATCATCTGAATTGAGATTCCTCGAAACGGCTGCCGTCCCGTAAGTTGCCGCGAGTTCAGATGATGCCGTGATTCAAGGCTACGAAAAGACGGGTAATGTAACTGAGACGGAATTCGGAAATGGCTTTCGGCTCTCCAACTGTGGATTTTTGTGCAAGAATTTGTGCAAGAATTTGCGAATAGAACATACGTTTTGGTGGCAGACGTAGCCGAATTCAATAGGAGGCTCGCCTCGGATGAGTTCGCCGGAAGCACTTCAAATCTTTCTGCCGTACGCTCGATCAAACCCAAGAAACAAATATAACGAATATAGCAGGAGGCGGACTCCTTACTGGCGCGGCTGTCGGGGACTGGAGCGACTCTTCTTTACTTTTCGGCTGCCGGGCGTGAGCTCACTTTGCCGGTAGTACCATGCACAGGTCATTCTCGACTCAAAACATTTTGGCCGTTTCGTAAAAATGTACAAAAGGGATTGCTTGCTATGTCGGCTTCGCCTCGTGAACGCGAATGCTCAACACGATTGCATTATCACCGGCGTCAAGTTGCCGATAACGCTCGGGCATAGCTCGCAGCCATTTCACGCTGAAATCTTGGAGAGCGAGAAGCAGCGATCGAAGATTCTTCCCTTCGATCTCCACATCACAGAAGGAGAACTTTAGCAGCAGTGTTTCTGCTTGTTCGTTTCGAGCAA
>JACXTT010008284.1_pt1 | contig 14431 bp, 12 predicted proteins | sample 9270951 | NCBI WGS metagenome assembly JACXTT01 (sample SAMN15532306, study PRJNA645909) | rock metagenome | isolation source: weathered quartz diorite | place: Puerto Rico | collected 2017-06-21
GCCGCGGCGGCTGATTCCGCCGGTTATATCGGGATCAAGGGGCCGTTGGGATGGATCTGGCTGTTCGTGTTGAGGCTGGTGCAGGCGGGGCTCATCGTCTCCTTGCTGATTAACCTGGTCTGGGAACGGCTGGCCCTGGTGCTCGCGATCATTCTGCCGCCAACGTTGCTGATCTCGCTGATCGGCATCGGGGCGCTCGACGGTCTGTCGACGTACCTAACGCGGAACGCGTTTTTCGAACCCGCTGCGGCGCCGACCGCAGAGCACCGCTGACTCGGAGTTGAGCCTCCGCGACAGTCTCCACCCGAAGCGCACAGCGCTCGGGCGGAGACGATGTCAAAGCGACTCGAGGTAGGCTGCGACCGCCTGCATCTGCGCGGGCGTCAGGTCCTTCACGATGCCGTGCATCACCGGCGCCGAACGAAGAACGTTCTGAATCACCAGCATCTGCTTGAACAGGTACGGCGCATGCTGGCCGGCCAGGCGCGGGAACGCTCCGGCGCCGACCGCGCCCTTGCCATGGCAGGTTTCGCATGCGGGGATCTGCAGGGACGGAACCCCCTTCTCGTAGATCTCCCGGCCCTTCGCAATCGCGGCCGCGTCGCCTTTATTCCCCGCAGCCGGGCGCTGCTGTGAATAGTAGTCGGCCAGCGCAGCGATCGCGCTGTCGCTCAGCTGCGAGGCCATGCCCCACATGTAGGCGATCGCGTCCGGATCGCCGCGAGTCTGGTCGCGGAACGCCTTCAGCTGCGCCTCGAGATACGCAGGCTGCTGCCCCGCCAGGCGTGGAAAGGTCGGAGCCGTGCTGCGGCCACCAGCCCCGTGACAGTTGGAGCAGGTCTCGGTCGCCAACTTGGCGGCGGCTTTCTTGTCGGAGTCCGAGACGTCGGCCAGCGCCGGCCCGATCCAGCAGGCCAGCATGCTTACAGTCAGGAGTTTCAGAGCGGCGCTTTTCACGGTGTCCTCACGAGGCTGATTGGGCGTTCATCGGGTCGCGCTGTGCATTAGAAATTGAACCAACCCAGCACATACAAGGTGTTGTTGTCGGAAGCGTTTCGACCGGCCCCGTCGTAGTTGCCCCCGCCGCCGTTGAACTTGGAATACGCAACGTACTGCACCGAAAGCTTCACGTTCAGGAACGGCAGGTAGTCCAGCTCGAAGACGTAGCCGCGGCTGTTGGGACTGCCGTTGGCGCTGTTGACCACTGGAACCGGGTTGCTGGACGCGTCGAGAACCTGATACAGCGCAGGGTCCGTGCTGCCGTTCGTGTTGAAGAAGCCGATTGCGCCTCCGATCTTGCGCCGATAGTAGTAATTGGCCGCGAGCTTGGTGGTGTTCAGCGTATCAGTCGAATTGGTCCCGCTTGCAGCAGCGCTCGCATCCAGGTTCAGCTTCTCGTGAATATAGGTTGCCAAAACGCTCACCAGGTGATCTTCGCCGATGTACTGGTATTGCGAGTCCAGCGCGTAGTCGGTGAGCTTGTCGGTCGGACCGGTGGCCAGCCCGGCCGGGACGATGCTCGCCCGGATGCCGTACGTTCCGACGGACAGCGAGTGCCGATCCCAGCGGTACTCGTACGCAAGCCTCCAGTACGGAGCGGCCCCGTGCACGAACGGCGTCTGGCTGCTGTCGAACGGATGCACGCCGCCCGCTTTGGAGCCGGTATAAACGCCGACCTCGGCATAGATTGAGTGGTCATACCAAAGGTACGCAGTCAGTCCCCCGACATTGCCTGCGAGAGTGCCGTCGATCTGGGTCGCCGCACTCGGGGTTGGCGCGATCGCGCTCGCGGCGTACGGGAAGCCCCAGGCCGGCGTGCTGTTCCAGGGATCCTGCACAGTCGGATTGTTGTTCAGCGTGAGGCCCGCGATCAGATCCCTGTCGGGCATCGACTCGAGCGAGAAGTGATGCGCGTAACGGATGTCCGTGTTGTCCAGGCCGAAATGGTCGCCCACGCCGTCGTAGGTCAGCTGCACGAACGAGCCGAGGCCCTCCGCGATCTTGCCGGAGTAGAAGAAGCTCATCTGCTGGGGAAAATTGGTGTCGCCGGCCAGACCAACCGTGCTCGGCGGTTGGGTCGCAGGGGCGGCCGTAATTGCGCTATCCGGCAGCGCCTTGGACGTATGGTTGTAGGAGATCTGCGCCATCAACGACAGCGGCGGGATCGTGTTCAGAGCCAGCGTTTCGGTGCGCTCGACCGTGATGCCCTTGATCTGCTTCATGTTGTCGAGCACGTAGCCGTTCAGCTTGAACTCTCTGCCGAACGGTGTGAGCTCGGGAAACACCGTGTGACAGGTCGAACACGCCATGCCGGTCTGGCGCGCGTAGCTGGGCACGGCCCACGCGTTTGGCAACGTCAGGGCAATGAGCGCCGCACCAGCGAGAGTGGGCTCCAGAAGGAATCGCAACCGCGGGACGTTCACTTGGCTTGCTCCTGTTTTGAAAGTCGAGCGCAAGATATCCATGCGCGCGTCCCACAGGGTTGAGCGTAGTCAAGCCGAGCGCTGTTGCCCCCAAATCCGCGTGAGGCGTTTGAGCCGCGTCAACTCAACCACGGTTTGCCCGAGAAACGTGTTGAGCTGGCCGACCCGCCCGGCGGACAGTGGGATGAATTGCCTTGCTGTAACAGAATTGGCGAAATTTCTGCGCGTGGCGGACCGGCGTCAAGACTCTCTGTCCACTCGACAACCTGCCGCGCGCTGACGGTGCGTAGACCGATCCGGCGCCTCGAGCGCAAACGATGATTCAATGCGTTTTTGCGATCGGCCTGTGGTGGGCCGAAGCAAACAACACAGGCGGCCGCTCCAGTCGCCTCGGCGGACCCCCCGCGAGCTGCTACTCGCTTGCCTGGGCCGTCTTGAGTTGCGCAGCGGCGGCATTCGGGCCACCGCCCGTGGTACCAAGCGTCGCGAGGAATGCCACAACGTTCTCGCGATCCTGCTGGTCGGTCAAGCCCGAGAACATCATCTTGGCCCCGGGCATGTACTTGCGCGGGGCTTTTAGATACGCCATCAGCTGATCGGCGGTCCAGACGATGCCGCTGCTCTTCATCGCCGAGGAGTATGAAAAGCCCAACATACTACCGGCGGCTCGACCAACCACCGAGAACAGAGACGGGCCGACCAGGTTCTGCCCCGGCTCCGGACTATGGCACATCGAGCAGTTCTGCTTGAAGAGGTCGGCACCTCGCGCGGCGTCACCTTCGCCCACCGCCGCACTCGCGAGTGCCGGGCAGGTGGAGCACGCCATACCGGTCTGGCGCGCGTAGCTGGGCACGGCCCACGCGTTGGTCAGGGTCAGAGCAAGCAGCGCCGCACCGGCGACAGCTGGCTCCAGAAGGAATCGCAACCGCAGGGCTTTCATTTGGCTTGCTCCTGTGCGTCGGGTGTCTGGATGCAACATATCCAGGCCCGAGGAGGGCACCGTTGCGAAGCGTCAAATTCAGCGCGATTGCGCGCAAGCTCGGAAGAGTCAGTTGAGGAGAGTCAAACCCACCGCACCGCGATTGCCGCGCTGGCGATGCGCAATCGAGACCACCCAGCTGCGAATGAGAATCGATGCGCCTGCGACCGGCGTGATGTCGGCCTAGGCGAGCAGACCGCGCCGCCGCTCGAGCGGCGTCAGTGAACCCACTGGCTACTCGATTGCCTGAGCCGCCTTGACTTGCGGAGCCGCGGCATTCGAGCTGCCACCGCCCACGGAGCGAAGGGTTTCCAGGAAGGCGACGACATTTTCGCGGTCCTGCTCGTCCGGCAGGCCCGGAAACATCATCTTGACGCCCGGCATGTACTTGCGCGGCGCCTTCAGATAAGCCATCAGGCGATCGGCTGTCCACGTGATTCCGCTGCTCTTCATCGCAGACGAATACGAGAAGTCCGCGATACTGGCGGCGGCTCGACCGACTACCGAGAACAGCGACGGGCCGACCAGGTTCTGGCCCGGCTCCGAACTGTGGCACATCGAGCAGTTCTGCTTGAAGACGTCGGCGCCGCGCGCAGCATCACCCGCCGCCTGCGCCGAGCCGACCAGTGCCGAAATGAGAAGCAAGACAGCCGTTCGAACAACCGCAGGCCACCTCATTGCAGCCTCCCATCCTTATATCGCCGCCCACAGAAACAGGAACAGCGTGTTGTTGTCGCTTGCATTGCGGCCGGCGCCGTCGTAGTTGCTGCTCGCGCCGTCGAACTTGTCATAGATCGTGTACTGCAGGCCAAACCGGGCGTTTGCGTACGGGCGAGCCCACGACTTTTCCTTGCCCCACGGCGTCCAGTCGATCTGGATCACCGTGCCCGCGGTGTCCGGGCTGCCGGTTGCCGAGAAGCCGTACACCGTCGCATCCCGCGTGCCATGGGTCGAAAAACGCGCGAGCGTCACGCCGTACGTCTGGTCGTAGTAGTACGAGGTGTTGAAGCGGAACTCGTAGAGTCGGTCGTTCAGGTTGTCTGCCCCACCACCGTTAGGGCCCCTGTCGAAGCTGTGGTCCTGGTCCTCGCGAATGTAGCTGGCGTACGCGGTGAAGTTGTGCAGTCCCTTGCCGAGGTACATATACGAGGCGTCCAGGCCGATATCGCGGTATCGGTTGACCGGGCCGCCGTCGGTGCGACTCGGATCTATATTGAAATTGAATCCGATCAGTCCGGCGGAAAATGCCTGCGTGTTCATATCCTTGATGTAGTTCAGCCGCCAGTAGGTCGCATCGCTGACGCGCCCGACGCCGCCCCCTTCTCCGAACTTGATCGCCATCGCATCCGACAACGCGCGGTAGGTCCCGATTTCGGCGTAGATCGAATCGTCGACGAACGCGTAGCCGGACACTCCGGTGACGGCGGTAGAGAGCCCACCGTTCAGTTGGGTGAAAGCGTCGCCCGTGCCCGAGACAAAGGCCGTGCCGATGTACGGGAAGTACCATGCGGGCTGCGTATTGCCCGGGTCCGAAACGCTGGGATTGTTGTTGACCGACACACCGAGAATCGCATCGGTCTTGGCGATCACGAAATCGTGCGCGAGCCGGATGTCGACGTTGTCGATCGCCGTGCCCTTGGCGACGCCGTCGTACGTCACTTGGGCGAAGACTCCGAGGTCATCGGTGATCCGCCCGGCGACGAAGCCGGAAATCTGGTTGACCGCCCAGTTGTCGTTGGCGTTGAAATGCGGGGGAGGTGCCTGGTCGGTCTCCGTGTGAGTAAAGCCTGTCATGATCATCGCGGCGACCGGAATCTTGAGTCCTTTGTGATCGCTCTCGGTATACGCGTTGATCTTGAATTTGATGCCGTAAGGGGTCAGCTGCGGACCGAAGCCGCCGACGTGGCACTTGACACACGCGTAGCCCGTCTGACGCGCATAGCTCGGCACCGCCGACGCCTGGCCGCTCAACAGGAGCGTTGTGCAAAGCAATAAAAAACTGAAGAAAGCGGATTTCAGGTCTTTTCCATCGCAGAGTTGGGTATCCCTACCCATGCTTTGACCCTGTTTATATATAGCGCGCATGTGGTATTACCCTTCTCCGTATTTGGTATGTCAGATGTGTAAGACTTAGCTGACGCTTTATTGCCCATCTACCATTGTAATTCCTTTAATCTCAATCACTTACCTATAAATTCCCGCCCATCCCGTGATTTTGTCAACGCATCGTAGTCATCCGAATGCGTGATGTCAACGGTAATCATCTACCGTTCGTCGGCTCTCTTAACACACCTTAAATCTTATATTGCATTGCACCAAATTCAGGCAAAAATAACCCGCTCCGCGGTCGTTTTTTGACGACGGACGAGCGGCTGCGAAACCAATCAGGACGTCTTTTCCGTGCGCCACGCGGGCCGCGGGGATCATTCCGGATGGTGGCGACAATGCCGCGATCCCCACGGCTCGCACGGCAGAGCCCAATCGCTCCTGAATCCGCTTCGAGCACCTTCGACCCGTTAATCCCGGTGCAACAAAAAAAGTTCACTCGCTCAGAAGTTCCGAAGACCAACGCAACGGATCGAGGGTAGGCAGCGGATCGAAGGTAGGTGCAACTCGGCGATCTGGTAGTACATCTCCTCCGGATTAGGGCCGAGCGTGGTAGGACACCTCCCCAGACCCGGCAGGCTGTTGCAAAGCTGCGACGCAGGCCGATTGTTTTTCGCATTGCGGCGAAGCTGGAGCGTCCGGCCTGCGGATCCGCTCCCGCTACGCGCGCCCCTGCATGCCGCCGCATTGCGACCGACACGGTGCGGCTCGCCGAACTCGCTCGCGCCCAGCCCGAACACTTCGGCCGGATTTACCACTTGAGTGACGTTGAGCTCAAGCAGGTCCCGCTGTTGCGGCGCCGGCGCGCTGTCGGATTTGTTGAGAGCTCAATTGTCGAGAATGCCCGGTGTCGACGCTCAACGCGCAGGCCGTCCACAGGCTGGCGGCGTAGAGCAGCACCGCACCGGCCTGATGAGCAGCTGCCAGCGGCAACGCGACAACCGACAGCAGCGTCACAATGCCCAGCGTGACCTGCAGGGCGAGGGCCACCATTAGAAGATTCGACTGCAGGCGTGCCTGTGGAGCGGGAACCGTACGGCGGATCCACCACCATAGCGCCGGCACCAGCGCGATCAGGGTCCAGGCGATCGCGCGGTGCACGAACTGAACCGTCGTCAGGTTGTAGAAGAAGTTCAGGTACCACGGGCTGATCCGCATCAGGTCCGGCGGCACGATCGCTCCGCCCATCAGTGGAAACGTGTTGTACGCGAAGCCCGCCCGAGTTCCGGCGACCAGTCCGCCGGTCATCGCCATCACGAATACCACCGCAACAGCGGCCTTGGCGAACGCCGGAACGGGTCGCCGCTCAAAGGGCGGCGACCACAGCCCCCAAGCCGTCCACAGGATCGCTCCAATGATCAGCAATGCGAGCCCCAGATGCGCGGTCAGCCGAAACGGGCTGACCCGCGGATTGTCGACCAGGCCGCTCGCAACCATGTACCAGCCGAGTGCGCCCTGCAGCGCTCCGAACGCAAAGATCGCTGCGAGTCGCCACGCGAGGGCACCGGAAATCGCGCGCGATCGAATGAACCACAGCAAGGGCAGCAGGAAGACAAGGCCCACCAGGCGCCCCATCAGCCGGTGCGCGTACTCCCACCAGAAGATCTGCTTGAAGCCTGCGAGCGTCAGGTCGAAGTTCACGACCTGGAATTCCGGCGTAGCCCGATACTGCTGGAACAGGCGCGCCCAGGCCTCGTCGGACAGCGGCGGCAGCGCGCCGACCAGCGGCTTCCACTCGACGATCGACAGCCCGGAGTGCGTCAGCCGAGTGATGCCGCCTACGACCAGCACCGCATAGACCAGTGCGGCGCAAAGGAACAGCCAGATCGCGACGCCGCGGTGTGCCTGGGTCGGGTGCAACAGCTCGCTAGCGGATGTCACGCCAGAACACCGCGTTCAGCCACCGCCCAATCCCGATAAAGACTGCCAGGAATGCGATGGCCCATACGCCGATCCGACGCCGCGTCTGCGCAGTGGGCTCCGACATCCAATTCAGGAACGCCACGAGGTCAGCCACCTGCGAATCGACCGCCTTCGCAGCTTCGGGATCGACCGACTTGAATCCGTACGCCAGGCCGGGCTCACCCTGGTTCAGCTCGGTTCGGTTGACCACCATGCTTCCGCTCGCGTCGAACTGGCTGACGGTCTGGATCAGGGCCTGGCGCGGCGCGCCCTTGCCGCCCGGGGGTGGTATGTCCTGGTACTCGACCCGGGTCAACGTCGCCTCGCGTGGTCCCTGCTTTTCCCAGAAAATATTGGGCATCGCGATGTTCGGGTAGACCACGTTGTTCCAACCGGTCTGGGTGGACTGGTCGCGGTAGAACCCGCGTAGCAGCGTGTACAGATAGTCTGTACCCGCGTGCTCGACCGTATTGCGGGCCCGTACGATCACGGACAGGTCGGGCGGCGTCTTGCCGAACCACACTTTGGCGTCGTGCGGGTTCATCGCCACCGTCATCGTGTCGGTGACCCGCTGATCGCTGAAAATCAGGTTGGCTTTGATCTGCTTATCGTCCAGGCCGATGTCGCCCAAGCGATTCCACCGCATCAACGTCGCGCCATGACAATTCAGGCAGTAGTTGGCGAAGGTGCGCGCTCCGCTCTGCAATGCCTCCAGATCGGTGGCGCGCTCGGTCGGCCACTTGTCCAGCTTGACCTCCTGCCCGTTCGCGCCGAGGCACGCCAGCACCGATAGTGCGGCCGACAGCCGGAACCATCCGCTTTTCATCGATCGCTCTCCGTCAATGGGCCGCGAAGGTCACGCGCGAGGGGACGGGCTTGAAGGACCCCATCCGGCTCCACCAGGGCATCAGGAAAAAGAAGCTGAAGTACAGCGCCGTGCACACCTGAGCCACCACCGTGCGGCCAGGCGTCGGCGGATTCATGCCGAGGTACCCCAGAATCACAAAGGCAACCACAAAAACGCCAATCACGGCCCGGTGCCACAAGGGCCGGTAGCGAATCGATTTGACGGGGGACTGATCCAACCACGGCAGCGCGGCGAAGACCGTGACCGACAGCGCCATCATCACCACGCCCCACAGCTTCGGGTCGAGCTTGACCTGTGGACCAATCATCAAAACGACCGCCAGAACGGCAACGCCGGCCACCACCAGGCGCGCCCACAACCCGCGCACTCGCAGCAGAGTCAACACGCCGAGCACCCCCACGCCGAGGCTGAGCCAGATCATGAACTCGGCCGTGGTGGCCCGCAGGATCGAGTAGTACGGCGTGAAATACCACAGCGGGGCGATGTGCGTAGGCGTCTGGAACGGGTCGGCCGGGATGAAGTTGTTGCCCTCGAGGAACACGCCGCCGAGCTCGGGCGCGAAAAACAGCACGGCGCAATATGTGAGGAAGAGAAACCCCATTCCATAAAGATCATGCACGGTGTAGTACGGATGAAACGGAATGCCGTCCAGCGGCCGACCGTTCGCATCAAGCTGATCCTTGATCTCGACCCCGTCCGGGTTGTTCGAACCGACGTCGTGCAGCGCGAAGATGTGCGCCACGACCAGCCCAATCAAGACCAGGGGCACCAGGACGGCATGAAAGGAGAAAAATCGGTTCAGGGTCGCATCGCCGACCACGTAGTCGCCTCGAATCCAGGTTGATAACCAGTCCCCGATCCACGGGATCGAACTGAACAGGTTGATGATCACCTGCGCGCCCCAGAAGCTCATCTGGCCCCAGGGCAGCAGATACCCGAAAAAGGACTCGGCCATCAAGGCCAGGAAAATCAGCGTTCCCACGATCCAGACCAGCTCGCGCGGCTTGCGATAGCTGCCGTACAACAGGCCGCGGAACATATGCAGGTAAACGACGATGAAGAAGAACGACGCTCCGGTCGAATGCATGTAGCGGATGAACCATCCACCCGAGACCTCGCGCATGATGAACTCGACCGACCAGAACGCCAGATTCGCGTCCGGCTTGTAGTGCATCGCCAGCAGGATCCCGCTGACGAGCTGGATCACCAGCACCATCAGCGCGAACGAGCCGAAGAAATACCAGGCGTTGAAATTCTTCGGCGCGTAGTACTCCGACATATGGGTGCGGAAGGCGGCCATCAGCGACGGCATCCGCGCGTCGATCCACCCCAACAGCCCTTTGTATTGTGTCGCGTGAAGACCCATCATCCCCCTCCTGATCCGCTGTCCGACCGGCTCGGCGAACGCCGCCCGGCCGCCCTGCTCCGCTACGCGCTCTTCTTGTCGTCGCCTATCACCAGACGAGTATCGGACACGAACTTGTACGGCGGAACCTGCAAATTGTCCGAAGCGGGCTTGTTCTTGAAGACGCGCCCCGCCAAATCGAACGTCGATCCGTGGCACGGACAGAAGAATCCGGGATTGGCACCCAGCTGCGGATTCTCGTCCGGCGCAAAAGGACCACTGGGCGAGCAGCCCAGATGCGTGCAGATCCCGATTGCCACAAAAAACTCGGGCTTGATCGACCGGGTCGACGGATCCTTGAGCACGTAAGGGGGCGTCGGGAAAGCGCTGCGCCTGGACACCGGATCGACCAGAAGGTCCTCGTCCTGCTTCAACGAGGCGATCATCGCCGGCGTACGGTGCAAGACCCAGACCGGCTTGCCCTGCCATTCGACGATTTTCATCTGACCGGGCGCAATCGAGGACAGGTCGACTTCGACCGGCCCGCCCGCCGCTTTTTCGCGCTCCGACGGGGCAAACGACGCAACCATCGGAACCGCGACCCCCGCGCAACCGATCCCGCCGACCACGCTCGCGGTGATCACGGCAGCACGGCGCTCTCGATCGATCTGCCCGCCCGGTTCGACCGACCCCTCTGCGGCTTGCAAGGACGCTGTCATGATCAGGGAAGCCTCCGAAAAGGTTTGAATATTAATGCATTGCGCGCTCAGGGCTTCCGCACTACGAGACTGTCAACCGAGATCGCGTGCCTCAGGTCCTCGACCACGTCGCTCCAAACTCCGAGCAGCCGGACGTAGTTGGCGTAACCAGAGTCGATGCTGTCCAGGAATTGCGCAGGCGCGACGTCGCCTTCTTCGAGCGGAAATCGAGTCCCCTGGTTCTCGTCGAGCGAAGCGTCGAGGAATTCGTTGAGGGCCCTGATGAACGACCCGACCGAAGTCCTGGCCTCGCCGTCGTGCCGAAGGCGGTTCAGGTACACCATCCCGACGACACCTCGAAAGTACTCAACCGGCCGCTTGGCCTTTCCGAACGGATCGTGCCGAGGCACCTTGTGCTCGGTGAACACGTGCGACGCGATCCCGGAATTCTGAAAGATTCCATCGTCTGATCCCCAAACGAGCGTCGGATTTCCTGGCGACCATTCCTGGAACGGGATTGCAGGGATGCCCGGACTGGCAACCATGAAGAGGGCGCCACCGGTTATTTGTCGGTGCAGAGCAACTCCTGTTTCCTGCGCAATGAAGCTCAGGTACTCGTCTCGCATCGATCGTCGCGCGTACAGATTGTCTCGGAAGGCGAGGCGACCCTCATAGACACCCGAGACGACGCGGTTGGTCTGCAAAGCGGCCGCCTGCGTTTCAACCATGTTCCATAGATCGGCGGGAGGCAGGGTTCCAGGGTCGACGCGAAGCAGATAGTCACAGCCCGCGAGGCTGGAGAGGATCATGACTCGATTTAGATAACCGCCATAAGAGAATCCAGAAGAAAAGGGCTGAGGACGGCCATCGAGCGCGCTCAAAGCGCGAATCGTGGTGTCGTCATCCCAGCCATAGATGATCGGGAACAGGCGTCCGAGCACTGCGAGCTCGGTCCGTTGGGGCGCCCGCGCCTCCACGTCTACGCCGAGCGCGACTTCATGCCGGGAGTGTGCGTTACGGTGGAAGTAGTTCCCAAACTCCTGGATGGTCCTTCGGGCGCTGGCCGCGTTGGAGGGGGCATAGCTGACGGACAGCAAGATTCTGCTCATCGAAGCGCGAGCTGTTGCCGCCGAATTGGCACATCAAGGGCGGAGCATCCGGGGCGGCGCCTTTAGTCCAGCAGGCCCTTCTCCAGGACGTAGCGCGTCAGCGCGGCGTTATTCTCGAGTCCCAGCTTTTCGAGCACGCGCGCCCGATAGGTCGTGACCGTCTTCGGGCTGATGTTCAGATTCTGCGCGATCGAAACCAGGCTGTTGCCGGACGCGATCATCCGCATCACGGCGAATTCACGCTCCGACAACGCCTCATGGGCAGCGGGGTCTCCGTGTCCCAGCACCTGCGCCACATGGGCGGCAAACTCCGGGCTGACGAACTTGCCACCCGAGGCAAGCCGGCGGATCGCCGAGATCAGTGTGTCGGCCGCGCTGCCCTTGTTCACGTACCCATCGGCGCCGCTCTTCAGCGCCTGCACTGCGTACTGTTCCTCGGTGAACGCGGACAGCATCAGGACTGCCAGAGGATTCGGCCCGGCCTTTACCGCCTTCAGTACGTCCCAGCCCTGCCCGTCCGGCAATTTGACGTCGCACACGACGACGTCGAAGCGCTGCTCATCGAGCAGCTTCAGAGCCTCGGCCCGCGTCGATGCTTCGCCGGCAACGATCATGTCCATTTGTCGACTGATCACGTGCTTCAATCCCTCGCGCACGACTGCATGATCGTCGACGATCAATATCCGAATCAGTTCCTTGTTCATGATGCTCCAGCCATCCGCGCGCTGTATCCGACAGCCGCGCCCAGAGACCGACGTGCATCTTAAGACCTCGGCGCACGGAGTCGAAATAAGATGACATTGCGATTTTTGTTCCGATTTCGCAAATCCCATACCCGCGGCAGCCGTATTTTTCTTGGGGCCGCCTCAGAATACGATCGCGACCCTACGGGCTACCCCGACCGCAGCGCCCCCCGGTAACATCGACGCCGGATTCCCCAACCGATGCCGCGATGCAGTTAGTCGACAGCCTGACGCAATCCAGATCCGAGCTACAGGCGATCCGCCGGGACTTGCACGCCCACCCCGAGCTGCGCTTCCAGGAACAGCGCACCGCCGATCTGGTGGCTCGCACGCTGACGGGCTGGGGCGTCGAAGTGCACCGCGGGCTCGCGGGCACCGGTGTGGTGGGCGTGATCCGGTCGGACAGGCCGGGCCGCTCGATCGGCTTGCGTGCCGACATGGACGCGCTGCCGATCCAGGAAACCAATACGTTCGCCCACCGGTCACAGTTCGACAGCCGTATGCACGCATGCGGACATGACGGCCACACGGCAATGCTGCTGGCCGCTGCGCGTCACCTGGCCGTCTCCCGCAGCCTCAACGGCACCGTTGTACTGATCTTCCAGCCCGCCGAGGAAGGCGGGGCTGGTGCCGACCGGATGATCCGGGAGGGTCTGTTCGACCGCTTTCCGTGCGACGCCGTGTTTGCGTTACACAACTGGCCTGGATTGGCAGTGGGCCAGTTTGCAGTATCGCCCGGGCCAATGCTGGCGTCGACCAACGAGTTCGATATCCGGGTGACCGGGCGCGGAGGGCACGCGGCGATGCCCCACCTCACCGTCGACCCGGTTCTGGTTGCGGTCCAGATCGTTCAGGGGCTGCAGGGAATCGTAACGCGCACGCGCAACCCCATCGACTCGGCAGTGCTGTCGGTGACGATGATTCACGCGGGCGACGCCACCAACGTGATTCCCGACGTGGCGAGAATCGGTGGCACCGTGCGGACGTTCGACGATTCGGTCACCGACCTTTTCGAGCGGCGAATCCGCCAGGTGGCCGACCTGACGGCCCAGGCGCATGGAGCGAAGGCGACCGTCGAATTTCAGCGCACGTACCCGCCCACGGTCAATCATCCGGCTCAGGCCGAGTTCGCCGCGCGCGTAGCCGACGGGATCGTCGGAGTCGACAACGTGGTGCGAAACGTCGACCCAACGCTGGGCGCCGAAGACTTCGCGTTCATGCTGCGAGCCCGGCCCGGCGCGTACCTGTTCATCGGCAACGGCGAGGGTGCGCACCGCGAGGCGGGCCATGGGGCGGGGCCCTGCACGCTGCACAATGCGTCCTACGACTTCAACGACGAGTTGATCCCGATCGGCGGGACCTTCTGGGTAAGGCTGGCGGAAGAGTTCCTGCGATAGGCCTCGCTCGGCTGCCTTCCTTCAAGCGGGCGCAGTCTCAAGCAAAAGCGCGGCGGTGCCGCGCTTTTGCTTGAAGGGCAGGTCGTTGCCGACCGCATTGGGGGGAATCAGAGGAGCGTGAGCGCGCTTGGAGGGCGTCACGCCCGCCCCTCTGCCGCAAAGCGGCCGAGGGCAAATGGCCGGTTACTGCACTACGCCATCGATCACCTTGGGTGCGCTCGTGACCGCGGGCATGGTGCCCAGGTACTCGCTGTCGGTCGAGCTGCTGGGATCGTGCAGGCCACCCGACGGGAGCGTCAACGTAGTGAGCGTCATCGACGCGCATGGGGAGGACGCACTGGCGCCGAGGTTCTTCAGTCGCAGTTCCGCGTCAAGGGCCTTGACGATCAGCGGGACAGCGGATGTGGTCGAGGTGGCCGGCAGCGTCATCGTCGAGGCATCGGGGATCGAGAACATCGGCACGTAGCGCGAACCGGCCGTGCTGCAATCCACCGTGGCGTTGGTCACCGAGTCCACGCAATATCCCGGGACGCCGAATAGGTTGCCGAAGCCGTTGAACTGCAGCAGGATCGACTTGCCCGCAAACGTCCCGTAAGCAGCTCCCGCCGGGACGGAGTAAGGCACGTTCTGCGGTGCATCGAACGGAACGACGCTGCTGTCGCTCGCCTTGGTCAGCCACAGCGACTGGCTCCACTGGTTCGTTCCGGTCTGCCATGTGTAGTAGACGCTTGGGTTAGCCGGCTCGCACACGCTTCCGCTCGGCACGCCGCTCGGACAATTCGAAGAGGCGAGCGCCGTATCGAACAGCCGCCCCGTCATGATGCCGCTTTGTGCATACATCGAACCGGATGGGTACTGGCT
>JACXTT010008285.1_pt1 | contig 14430 bp, 13 predicted proteins | sample 9270951 | NCBI WGS metagenome assembly JACXTT01 (sample SAMN15532306, study PRJNA645909) | rock metagenome | isolation source: weathered quartz diorite | place: Puerto Rico | collected 2017-06-21
TCCGCCGAGGTCGAGCGCTGCATCCAGATCCTGTGCCGGCGGACGAAGAACAATCCGCTGCTGGTGGGCGATCCGGGCGTCGGCAAGACCGCCATCGCCGAGGGCCTGGCGCGCAAGATCGTCAACAACCAGGTCCCCGACGTGCTCGCGGGCTCGACCATCTTCTCGCTCGACATGGGCTCGCTGCTGGCCGGCACCCGCTACCGCGGCGACTTCGAGGAGCGCGTGAAGCAGGTCGTCAAGGAGCTGGAAAACCACCCCGACGCGATCCTGTTCATCGACGAGATCCACACGGTGATCGGCGCCGGCGCCACCTCAGGCGGGGCGATGGATGCGTCGAACCTGCTGAAGCCGGCGCTGGCCTCGGGCACCCTGCGGTGCATGGGCTCGACGACCTACAAGGAGTTCCGCCAGCACTTCGAGAAGGACCGCGCCCTGGTGCGCCGGTTCCAGAAGATCGACGTCAACGAGCCGACCATCGATGACACGATCAAGATCCTGAAGGGGCTGAAGTCCTACTACGAGGAGTTCCACAAGCTCCGTTACACCTCAGAAGCCATCAAGGCGGCGGTGGAGCTGTCGGCCAAGTACATCAACGACCGCAAGCTGCCGGACAAGGCCATCGACATCATCGATGAGGCCGGCGCGAGCCAGATGCTGCTGCCGGAAAGCCGGCGGAAGAAGACCATCGGTCTGAAGGAGGTCGAGGCCGTCGTCGCCAAGATCGCCCGCATCCCGCCGAAGTCGGTGAGCAAATCCGACACCGAAGCGCTGAAGCAGCTGGAGACCGACCTGAAGCGGGCGGTCTACGGCCAGGACGAAGCCCTCGACCAGCTCTCCGCGGCCATGAAGATGGCGCGGGCGGGCCTGCGCGACGGCGGCAAGCCGATCGGCTGCTACCTCTTCTCGGGCCCCACGGGCACCGGCAAGACGGAAACCGCGCGTCAGCTCGCGTCCACGCTGGGCATCGAGCTCCTGCGCTTCGACATGAGCGAATACATGGAGCGCCACACCGTGAGCCGCCTGATCGGCGCCCCTCCCGGCTATGTGGGCTTCGACCAGGGCGGCCTGCTGACCGACGCCGTCGACCAGCACCCGCACGCCGTGGTTCTGCTCGACGAGATCGAGAAGGCCCACCCGGACGTCTACAACATCCTGCTGCAGGTCATGGACCACGGCAGCCTGACGGACTCCAACGGCAAGAAGATCGACTTCCGCAACGTGGTCCTGATCATGACCACCAACGCCGGCGCCGCCGACGCCCAGCGCAACTCCATCGGCTTCGGCCGCGGGAAGCAGGACGACGAGGCCGAGGAAGCGATCAAGCGGGTGTTCACGCCGGAATTCCGCAACCGCCTCGACGCGGTGGTGGCGTTCAAGGCGCTGACGCCGGAGATCATCCGCCAGGTGGTGCAGAAGTTCGTCATCCAGCTGGAAGCCCAGCTGGCCGACCGCCACGTGACCATCGAGACCACCGACGAAGCCGCCGACTGGCTGGCCAAGAACGGCTTCGACGAACTCTATGGCGCGCGGCCGCTGGCCCGGGTGATCCAGGAGCACATCAAGAAGCCGCTCGCCGACGAGATCCTGTTCGGCAAGCTGGTGAAGGGCGGCCACGTGAAGGTGGTGCTGAAGGACGGCAAGCTGGCCTTCGACATCGAGGGCGAGGATCGCGAGCCCGGCGCGCCGGTGATCGAGAGCCCGGCCGAAGACGCCATCGAGGCGACGCCGCTCCCCGTCGAGTAGCGGCCGGCCAGAGAGACCAAAGGAAAGCCCCGGGCTCGCGCCCGGGGCTTTTCAGTTGGCGGCTACATCTTCATCGGTTCGGCGGGGGAACCGTCCGACCAGATGCCCACCGGGACGAAGAAGACGATGGTGGGATCGACGCCGCCGTCGTCGCCGCCCATGACGGGCGAGCCCGGCAGGTTGGCGCCCCAGGCGGCAGTCTGGGCGCGCGGCGCGAAGAACATCAGGTGCGGGCGCCAGTGGCCGCCGGCCTGGTCGCCGAGGTAGCCGCCCTTGGACAGCATGTAGCACATGGACCCGGCCTCCGGCGGCCGGATCTGGCCGGACGCCACGGCGGCCTTGGTGCGCGCCAGGAGCTGATCCTTGCTGGCGCCGGCCAGCACCCATTCGGTGCGCTTCAGATAGGTCGGCAGGACGGACCGCGCCGAGGCTGGGTTGAAGCAGATCGGCCCACGGGTCTTGGGGTTCCAGAAGTCGGGGTCGGCGAAGTCGTCGGCCCAGGACCGTTCGACGATGCAGACGAAGCCGTTCTTGCCCTTGGCGGCGGTCTCGTAGCCCTTGGCGCCGAGGACGAGCACCTCGGCGTCCTTGGAGATCGACGGCGGCGCGGCGCTGCGGGCCAGCGCGGCCTCATCGGGCGAGGCGTACTGCGCGATCGGCGCCATGGCCGGATAGGAGCCCTGCGCCGCGTACGCCGCGCCACTCACCGCCGTCGCCATCGCGACCACGAAACCCAGCTTCCAGCCCATGACGTCTCGCCCCCAATACTTCACCAATTAGAAAAGTATCATCCGGCGGGCGAGCGCTGTCAATCAGGCGATCGACGCAGCGGCCGCGCCAATCGACCATGCCGGGTGGAGACTAGCGTCGAGCCCCGACGATCAGGTTGGCGACTTGAAGAACGACGGATAGCGCGAGCAGCGCTCGGCATGCGTAAACCAGACCCGTGGCCCACAGGTCTCCGACCCTTTGATGATCGGCCGTGAAGACAAGGCGAAACAGGCGTCCCATTCGGATCCGGCCTTGATTACTTGCGCCTGTAAGCCTCTGCCAAGTGTCCCATTTTCCGGGCACCGGTGAAAAGACGGTCCGCATGTCGGGAGGAAGCCGGCGCTTGGCCCGGAGGTATTCCACGCGAAGGACGGTAGCGGCGACGACGACCAGATAGAGGTCTGTCACCTCGAGGCCCGCGTCCCACAGCGTCCAGCCGTACGCCGGAAAGATGCTCAAGATATTTGCGCCGCGATCTGTTCGGCCAGCGCCTTCAGCTCCGCCGGATCGGCCATGCCACCTGACGCGTGGCGGCCCACCGCGACGCCGTCCCAGCGCGGGATGATGTGGAAGTGCAGATGGAACACCGTCTGCCCGGCCGTCGCGCCGTTGAACTGGGTGATCACCAGCCCGTCGGGCTTCAGCGCCGCGCGGACCGCGCGGGCCACCCGCTGCACATCCTTGATCAGCTCGGCGAGCACGGCGGGGTCCTCGTCCAGCAGGTTGCGCGCGCTGGAGTGTTTGGGGATCACCAGGGTGTGGCCCCTGGCCTGCGGGAAGACGTCCATGAAGGCCAGCACGTGCTCGTCTTCGAAGACGCGGGCGGCCGGCATCTCGCCGCGCAGAATCTTGGCGAAGATGTTGCCGTCGTCGTAGGTCCCGTCCAAGCTCATCGCCTGCTCCTGTGCCTGGACCCAGGCCTAGCAAATCGCCTTGGAGGGTGGAATGCCGCAAGCGTCGGGGGCCAAGCCCGCCAGCATGACCGAGCGCCAGGAGAAGTGGTTCGCCTCGATCCTGGAGAGCATGGAGCGCGAGACCGGCAAGACGATCGACCAATGGGTCGCCATCGCCAAGACCTGCCCGGAGACCAGGCCCAACGCGCGCAAGGCCTGGCTGAAGGCGAACTACGGCCTGGGCACCAACCGGGCGAGCGTGATCCTCGGCCGCGCCTTTCCCTCGACCGGCATGTGGGAGAAGCCCGACGAGAACCGCGCGACGCTGTGGGCCGACGCCCAGTCGCGCGCCATCCTGGAGGCCATCGAAAAGGCGGTCGCCGGGTTCCCGAACCTGGTGTCCGGCCAGCGGAAAAGCTTCACGTCCTTCTCGCGGGAATTCCAGTTCGCCTCGGTCAAGCCGATCAAGGGTGGGAAGGCCTCGCTGGGCCTGGCCGTGCCCCTGGACGCCGACCCGCGGCTGGAGCCCCCCAAGAATGAGAGCTGGTCCGAACGGCTGAAGGGCAAGCTCACGCTGGACAGCCCGGCGCAGGTGGACGCCTCGGTGAAGGCCCTGCTGAAGGCGAGTTGGGAGGCCTCCTAGTCCTCGTGGCGGAACGGCGAATATTCGTCGGCCAGCCACTCCATCTCCTGCTCCACGCCCTTTCGCTCCTGGGCGACGAAGCGCTCCACCGGGCCGCGCAGGGCCGGGTCGGCGATGTAGTGGGCAGAGTAGACGGGTCTGGGCAGATAGCCGCGGGCGATCTTGTGCTGGCCCTGGGCGCCGGCCTCCACGCGGGCCAGGCCGTGATCGATGGCCCATTCGATGGCCTGGTAGTAGCAGAGCTCGAAATGCAGGAAGGGCACGTCCTCGACGCAGCCCCAGTTGCGGCCATAGAGGCAGTCGTCGCCGATCAGATTGAGCGCCCCGGCGATCCAATGCTCGCCACGCCGGGCCATCACCAACAGCACCCGGTCGGCCATGCGTTCGCCGAGCAGGGAGAAGAACGGGCGCGAGAGATAGGGGCGGCCCCACTTTCGCGAGCCGGTGTCCATGTAGAAGCCAAAGAAGGCGTCCCAGTGCTCCTCGCCGATGGCCTCGCCGGTGAGCGCCAGGATCTCCAGCCCGTCGCCCGCGTCGCGCCGCTCCCGGCGGATGGTCTTGCGGCGGCCGGACGACAGCGCGCCCAGGAAGTCGTCGAACGTCGCGTAGCCGCGATTCTCCCAGTGGTATTGCTGGCCCTCGCGCAGGGCCAGGCCCTGCTCGCCCATCCAGCTCCACTCGTCCTCAGTGGGGAAGTTCACGTGGAAGGATGAGGCGCTGTAGCGCTCGCAGAGCGTCAACGCGCCGCCCAACAGGTAGCTGCGGGCCTCGCCCACATCGACGTCGGGCCGGGCCAGCAGGCGCGCGCCTGTGGCGGGCGTGAACGGCGCGGCGCTGAGCAGCTTCGGGTAGTAGCTGCCCCCTGCCCGCTCGTAGGCGTCGGCCCAGGCGTGGTCGAAGATGTATTCGCCCTGGCTGTGGGACTTCAGATAGAGGGGCATGACCGCGGCCACGCGACCCTGGTCGTCCTCGACGGTGAGATGCTGCGGGCCCCAGCCGGTGCGCTCGGTGGCGCAGTTGGCCTCTTCCAGCGAGTGCAGGAAGTCGTACCGGATGAACGGGTTGCCGGCGTAGGCGGGGTTGGCGGCGCAGGCGTCCCAGGCGTCGCGCCCGACCTCGGCGATGCGGCGGCAGACCTTCACCGCCGGCTTCAAGCTCATGCGGCGAAGCCCTCGAAGATCAGGTTGTCGCAGCCGTCCTTGATGGCTTCCCACTGGGCTGGCTCGCGCACCGTCCAGGCGACGATCGGCATGCCCTGGTCGCGCAGCGCCGCGGCGCGGGGGCTCGGCAGCATGTCCACACCGAGGGCGAGGAAGTGCGGCTTGGCGATCGCCACATGTTCCAGCTTGGCGAAGCTGGCGCGCTGGGCCTCGGCCATGTGCGGCGCGCGCTTGTAGGAATAGCTGTCGAGGCCGCGCAACACGCCCGGGAACCGCTCGGCGAACCAGGCGTGGCTGTAGGGGTTGAAGCCGATCACGCAGACCGGGCCGGCGTGGTCGATGAGGATCTCGTGCGCCCGCTGCTCCAGCGGCCCCACGTGGCCGTAGGGCGTCTTCAGCTCCACGTGGACCATGGCGCGGCGGCCCACGAGGGCCAGGGTCTCCGCCAGGGTCGGGATGCGCTCGTCGGTGCCCTTCAGGCGCAGCTCCGCCAGATCGGCGGCGGTACGGTCGCAGAGCTTGCCGGAGACGCCGGTCATCCGCTCCAGGTCGTCGTCGTGGAAGACCATGGCCTCGCCGTCGGCGGAGAGCTGGATGTCGAGCTCGATGCCGTAGCCGGCGGCGCAGGCGGCCTGGAAGCCGGCCAGGGAATTCTCCGGCGGTCCATCGGGGCTCCACAGCCCGCGGTGCGCGACCGGCGGGTGGAAAAGCAGCTCCCAGCTCTCGCCGAAGGTCTGCTTCACCTGATCGCCACCACCGCGTCGACCTCCACCGCGAAATTCAGCGGCAGGCGATAGACCCCCACCGCCGAGCGGGCGTGGCGCCCGGCGTCGCCGAACGCCTCGACCATCAGGTCGGAGCAGCCGTTGATGACGGGCGGGATGTCGAAGAAGTTCGGCCCGGCCTGGACGAAGCCGCCCAGCTTGATCACCTGGACCACCCGATCGAGGTCGCCGTCGCAGGCCGCCTTCATCTGGGCCAGCAGGCTGAGACCGCAGAGGCGCGCGGCCTTGACGGCCGTGGCGGCGTCGACGTCGTCGCCGACCACCCCCTTGATCCCGCCGGAGGCGTCGACCGACACCTGGCCGGAGATGTGAACGAGATCGCCGACCCGCACGAAGGGGACGTAGTTGGCGACGGGGCGGTTTGGCTGCGGCAGGACAACGCCCGCGGCGGCCAGGCGATCTTCGACCTGGGACATGCGGGACGGTCTAGCGCCCTACTCCGAAACAGAAAAGGCCCGGAGCATCTCTGCTCCGGGCCTTCTGCCCCATCGGCCTTCCGGCCGTACGCGGGTGGTACTGGTCTTAGCGAGCGGCTTGCATGCGCTCGACCATCGCGGTCATGCGCTCGTTCAGCGGCTTCATGCTGTCCTTCACCGAAGCGGAGACCACTTCGGACATCTTGCCCATCTCGGCCATGTAGGTTTCGAGGGCGGTCTTGGCGTAGGCGGTCTGGAGCTCGACCACTTCCTGCACGCTCTTGGCCGAGGCCAGCGACTTGGCGGCCGCGACCTGGCTTTCGAAGCCGGTCTTGGAGAACGCCATGGCCTGCGCGCCCAGGGCTTCAGCGCCCTTGGTGGCGGCGGTCACCGAAGCGACGACGGCTTCGAGGTTCTTCTTCGAGGTGGTGTTGGCTTCGTTCAGCGCGGCCAGGGTCTTTTCGACGCCGTCCTTGAAGGCGGTGTTCGAGGCGGCGGTGAACTGGTCGACGGTGGACTTCACGGTTTCGGCGGCGGCGGCCATCGGATCAACTCCTGGAGTTGGTGGGCGGCTTTCGCCGCGGTGCAAACGGGGGACGTGAGCGGGGGGCTCGTTAAGTACGAAGGGCTTTTCTCATGTTGCAGTGCAGCAGTCAACGACTTTTTGTGCAGTGCAGCATTTCCGTGACGCGCCCTTGCAGCCGCTGGAAATCCGGGCGATTCAGCCCGCGCGACAAATGCGCCCGTTCAACTCCTGTTTACTCTCATGCAAGGGTCTGGCTGTCATATTCGCGAGATTCTTGGTCGGCTTATGGTCGGCGCAAACCTCTGATTCGACGGACGAAGCATGATCGCCACGCACGCCCGCCGCCTGTTCCTAGCGTTAGGTCTGGCCGCCGTTACCGCCCTTGGCTCCGTCGCAACGCCGGCGAGCGCGCAGATACCCTACTTCCAGAACCTGCTGGCCGCGTCGCAGACCAAGTACGCCGCCATCGTGGTCGACGCGAAGACCGGCGAGATCCTCTACGCCAAGCATGCCGACAGCCCGCGCTATCCGGCGTCGATCACCAAGATCATGACGCTGTACCTCACCTACGAGGCGCTGGCCGCCGGCAAGCTGCACCTGGACGACCGGGTGGTGTTCTCGCCGCACGCCGCGGCGCAGTCGCCGACCAAGCTGGGCGTCCGCCCGGGCGACTCGGTGAGCGTGAATGAAGCCATCGAGGCGATGACCACGCTCTCGGCCAACGACGCCGCGGTGGCCATGGCCGAAAAGCTGGGCGGCACGGAAAGCCGCTTCGCCGCCCTGATGACGCTGCGCGCCCAGGAGCTGGGCATGCAGAACACCCATTTCGTGAACGCCAACGGCCTGCCCGACAGCCGCAACCTGACGACGGCGCGGGACATCGCGATCCTGTCGCGGGCGGCCATGCGGGATTACCCGCAGTACTATCACTACTTCAGCCTCGAAGAGTTCACCTTCCGCGGCCGCACGGTGGCCAACCACAACCACCTGCTGGGCCGCATGCAGGGCGTCGATGGCCTGAAGACCGGCTTCACCAACGCCTCGGGCTTCAACCTCGCGGTCTCGGCCGTGCGTGAGAACCGTCGCTTGATCGCGGTCGTCATGGGCGGCCCGACGGTGGCGCAACGCGACCAGAACGCCGAGGACCTGCTGCTCACCGGCTTCGACGTCATGCGCCGCCGCGCCATGGGCGAGAAGATCGTCGTGGCGCAGAACATGTTCGAGCCCACCGAGCTGAACGGGCCGGTGGTGCGCCCGCCGTCAGAACAGGGCGATGGCGAACAGGCCTCGCTGAAGATCGAGCTCACCCAGGCGCCCGCCGCCAAGGCCGGCAAAATCCAGGTGGCCAGCCGCGGCGGCAAGTCCCGCTGGGGCGTGCAGGTCGGCGAGTTCCGCTCCAAGGTGGACGCGCATCGCCAGATCGCCATGGTCGAGAAGAAGTTCGCCGACCACTTCGACGGCGCCCGCGGGGCGGCCGAGAAGGAAGGCCGCAAGTACAAGGCGGTGTTCTCCGGCCTGGCCGAAGGCGACGCCAAGGACGCCTGCCGGGCCATGAAGTCCAAGCGCCTGGCCTGCATGGTCATCGCCCCGGCGTAGGGGAAGCGCGGGGGGCCGAATGCCGCCACCGGATCCATCGACGGCCCGTGCGCGCCTGTGGCTGGCGCTTGGCGCGATCGCCCTCGGCGCTTGTTTCGGTTCAGCGGACGCCGCCCAGGCCGCGAAAGCAGCTCCCGCCCGCAAGCCTGCCCCCGTCTCAGCGCCCGCCGCCCCCGCGGCCGAGGCGCCGCCATCGCCGCCGCTCCGCCGCAACTTCGTGCCCCTGTCGCCCACGAACGCCTTCGGCGCGGAATTCTGGGACACCGCCAGTCCGCGCCGCAGCGGCGACGAGATCCGCTTTGACCGCCTGAGGGTCGACGTCGTCTACGAGCTTCATGCCGGACAGCCTCCCCTCGGCGTGCTCCAGGCCGAGCTGAAGGCGACACGCGTCTCGTGCGGCTGGCGGACGATCCGCGTCACCGACACGCAGACGTTCGGGGCGAATGGCGGCCCCGCGAAGAACATCCCCATCGGCGATGACACGGACGGGCTGCTGTATCCCCCCACGCCGATCGCCAAGTTGGTCGATGACCTCTGCGCCGGCAACGCGGCCCCGGCTGTCACGGGCGCCTCCAGTATCGCGGCGACCATCGCGGCGGCCGGCGTCAAGCCCATGAACGCGCTGCCCATGCCGGCCTCCCTTCCCCGACCGCACCCGACCCTGCCCGGATGGCTGGCCGGACCCGCGCCGCACTTCGAGCGCGTGCGCGCCGCCGCCTCCGACGGCAACCGGCTCTATCTCGATCTGAGCAGCCTGAGACACAGCGGCCCGCTGGCCACGGGCGTCGCGGTCACCGCTCTGAACGCTGACGCCCAGCGCTATGGCCCGGACGCCGCCGCCGTGCTGGAGGCGCGCCAGACGCTCTATGACTGCGCCGCGCGAACCCTGACCGTTCAGTCGAGCGCAAGGTGGTCCCGCCGAGGTCAACTCAGCAGTAGCGGCGACCTGGGAGACACGCCGCCGCGCGCCAACGCCGAGTCGCCGATCATCGCCGCCGAAATCCAGGCGGTCTGCGGCTCGGGGTCGCCGACCGCGGCGAAGGGCAAGGGCAAGGCGAAAGCGACACCACCGGCCAGCGTGACGGAGGGGCCGGCCCTCGCAAGTATCGAGGCGGTGTGGGCCGACACCCGCGCCAGCTGGCCCGAGCGTCACGACCGCCAGGCGCTGACCTGCATCTTCGACGCCCTGCCCAGCCCCGTCAGAGTCGGGTTCCTGAACGCCTGGACGGCGCGGCCGGACACCGTCCGGCTCAACGCCAAGGCCGGAGACGTGCAGGGCGCCCTCGCCTCGTGTCCCGGCGCGGCGGACAAGGTCGGCGTCTACAACGAGATCGGGCCCTTTGCCGCCCATCAGGCGGCCGCCTGGGTCCTGACGCATGATGGAGCCTTGACCGAGGCGCAACTTCAGGCGGCCTGGCTCGAGGAGCCCTGGACGGATCGCCAGCGATACGCCGCCGCCGTCCTGGTCTCGACAGCCGCCGATCGGGACTTCCAGAAGGACGTCGTCGCCCGCATCGCGGCGCGGCTGAAGGTGGAGGCCCTGCGCCTGCCGGAGCTGAAGGGTTACATGGACGGCGAGGCTCGCATCACCGACTAGTCGTCGAACGCCGCCGCGCGTCATCCAAACGGATGCCTGACCCTGCCCGAAGCCGCCGAGCGGTTCGCGATCAGCATCAACACCGTGCGCTTCCAGCTCGCGCGGATCTTCGACAAGACCGGCGTCAGCCGCCAGGCCGAGCTGGTGAAGCTGATGATGCGGCTGGCGGCGGGCTAGCCTTCCAACAGCCGGTCGCGGGCGGCGTTGAGCTGGGCGGCGAGGCCGGCGGTGCCGCCCTTGTCTGGATGGGCCATGCGCATCAGGCGCTTGTAGGCGGCGTTGATCTGGGCGGGCGTCGCGCCCTCCTCCACGCCAAGCACGGATCGGGCCTCGTCGAGGCTCATCTTCCTGGACGGCGCCGCGGGCGTTGGCGTCGCGCCCTTGGTGCGGGCGGAGACCGCCAGCCAGAGGCCCAGGACGACGAGCACCACGGCCGGCAGCCACGCCTCGCGGATCGCCACATAAGCGGCCGCCGCGAAGCAAGCCACGGCGAAGGCCGCCGAGGTCACCCGCCACTCGCGCCGCTTGAAGATCGGCTTGCCGTTGGAGAACCAGACGACCAGGAGGAGGGCGACCGCGCCCAAGGCAAGATAGGGCATGGCCGCCGGCCCTATTCGGCCGCGATCTGCTCGCCGTCGGAGAAGCCCGAGAGGCCGAGCGCGGTCATCAGGGCGCGCAGCTCCTGGCGCGCGGCCACGTGCTGCAGCGACATGGCGACCGGCCGGATGGTCGGCGACAGGTCGGCCACCGTCAGGCCGAACGGGAACAGCTCGCGGTAGATCACCCGGTCGCGCAGGCCGGGCCCGATGCGGAAGCCGACTTTGCGGGAGAGCGTCTCGATCCGCTCTTCCAGGCGCTTGCGGTTGCGGGCCTCGGTCGGCGCCAGGCGGTTCCGCAGCACCACCCAGTCGATCATCTTGCGGTCCTTGGCGGCGCGCACCTTGCGGCAGTTCCAGACGGTCTCGGAATAGAGGCTGTGACGGGTGAGCTCCAGCGTCACCGGATCGACCACGCCCAGCATGTCGAAGTCGACGAAGCTGTCGTTCATCGGCGTCACGATCACGTCGGCCAGGCCGTGGGCCGTGCGGCTGATCTGGGTGTCGCTGCCGGGCGTGTCGACGATGATGAAGTCGGCTTCCTGGCTCGCCTGGCCGAAGGCGTCCTCGAAGCGGGCCAGCACCTCGGCCTCGCTCAGGGTCGAGAGCCCGCCGCCCAGGCGGTTGGCGAGCGGCATGGGCGCGGTGACGCCATTGGCCGCCAGCCAGGCGCCGCGATTGGCAAAGAAGTGGGCCGTCGACTGCTGGCGCAGATCCAGGTCCAGCACGGCGACCTTGGCCTCGGCGTGCAGCAAGGCGGTGGCGGTATGGATGGCGATGGTGGACTTGCCCGCCCCGCCCTTCTCATTGCCGACCACGATGACGCTGGCCTGCGGCATGACACGTAAGCTCCCTGCACGAGCCGGCAGGGGCCGACTCACTTGGGCGTCAGGTGAGCGCGTCGGCGAGATTCGCGTCAACGCACGTTCGGTGAAGATCGTCTTACCAGGCGCCGACTTCGCGCAGCTGGCGGGCCAGCGACGTCGGGATGTCGCCGAAGCTCTCGTGCGGCAGGTCGGGCGGCGCGTCCTTGGGTTCCAGATAGCGCCAGCCCTGGAACGCCCGGCGCGGCGTGGGCGCGACCCGAACGGTCTCCGGATCGAGCGTCACCTCGCAGCGCGCCGCGATCCCCTCGCCCACCGTGTTCACCGCCGTGATCGCCTGGCGGCAGAGGATGACACCCTTGAACACCCGATAGAGCGAGCCGCCGTCGACCATCTCCGCCGCGCGCTTGGGCGTCTGGCGGGTGCGCATGATCCAGTGGCCGTCGGGGTCGTTGTGCGTCGCGCGCCATTCGAGCAGCTCCTCGACGGTGTCGCAGCCCACGCAGAGCTTGATCATATGCAGCGGCATGACCCTGGATTAGGGCGCGCCCCGGGGTTTGGCCAGAGGGTCGACGAGCTTCGCTGTGCGCCGTAGCGGCGACTCTGTGGGCAGTTTAGGCTCCCGCGTCGTGGGCCGCCTTCCAGCCATTCCCGAAGACTCGGCGCTGGCGCGCCTGTTCGGACAGCAACGCGTCCAGGACGAGGCCCTGTGGTTCTCCCTGCCGGGCGGCCAGACCCTGTTCGCCGCCGGCGACCGCTCCGACCAGCTCTACTTCCTGCATGTGGGCCGGCTGGGCGCCTTCCGCCGCGAGCAGGGCCACGAGATCCAGTTCCTGGGCGTGATCCGGCCCGGCCAGCCGGCCGGCGAGATGTCGCTGATCGCCAATGCGCCGCACTCGGCCGACGTGGTGGCGCTGCGTGACAGCGAGATCATCGCGGTGCCGCGCGACGTGTTCTTCGAGGCCTGCGAGGCCGAGCCGGACGTGATGATCGAGCTGGCCCGGCTGATGATGCTGCGCAGCCGCCAGGCGGTGATGCGCGGCAGCACCGGCGAGCCCTCGGTGTTCGGCTTCGTGCCGCTCGGCCAATCCGGGCCGCTGCGGCCGCTGGTCGACCGGATCGCCGAGGAGATCGGCAACCTCGACTACACGGTGACCACCATCGGGGCCGAGGCGCAAAGCGCGCCCACAGAGTGGTTCTCCGACGTCGAGAAGACCCACGACTTCGTGCTCTACGTGGCCGAGACCGACGATGGCGGCTGGCGCCAGGTGGTGGCGCGCCAGGTGGACCGGCTGTTCCGCGTCGGCCGCGGTGACCGCAAGCCGCCCCAGCCGGATCCCGCGCCCACCGCGCCCACGCCGCTGCAGGCGCAGAACCTCGTCGACCTGATCCTGCTGCAGCCGCCGGATATCGCGCGCCCGGAAGGCTCTGAGGCCTGGATGGACGCCGCCAACCCTGCGCGCCTGTTCCACGTGCGCCGCGACGCCCTGCCCGACATTCAGCGGATCGCCCGCATCCTTACTGGCCAGTCGGTGGGCCTGGTGCTGTCGGGCGGCGGTGCGCGGGCCTACGCCCACGTGGGCGCGGTGCAGGCGCTGCGCGCTCGCGGCGTGCCCATCGACTTCGTGGGTGGGGTCTCCATGGGCGCGATCATCGCCGCGGGCGTCGCCATGGGCTGGGAAGAGCCGGAGATGGAGCGACGCATCCGCGAGGCCTTCGTCGACACCAGTCCGCTGGACGACGTGGCGATCCCGCTGCTGGCCATGACCCACGGCGTCAAGGTCAACGAGCGGCTGGCGCACCACTTCGGCGAGACCCAGATCGCCGACCTGTGGCTGCCGTTCTTCTGTCTGTCGTCGAACCTGACCACCGGCGCCTATCAGATGCATCGCCGCGGTCTGCTGCGGAAGGCGCTGCGGGCCACGATCTCGCTGCCGGGCATCCTGCCGCCGGCCACCGACCATAACAACGTGCTGGTCGACGGGGCGGTGATGAAGAACTTCCCGGCCGATGTGATGCGGATGACCCAGCTTGGGCCCATCGTCGGCGTGGACGTCACCGGCGGGCGCAGCATCACCGCCGACGACGTGGCCCGGCCGGCCTCGGTGTGGCGCTGGATCTGGTCGGGCCAGTGGCGCAAGGGCCCGCCGATCGTCTCGCTGCTGATGCGCGCGGCCACCGTGTCCACGTCGCGCGATCTGGCCGCAGCCCGCGAGGCCACCGACCTGCTGGTCCTGCCCGACACGACCAAGGTGGAAATCCGCGACTTCAGCGCCTTCCAGCCGGCGGTGGACGAGGGCTTCCGGGCCATGAACGAGGCCCTCGACAAGCTCGACCGTCCCGTCCAGGCGCTGCGCCGCCGCCTCAACCTGATCGAACAGACCGCCGCCAAGTCCCCGATCGGTGCGCCCCGCTGACCCGCGTCATTCCGGCGTTTGCGCGATGGGGCGAAGCGACCCATATTGAAGGTCCTTGCTCAGCAACTGAAAGGAGGTGATCCAGTGTCTCATAGTGAAAGCCGTATGCCGGTGACCGTGACCTGGACCTCCGCTTGCGGGGTCCGCGCCTAAGCCTCTGATTAGGTTGAGGTCGCGTACCGCTCTGCGGTCCGACTATGGAAAGGCCGTCCTGGCGACAGGGCGGCCTTTCGCATTTCAGGTCAGGGCTTCCAGCCGCGATCGCGGGCCGCCCGCTCGCCGCTGGCGTCCAGGGCCTCGCCGGCGATCAGGGCGTCGACCGCGGCCAGGACGGCGGGCGGCGTGGCGCTGGCGGCGGTGCGGTAGTCCGGCTGAGCCTGAGGGGTCCAGGCCGTCGTCGTCTCGGCGACCCAGCCGGCGTCGCCGTGGCAGGCCAGCCCGGCCAGGTGATCGCCCGGGC
>JACXTT010008286.1_pt1 | contig 14428 bp, 15 predicted proteins | sample 9270951 | NCBI WGS metagenome assembly JACXTT01 (sample SAMN15532306, study PRJNA645909) | rock metagenome | isolation source: weathered quartz diorite | place: Puerto Rico | collected 2017-06-21
GGCGGGCGGGGCGTCGCGATGCCCGCCGCCGGGAGGGCGGCGGCCCGGAAGCCACGGGCCGGCTGGGGTTGTCACGAGTGCGGTGGGGGCGGGTCGGGGGGGCGCCGCGCGGAGCGGGATCCGGCCGACTCCGTAGGGTGCCGCCAGCTTTCGGAGATTCAACTTCGCCTGCGGACGGAGCGCGCCGCGGATGATGTCGTGGCGGATGGTGTCGGCGTAGATGGACGCCAGCGTACGCCCGCCGTTCTCGCTCTCGACTCGCTTCGTCTTCACCGCCATAGATGAAGGGACTTTATATATATTCTAGATGATATGCAATATGACATTTTCGAACCCGTCGGAATCAGGGCATGTGGAACATCAAGTCCACGTTGCGATCCCGAGCCTCGCCCTGTCGCACTCCGCCCTCCCCGCACAGCGACGCGAGATCGGCTTCGCTGATCGCGGCCGCGACCGCCTTCGCGTCCGTCAGATACAGCGCGCAGCGATCGTCACGCTCGGCGAGCCGCTTCGCGCGCTCGAAACCGTGCCGTAGCGCGGCGCCACGGATCGTGCCCGTGCCGTCACCGTTGTCGAAGATCTCGATCAGGCGCTGCTCTTGCGGGAAGTCGATCAGCGAGGCCGTCTCGATCTGCCAGAACCCGCTGCACGGACCGGGCCCGTGACACGTGACCGGCGCGGATATCTTGCCGTTGCTGGCGACGCCGCCCGCGACCTGCAACGCACGAATGCGATGGCGATGGGTATGCCCCGCGACCCAGGCGATCACGTTCGGCCAGCTCGCGAGCTCGGCATCGAGCGTCGCCGCGCGGACCTCGATCGGGACCAGCGCGGCGAAGCGGCCGAACTCCGCGAACGTGAGATCCGGGTGATGCGAGAACACGATCACGAGCTGGTTCCGCTCATGTGCCGCGGCGAGCTCGGATTGCAGCCAGGCGAACTGCTCGGCATCGATCGATCCCTCGTCGAGGGCGAACGGATTTCGTAGCAGATCGGTCGGAAGCCGTGGATCGGTTCCATCGATGATCGTGTTCAAGACGATCATGCGGAAGCGCCCGCCGCCGGCGTCGAACGCATAGTAGCCGTCGTTCCGCAGATCGTCGTCCGAGCGGCGAGCGGCATCGGCGCGCTCGAAGCCGTGCCCGACGGGCCCGGGGGCGGCGCTCGTCTCGAAGAACTCGTCGATGAACTCGTGTTGATGGATCATGTAGTGGCGTCCGATCGCGAGCACTGCCTCGTTCGCCCCGAGGCCCACCGGAACGGTACCGCGGATGTAGCCGTCGTGGTTTCCGAACGCGACGAGCCACGGCATCGCGAGGCGGTGGTTCGCGCAACCGAGGGTGCTCGCGTCGCAACGCAGTGCCTCGGGCATCCCGGGGGCACGCGTGGCGGTCTGGCGAGACGTGTCGAGCGAGCCGTCTGCAGCGCGGCCGAACAGCGACGCCTGTTCGGTGTTCGCGATCTGCTGGATCGTTCGGGTCGGTAGCAACTGGAACAGCAGTTCGTCGGGATTCGGGTCGACGGTCTGCGTATCCGCCACGCCGCGGCCCGTGAACCGCGTGCAGAGGTTCTGTGCATCCGTTTCGCTCGTAGCGACCGGGAGGCTCGCGCGGCACTTCCGCTCGAATGCGCTCAAGCGATCGAACGTGCCGTCGAGGTTGTCGATGAAGCGGCGGATCTCGCCGACCGTCGTCTGGTCGGCGCTGTCGCCCGTCACGATCAGGAACTCGGCCGGCGACTCGGCGTGGCATTCGTTCACGCGCTCGACCATGTCGTTCATGACCTCGTCGGAATACTCTTCCTGGAAGCGCATCGCGGACTCGAACGTCGGCTCGACGGGGTCGAGGATCGACGCCCCTGCGATCGCCTGGCCGTCGTCGTCGATGATGTGATCGTCGGTGAACTGCACGAAGCGGAGCAGCAGCTCGGCGTTCGGTGAGCGTCGGCCGGCGCTGATCTCGTTCCGCGTGACGAACGCATCCGGCGCGATCGCGGCGCAGCTCGCCGGAGCACCGGCGACGGGGGGACGGCGATCGGAGTCGGAGCAGCCGAGCGCGAATGCGACGACGCAGAGCGCCGTCCAGCGCGGACGGGCGCGGGACTCCCGGGGCATGCCTACCTCCTGAACGTCAGCGTCTCTTCCTTCTCGCAGCCGCGCGGGTCGGCGGACAAGGGAAATCGGATCGGCGCCCTGCGATTGGCTCCGCCGGTTCGTCCGCGAGTGGCCCTGTGCGCGTGCCCGTTGGTTTCGTACGGGCGGGGCATCCAGATCGGAGGTGCCACATGACCCCACAGGAGTTCCATTCCAGCCGAAAGTACGCCGATACGTCGTACGGCCGCATCGCCTACGTCGAGCGCGGAAGCGGGCCCGCCGCTCTCTTCGTGCACGGGCTACCGCTTTGCGGCTATGCGTGGCGCGGCGTGCTCGAGGATCTCGCGGCGCGCCGTCGCTGCATCGCGCTCGACGTGATGGGGCTCGGCTACACCGAGGTCGCGGAAGGGCAGCACGTCTCGTTCGGCGACCAGGCACGCATGATCGGGGCGTTCCTCGACGTACTCGGGATCGACGTGGTCGACCTCGTCGGCAACGACACGGGCGCGGGCATCTCGCAGATCTTCGCGGCGACGCAGCCAGGCCGCGTGCGCACGCTCACGCTCACCAACTGCGAGGCCCACGACCGCTGGCCGAACGCGTTGCTCGAAGGCTTCTACGCGGGCGTCGCCGCCGGCGCGATCCCCGAGGCCATGCGCGCGATGTGCACCGACCTGAAGCTCGCCCGCGAGCAACTGGGTGTGCTGGTCTACGAGGATGCGGCGGTCTTCACCGCCGAGTCCGTCGCGCTCTACCTCTCCCCGATCGTGTCGTCGCCGCGCCGGATCGCGCTCTTTCAGGAGCTCTGCGACTGGAAGACGAACCGTGCACAGCTCATGGCGGTCGCGGACCAGGCCAGGCGTTCGAAGATCCCGACGCAGATCGCCTGGGGCGATGCCGATCCGGTGTTCGACGTGGCGCCTTCGCTCGAATGGCTGCGCGCGAACCTCGGCGGGCTCGAGAAGGTGACGATCGTGCCGCGCGGCATGCTCTTCTGGCCGGAAGAGCATCCGCGCGCGGCGAGCGTGCTGGTGGACGCGTTCGCGAGCCGCGCTGGCTAGCGACCGACGAGGCTCCGGGCGATGACTTCGCGCATGATCTCGGACGTGCCGCCGTAGATCCGCTGGATGCGAGCGTCGGCCCAGTAGCGCGAGATCGGGTACTCGGTCATGTAGCCGTAGCCGCCGAAGAGCTGCAGGCAGGCGTCGGTCACCCGGCCCTCCATCTCCGTGGCGGCGAGCTTCGCCATCGCGGCGGACGGCACGTCGAGCTTGCCCTCGGCGTAAGCCCGGGCGCACTTCTCGACGAAAGCGCGGCTCACTTCGACCTCCGTCTTGACGTTCGCGAGTTGGAAGCGCGTGTTCTGGAACGTCGAGACCGAAGTGCCGAACGCCTTTCGCTCCATCACGTAGGCGACGGTGCGGTCGAGCGCTCCCTGGGCGTGGCCGACGGCGCCGACCGCGAGCACCAGCCGCTCGCGCGGCAGCTCGTCGATCAGGTGGCCGAAGCCGTTTCCGATCCGCCCGAGGATCTCGCTCGGCGCCACGATCATGTTGTCGAAGAAGAGCTCGGACGTGTCGGCGGCGTGCAGCCCGACCTTGTCGAGGTTACGCCCGCGCTTGAAGCCGGGAAGGCTCGCGTCGACGGTGAAGAGCGTCGTTCCCTTCGCACCTGCCTTGGGATCGGTCTTGGTCGCGAGCACCACGACCCCTGCGTGCTGGCCGTTCGTGATGAACGTCTTGGATCCGTTGATGACGTAGTGGTCGCCCTCGCGGATCGCCGTCGTCTTGATGCCTTGCAGGTCCGAGCCCGCGCCTGGCTCGGTCATGGCGATCGCACCGATGCACTCGCCGGTCACCATGCGCGGGAGGTACTTCTTCTTCTGCTCGTCCGTGCCGAGGTGGAAGATGTAGGGTGCCGCGATGTCGGAGTGAACCGTGAGGTTCGTGGCGAGCGCGAGAAATCCGGCTCGGCCGACTTCTTCGATGACGATGCAGCAGAACTCGAACGGTGCGCCGATGCCCCCGTACTCCTCGGGCATGTCGAGGCAGAGCAGGCCCGCCTCGCCCATCTTCAGGTACAGTTCCTTCGGGAAGATGTGCGCCTTCTCCCAGCGCTCGTAGTGCGGCTCGACTTCGTCGGCGAGAAAGCGCCGCACGGTGTCCCGGAAGATGTCGAGTTCGTCGCTCTGCGTGCTCATGCGTGTCTTCAGGCCGTCGCCGCGTGTGCGCTCGAGCCATTGCTCGAGATCTGGGACGAAGACGCGCCCCAGCTCCGCAGCTCGGGCATGACCTTCTTGGCGAACAGCCCCATGCTCTTCTCGATCTCATCCATCGTGAGATCGGAGTAGCTCGTGCAGACGTTCATCTCGAAGTCGCCGAGGATCCCGCGGCGGCGCTCGAGGCGATCGAGGATCCGTTGGGGCGTGCCCCAGGCCTGCGCTTCGACGTAGATCTCCAGCGTCTTCTCGAGGCCTGCGGCCCTCATCATCTCGGTGCTCTGCGCATACGCCTCGTAGCCGCGCGACTTGCCGAAGTGCTCGGCGAACATCTCGTAGTGCTCGAACACGGACATCAGGTACGCGGCGATGTTCTTCCGTGCCTTCTCCTCGGCGCGCCCGGCGTCTTCGTCGCAATACATGAAGTCCACGAACAGCGGCGCCGGCGCGGCCACGCCGTGATGCTGGCGGTACGCCGCGCGGTAGGTGTCGAACGTCGGTTTCACGGTCTCGTCGCTGAACTGCGAGAACACCATCATCGTGGCGCCGAGCTCGGCGGCGACCAGCACGGAGTCGGGAGACATCGCGACGCTGTAGGTGCGGCCCTTGAAGCTCTTCAGCGGGCGCGGCCGAATCTCCGTCCGTTCCTGCTTGTAGTACTTGCCGTCGCCCTCGACGAAGCCGCTCTCGAGGCCCGCGAGGATCATCTTCGCCGATTCGTCGAAGCGCTCACGCGCCTCGTTCATGTCGATCATCATCCCGCGGTATTCCATCTTCGCGAGGCCGCGCCCCATGCCGAAGACCGCACGGCCGTTCGAGAAGTGATCGAGGAGAACCATCTTCTCGACGACCCGGAGCGGGTTGTTCCACGGGAGGATCACCGCCGCGGTGCCGAGACCGATGCGCGACGTGCGGCCCGCGAGCCACGAGAGGAACTGCATGTTGTCGGGGCACATCGAATAGCCGTCGAAATGGTGCTCGACGCTCCAGAGGGTGTCGAAGCCGAGCGGCTCGGCGAGCTCAGCGACCTTGAGCTCGCGGGGGTAGAACTCCAGGTCGGAGACCTTTCCGGTGTTCTGGAACAGCATCTGCATTCCGATTTGCATGGATCCTCCCGGTTCCCGAACGTCGGCCAGTCGTCGCAGGTCGCCCCGCAGGGTGTCAACGGACCTCGCGCGCGTGCTGCCCCTTCCATGGGCGCTCGCCGTATCGATCCAGCGAGACCACGTCGCCGACGGGCCTCCGTGTCGTCGGGCCGTAGCGCCCGAGCGGCCAACCGAGCGGGATCACCGCGCATGGCATGACGTTCCAAGGCAGGCCGAGGATCCGCCGCGCCGAGAGCGTGCTCCAGAGCGGCAGCGTGATCAGCGCGGCCCCGAGCCCCGCGGCGCGGGCCGCGAGCAGCAGGTTCTGCACCGAGGGAAAAATCGAGCCGTAGTAGCTCGCGATCGCGAACGGTGGGAACGGGAAGCGAGCGCCGCGCAAGCAGGCGACGATCACGACCGGTACTTCCTCGAAGTGATCCGCCTGCCATTGCACCGCGTCGAGGATCTTCTCCATCTTCGGATCGCCGCGGACGACGCGGCGGCCGAGGCCCCCGTAGAGCGACCAGGCTTGCCGGTTCCGCCGTGCGAGGCGCCCCTTCACGGCCGGATCCTTCACCACGACGAACTCCCAGTTCTGCGCATTCGATCCGCTCGGCGCCTTGAGTGCGAGCTCGATCAGACGCAGCACGAGCGCATCGTCGACCGGGTCCGGCTTGAGGCGACGGATCGCGCGCTGCGTGCGCATCGCGTCCTCGAGTGGCATGTCGAACCCGGTGGCGGAGACTTCCGACGTTCGTGCGTTCATGCGCGGATCATGGCGCGCCGCCTGGGCTGGAACAACGACGGCCTGTCTCGACCGTGGACACGGCGCCTGCCATGATCCGCGGCGATGAAGATCGGGATCAACGCGGGAGGTTTCTGGAAAGACCTGGCGACGCTGCGCGCGCTCGCTCGGTCGGCCGCGGAGGACGGGTTTCGGAATCTCTGGCTGTCGCAATCGACCGCGCTCGACACGCTCACCGCGTTCACCGCGATCGGCATCGATTGCCCGACGCTCGAGCTCGGCGCGAGCATCATCCCGATCCACGGGCGCCACCCGCTGGCGCTCGCCGCGCAAGCGCTCACCGTTCAGGCGGCGATCGGGCCGCGGGTGATCCTCGGCATCGGGACGTCGCACCGTCCGTTCGTCGAGACCATGCTCGGACTGCCGTACGATCGTCCCTACGCGCACCTGGAGGAATACGTGAAGGTCCTCCGGCCGCTGCTGCGCGGCGAGAAGACCGACTTCGACGGTCACCAGCTCGGCGTGCACGCGACGCTCACGATCGACGCCCCGCCGCCGCAGGTGATCCTCGCCGCGCTCGGACCGCGCACGATCGAGCTGGCGGGACGCGAGGCCGACGGCGTCGTCACCTGGATGGTCGGTCCGAAGACGTTCCGCGACTTCCTGCTGCCGCGGCTGCTCGCATCCGCGGAGCGTGCGGGCCGTCCACGGCCTCGCGTCGTCGTGGGCGTCCCGGTCTGCGTCACGGACGATCTCGAGCGCGCCCGCAAGGCCGCGCGCGCGAAGCTCGACTTCTACGATGCGCTTCCGGCCTACAAGGCCGTGCTGGATCGCGAGGGCTACGCCCACCCGGTCGACATGCTGATCGCCGGAAGCGAGGCGAGCGTACGGGAGCAGCTACTCGAGCTCGAGCACATCGGCGCGACGGATCTCCGCGTCACCGAGATGTGCTCCGCGCCCGACGATCAGGCGCGTACGCGAGCGCTGCTGAAGAGTCTACTGCCGAGCTAGCTAGCCCGCGATCGCTCGTTCGATCGCGCCGACGATCTCCTCCGACGCGGGCGGCGTCTGCGGTGCGAAGCGCGCGATCACGTTACCCTCCCGGTCGATCAGGAACTTCGCAAAGTTCCACCGGATGTCGCCCGGTCCGTCGGGTGCGGTCGGCTGCTGTGTCAGGAACTGGTAGAGAGGATGACGATTCGCACCGTTCACGTCGATCTTGGCGAACATCGGGAACGAGACTCCGAACTTGGTCTCGCAGAATTTCTTGATCTCCGTCTCGGTCCCGGGCTCCTGGCTTCCGAACTGGTTGCAGGGGAAACCGAGTACGACGAGCCCGCGATCCGCGAAGCTCTCGTAGAGCTCCTGCAGGCCGGCGTAGTGGGGCGTGAGCCCACACTGCGACGCCACGTTCACCAGCAGCGCGACCTTGCCGCGGTAGTCCCCGAGTGAGCGTTCTTCGCCGTCGATCGTCTTCGCTTCGAAATCGTGCACGTTTGCCATTCTCGCCCCTTGTCAGACGAGGTCCGGCTTCGCAAGGCGTAGAGTCGGCGTGCTAGCGTGAGGCGTTCGCGTGAAGATCGCCCGCTCAGCGCTCGTCGTATGGCTCGCATGCTCGTCGCCGCTCGGTGCGGGCGCCGACGAGATCCAGAAATGGCAAACTCCGGGTGGAGGGCTCTACTTCGGAGAGCATCCGCCCGCCGGGAGCACGCTGCTCGGAGCCACCGGCAGCCTCGAGGCAATCGACGCCGGATCGGGCGATGACGCCATCCCCATGCGCGAGGCCATCCCGGAGCCTGCGATGCGCGTGCGTCCGCCCGTCGCGAATCCGGGTGACGCCCCCGTCACGACCGGAGTCTCGCTCGCGAAGCGCTCGCGCCTGTACTTCGATACCTGGAGTCAGCGAGGTTTGAGCGGCAGCGAGCTCGAGGTCATCGAACGAAACCTGAACGCCGTCAGGAACGACGTGGGTCGCGAGCTCGGAGTGGATCCCGACGCACGACTCCAGGTCATCCTCACGGAGCCGGATGTCTTCCATCGGTACAGCGGCACGCGGGCACACGTCTCCGGAATGTTCGACGGCAAGATCCACATCCCCGTCCCCGAGCGCATCGACGAGCGCGAGCTGCAGGGAACGCTCTGGCACGAGTACGCGCATGCGGTGATCCAGGCCAAGACCGAGGGTCGCTGTCCGGTGTGGTTGAACGAGGGCATCGCGACCTATCAAGAGGCGAAGATCGATCCGCAACGAAAGAACCTGCTCGGAATGCTGGTGAAGGGTCGCGACACGCTGCCGTACTCCTGGGACGAGCTCGACGCCACGCTACGATCGCAGACGGCCTCGCCGGCCGCTCAGGCCATGGCCTACCTCGAGGCGTATGCGGCCACGGCGTATCTCTACGAGCGTTACCGCAGCCAGCGCGTGAACGTGCTGCTCGAGGCGCTCCGCACGAGCGACTTACCGACCGCTCTTCACGACGTGCTGCAGACGACGCCCGAACGGCTCACGACTCAGATCGTCGATCGCCTGAAGGGCGGCTGAGTCGCGGAGGTACTCCTCAGCGCGGGACGTCGCCCGCGAGCGTCACGCGGTGCATGACCCTCCGGAACCCGTGATAGTCGTTCACCGGGTTGTGCTGCGCACAGCGGTTGTCCCAGAACGCCACCGACCCCGGCTCCCAACGGAAACGGCACGTCAGCTCGGGACGGATCTGCTGTGCGAACAGATAGTCGAGGAGTGGCTCGCTTTCCTTCTCGCTCCAGCCCCGAAAGTGCGCGGTGTGCGCGCAGTTCACGAACAAGGCCTTGCGTCCGGTCTCGGGATGCGTGCGCACGGCCGGGTGCTCGCCGACGAGCGCCTTGAGCTCGACGCCGGCGTCTCGCAGGCGATCCTCGCGCGTCCGCGAGACCTCCGCCTTCGTCGACGTGTTGACGGCAACGAGGCCCTCGAGCGTCTCACGGAGCCCGGACGACAGCGACTCGTAGGCGAGGTACTGATTCGCGAACAGCGTGTCTCCACCGTAAGGCGGCACCTCGACGGCGTAGAGCATGCTCGCCATCGGCGGACGCTCGAGATACGTCGTGTCGGAGTGCCACACGCCGCCGAAGTTCGCGGTCTCGTGCTCGAGCTTGATGACGGGCGTGATCAGCGGACACTCGGGAAGGCCGCGGAGTTGCGGATACTCCATCGGCTCGCCGAAGCGTTCCGCGAAGCGCAGCTGGCGGACCGGCGGAAGCTTCTGGCCGCGGAAGAAGATCACGAGGTGATCGAGCAACGCGCCGCGGATCTCCGCGATGACGTCTTCGCGCAGATCCTCCGCGAGATCCACGCCGTGGATCTCGGCGCCGAGCGCACCCGTCGTCGGCCGGACGTCGATCCGGCGATACGTCGATCTCGAGGTCATCGCAGCGGGAATCTATCGACGCCGCCCGCGCGCGGCAACCGCGGTTCCGAGTCGGAGATCTCGGCTTGCGATCGGGGACGGGATTCGCGATGAGAGCCGCACGCCCATGCTGAGCAGCTATCGCGTCATCGACCTCACGAACGAGCGCGGCCTCCTCTGCGGCAAGATCCTCGCGGACCTCGGCGCCGACGTGATCCACGTCGAGCCGCTCGAGGGATCGAGTGCCCGCCGGGTCCCGCCGTTCCTGCGGGACGAGCCGCACGTCGATCGGTCGCTCTTTTGGTGGGCGTACACCCGGAACGAGCGCAGCGTCGCCCTCGATCTGGACGAGGACCAAGGACGCGCGACGCTCCATCGCCTGATCGAGCACGCCGACTTTCTGATCGACTCGGAGCTGCCCGGCGGCCTCGGTCGGCTCGGGCTCGAACCCGCGGCGACGACCGCGAGGTATCCGAAGCTCGTGCACGTCTCGATCACGCCATTCGGTCAGGACGGCCCGAAGGCATCTTGGGCAGCCTCCGATCTCGTGCTGCTCGCGGCGAGCGGCCCGCTGGTTCTGACGGGCGACGACGATCGTGCGCCGATCCGCATCTCGGTGCCGCAGGCCTATCTGCATGCGGGCGCCGAGGCCGCGGGTGCGGCGCTGATCGCGAACCACGAGCGTGCCCGCTCGGGTCGCGGACAGCACGTCGACGTGTCGGCGCAACAGGCGCTGACGATCGCCACGCAGTCCATGATCCTCGCGAACCAGGTCGGATGGCCGGATCCACGGCGGATGGCGGGCGGGCAGCAGATGGGTCCGCTCCGGCTTCGCATGATCTATCCAGCGAGCGACGGCTTCGTGGCCCTGACGCTGGTGTTCGGAGCCGCGATCGGGCCAGCCACGCGCCGACTCATGGAAGTGGTCTGCGAAGCGGGCTTCTGCGACGAGGCGACACGCGACAAGGACTGGATCGGCTACGCACAGCTCATCCTGGCGGGCCGCGAGCCCCTGTCGGAGTTCGAGCGCGTGAAGGACGTGATCGCGGCGTTCACCTCCTCGCGCAGCAAGGCGGAGCTGTTCCGAATCGCACGCGAGCGGGCGCTGCTGATCGCGCCGGTGTCGGACATCGACGAAGTCGTGAAGGACGAGCATCTCGTGGCACGCGAGTATTGGCAGGAGGTCGCCCATCCAGAACTCGGCGGCGCGGCGTTCCTGCACCCCGGCCCGTTCGCAAAGTTCTCGAAGACGCCGCTCCAGGCGCGGGCGCGGCCGCCTCTGCTGGGAGAGCACACCACCGAAGTGCTCGCCTCGGTCCTCGGTCTCGATTCCTCCGCCATCGCTCAACTGCGCGCGCGGGGAGCGATTCGATGAGCGCACGGGCGCTCGACGACGTGAAGATCCTCGACTTCAGCTGGGTCATGGCCGGCCCCGCGGCGACGCGGGTCCTCGCCGACTACGGAGCGACGATCGTCCGGGTGGAGTCGGCGAGCCGTCCGGATACCGGGCGCACGCTGCATCCGTTCGCCGGCGCGACGCCGGATCGCGAACGTTCGGCGTTCTTCCACAACATGAACGCCGGCAAGCGCATGCTCAGTCTCGACCTCAAACATCCGGACGCGCGTGCAATCGTCCATGATCTCGTTCGCTGGGCGGACGTCGTCATGGAGTCGTTCTCTCCCAAGGCGATGCGTGGCCTCGGCTACGATTACGATTCGCTGCGATCGCTGAATCCCGACCTCGTCATGATCTCGACGTGTCTCTTGGGACAGACGGGACCGCTCGCGACGTTCGCTGGATACGGGAACCTGGCAGCGGCTCTGACGGGCTACGTCGCGCAATGCGGATGGCCAGATCGGCCGCCCGCTGGCCCGTTCAGCGCCTACACCGACTACGTCGCACCTCGCTTCACCGTCTGCGCGATCCTTGCCGCACTCGATCACCGCCGGCGAACCGGTGAGGGGCAGTACATCGACCAGGCACAAGCGGAATCGGCCCTTCATCTGCTCGGGCCCGCGCTGCTCGACTACACCGTCAACGGGCGGGTGCGGACGCGTGTCGGAAACCGAGACGAGCTCATCTCGCCGCATGGCGTCTACCCGGCAGACGGCAAAGATCGATGGGTTGCGATCGCCGTGGCGGATGACTCGATGTGGACGCGCTTCGCCGGCGTGATTGGCGGCCCGGACCTTGCCGGCGACGCACGCTACGCCGCGAGTCGGGAACGCATCCGGCGGGCCGCGGAGGTCGACGAACTCGTTGCGGCTTGGACTCGGAGCCGTACCGCCGAAGCCATCGAAGCCGAGCTCCAAGGCGCGGGAATCGCCTGCTCGGTCGTCCAAGACTCCCGCGACCTCGGGTCCGATCCGCAGTTACGTCATCGCGACCACTTCGCGCCCATCGGCAACCCTGGCGACGGGTTTGCCGTCGAGTCTCCGCGAGCGAAGCTTTCTCGGACGCCGGGGGAACCAGGTCGTTCCGTGCCGACGATCGGTCGCGACAATGAAGCGATCCTTCGGGAGATCCTCGGTTACCCGGAGGGCCGGGTCCGAGCCCTCCTCACGAGTGGTGTGCTTCGCTGACCGGGGTCTCGATCTTTCCGTAGATCGCTTCGAGCATCCCCACGCGGACGGCGCGGGCGTCGAGACCCAGTACGTCGCAGACCGCGGGGAACGAGAACGCGGAGCCGTCCGCACGGTCACAGAACCAACGCTCCGCGTCACGAAAGAGCTTCTTGCCCGCATTGTCGCGAGCCCGCTGGTGCTTGAAGAGGCATGCAGCCGCGTCCAGTAGGATGGCCCACAAGAGGCGCCGTTCCCCCAGCGCGAGCGTCAGACCACCCCCGCGATCGACTTGAGTCGGAAGCAATACCTCGGGGAAATGCTCGAGTGCTTCGACCGCCCCTGCCGCCTCGTGTTCGAGTCTCATACCCATCCTGAAAAACCGCTTCTCAGGAAAGGTTTCGACGCCGGCCGCAGCGGTCGCGAAATCGTCTCAGTGCGCGATCAGATCGCCTGGTCCTTCTGCTGATACCAGCGAAGCCCGCGAATTACATAGTGAATCCCGGAGATGGCAGTGATGATCCCAGTGAGGACGAAGAGCCGCGTGCGTCCCACCCCTCCAGGCCACGGGATTCCGCAGAGGCCGAGCAGGACGACGGAAAGCGTAAGCAGATGAAGAAACGTGGCCGCCTTGCTGATCGCGCTCGGGCGGATTTCCATGAGCTGCTGGGTCAGCAGGAAGAGGCTCAGATAACCGAGCAAGATCACGACGTCGCGGCTGATCACGACGACCGTGAGCCAGCGAGGCACAGCTGCCATCGCGGCCAGCACGACGAACGCAGACAGGATCAGCATCTTGTCTGCGAGCGGATCCATGTAGGCTCCTAGCGTCGTGCGCGAGTTCGTGAGCCGGGCAATCGCGCCGTCGAGCGAGTCGGTGATACCCGCCATGACGAAGACGGCGAGCGCCCACCCCACCTCCTCGTCCGTCAAGAGGATCAGGAAGACCGGGATCGCCAGGATACGGAGAAGCGTCAGGAAGTTCGGAAGGTTCAGGACCTTCGTTTCGCTTCCCCGGGGGGACGGAGCCGGGCTCTGCGTAGGGTTCACCGAAGATCGCGGTACGCCGTCGATCGCGGGTTCGACCCGCTGCCGCGATCGCGTGCCCGACCGCTCGCCTCAGGCCGAGGCGGTTTCGCCACGCAGCAGCGGAGCGAGATCGCCCTTCTCGTAGAGGTCGCGAACGATGTCGCAGCCGCCGACGAATTTACCGTCGACGTAGACCTGGGGGATGGTCGGCCAGTTCGAGAACCGCTTGATTCCCTCACGGATCGCCGGATCCTCGAGGACGTCGACCGTCTCGTATGACGCATTCAACCGGTCGAGTACCGCGATCACGGTGGCCGAGAACCCGCACATGGGCACGTTGCGATCGCCCTTCATGAAGACCATGACCCGGTTCTGGTCGATCAGCGATTGGATGCGGTCGTTGACGGTCATGAATTCTCCTGCATGGCGTTGGGATCGATCATTTCGGGTGCGACGTCCGCAGCGCGAGGGCGTGGATTGGGCCATCCATCGCCGGGCCGAGGATTGCGTAGACCATCCGGTGCTGCTCGACGACCGACTTCCCCGCGAATTGCGCGGCCTCGATCACAGCCTCGAAATGATCCCCGGTGCCGGTCGTGTCGCGAACGGAGACCCGGCTTCCGGGTAGGGCCTGTGCGATCTGCTCTCGAATGTCGTCGGCGTGCATCTCGATTCGTTATTCAACAATCGGAAAGTCGCGGCAAGAGAGCGTGAAACAAAAAAGCCGCCCGCCCCAAAAGGGCGGACGGCTTCTAAAAAGATCCGGCGGCGTCCTACTCTCCCATACGGCGACCGTATAGTACCATCGGCGCTGGAGGGCTTAACTTCCGTGTTCGGGATGGGAACGGGTGGAGCCCCTCCGCCGTAGCCACCGGAAACTCATGCATAGTGGTCGGGTAACGCAAGCGAGTGGTAGCTCGCTCTTCTCAAGAAAGAAATTATGGTCAAGCCGCACGGCCAATTAGTACCGGTTAGCTTCACGCCTTACAGCGCTTCCACACCCGGCCTATCAACCTCGTGATCTACGAGGGGCCTTTAGGGACCTTGCGGTCCGGGAGATCGTATCTTGGGGCGGGCTTCCCGCTTATATGCTTTCAGCGGTTATCCCTTCCGTACATAGCTACCCGGCACTGCGTCTGGCGACACAACCGGAACACCAGCGGTACGTCCAACCCGGTCCTCTCGTACTAGGGTTAGCCCCCCTCAAGTTTCCTACGCCCACGGCGGATAGGGACCGAACTGTCTCACGACGTTCTGAACCCAGCTCGCGTGCCACTTTAATCGGCGAACAGCCGAACCCTTGGGACCTGCTCC
>JACXTT010008287.1_pt1 | contig 14427 bp, 16 predicted proteins | sample 9270951 | NCBI WGS metagenome assembly JACXTT01 (sample SAMN15532306, study PRJNA645909) | rock metagenome | isolation source: weathered quartz diorite | place: Puerto Rico | collected 2017-06-21
GAGATCATATACTCGCAAAAAGGGGCGGTGAAAGGCGCCTGATGGCCGCCGCCGGAATCGGAGGGAGGTGGAATTGGAGCGGGCGGGCGCCGTATCCGGCGGTCGATGCCGTCAAGTACTGCGTCGAACACGGCAACGATGTCAACGCCGCGGACAATCGCGGATACACGGCATTGCACGGCGCGGCGTTCCTTGGCGACAACGACATGGTGAACTATCTGGCTTCGAAGGGCGCCAAAACGGACGTCAAGAGCAAGGCCGGCGACACTGTAGCCGACATGGCGAACGGGCCTACGCGTTTTGGCCAACCGCATCTCGACACGGTTGCGCTCTTGGAAAAGCTCGGCTCACCGAATTCGCACAACTGCCGATCCGATCAATGCGTCGTTGCGGCGCGATCGCAGGTCTACCAGTTATCGCCCGCTGACCTGGTCGAAAAAGAAAATCTCGACAAGTTGGCCAATGCGCTCGGATTCGAATCGGCGGAATATCATGTGGACACACGCGGAGGCCGGCCGGCGCAGGGTGGCTCGCAATAAAGCGGTAGCACAGGCATTCTTGCCTGTGTTCGCCGTCATCGTCCTGATCTGGCCGCGCGACGTCGGCGCCCAAATCTATTCTTCCAACCTGCCGCTCGATCATCCCGCGATCCATTACGCCCAAGGTCCGGCCGATGATCCCATCGCGCGTTTAGCGAAGCAACTCGACAGCGGCGATACGAAACTCGACTATCACGAGGGCGGCCTCGGCTATCTTCCGAGCCTCCTCGACCGCCTCGGCGTCAATCCGGATTCGCAGGCGCTGGTCTTTTCAAAGACCAGCTTTCAAGGCACGCGAATCTCGCCGCGAAACCCCCGCGCGATTTACTTCGCTGACGATGTCGCCGTCGGGTGGGTGCGGGGCGGCGAAGGTTTTGAACTGGCGGGACTAGATCCGCGCCAGGGCGTGATTTTTTATACGCTCGCTACTGCGCAGTCCGATCAACCGAAGATCGTCCGGCGCGACGAGTGCCTGCATTGTCACGTTGGCTCCGCCACACTCGGAGTGCCCGGCATCTTCGTCGGCTCGGTATATCCGGACGCGTTCGGCAACGCGGCGCGCTCCGGGTCAATCATCACCGATCACAGGACTCCCTTTGAAGATCGCTGGGGCGGTTGGTATGTGAACGCAGCGCGCGGCGAGCAGCGCGACAGAGCCAACGCGATCGCACCGGATCCGGCCGAGCCTCAGGCACTTAAGACCGACGGCCGGCAAAATCTTAGCAGCCTCGCCAAAGAATTCAATACCGCGGGTTATCTGACTTCCGTGAGCGACATTGTCGCGTTGATGACGTTCGAGCATCAGACGCAGTTGACAAATCTGATGACTCGGTTGAATTGGGAAGCGCGTATCCCGGAAACCAAGCCCGCTGACATCGAATCCGAAATCCTGGCCATCGTCAAATACATGCTGTTCACCGACGAGGCGCCGCTCAAAGAACCTATTCAAGGCGTCTCGTCGTTCAGCCGCACCTTCCCGCAACGCGGTCCTCGCGATAAGAAGGGCCGATCGCTGCGCGACTTCGACCTGGAGCGACGCCTGTTCCGCTATCCGCTCAGCTACATGATCTACAGCCCGTCGTTCGACAACTTGCCGGATGGAATTCGCGGCGAAGTCTATCAGGGATTATTCGACGTTTTGACGGGCAGGAGCCGGCCTGAATCCATTTCCCAAGCCGACGGGCGCGCAATCCTCGAAATTCTGCGCGATACCAAACCAAATCTTCCAGCGTACTGGCGCGCTTCGATCAAACCGTAGCCGCGCGCGATGTATGATAATCGCATGCGTTTCGTTGTCGTGCTGTTGCTAGCGTTGAGCCCGCTTTGCGCTCAGGACAAGACTGCGGATAAACAGGATAAGCAGGAGAAACAGGACAAGGCTCCCAAGCAGGTTCCGAATCCGACGAATCTCAAAGTGCTAAAGCTCAAGACGGGCCAGGAGGTGCGGCAAGTTATGCGAACGTTCACCGCCGGACTTGGCGTGCAATGCGTTTATTGCCACGTGCAGGGCAACTTCGCGAGCGACGAGAACCCGAAGAAGGATGTAGCGCGGCACATGATCGCTCTCGCCCAGAAGGTCAACGCCGAATTTCCCGACGGCAAGATGCATGTCACCTGCTACACCTGCCATCGCGGCGAGCCCGAACCGAAGACGGCGCCCGAGCCGAAACCGGCGGCCTAGTCTATGCAGACCCGCCGGGCTTTTCTGAATCAACTCATGGCCACCGCACCCTCGCTCCAGCAAGTATCCGATCTGATCCGCAAGAAATCCGCATCACCTGTCGAGCTCACGCAGGAGTGTTTGAAGCGGATCGAAAAACTCAACCCGTCGCTCAACGCTTACATCACCGTGATGAGTGAACAGGCGATGGCGCAAGCGCGCGCGCTCGAAGCTGAGCGACAGGGTGGCAAGTGGCGCGGTCCGCTGCACGGGATTCCGATCGGCCTCAAAGACCTGATCGACACCGCCGGCATTCGCACGACAGCGGCGAGTGCGATCTACGCCAATCGTGTGCCAACGGAAGACGCCGAAGTGGTGCGGCGTCTCAAGGCCGCGGGTGCGGTTCTGATCGGCAAGCTCAACATGCACGAGTTCGCCTACGGCGGTACGTCGGTTGCATCGCATTACGGCCCGGTGCACAATCCCTGGAAACTGGACCGCATCGCGGGCGGGTCGTCAGGAGGATCGGCGGCGGCCGTGGCCGCGGAGCTTTGCTATGGAGCGCTTGGCTCCGACACCGGGGGTTCAATCCGTCAGCCGGCCGCGTTTTGCGGCATCACCGGTCTCAAGCCTACCTACGGCCGTGTGAGCACGCGCGGCGTGATTCCGCTTTCATGGTCGCTCGATCACATAGGACCCATGTGCCGTACAGTGGCCGACGCAGCGCTACTTCTCAACGCCATCGCGGGCTATGACCCGCTCGAAACCACCAGCATCGATGTTCCGGTGCCCGACTACACGCGCGCGCTTCACGAAAGAATTTCGGGGCTGCGGCTCGGCATTCCTCGCTCTGTTTTCTTCGAGCAGCTCGATCCGGAAATCGCGGCCGCGGTGAGCAAGGCGATCGAGGTGCTGGGCAAAATGACTGCGGGCGCTCGCGATGTGACTCTGCCTTCGTACCAGACGCTGCCCGTCGTCGGCGCCGAGGCTTACGCATATCACCTCGACTACTTGTCGAAGACACCCGAGCTCTACCAGCCTTCCACCCGCGCGCGGCTCGAAGGCGGCGCGAAAGTTACCGCAGTTGCCTACATAAACGCCCGCCGCGAACTCGACCGGTTGCGGCGCGCCATTCGCGAAGTGTTCAGCAGCGTCGATCTATTGATTACGCCAACGACGCCTATTCTTCCTGCCACTATCGCGGAGAGCGATAGCCCAACTGCTCCGCCGCCGCCGGGTGCCACTACTTTTTCGCTGCGTAACACGTCGCCATTCGACATTTACGGGCTCCCGACGATTTCGATTCCGTGCGGATTCTCGCGCGCGGGACTCCCGATAGGTGTTCAGATCAGCGGCGCGCCTTTCGCGGAACTGCAAGTGATCGCGCTCGCGCACGCCTACGAGCAAGCCACCGAATGGCACACTCGGCGTCCCGGGATCGCGGGCTGACCGTACTGGTCACGACGCTCAGCGTCTGCTAATTCTTGACATACTTCTTCAAATCCTTGGGACCGACTTCGGCGCCGTACACGTTGCCCTGATGATCCACGGCAACACCCTCGGACATGCTGGATCCGCCTTTGGGATCCGGGTCCGGAATGTAGGCCGTCACCTTGCCATCTTTGGCGCTGCCGATCCGAATGCCTCGATGGCAGCCCGGATTGTGTCCGTACCCTTCCGCATCGCGAGACTCGGAGTCGGTGACGTAGATCGTATCGTCCTTGGTGATGAAGATTCCGCTCGGCCGCCCGAACTGTTTCCACTCCGCGATGAACTTGCCGTTCTGATCGAAGATCTGAATACGGTTATTGGAACGATCGCCGACAAACAGCCTGCCTCTGGAATCGAACGCCAGCGCGTGCGGCCCATCGAACTCACCGGGGCCCGTCCCCTTCTTCCCAAACTCCTTGATGAACTTTCCGTCCTTCGAGAATTTCACGATGCGTGCGTTGTCGCACATGCAGCCGCTGTGTCCGTCCGAAACGAAGATATCGCCATTCGGAGCAGTCACTACGTCGGTCGGCGCGCCGAATGTGTCGGGACCGGTCCCTTTCACGCCCGCCTTGCCGAGCGTCAACAGAACCTTGCCGTCCGGACTGAACTTGGTCACCTGCAGCCCGCGCTTTCCATCCTTGGAAGCCTGCTCGTCGGCCACCCACACGCTGCCTTGCTTGTCCACAAAAAAGCCGTGGGGAAAAACGAATACTCCCGCGCCCCAGTGTCTGAGCAGCTTGCCGGATGTATCGAACTCGAGGATGGGGTCGAGGCTGGAATCGGCGCAATTGTTCGCGCCGCATCGGTCATAGGCCCAGATGTTTCCGTTGGGGCCGATGTCGACACCCGCGGTCGAGCCCCACTTTCGGCCGTCCGGCAACTGAGCCCAGTTTGTGATCGTTCGATAAGGATTCGGCGCATCGTTCGGAGGCGCGTAACTTTCCGCGGCGCGGGCTTCGCTTCCAGGCACGAAGATCAAGGCAACGATGGCTCCAGCGAAGGTGAGCCGGATTCCATTTGGATGTTGCATACACACCTCCCAAAAAAAATTAGATTCAATTGTATCGCGAATATCAGGCCGTTGCGGAGAGTTGCGCTTCTACCGGGCCATCGACCAAATCCTTCGTGCGGCGCCTTTGCCGTGCTGGATGAAGAGCCGCAGCGGGCGAATCAGAAGATAGAGCACATGGAGTTTCTTGGGAAGCCGGAGGAACTCGAGATCCCGGTCATTCACTGCGCAAAGAGTCGTACGCAGCGGAAATCGTACCGCCTGAATGGCCATGTACTTCGCACGGGCGAGCGGACGCTGCTCGAGCCCAAGCATCGTGTCGTGCGCGCTTTTGTTGGTCTTACCTCTGGTCTGGAAATCGTGAGCGATCGCCTGCGCGACAGCTTTAGTCCGTTTCGCTGGTTGCAAGATCTTCTCGACTTCGGCATTCACTGGCGCTCCCAATAATTCGCGTGCCAGCAAAACAGCGAGGCCGGTTGACGCCGCGGTCATGGGCCTCGACCGCAGCACTTCCTCGATTTGCACCCAATCCAAAGCCGTCAGGCAACGGAACAATTCTGCAACGTCGAACAGCCACTTGAGTTGCCACCATCGATGCCGCGCGCCGTGCTGGCAAAGGACCAGGAAGAGATCTTCGCGGCACAAGACGTGTACTGTCCCGTGTGGAAGCTGGAGAGCTTCGGTTCGGCGCCAAAGGGTCGCGATGTCAGGTCCGAATGCGCGGGCGTAAGGCGGCGCCAGTTGCCAGTGTAGATCGACACTGTATGATTTGTCCGGCGCGTCCAGAGTGATCTCGTGGTATAGGCTGGGCTCTGTGGGCCGGCGAGCATGGTCTTCGACCGGCACAAATCCTCGACCGAGCATCACGCCGACGGCTCTCGTGATGTCCTCGGCGCGGATCAACAGATCGATGTCTTCGTACTGGCGCATGGACAGATCGTCGTAGGCGGCCATGGCTGTAGCGGGGCCCTTCAGCGCCAAGACCGGAATCTGTTGCGAATCGAATTCAGTTGCGAGCTCGATTAGCTTAGCGGCGAGAAAATGATTGTAAGCAGAAATTTGATAGAAACGCGCACGAAGGCGATCCATGACATCGGGAAGGACGGCGGGCTGGGCAAGGTTTTGCAGGCGGCGAAAGACGAGGGGCGTCACCTGGTGATAATCGCAAGCCGCCAGGAGCGCGTCGTGGCAGGCCGCCGAAGCCATCCAGGCAAGGTCATCCTGGCTCCCGTCGCGCATCAATTGCAGGAGCAGACGCGTTCCAAGGCCGATATCACCGGTGAAAGGCGTGAACATATTCAATCACCCTGCTGAAAATGGGTGGCGAGTGAGAAGATCGGCGACTGCATCGGCGGTCTCTGCCAGCGGACCCGGCGTTAACTCATAGCAGGACGCTTCCGCGACGAGCCTGCAGATGATGCGGATGGTTTCGGAATCAGTGAGCGGCCCCTGTCCAGTTTCGCTGAGCAGACGGGCTGTCATCTCCGCCTGTGAAATCGGCGCGATCCGGTGATGTTCCTGGCGCAGCCCATTGAGGAGAATCAGGCATCGGGCGCGACACGGTGAACCCTTGCTCCTATGAAAATCGCTCGGGACCATGAAGCGGAACTGCCGCCAGCCGGCGGGAAATTCGAGGCCGTCAGCTTCCAGGAGAGCAGCGCCGCGATCATCCACATGAAAGCATCTAGGGATGGGCAAGACATGCAGCGTCTCAGGCCACAACAGAGCGACATCGTCGCTGGCGGCGGGGAAGCCCCGGCGAGTCAGCGCCAGGCTGAGAGTGGTTTTTCCAGCCGTCGAGCGGCCCACCAGCATCGCGGCTGAATTCTCAAGCTGGATGGTAGCGGCGTGAATCGCGATCGCGCTCTGCTGTGATCGAATGATGTATTCGCACAGCGCAGCCTCCAGGTTGATAAGTGCGCCGGACAAATTCGGGCTCGCACCCGAGTGCTGGCCGAGACTCCACGAGAATCCGTCGAGATCCGGCTCGACGATTGCGTCCAGCGCATCTTGCCCGAGGCTGCGCACCGCAAAGTCTTGATAGAGCCTGCTGCTGAGACGGCGTGCGTCCGGGATCTTCGCCCTTAGACGGAACGAGAAGCCGGCCACTTCGAATGTTTCGTCCGTGGCGGTCCGCTGAGTTGAAGTTGTTACTAGCACGCCATGCCCCGCCCTGCCATGATACCGTCACACGGCGGCCGTTCGCCGCTCGATTAGCCCAAGGCGCACCAGTTCGGTGAGAAATGCTCTGGCGTCGTGGTCGATCTGGCTTCGCTCCCCATCATAATCTTCGGCGATACGATCCACGATGTGATCCAGCGTATGGGCGCCGTCACACATTTCCCAAATCGTGGCGCCCACCGGATTGATCGGGACAGCAGTTCCGGTTTCTTTGTGAAACAGTAATACCGTGTGATCGGGCAGAGGGTTTGAGTCGACCGCAGAAGAGCGAAGGAACAGGTCGGCGCCCCCGAATTCGCCGACGGACGGCATGGGCTTGCTCGCCTATCCGGGGAGACTACCGCCGCTCGCCGCTAGTGCAGGCCGCTCGGAAGCGTTGATTACGGCAAGCACGGCAGGCGGAACATAGACCAGCTTCCCGCCGAACGTCCGCCGGGTAACGGCGGTATCTGTATCGTTTGTGCAAGGAGGCTTGGCAGTTTCCATGGATACAGAGTATATCCCAAAACCAAGGCTCGCACAATCCTCTTGACATTTCCCCTTTTCTTCGCCCACAATGTATCCATGGCGCTTACCAAGCGGCAAAAAGAAGTTCTGGATTTCATCGCTGACTTTGTCGAGGAAAACGGCTACAGCCCGAGCTACGAAGAACTGGCGCAGGGCTTGAAGTTGGCTTCGCTCGCCACCGTCCACAAGCATATTCAAGCGCTCGAATCGCGAAATTATCTGCGACGCTTGTTTAACCAGAGCCGGTCGCTGGAAGTCTCCAACAAGTACATGCAGGAGCGCCGGCGCAACCGTCACACGATGCGAGCCACCGAAGTCCCGCTGGCAGGAAGGATCGCCGCAGGTGCGCCCGTGGAGGCCATCGAGGGACAAGACACACTCCAGTTCGCCGACTTCGCGGGTAGGGGCGACACGTTCGCCTTGCAAGTGACCGGCGAGTCGATGATCGAAGATCACATCCTCAGCGGCGACTTCGTGCTGGTCGAGAAAACGCAACAGGCCAAGGCCGGCGAAATCGTCGTGGCTCTGGTGGAAGGTCGCGAGACGACGCTGAAGAGGATCTATCACGAAGCCAGCGGGCGCGTCCGCCTGCAGCCGGCCAATGCCTCGATGCAGCCCATCCTGGTGGATGCGGCCGATGTGCAGGTGCAGGGCCGCGTGCTCGCGGTTCTGCGAAAGTACCGCTGATAGCTGTAGCAAAGTGCGGCTGTAGCGGAGATGTAACCATGCCTTGAAGCTGTTAAACTGGTGGTGTACATGGATAGTCCGGTCAGCGGCATCAAGCGCTTTTTCTTTTGGGACTATCCTCGCGCCGGCTGGCAATACGATCTGATGGTAGGGCTGATCCTGGCCTTCATCTTTCTTACTCCGCGAGATTGGTTCCGCGATCAACCCCGAGCCAGCAGCATTGTGATGATCCGCCCCGACGCGTTCTGGGTAGACTCCGATCTACTCGCGAGCGCTCCAGAAGGTGAGCGGGTGGCTCAGGCTAGCGTTCTCCTGAAGGCGCGCACCGGAAAGAAATACAACGTGATCCGTTTGGAACCCATTGTCGATTCTGAACAGGAGACCAAGGGTTACATGGCGTTCACAGCGCCATAATCGCAACAAGCTGCTGGAATTCGTTTTTCAATGAGTATTCGACTGTGTGTCATCGCTGTTACTGTGTTCACGCTTGAGCTGGCTGCTGCTCCTGTCAGTCATGAGCTGCTACAGCGTTTCGACGGCGGAGCAGGACGCTTTCAAGCGATGAGCGCGCGTGTCACATATGTCACCCATACCGAGGTACTCAACGAAGACAGCACCGAATCGGGCGATGTGATGATGAAAAAGCTTGCTGCGGGAGAAGTACAGGGCCTGATCAATTTTACCGCTCCCAACCGGCGTTCTGTCACTTTTGAGAAACGTAAAGTGCAAGTCTATTACCCGAAAATAAATACCTTGCAAATTTATGATTTAGAACAGCACGGCGAGCAACTGGACAAGTTCCTGATGATCGGATTCGGGACTTCCGGAAGTGAACTTGCTAAGGATTACAGCATGATTGTGGCCGGTGTCGAACAGGTGAAAGGCCTGCAAGGCGCGCAAGCGATTCATTTGGAGTTTACGCCAAAATCCGGTGAAGCGCGGGAGTACGTCAAAAAACTCGAGCTTTGGATTCCGGAACACGGGGACCCCTATCCGCTGATGGAAAAAATCACAGAGCCTTCGGGTGACTCGCGCACTATTACCTACAGCGACCTGAAGATCAATCCGCCGTTGCAGCCCGATGCCCTGAAACTGAAACTTCCGGCCGGGGTTAAGACAGAGCGTCCAGGAAAATGACACTAACCCCATCGACAGTGAAGATCGAAACGCCCGCACGGACGAGCCGCAACGTCGGCGGTCGTTTGACGTTCCTCGACTGGTCGCGCGGCCTGGCGGTAGTGATTATGCTGCAGGGCCACGTATTTCATTCGTTCAATCGAACCGATCTGCACGGCGATGGACCTTTCATGCTGTCGCAGTTCCTGGGCGGTATTGGTCCGGCCGTATTCCTGGTTCTGACCGGCATCACGCTTGCGTTTTTGATGGACCGCCGCGAACGGCAGGGATTCGATGCCTTAGCGCGCTGGACGTTTGCGCTGCGGCGAGCCGCGTATCTGTTTTCTCTCGCGTTCCTGTTCCGGCTGCAGTTATGGCTGTTTGCTTATCCGCAGAGTCCCTGGACGGATCTTTTCAAAGTCGACATCCTGAACGCGATGGGATTCGCGATTGGTTTGATGTCGGTGATGGCGATATTCACCACTGCGGATCGCGTGCGATTGTGCGCCGGACTTGGCATCGCGATCACGACGGCGGCGCCCCTGGTATCGGCCATCAACTGGAACTGGCTGCCGGATGGAATTTCGGCCTACCTGGTGCCGAGCTATCAATACTTCGCGTTCTTCCCCTGGGCGGCTTTCATTGCTTTCGGAATGAGCATCGGCAGCTTGTTGCGGCTCACACGCACGGATCAGATGAATCGCGTGATGCAGTGGGGGACTTTGGCGGGGTTCGCGCTCATCCTGTCCGGACAATACTTCTCGAATCTGCCCTATTCGCTTTATCCGAAATCGGAATTCTGGCTGGATAGTCCGGGACTCATCGTGATCAAGTTGGGCGTCGTGATGGTGATCATCGCCTTCGCGTATTTGTGGACTGAGTTCGCAGTCGGAAATTCCTGGAGCTGGGTGAGGCAGTTGGGCACCACCTCGCTGCTGGTCTATTGGGTGCACATCGAGCTGGTTTACGGCCGCTGGTTCGGATCTTGGAAAGAGACGCTGAGCAACCTTGAGTGCGGCGTCTACGCAGCAATCCTGGTCGCGGGTATGCTGGGTCTGTCCGTACTCAGGAGCCGCTGGAACGGCGCTCGCTTAGCTGCGCTGGTTGCGCCGTGGGTTCCCTACAATAGCCCACGACGCGTATCGGGCGATTAACCTTCCAGCGATCACTCGGCTTGGAAGCCGATCTTTACGACGTCGGCGACCTTTACGGGCTTCTTTCGAACGTAGTTCCTGCGATTATTGCGAATAGTTTCGATCGCTCCCAAGAAGTATTCCTCGGCTGGCGCGATCTTCCGGCCGGTCAACTTGTCACGAGCGAAGAGCAGTTTGGCGTCCTCGACAATGGCCTTGAGGTCGGCGCCGGTCAAGCCGCGGCTCGAGGAGGCGATCGAGCGAACATCGGCGGAGCCGAGCGGGCCCGGCAACTTCGATAGCCTTTCACGGATGATCTCCGCGCGTGCCTCCTCATCCGGCAGACGCGTTTCCAGCCAAAGCTCGATTCGACCGGAACGCAGCACCGCTTCAGGCAAGCTGCCGGGGTCCATTGCGGTCATCATCACGCAGACGCGTTCCGCGCTGGCGCTCTCCAAACCGTCCAGCATGGTCAACAGATAGCGATAGAAACCGCGCTGGTTCTTTTCCTCGAAGAGTACTAACTCATCGATCGCCGGTGCGCGCTCCCATCGGCGGATGAACGCGTTGATACACTGTGGGCATGCGGCTCGGTATATTGTCGCTGCTCGTGGCCTCGCACGCGCTCTCGCAGCCGGAAGCGAGCCCACTCGAAAAGCAGACCATGGCGCTGGTCGCGCAGATCCGCCGCCTGGCGATGTCCGAGCCGGTGGTGTATGGAATCGACACCCGCCTGCGGATCGCGGCTGTCGTGAGCATAGAATATCCCAAGCTGACGCGGGAACTACTGCGTGAGTCACAAGCCGCTCTCACAGAGGCGATCGAGGCGCGGGATGCGGGTCGATTGCGCGTCCGGATCGCCGAGCTTTGGGCGCCGCTGGATCTGGAAGAGGCCGAGCGCGTGATCGGCTCGCTGCATCGCGGCGGCGATCAGGACTATGTAGCACAGGTGTACGACAAGCTATGCGTGTTCCTGGCGCCGCATCCGGACGAGGTTCGTGGAATGATCCGGAAGGGCTTGAGCGCAGGAGCATTCCGGATGGAGACGGCTTACCGGCTATTGGAGCGCGAGCAGAAAGCGGGCGACACAGAAGAAGCTACGGCCCTCTTCGCTGAGATGCTCGCGGCGTTTCCGGCTGAGTCAGCGAGCACTCGGGACGTTTCGTTTCTACTCGACCAGACCCGTCTGATCGTCCACTTCAGCCAACCACTTGCTACGGAGGCGATAGAGAAAATATTCAGCTCAGCGTTATCCGATTCGGGCGGCACACGTACCAGCGCCGAGCGGACTCGAATGTTCCGCGAGACTGCCAGGTTCCTCGAGGAGATCAACCCACAATTACTCGAACGCTACAAGTCAGAGCGCAAGGAACTAAGAACAGCAATCGAGGCCCGCGACGTCGAGTCCCCGGAGGCGAAGAAAACAGACGATGATCCACCCGATTTATCGGGACTCACTTTTCCAGAAGCATTGGCGCGAGCCAGGAAATTAGACAACTTGACGGCTCGAACGGTAGCGCTCCTCGACTTATCGAGACGAGAAGAGCTTAGCCCGCAACAGCGGACCAGCGTCGCCTCCGAAGCGCTCAGCATGAGCATGAAGTTGCCGCTCGGCAGCGATCGATTGGCGGCTCTGGCAATTCTCAGCCGCGATTTTGCCCGTCGCGGCGAACTCGCCAATGCCGCTTTCGCCGCACAATTACTTTCGGAGACTTTTGGCAAGGGCTGCGACTGTCAGGCCGCCACCTGCCATCGCGCCGGAGAAGACTGGGATTGCCTGCAAGACGTCCAGGATTTCGCCGAGTACCTGGATGAATTCAAGATCAGCCCCGAGTCGATGAGTCTCGACAACATCTCGCTCGAGGCGCGCCTGCTTGTCTTGAAATTGAAGGCGCTGCTCGGAAAAAAATAGGCGACAGCAATGGGAACGGTTCTGGTTGAGAAACGAGATCACATTCTGATTGTTACGATCAACCGGCCGGAAGTGCGCAACGCGGTTGACGGCGCGACGGCGCGGGAACTCGCCGCCGCGTTTCGATGCTTCGACTCCGACAAGGAGCTGAGCGTCGCTGTTCTCACCGGCGCGAGCAGCACCTTCTGCGCGGGAGCTGATTTGAAGGCCATCGCCGCCGGCCGCGGCAATGCCTTGTCTGAAGAAGGCGACGGACCGATGGGTCCGTCGCGCATGTTGTTATCAAAGCCGGTGATCGCAGCCGTCGAGGGGCATGCCGTGGCAGGAGGTTTGGAGCTGGCCCTTTGGTGCGACATGCGCGTGGCCGCGCGCGATGCGGTGTTCGGCGTCTACTGCCGGCGCTTCGGAGTACCGCTCGTGGACTGGGGAACAATCCGGCTGCCGCGATTAATCGGACATAGTCATGCCATGGACTTGATCCTGACGGGACGCGGCGTTTCAGGCGAAGAGGCGTTGCGAATGGGATTGGCCAACCGGCTCGTGGAACCAGGACGTGCTCTCAATGCCGCCGTCGAGTTGGCCCAAAGCTTAGCGCAGCTTCCGCAAACTTGTCTGCGATCCGATAGACTCTCCGCTTATGAACAATGGTCGCTCCCGTGGGACGATGCAACACTCAACGAATTCCGGCGAGGAATGCGCGTGATTGAGAGCGGCGAGACACAAAAAGGGGCGAGCCGATTTGCAGGCGGCGAGGGGCGTCACGGTAAATTCAAATCCTAGGTGAAATACTTGGGGGTGAAACTTCGTCCAACCTCCGGAGGAGCTTGTATCTTGAAACTGGCAGTAAGTCTATCCGCATTAGTTTTAATCATTTCGACGGCTTTTGTGAATGCAAAAGATGAGGGTTTCGCGGGACATTGGATTCTGGATAAGGGGAGTCCCCGGCCCGGCGATTGCCCCAACCAGCTCGAACAAAAGATCAAGCAGGATTCCTCTGGCCTGACGATCGAGTCGACATTCAAGGAGCCTGAAAATGGTGTGGTCCCACTCCTCTATCTGGGAGTGATGACGACGAAACTGCACTTGAATGTGAATGGCGAAGAACAGCAGAACCAGATTGGTCCTTTTCAGATGGGCTCGAAGACCACGTTGAACGGAAGCCAAATGGAGACCGAGTGGAAGGCGCGGGCAAAAGAGGATGAGGTCAACGGCCACTGGGTCCACACGCTGTCGAGTGACGGCCGACACATGACTCTGGAAATTAAGGAGAGTTCGACGCGCGGTCAAAACGCAGTCGCGAAGCTTTATTTTGTCCGCAAGTAGAATTGCGGGCGCAGGCATTCCGGCGGATGTCACGTTATCATCTTGTAGATGAAACTACAGGATCGGGTGGCGCTGATCACCGGCGCGGGCACAGGAATCGGGCGAGCTATCGCCGAGTTGTTTGCGCGCGAAGGCGCGAAGGTCGCGGTGAATTACAGCCGCTCCCGGGAAGCGGCTGAGGAAGTAGTCGCCGGGATTCGTTCCTCGGGTGGCGTCGCGATCACGATCGGGGCCAGTGTTTCCGATGATCGCCAGGTCCGCGCGATGATCGATCAAATTTCGCGCGAGTTCGGCAGGCTCGATTTCCTGGTAAACAACGCCGGCTGGAGCACGCGCATTCCCCACGACAAACTCGAGGACCTGACAGACGAAATCTGGAATCGCACCTTCGACACGAATCTTCGTGGAGCTTTCTATTGCATACGGGCTGCCGTGCCGCTGCTACGCAAGCGGGAGGGCGCGGCGATCGTGAACATTGCATCCGTGGCGGCGGCGACTGGACTCGGCAGTTCGATCGCATATGCAGCATCCAAAGGCGCGATGGTCACAATGACGAAATCGCTGGCACGCTCGCTGGCGCCGGAGATTCGCGTCAATGCGATCGCTCCCGGATTCGTTCGTACGCGCTTCGCAAACTGGCCGGCCGAGGCATTTGACGAGGGCGAGTCCGTGACGCCTTTGAAGCGCCTGGCTACCGTCGATGAGGTTGCGGCGCTGGCTCTGCACGTGGCGGCGGACGCGAAATCAATCGCCGGCGAGACGATGCCCGTGGACGGCCGTATCGCGGAGCCGGGCGCAATCCGGCCCGATGTGGGCCGCTAACCGGGCCCCTACGGATGGCTGGTGGTCCACGAACAAAGACAGCC
>JACXTT010008288.1_pt1 | contig 14427 bp, 8 predicted proteins | sample 9270951 | NCBI WGS metagenome assembly JACXTT01 (sample SAMN15532306, study PRJNA645909) | rock metagenome | isolation source: weathered quartz diorite | place: Puerto Rico | collected 2017-06-21
CAATGCAAGGGTCAGGAACGTCGGGATGTGGCGGTGCTGCTGGAAGCCTTCATAGTGGAGGAAAAAAAACGCGCTATTCTTCACGATCGGACCACCGATTGTTGCGCCGAATTGATTGCGATGGAACGGGAAGTTGCTGCCGACTCTGGGCTTGAAGAAGCCCACTGCATTGAGGTTGGTGTTCCGCAGAAATTCCCAGGCGTTGATGTGCAGTTGATTGGTACCGCTGGCATACGCGACGTTGATGGTCGCTCCGGCGCTGCGGCCGTACTCGGCGCTTTCGTTGTTAGTCACAACCTGGAATTCCGCCACCGCGTCGGGCGGCGGCTGCATTACCTGGTTCGAAAAGCCCTGGTTGCTGGTTCCATACGCATTGTTGTCGAGCCCGTCGAGAAGGTAATTGTTGAAGGTGCTGCGCAGGCCGTTCACGTTGAAGGATCCTTCACGGGTCAGCACTGTTACATTGCTGCCGGTGCCGATCGGCGATACTTTCACGCCCGAGGTGAGCAGAGTCAACGCTGAATATTGCCTGCCGTTCAATGGCAACTGAGTGCTCGACTCGTGACTGATGACCTGGTCGCGTTGGCTGGTTTCGGTTTCCACCAACGGCGCCGCGCCGGTGACTTCGACGGTCTGTGTTACCTGGCCAACCGCGAGTTGCAGATCGACGCGTTGACGCGAGCTCACGTTGACGCGAACGTCGCTTGCCACCGCGATGGAAAAGCCGGGTTGCTCGGCTGAAACTTTGTATAATCCGGCCTTGACAGCCGGAAACTCGTAATTACCGTTGTCGTCCGTTGTAGCGACGGTATTGATACCGGTGTCCACACTAGTCAACGTGATTTTCGCGCCGCGAATCACGCCGCCGTTCGCGTCTTTCACGGTGCCCAGAACGCTGCCCGCATCGAATTGACCGAACGCAGGCACCACAACTAACAGGATTGCAAGCAAGCAGAGCAATACCATTCGATTCATAAGAAAAACACCCCCCTGCGGGCGAATGTAGCACAGCGAGTTGGCGATTGGGTTTCGTTCAGATGAGAATCCGGTATCAGTCAACCGGATTGCGCGGGAATTTGATGTAGGGAAGACGAACGCCCTGATCGAACACGCGATCGGCACGGATAGCAGAAGGCGCTTCAAAGCCCACGGCGCCGGCAGCGGTCGCAAAATCGTCTTGCTCTACTCCGTCACCACTGACTCCGAGCCCGCCGACCAGGACGCCGTTCTTATACAGCGGAAGACTGCCGGGGAAAAACACGATGCCATTCTGATATGGATTCGCCGCCTGAGAACCTTGGGTGCAGGGGTTCAAGGTATCGAATTTGTAGAGATTGAAGAACGGCCCAGGGGTCGCGTAGTCGATGCCGGGCGGAAAAAATGGCTGCGCACCGAAGCTGATGGTGCGGTTGGTGACGGCCGTATTGTTCGGGACTCCGGGCAAGTCGCCGGAATTGCGATTCGGTCCGCTGAAGAAAATGACGTTGCGAGACTTGGCGACAGCGACGTCGATGCTGAAGATCGTCGCGTCGGGCATGCGATTGAGAGCCAGAAGCTGACCATCCAGATCCGCGACGGCAATGACGAATTTTGCGCGCGTCCCGAGCGGCAAACGAATGACGGCGCGGGTCCGGTTGCCCTGCGCAATCGTGTTGTCCACGATGCGGCGAACCTCGGCGGCCGTCAATCCCCCCACCGGTCCGTCACGCGGCGCGACAAGATCGCCTTCGGGCGCTGGGCCCGGACTGTCTCGCGGTCCGACAATATAACTGCCGTCAGTAGTGCCGGCGCTGAGTCCATCGGGGCGAGTGGTCTGATTCACGAAAGGAAGAGCGATTCCGTCGATGATCACGACGCCGGGTGGAGCGACGTTCGGTGCGAATCCCGCGCCGAATGCGCCCGATACGGCCGCAAACTCGCCGACCGGTGCGTCGGCGCCGGAGACGCCTACGCCGCCTACCAGCACACCTTGCTTGAACAGCGGTACGCCGCCGGGATTCACAGCAAGCGGATCGCTATCGTTGAGATCGGCCTTACCGGTGAGAATTCCCAACCCGGGCATCGAGCCGTCGATGGAGCGCGCCGGCGGAACGGCCTGGCCTGGAATGAAATTCGTATTGAACGGGCAGCCGCGATTCGTGTTCTCGATTCCGTACAGAGCGGCGTTACCGGTGAATGGAATTCCGGGCGGGAAATGAATGCCGCTGATGAATCGGACAGTGCGCGACGAAAGCGGCGCTTGGCCGTTGCTGAAGAAACCGGCGGTGCGCGCCAGGGCTACGGCGACTTCGTTGGCGTCGGACTGCAAACCAAAATTGCCCAGAGACGTGAGCGGAGCGCCCGGCTTGCGAAACACGGCCAGGATGTCTCCCTGGCGGTTGGTCACGGCGATGACCAGCGGGACATTCACCGATGCAGCAGCCTTCTCGACTACGGATTGGACCCCGGCGGAACTCAGAATGGGCGGCGGATCGGCGGCCAAGGCATCGTCAGAGGCCGCGACGCGCGATCGAAACGACAGCAGCGAGACCGCAACGAGAACCGTGAGTAGTAGGACGCGCAATCTCATGGCAACAGCGAATTGAGGTTCTTCAACTCACGCGCGAAACGGAAGCCGTTGTAGGCGGAGGGATCTTCCAATTGCTGAAAGAGCCCATGAATAGCGTTCCGAATCTGGGATTCGTTTGCTACCTGACTGTTCTTCGCATATGCGATAAACAGCGAATCGAGAGCCATGGTGGCCTGCTCGGCCGCGCGCTCGCCCTGTTCCGCGATGGCGTCCGCGTCGCCGGAAATGCGCTTCATCAAGCGCGCCGTCGCGGGCTGGTCGTATTTCATAGCGTTCAGCCGTTGCGCGACCCGGTCGGCTATCTCGGACGCGGCCGTGGCCTGCGAGGCGATTTGGCGGCGATCGGAGCCGAGAGCCGTGACCAGCGCGTACACTTTATCAATCTCGGACGTCAACTGCTGAGCAGCGCCTGCATCGGCCTCCTGGACGACATGCCGAAGCACAACGTAACGCGACAAATTCCAGGGAGTGTTGCCTGGCTTGCGTCCAGCGTAGCCGCGCTCCTGCCGCCAGCTATCTTTGGTCGCGGTCAAGCTGTGATGGCAGGCGAAGCAATCCAGCTCCGCGTATTCCGGCCAGATACCATTGCCGGCCTCGCGCGCGACGCGTTTCAACTGCTCGCGCAATTGGACCGCTTGGCCGACGCTCATCGAACGGACGCCGAACCAGGGGTCCTTGTCCACTTCTTTCCAATGCGCCGGCATGACGGACATGAACGAATCCAGCTCGAAATACAAATCCGGATGACCGGCGGCGATAAGCTCGTGATCGACCGTTTTCTCCGGCGTGCCGAGATGACAGGAGAGGCATTTTTCGCTGCGCTTCACCAGATCGCGCGTGTTGTACATCCCGAGATCCAGCGATTTTTCATATTTCCAGTCGCGCGTGGTATGCGGACCGAGCCAAGCGGATGCAGGGCCATGGCAATTCTCGCAGCCGACGCCATCAGTGAGGTCGAAAGTTCGCGCACGTTGATCGATGGTTACATCCAAAGCGTGGCACGCCAGGCATCGCGGCGCCGTGTCGGGCTTCGTCAGGCCCATGATCTTGGCCATGCGCGTTCCAATGGGATTCGTCAGATTGACATACGCATGCGCGTGTTTGTCACGCACCACCCACGTGCTGTATTCGTTTTGCAGGACCGTCGTTTCAGTGCGCTCCTGCACACCGCCGTGGCAACTCGGCGAGCTGCACGATCCAGGCCCGGTGTACTTCGACGGCTCGGGCGCATCCGCGCCGGAAATTAAGAAGCTGCTCAGCAGCCCGCACAGAACGATGTTTACGTTCTTCATGGATTGACTTGTCGTTTTCTGTAGCGTACCAGATGTGAAGGCCTGCCGAATTCTCCTATAATAAAACCTCAAGACCAATCCAGTACAGGATAGCGCCGTGAGGGGAATAGCGTTTGATCTTCGATGATCTGAGAGCGATCCAAAGTCAGTACGGTTATCTGCCGGGCGAACAATTGGAGGCGCTGTCCGAGCGCACGCAAATCCCGCTTTACCGCATTCACGGTGTCGCGGATTTCTATCCGCACTTCCACCTTGCCCCGCCGCCGAAAGTGACCTTGAAAGTGTGCGCGGACATGTCTTGCCATTTGCGCGGCGCCGACGCTCTACGAACCGGATTGAAGCAGCGCTTCCAAGGAATGAGCGAGAAGGACGTATTGATCGGCGACGTTTCGTGCCTGGGCCAATGCGATGGTGCGCCGTCGATTTCGATCAATGATCACATCTTTCGCGGAGTCACGCCTGCCCAGGCAGAAGCGCTGGTGTTGACCGCGCTGGGCGGCAGTGGGCTCCCGCATATGCCCGCGGGCGAAATCACCAAAGGCCTTGCGTCTGATCCTTATCACGATGGTGAAAATTACGGCGCGCTGCGGCGCGTAGCTGCGTCACGCGACTGGGACGGCGTGATCGCGCAATTGAAAGCCAGTGGACTCAGCGGCCTGGGCGGTGCGGGCTTTCCAACCGGGATCAAGTGGGAAGCCGTCCGGAGAGCTCCCGGCACCGAAAAGTACGTCGTGTGCAATGCCGACGAGAGTGAGCCGGGCACAATCAAGGACCGGTTCATCATGCAGAACCTGCCTCACCTGGTGATCGAGGGCATGATCCTGGCAGGCCTCGTAACAGGTGCGCAGAAGGGCATCCTTTATATCCGCCACGAGTATGAGGCGCAGGAAAAGATTTTGCATGACGAAATCGAGCACTGCTACGAAGCGGGACTGCTGGGCGAGAACGTGCTCGGCTCAGGTCTGAAATTCGACTTGGAAATATTCGTCAGCCCCGGGGGCTACATTTGCGGTGAAGAGAGCGCCTTGATCGAGGCCATCGAGGGCAAGCGCGCTGAGCCGCGCAATAAGCCGCCGTTTCCTGTGACGCACGGCGTTTTCAACAAGCCCACGGCACTGAACAACGTCGAGACCTTCGCCAACGTTCCACAGGTTTTGGTCAACGGCGTGGACTGGTACAAGTCGCAGGGACAAGGCGGCGCGGCGGGGTTGAAATTCGTAGGCGTCAGCGGCGATGTTGTAAGACCCGGCATTTTCGAGATTCCGATGGGGCTGCCGATGTCGGAAGTGATTTTTAATCTGGCGGGCGGAATCATCGACGGCCGAGGATTGAAAGGATTTGCGCCATCCGGTCCGTCGTCGGGATACTTGCCGGCTTCTTTGGTGGATGTCCACCTGGATTTCAAATCGCTGGCGGCCGCTGGATCGATGCTCGGCTCCGGCGCGATTGTGGTTTGCGCCGAAGGCCGCTGCATGCTCGACATGGCTCTGAATGCGGTCCGGTTTTTCCGCAATGAATCGTGCGGAAAGTGTGTGCCGTGCCGGATGGGTTCGCAGAAACTGGTGGATATCCTGACCGGCTGGACGCACGGGAAAGGCGCGGCGTCGGACATGGGCCTGGTCGACGAGTTGACCGACGCGCTGAAGCTGACATCGATCTGCGGGCTCGGCCAATTCGCGCATGCGCCGCTCACGTCGGTGTTGCAGCATTTTCGCGAAGAGGTGGACGCTCATATTTACGACAAGCGCTGTCCGGAGGGCGTCTGCCCGATGCGCGAAGAGAGGACCCTGTGAGCGACGGCCAGGTACAACTGACGATCGACGGCTTGCAAGTTACGGTTCCTGCCGGCACTACGGTGTTCGACGCGGCGCGGATGAACGGCATTCCGATCCCCACGCTCTGTCATCAGCAGAACGAGACCCCTGTAGGCGTGTGCCGCGTTTGCGTCGTCGATGTGGGCGGCCGTGTTTTCGCGGCGTCCTGCGTGCGTCCGGCGGAGAGCAACATGGTGGTAAACACGCATTCCGACAAAGTGAAGCGCGCGCGCCGCACGTTGATCGAGATGCTGATGGCCGACCATCCGAGTCCCTGTGCCCGCCAGCGGCAGTCGAACGATTGCGAGCTGGAAACTCTGGCGCACCTGGAAGGCATCACGCAGCCCCGGTTCCCCCGGCGGATTTCGCCGCGCGGGCAGGACAATTCGTCATTAGTGATCGCGGTGGACCACGAAGCCTGCATCCTCTGCGATCGCTGCATTCGCGGATGCGACGAGATCCGTCACAACGATGTTCTCGGACGCCGGGGCAAGGGCTTCATGGCAGGCATCGCATTCGATTACAACCTGCCGATGGGCAATTCTTCGTGCGTTTCCTGCGGCGAATGCATGGTGTCGTGTCCCACCGGCGCTCTGACGAACAAGAGCGTCGTGAAGACGGTCTTGCCGGGCGATCCGGTGGACGTCGAGGAACTGCAGCAGCTTCCGTACTTCCAGAAAGTCTCCGGAACCTTCCTCGAATTGAACAATAAAGCCGTTGTCCGCCGGCACTTCAAGAAGGGCGACATCGTTTGCCGCGAGGGTGAGTACGGTTCGACTGCGTTTTATATCGTCGAAGGGAACGCGAATGTTTTTCTTTCGACGCCCATGGCGCACGTGAAGAGCGAAGGCGGCGCAACTGGATTCCTGAGCAAGCTGACCAGCCGCCTCAAGAGCCGGCATGAGAGCAGGCGCGAAGATGAAGGCGAGCGTCGCAGTATTCCGATCGATGCGCCCGTCGATTTGCCGTACGACCATCCGGTCGCGACGCTGGGTCCAGGTGATCTGTTCGGCGAGATGACCTGCATCAGCCTGTATCCGCGCTCGGCCACAGTGCAGGCGGCGACGGATTGCGTGATGCTCGAGATGTTGCGAAATGTCCTCGACATTATCCAGCGCAACAAGACGCTGAAGGCGCAACTCGACGCGAAATACCGGCAGCGCGCGCTCGACGATCATCTGCGCAGCGTTCCGATGTTCGCTTCGTTGACACAGGATTTCATCGACGTGCTGCGCGGCAAAGTAGAGCTGGTGCGCTACGGCAAGGGCGACGTAATTTGCCGGCAGGGCGATCTTGCGGATAGTTTTTATCCGATCCGCCTAGGATTCGTCAAGGTGTCGGAGCCGCATCCGGGCGGCGATTTAGTGCTCGCTTATCTTGGACGCGGCGGATATTTCGGAGAGATCGGACTTCTGGGCGAAGGACGGCGCACGGCTACTTGTACTGCTCTCGATCACGTGGAGCTGGTCCGGATTCACGCTGAGGAATTTCAGCAAATGGTGGAGCGGTTTCCCGATGTTCGCGAGAGCCTGGTGGAATTGGCGCGCGATCGCACCGAGCAAAATCGCCAGCGGCTTGAGACTGCGACCAGCATGCCCTTGGACCGATTTCTCGCGCAGGGTCTCATGGAGGCCCAAAGTCTGCTGGTGCTCGATCTGGAGCGTTGCACTCGTTGCGATGCATGCGTGCGAGCCTGCGCCGATGCGCACGACGGTGTGACCAGACTGATTCGCGAGGGTCTGCGATTCGATAACTACCTCGTGGCTACATCCTGCCGGCAATGTCGCGACCCGCTGTGTATGGTCGGCTGTCCGGTGGGCTCGATCCGGCGGCGCAATTCGCTCGAAGTCATCATCGAGAACTGGTGCATCGGATGTGGTCTGTGCGCGAAGAATTGCCCATACGGCAATATCAACATGCATCCCTTTAATGTGATGCAGGATGATCCGATGGCACCGGGCCGGCAGATGGCAGTGGTGAAGCAGAAGGCGACGTCCTGCGATCTATGCACCGAGCACGCCGAGCCGAGTTGTGTATACGCCTGTCCGCACGATGCCGCGCATCGCGTGGAGCCAAATGAGTTTTTCCAGTGGCTGCGCGAACCGGTGCAAACCGAGGCGAGGAGATATTAGGGCCCGGCGATGAGGATCGACACTAAACAACGGCGCTGGATGATCGTGACGCTCGCGCTTGCAGTCGTTAGCGCGGTTATCTATATCGTCTATGCGGTAGCGTCGCCGGGCGGGCCGCGCGGTGGGAGCGGAATCGGGCTTATCTTCGGCGTCACGGGCTACGGGCTCATGCTTTACGCGGGACTGTTGGGCGCGCGGAAAAAAGTCCCGATCTGGCGATTGGGACGGGCGCAGAGCTGGATGCGCGGCCATTTGTGGCTCGGAACGTTGAGCTTACTCTTGATTCTGTTCCACGGCGGATTTGCGTTTCGCGGACCGCTGACGCTGGTGCTGATGATCCTTTTCTTTATCGTCATCGCGAGCGGATGGGTAGGCGCGGCAATTCAGCACTACGTTCCGACTCTCATGACAACGCGCGTGCCGATGGAGACTATTTACGAAGAGATACCGAGCGTGCGGGAGCAATTGAAGGAAGAAGCGGACCAGCTAGTCGTATCCATTTGTGGGTCGCTGGCGGGTGAAGAACGAACGGCATCGGCGGCCGTGACCATGCTAGTCGACATCGAACAGGAAGATCGCGTGCGATTTCGTGAGATTTATTTGCGTAAAGTCCGGCCTTTTCTGGAAAATCCCGACATGCCTGGCGCAGAGCTGGCCGACGCGAGACGCACGGCCGAAGTTTTTGAATCGTTCCGCCGCCTGCTGTCTGCACCGGTTCACGGCGTTCTTGATGATCTTGAGAATATCTGCGAAGAGGAGCATCAACTGCGGCAGCAGATTCACATTTATCGCTGGCTGCACGGCTGGCTCGTCGTGCATGTTCCGCTGTCAATCGCTCTGCTGGTGTTAGGCGCCGTACACGCGGTAATGGCATTACGGTATTGAGGAGAGAATGGCCGGACGAACCCGCACGACCAAGAAGCTGGCGCAACGAATCAATCTTGACTACTTCAAGACAGTCCACGGAATTCCGCGCTGGCGCCGCATTTTGTCGTTGGCATTCACCGCGGCCGGACTCGCATGGCTCGGATGGTATGGATTGCGCGGAAGTCCGAAGCCGTACAACGCCGGGCCCATAGCCCGCGCGCACGCTTTGATTGGGCAGAAATGCAGCGCCTGCCACATCCCGGCGGGAAGCTTTCAGCAAGCCGTGAACAACAAGGCGTGCCTGGCATGCCACGACGGGCCGGTCCACCACGCTGAGCAGACGTTCACTCCGCAATGCGCCGATTGCCACGTAGAGCATAAGGGCTTGATGCGGCTGGCGAACACGACCGATCGTGCGTGTACGCAGTGCCACGCGGATCTGAAGGTCAAAGACAAGAACGCTCCACTGAGGTTCGGCGCGAACATCAGCGCGTTCGATCGCACCCATCCGGAATTCGCGGCCGTCCGCCAAGGCCATCCCGCCGACCCCGGCACAATCAAGCTCAACCACGAAGTTCATCTCAAGAAAGATCTGCGAGGTCCGCATGGTCCGGTGCAGTTGAAGTGCGGGGATTGCCATCGGCCACCCGGGCTGAACGAGTCGTTTCCATTTGGGCGGGCGGAAGTAGTGCCTGCTTCATTTCCCGGCGGGCTGGCTCCGGTATTTCGCGTGCCGAGCCGCGCGTTTATGGAGCCGGTGAATTACATGAAGCACTGCTCGGAGTGTCACACACTGCAGTTCGACAGGCGATTCATCGAATCGGTTCCCCACAAAGAGCCGCAGGTGGTCTACGACTTCGTGGTGAAGAAGCTGACCGAATACATTGCGGTGCATCCGCGAGAGATACCGCTGGTGGATGAACCGGACAAGCGGCTGCCCAGCCGTCCACCGCAGCCGCCGGCCCGGAACGCAGCCGAATGGGTACAGCAGCGGTTAGCCGACGCTCAGCTCTTGCTGTGGAGGAAATCGTGCAAGGAGTGCCATACGCTGACATATCCCGGCGGACCGGATGCGCTACCTGAAACGGCCAAGTCCCAGATCACGACTCACTGGCTGCCGCACTCGGAATTCGATCATGGAGCGCACCAGATGCTGGCGTGCGCGTCGTGTCACACGAAAGCCGCTACCAGTAAGGAAACCGCTGATGTGCTGATCCCCGGTGTACAGGTGTGTCGCGACTGTCATCACAACGGAGGCGATGCGGCCGAGGCGCGCTGTTTCGAGTGCCACGTTTATCATGACTGGAGCAAAGAGAAGCAGGTGAACGGGGCGCTAACCATTCAGCATTTACTTGAATAGCTACCGCGCCGGCCCCGGCGGATCGTTGGTCACCGTATAAAGCTGGCCGTTGCGAAGATACAGCCGCTCCATTTCCTGGCGGTTGAATGGCCGGGAGCCGCGGCGGTTAAAGACGGTGAGCTGGTTTCCGTCTTCATCCACCGCGCGGTCGCGATCGATCCCCTTCGACACTGCAAGCGCCGGCCCCTTGGTGCGATAGGTCGCGATCAGCTTGGGCGTCGGCTTCGGGCTGAAGCCGAGATAGTTCGGCGTATCGTTGGGAGCAAATAGCTGTACGATGCGCAGCCCGTTCTTGCCGTCGGCGAGATAAGCGAAGGCGCTGGCGTTGGTCATGCCGAGCTTGACATCGCGCGTGTCGTCGATCTCACCCTCGGCGCTGAAGACTTGCTCGATCCTCGGATGCTCGGCACTCTCGACGTCGATAATCACCAAGCCTTGCTTGCCACCGGCGACGTAAGCGTAGGTGCGCGCGACGTAAATGTTGCGAGCGTCTTCCAACGCAACTGCCGCTCCCTGCACGGCTCGTGGATGGGCCAGCGATGTCACATCCAGGACTTTCAATCCTTCGCGATCAACGACGAACGCATAACGGAATTGCACCGCAACGCCCCGAGCGTCCGCAAAACTCGTCTCCGACTCGACCTTCGGCTCGAGTGGGTTCTCAATATTCACGACAACCAAGCCACGGTTACAAATAATATAGGCATAATGACCGGCAATTGTAATCCGCCGCGCCCCGTTCAGAACTCCATTCGGGTTAAATGCCAGCGCACGCTTCAGGAAATTATTGGCAGGATTGCCGTCGAGCAAGGTGAGAACGCCGGGGCTCTTGCCCTTCAAATTCGGATCGCCGATGACGACCAGGCCTTCCTCGAGATCGGTGACATAAAGGAACCCGTACATCAGCGCGATGGGCTGCTCCTCGTTGGCGGGAATGCGTGTGCGCAAAGGATCGACGGCCAGGGTCGACGGTGAGCCGACGGCAGTTGCATACTTGGTCTTGACGTAGAAGCGCTGACCAAGCGGCGACACCGGCGCAGTCACCATTTTTTCCGAAAAATTCTTGTTGTCGACATTGGCGATATCATAAACGCGGAAGCCGCCTTTGCCAAGTGCGGCGTAAAGATACTCACCGCGCGCCTGCACATCAAGTACGTTGCCGGCGTGATGATCAGCCTCTTCAAGTTCGCGGTTGTGTTTCAACAGCTTCTCGTAATCATCCGAGTAAACCAATTTGTGTAAATCGCTACCAAAGACCGCAGGCGGATCGTCGTGCTCCGCAACCGGGACCGCGTCGTAACCCTTCGAACCCTCGGCGACGTAGACGTAGCGGCCCATGAAGTTCACTAGATTCGTGCCCTGCATCAGAAGCTGCGCCATCCAGGCGTTGTTGTCACCCTCCCGTGAGACGTGACAATCGGTGCAGGTCTTGGTTTCGGTGGCACGGACCGTGTGCGGGTAGTACGGGCTGAATCCGAAGCCACTGAAGCCCTCGGCCGAGATGGTTTGCTGCATGTAGTACAGCCAGTCGCGATTGGCGTTCTGGGAACTGACCACTACGGCGCAAGTGGATCGCGTGGGCGCGATGCGATTCTTGGTAACAGTGCCGTCAACACCCAGCATGTAAATGTCGTCACGCAGCACCTCGAAATTGTAGGAAGTATAGTTGCGCGTCGTGAGCCCCTCATTGTGGAGCATGGGTAATTTCTTGTTCGCGACCATCGGCAGGTGGCACCCGAAGCAACTCGTGGTCCACGAAGAGTGGCACGTGTAGCAAGTCATGCGGCTGTTGGCGTGCGCCAGCGAAGACTCGTCGCCCGGTGCGCTACCCCAAGTCTGGCCGTCTTTGAGCATTGTTTTTGCCACGCGCGATTTCTCGCTGTAGTGCGGATTGCCGAACGTGATGGTATCCATCACTTGCACCACTTCCCAAGGCTCGCGATCTTTATCGACCATGGGACGTTGATACAGCTTTCCATCCTGCCAATAGAAGCGGCGCTGTCCCGACGGCGTGCGCAGGATCGACATATCCGTGCCACCTGGCGGCGCAGCCGCCGCCGATGTACGGAGCGTGGCCTTCTGCGAAATGGTTCCGTGGCAATCGATGCAATCCACTTCGACGGCGTTGCGCGTCTCGCCGTACAAATTGCCATTGCCGTGATTGTCCTGCGCGAAGTGGCAATCCTCGCAGTGCATCCCTTTTTCGAGATGGATATCACGCAGGTGGACCGCCTTCTTCAGCCTGTCCTTGTCATCGGGCGGAACAATGTGGCTCATCTGATCGAGCAGGTTGCCTTTACGATCGCGTTTGTAAACAGCGCGGAACACCCAGCCGTGCCCGTGGAAATCGGCGAATTGTGTGTGCTTTAATTCGGCATTAAATTCCGGCGATCCGATTTTTTCCAGAAATGGCAGATCTTTCCAAAGGCCACGCGCGGCCGCGCCTTCGGGATTCGCCAGCCAGCTCTGGTAGCGCTCGTCGTCACTCGGATTATGCTGCTTAGGCGGATACATGTGCTCGCCATCGGTCTCGTTGTCCCACCAGATATACCCGAGATAAGACGCCACCATGTTGGTGCCGGGATGGATGTGGCACACGATGCACTGGCTGGTGGGAATGGAGCGCGTGAATTCATGTTTGATCGGATGGCCGGATTCATTCTTCGGAATGGTGGGATCAATTTGCGCGCTATGAGCTTGGTTGCCGAACGCTGCGTACGGGCCGGAGTGCACGGACGATCGATCGTTGGCGTAGATAACGTGGCAAGCAGTGCAGCCGCTGCCGCGATAGTCGCCCGGATGATCGTTGGTGCCAGGAAGTGAGAGCAGCGGATCGAGCAGGCGAGTCTTTTGCAGCCCGAGGAAAACGGGATCAGTGCGAAGCTCAGTGCCGAGGCCGCGCTCACTCAGCTTGTCATCCGGACGCCCTGGATCTTCCTTGGGATTGGGATTGCCGAGATCGACACGTTCGAAGCCGCCCCGCTCGAACACGCGCAAGATATTGCCCGGCTGCGAAACTTCCCAGCGGGCGAGGGGATCAAGTTGCGGAAGCACGCCCTTGGTCCGCGTCAATTCCTGTGAAGGCGGCGGAAAAGTGTTGAGTCGTTGAGGCTGCCCGTCAGGCGAATAGCTCTCGGCGAAACGGGCGTCTTTGAACGGAAACGCGCCGTTGTTGTACAGCGCTGCCTGCCAGAGCATAGCGCCGTGAGTCATCATGCTGGTCCGAACTGCGCGAACTTCTTTGATGTGACAACCGCCAGAGCCGCAGGTCTGATCGGCCACGCGAAGGTCGCCGGGATTCACGAACTGAATGTACTCCTTGCTCTCTCCAAGCCAGTTTGTGAATGTACGCACCGGATTTGCCGAGCCGCGCCACATGCCCGGATCGCTCGGCTGCGGATGCGCTTGCTTCTTGGCTTGCTCATATTGTGCGGAGTCTTTCTGGGCCCCAGCGGGCGGCTGGACTTCGGACTTTCCGCCGTGGCAATCTGTGCAGCCAAGACGTACGGTTCCGGTCGAGTGCATGGTCGGCGAATCGGTCTTGCCGTGGCAAGTGACACAGCCAGTGCTCTTCCGATCGGCTTCTTCTTGCGATTGTCCGATGAGAAAGCGAGCGTCCTGCTGCGCGAGGAGAAGCGTGCAGAGCACACCACAGACGCCGCCGGCGCACAGGAGGGCGAGCGATATTTTAGAAGCGAAAGCGGACATTCGCAAATATTGAGAACAAAGTTCGGTTGGTCGAAACCTCACGGAAACCCTGGAACGGTTGAAAGCCATTCACTCCGCCGGTGATCACAATGTTTTCAGATAGTGGCGGACGATACGACACTCCGATTCCAGAATCCGCCCCGACTCCAGCGTGGATCGGCTTCTGGAACAGCAGCAGCTCCAAGGGCTCGGTGCGAGCGAAACGAATCAGGTTCAAGTTGACGAACCCACGCATCTTCGGCGTGATGTCGATATCCACTCCCGCATTGTATAGGAACAGACCCGGGTTCACGAAGTTGGATTGGCCTTCGAGCTTGCTGGTACGCAAATCAGGCACCAGGCTGCCGCCGTTCTCGAGCGCTACGCCGGTGCCTGTCAGCCGCACTCCCTCGCGATTCCAGAAGCTGAAAAATCCGCCGCCGAAATTCGGGTTGTCGAATATAGTGTCGAAGCCGCGCGCGCTGCCGTCGCGAGGATCCTTGTCGCCCGAGGCGTAGAAAAATGACAGACGATAGCGCAGCCAGTCCCGGTCGAGTGACAATTCGACAGCCGCCATCTGTGCGTTGATGTCGACCCGATGCCCCGCCAGCTCGTTGAAATTGTCGTGCCCCAGCACCTGGTAAAACGCATGCGTGATGTTCAACTTGCCAAGGTGGCCGTCAACGGTAAGCCCTTAATAAAAACC
>JACXTT010008289.1_pt1 | contig 14427 bp, 14 predicted proteins | sample 9270951 | NCBI WGS metagenome assembly JACXTT01 (sample SAMN15532306, study PRJNA645909) | rock metagenome | isolation source: weathered quartz diorite | place: Puerto Rico | collected 2017-06-21
ACCTATGTCTCGCGCACCGGCATCGACGCGATCGCCCAGGCGAAGGTGCTGCAACCCGCCGCGATCACGCTCGACATCCTGCTGCCGGAGCTCGACGGCTGGGAGGTCCTCAGCCGCCTGAAGCGCGATGACGAGACCAGCCATATCCCCGTCGTCGTGGTCAGCGTCGTCGACAACGCGGACCTCGGCAAAGCGCTGGGGGCGCTGGACTACTTCGTCAAGCCAGTCGATGGTCAGCTGCTCGTGGAGCGGCTCAGCCGCTTCAAGCACGCAGCCGGACCGAACAACGGCGCCACCAACGTGCTCGTAGTGGATGACGAATCCGCCAACCGCGTGTGGCTGCAGCGAATCCTCGAGCCGGCCGGCTTCAACGTGATGACGGCCACGGGTGGCCGCGAGGCGATCGAGATGGCTCGGACGAGCCCGCCCGACATCGTGCTCCTCGACCTGATGATGCCGGAGGTAACCGGTTTTGACGTGGTGGAGGCGCTGCGGTCGGACCCGAACACGCGCGACACGCCGATCATGATCCTCACCGCGCGGCACCTGACCGAGGCCGACAAACGCCAGCTCAACGGCCATGTGTCCACGATTCTGAGTCGAGGGTCGTTGGGTTCCTCTGACATCGTCAGCCTGCTGAACGATGTCATCCAAAAGAAAAACGGTTTCCACTGATGGCGCCGCTGATCCTCCTGGTCGAGGACAACGAGACCAACCAGATGCTGGCCCAGACAGTGCTGCAGCGCGACGGGTATCGGGTCGAGGTGGCCGGCTCTTCCGAGGAGGCTCGACAACATCTCAGCTCCGAGAGCCCTGATCTGATCCTCATGGACCTCCAGCTCCCGGGCCAGGATGGCCTGAGCCTCACCCGCTCGCTCAAGGCCGATCCGGCGACGACCGCCATCCCGATCGTGGCCATGACCGCTCACGCCATGCTCGGCGACGCGGAGTCGGCGCTCCAGGCCGGGTGCGTGGGCTACATCCCGAAGCCGATCGACACGCGGATGCTGGCGGACCAGGTCCGCAAGTTCCTGGCCCTCAGCAAGTCCCCCTCGTAAGGGGGCGGAACCCGCAAACCCGGTGATTAAGATGCAGCCGAGCGTCCAAACACGCCTGCAAGCCCCATGAACGATCCAGCCCTGATCCTCATCGTCGAAGACAACCCTGGCAGCCTGATGCTGGCGACGGTATCGCTCGAGACCGACGGCTATCAGGTCATCGGCGCCGAGTCCGCCGAGGAAGCCCGGACGGTGCTTTCACACCAGACGCCCGACATCATCCTCATGGACATCCAGCTGCCCGGCATGGATGGGCTCGAGTTCACCAAAGAGCTCAAGGGCGACCCCGAGACCGCCAGCATCCCGGTGGTGGCACTTACGGCGCACGCCATGCCGCTGCACGAACGCGCGGCTCGCGCGGCCGGGTGTGTCGGGTTCATCGTCAAGCCCTGGGTGCCAGAAGCCCTCACCCGCGACGTCCGTGGTTATCTGGCCACAGCCACCACAGAGGTGCGCGGATGACGACGGCGCAGAAGGATTCACCCGAGGTCGAGGTCTCAGCGGCCGAGCTCGAGGAGAGGCTCGCTGTGCTGCAGGGCATCTCGATCTTCTTCGCACTGCCCGACAGCGACATCCGCCGCCTGGCAAGGAAGCTGCGGCAGCGGCATGTAGAAAAAGGCACGGTGGTCGTGCGCCAGGGTGATGTTGCGGACCGGCTCCACATCATCGCGAGCGGCCAGTGCGAGGTGCGCGCCACGTGGTCACCACAGCACAGCGTGACCGTGGCAGTTCTGTCGACCGGAGAGATCTTCGGGCTGAGTGCGATGAAGGGAGATGCACCCCAGGCGGCGACAGTGACCGCCGTCGAGCCGACCGATCTGCTCGAGCTGCAGACCAGCGACCTGGACGAGGTCGTCTCTGAGGCGTCGCCCGCACGCGAAGAGATGGACCGGCTCATCGAGCAACGGCGCGCGACCATCGACGACCTGATGGGCCACGCCGCCATGGTCGCGTCGGGCCACGAGGGCATGGTGATCGCGGTTTACTCCGGCAAAGGCGGCGCGGGCAAGACCACCATCGCCGTCAACGTGGCGGCGGCGATCGCGCTCAAGCATCGCGGGGAGTGCGTGCTCCTGGACCTCGGCATCCCCTACAACCACGCCGCGCTGACCGCGAACCTGGTGCCGACGACGAGCCTGGCCACGCACGAAAGCGCCGGGGACCACGAGCTCGAAGAGCTCCTGCTGAGCACATGCATCCACCATCCGGTCGGCATGCTCGTGCTGCCCGGAGCGCTGCGCGTCGAGCAGTCTGAGCTCATCACGCCCCACCTGGTGCAGCGGGCCCTTTCGGTGCTGACACGCAATTTCAACTATGTCGTGGTCGACATGGGCGTGTCGATGACCGAGACCACGCTCGGTGTGCTCGAGCGCTCGGGCGCGATCCTGCTCATCGTCACGCCCGAGCTGACATCGATGAAAGACACCAAGGAGCTCCTCGAGATCTTCCACACCGTCCTGAACCTCCCGAGCGGACAGATCAAGGTCGTGCTCAACCATCCTCGCGCGACGACGCTCGTGGACCGTGCCAGCGTGGAGCGCAGCATCGGCCACACAGTTGATGTCGAGCTCGACCACGACGGCTATCGCTGCGACCGTGCGTCGGTACACGGCGAGCTGCTGGTGACGGGGCCGACAAACGTGCTCGCCAAGAGGCTGAAGACCCTCGCCGCAGCCCTCGAGACGAGCGGCGCCGCCAGGCGCGCGCCTGCTGAGGTGCCGCGATGAGCGCCACGGGCGTGGGCCAGCTGCAAGGTGGCACGATGGCGGCCAGCCGTCCACGCTCGCGCCTGACCACGCCCGCGGGCCGCCGCTTCATCGTCGCCGCCGCGATTGCGGGAGCGGCGAGCGCAGCGTTTCTGGTTCAGAACGGCTTCCACATCGGTGGCCAGACCGTCAGCTCATGGGTCGATGACCTGGCCAGCCTGGTCACCGCGTTGGTGGCTGCGATCAGCTGCGGTTGGGCGGCGCGCAGCAACACCGACCGCCTGCGCCTGGCCTGGGGCTTCCTCGGTGCGTCGGCCTTGAGCTGGGGCATCGGCGAGGCGATCTACAGCGTCGACGAGCTGCTGCTCGGCGTCAAACCGTTCCCATCGTTCGCCGATGCCGGCTATTTGCTGGCGATTCCGCTGGCCATCGTTGGCGTGCTGGCGTTTCCCGCGGCGCCCGGGCGAATCACGGCCCGCGGGCAGGCCGTGCTCGATGGCTCCATAGTCGCGCTGTCGCTCGTGTTGATCAGCTGGTCGCTCGGGCTGGCGCACGTCTACGAAACCTCCGCCGACGACCCTGTTGCGAAGCTGATCGGGGCCGCGTATCCGGTCAGCGACGTCGTGATCATCTCGGTGATGCTGCTGGTGCTCCGGCGGGCCACGCCGCAGCAGCGCGGCACGATGCTGCTCCTGATCGGCGGGCTAACGGCCAACGCCGTCGCCGACAGCGCGTTCGCATACCTCAACGCCGCCGGGCTGTACGGCCCTGCCGGCACCATCCTCGACTCGGGCTGGGTGATCGGCTACCTGCTGATCGCGCTGGCCCCACTGTGGCCGGTGCCGTTCGGCGACACAGGCGCCCACGAGGGCCCGATCGACCTCTGGCAGATGTCCGTGCCGTGGCTCTCGCTTTTCGGTGCGGCCCTGGTGACGCTCGTGGCGGCCCTAAAGGGCACCGGCCTGGACAGCATTCAGTCGGCAATCGGCGGCACGCTCGGCTTCCTGCTCGTGGCGAGCATGGTCACTCTGCACCGTGATTCGCTGGCGCTGCTCAAGAAGCGCGAGAAGACGGAGCAGCAACTCGAGCAGCGCTCCGCGATCCTCAACCAGGTCATCGCGCACGCTCCACTGGGTGTCGCGAGGGTCGGCATCGACATGCGCGTGCTCGAGGCGAATCCCCGGCTCGGCACCCTGCTGCTCGCACCCGCGCGAATCCTGGTCGGCTCACTGGTCGGCGACTACCTGGCACCAGACGAGCTGATGCGCCTGATCGACATGTGGAAGCCGCTGTGGAAGGGCGAGGTGGACACGGTCGAAGGGGAGAGCCCGGTGCGACGCGCTGACGGCAGCGATATCTGGCTGCACTGGAGCATCACCGCCGTGCGCAACCAGCAGAACCGCATCGACTACTTCCTGGCCATGTTCGAGGACATCACCGGTAAGCACGAGGCCGAAGAGGCCGCCATGGCGAACCTGGCCGGGCTGGAGCGCCTCAACCAATTGAAGAGCGAGTTCGTCTCGATGGTGAGCCATGAGTTCCGCACCGCACTGGTCGGGATCCAGGGCTTCAGTGAGATCCTGCTCGACGAAAGCCTGAGCTCCGAAGAGGTCAAGGGCCTTGCCAACGACATCAACAGTGATGCCCAGCGCCTCAACCGGATGATCGGCGAGATGCTTGACCTCGACCGCATGGAGGCCGGCAAGATCCGGTTGAACCCGAAGCCCGTCGACGTCAACAGCCTGGTCCGCGACGCGGCGGAGCGCGGCGAGGTGTCGAGCGACAAGCACATCATCAAGACCAACCTCGACCAGGCGCTGCCCATCATCAGCGCGGACCCGGATCGGCTCGTGCAGGTGATCAGCAACCTGGTCAGCAACGCGGTCAAGTACTCGCCCGAGGGCGGCGAGGTGACGATCAGCACGCGATCGTTGAACGGCGAGGTGGTGGTGTCGGTCGCGGATCACGGCGTCGGCATTCCGCCCGAGTTCATCAGCCGGCTGTTCGGGCGCTACGAGCGATTCGAGAGCAACCGAACGAGCAAGGTCGTTGGGACCGGGCTGGGGCTTGCGATCTGCCGGCAGATCGTTGAGCTGCACGGCGGGCGGATCTGGGTCGAGAGCGAGGTGGGCGCCGGCTCGAACTTCCAGTTCAGCCTGCCCGTCCGGGTGGTGGAGATCCCCGCCAACTAGTGGACTGTAACGGCCGTTTCGGGAGCAGATGGCGGCTGAGACCGGCGACGCCAAGGCGCGGGTGGCGAGAGGAGGATGGCATCGACAGATGCCTGACGACGATCGCCGGGGCCCGCAACGCCGGCGTCAGCGGCCGCAGGCCGCTCGCCGGAAATCAGCTGCCAGATGCCCCAGAAATGGCTGGTACAGGCCACTAGATGAGATTCCCACACACATCTGAGAAAGCCGGGCATAGCGTGGTGGCATGCCCCAGCCCTACGCCACAACACCGGCTGACCCCAGACGCTTCCTGCGACGTCACCACTATCAAGAGGGCCCTGGCTTCCTCTTCCTGGCCACTCAGAATGGCCGGCCCGCCCACAAGGCGCTTCGACCGAGCCTTAACGAAGTCAGACGCCGGATGCGAGCAGTTCGCCTGGCCTCCGAAAAGGGTGTCCAGTTCGCATGCGGGCAGGTCGGTTGTTCGCTTGCCTCGCTTTATCGCTGGCTGGCTGCATTCGAGGCCGGAGGCATCGACGGACTGGTGCCAGTCTCCCGCCGTCCACAGCGGATGCGCTCTGGCACATCGATATCAAAGGTCCCTTCTTCATCAACCTGGCCGGCCGCGGCTACATCAAGACCTGGCTGGTCGGCATGGTCGACGACCACTCCCGCTTTGTGATTGGGCTGCGGATCCTCCCCGAAACCAAGGCCAAGCCGATCCTCGCCTGGCTGGACGAATGCTTCGAGCTCTGCGGTCGTCCGCTCCAGCTCATGAGCGATAACGGACTCCCTTTCGTGGTCTGGATGCCGGGCATGCTCACCCACTTCGGCAAGCGCCTGCGCGATCTTCACGTCCAGCATCTGCGAACCCAGATCAGCTCGCCATGGACCAACGGCAAGATTGAAGCCTTCTGGGGAGTGCTGCAGCAGGAGGTTCTGGATCGCCAGCGCTTCTCCAGCTTTGCCGACGCCGAAGCAGCGCTCGCCGTCTTCGTCGACTACTACAACTATCACCGGCTCAGCGGGACACTCGGTTGGCTGACTCCAGGCGAACGGTACGACGGCACCGCCTTCACCGACCACGGCTTCGAGAACATCCCCGCCCTCGCGCATCTCCAGGACTGGCTGAAGGAGACAATGCATGCGGCGTGAACCCTTCTCAGATCTATCTGGGAATCTCAACTAGAGCAGGCAGTCGGCCAGTCGCGGACCGAGGAGCTGGGGGTGCGCCTTGAGTGCGCCGAGGATCACGGTACCGCTGAACAGCCGCACGTCGTACTGGCACAACGTGACCACCGGGAACCGCTCGAGGAGCGGGCTGACCGCCATCTCGTAGGCGATCATCTCCGCCTCCGACTCGAAGACCTGGCGCTCCGAGTCCATCTCGCCCGTGACCCTCAAGACCCGCGCTCCCCTGTGCACCGCAGTCCAGAAGGCGTCCTCCCACACCGCGAGCGCGTCCTCCGCGCGCGGACCGACGCCGGGCAGGATCGTGAGTGCGCCTTTATCGATCGCTTGATCGACGGCCACGCCCAAACGTTGGAGGGCGTGCACGTACACATCGGTCATCCCGCCCTTCACGACGAGGAAGCACGGGTCGCCCGCCCTGATTCCGTCGGCCAGGAAAGGCAGCGTCAAACGCAGGCGCCCCGTGTCGGTGCTGTAGAACGTGGCCAGGTGGGCATGCATCGGCAGCCACAGCGAGCCGATCGACACTCCATCCGCTCGCGCCGGGACCGCTGACGCCCTGGCGTCCCTGCCCCGAAATCGGTTCAGGTCCGCCTTCGCAAAGCGGCGCGCGCCGCGACGGCCCATGCGCTGGACACTGAGCAACCCCTGGTCGCTCCATCGCCGCACCGATGCTGCGCTGACCCCCAGGTAGCGGGCCGCCTCCTCGGTGTTGAGGGTCGTTTCGCTCATTCCTATCTATCTATCCGTCAGGCGTATGATCGTACTCGAAAGTCCAACATCCATTCCAGGTTTGTCAACAAATGCCCATACGTGTTACAGGAGCTGACCCCAAGCAGGTTCAACGCCTACTGCCGGGAGTCCCGGCGGAAGCCGTGGCGCTGGCGGCGTCGACTGCCAAGGCGATCGTTTTTCGGGCCGGAGAGACGGTCCAGCCCGCAGGCGACACAACCTTCCCCGCGGTTGTTGCCGACGGCAGCTTTCGCTTGAAGATTCGCGCTGCCGACGGGCGCGAAGCGACACTCTGCACTGTCCGCGCTGGCGCGATGATCGGCCTGACGACGATGTTTCATTCGGGCGCACCGTCTCGGCCGGCCCGCAGCATAGTCGCCGCGGAGCGCGGCACACTCATCTTTTTTGAGCCTGGGACGATCTCCCACCTCTCGCATCAGTACAGCGATTTTGCGATGCATCTGGTCGCCGACCTGGTGGACTGGGGGCTGGCGGTGTCGGATGCCGCCGGCCGCTTTGCATTCATGAGCGTCCGCCAGCGGGTGGTATCGCATCTCGTCGGCATGGCGGTGGTCGAGATCGAGTCGCCGGACGCACCGGTGGCCGCGATCACCCAGCAGCAGCTCGCCGACGCCGTCGGATCGGTGAGGGAGGTGGTCGCCAGGACGCTCCGGGAGCTGAGGCTGGCCGGATTGATCTCGGTTGGCCGGGCCAAGATCACTCTGCTCGATCGGGAGCGGCTCGCCAGGGAGGCAGTTGGGGTCGGTTAAGTAGCCGGAACTGGCAACCCTATAACCGACAATTAACAGCCTGGCGAGGAGATGAAGGAGTCGGCTGGGCCCGCACCCGAGGCAATGGACGACCTTTTGCGTGACCGCCGGGAGCTCAAGCGCCTCCTGGCGGAGCTTTCGGCTGCCCATGACTCCGAACGGCAGCGGCTGGCCGCGCAGATCCACGACGACGTCATTCAGTCGATGGCCGCCACGAGCCTCCGCGTGGAGCAGCTGCGCATGCACCTGGACCAGCCCGACCAGGTGGAGATCCTGGCCAGGCTCGACGAGAGCCTGCGCGACTCGATCAGGCGCCTGCGCCAGGTCATGACCTCGCTGGCGCAGTCCACCACGAAGCCAGGCGTGGCGGCCGGCATGCTGGAGCAGGAAGGGCGCGAGCCATGAAGCAGGCGGTCAAGATCAACGTGCTGCTGGTCGAAGACAGCCGCCTGATGTTCGAGGGGCTGCTCTCACTCCTTGGCGAGTACCCCGATGTGACCGTCGTCGGGGTTGCGACGACGGTGGCCGATGCGGTCGAGAAGGCGTCGCTGCTCAAGCCCGACCTGGTCCTCATGGACTTCCGCCTGCCTGATGGCGACGGTGCGCAGGCTGCCGAACGGATCCGCAGGAATCTCCCCGACACAGCGATCGTGTTTCTGTCCGCGGAGTCGTCGGAGTCCACGATGATGCGGGCCGTTCAGGCGGGTGCATCTGGATTCGTGTCCAAGGGCGCGACGGCAGATGAGCTCATCACCGCCGTCAGGATGGCGGCGGACGGCGAGCGGCTGCTCGAGGCGGCCACGATAGCGCGCCTCTCCGGAAGCGCCGCCGCCCTCGATGGTGACGGCCCACAGGCGAATCGCACGACAGCACCCTTGAGCTCACGCGAGCAAGAGGTGCTGGCGCTGATCGTGCGCGGCATGGATAACACCGACATCGCCGGCGAGCTGGGGATCACAGCGGGCGCAGTCCGCGGCCACGTGCGCAGCACTCTCGAAAAGCTCGGGGCGAACACTCGTGTGCAGGCAGTCGCGGCCGCGCGTAGGGCCGGGCTGCTTGATGGCTAGGCGGCTACTGTGATCCTCGCCGACCGCCGCGAGGGCGGACTCCAGGGGCCGCCTGACGAAAAGCCGACCGGTACCGAGCTGCTGCGCACCCTCGACCGCAGAATCCCCCTCGGGCTCAAGCTCATCGTCCCTGTCATGCTGGTGACGGTCGCCGGCACCGCGGCATTTGCCTTGTTACTCGCACAGCAGGCGCAGCAGAACATCGAGAGCAACAGCGAGGTCACCGCTCGACGTCTCGCCGACGCGTCGACCGCGGCCTTCATCCTGCATGTGTCGGACCTGCCCGCGGTCAACGATTCGCTCATCACGCTCATTGCGGGCGAGCCGGACGTGCAAGGCATCTGGATCATGGACACCTCGCCTGCTGTTCGCGTCGTGGCGAGCTCCATCCCGGCCGACGTCGGACGCACCGACCTGGTTACGCGGGCCGACGTGGCCGCCGCTGCGGGCGGCACGTCCCATCAGCACCGCACCGTCGGCAGTGCTCCTGTGCTACAGACGGTTGCGGTCATTCCCGCCACTCCGTACGTGGTGGTCATCCGGACCTCCCTCCAGAGCGAGACCGCGGCTATCACGACGACCTTGACCTGGGTCGGCGCTACCGCTCTGGTCGTAACTCTGGTCGAGCTCGGAGCTCTGATGGCGATCCTCGAGTTCGGCGTGCTTCGGCGCATACGGCGCGTGGCCGGCGTCCTGGACTCGTGGGGCGCCGGTCGCCACCACGTTCGCCTCTCCGAAGGATCCGAGGGTCCGGGCCGCGACGCCCTGTTCAATCTGGCTCGCCGCGTGGACCAGAAGCTGGTCGAGCTCAACGAACGAGAGCGCGCGGGCAACGTCATCAGCGAGCTCGGGCTGCTCGCGCTGCAAGGCGCGCAGCCGGCCGAGCTCACGCGCAAAGCGCTCGACGTGACTCGCCAGGCAGCCAATCTGTCACGGTGCTTCCTGGTCGCGACGGGTCCGGATGGGACCATCGTCGAGTCGTTCGACCCGGAGGGCGGCCAGACGGCCGGCGCGAAGCTGCCCATCTGGCTCGGCGCGCTGGTCAAGGCGGCAATGCAGGCGCGGCGGCCGGTCCTGGCCGACAGCCTCGGACAGGACTCGCGGTACTGGCAGGCGGAACGCGAGGACACGGGTAAGGCGGGCGCTGCCTTCGTGCCGCTGGCCGGTACGCCCGACCCCATAGGCGTCATGGTCGGCGTGGCGCAGTCCGGAACGTCCATCTCGGCGGTCGGGGTTTCCATGATGGAGGCGGTGGCAACCGCGCTCAGTGAATCGCTGCAGCGCAGCGAGGCAGAGAAGGCGCGGCACGAGAGTGAAGTGAAGTCGAAAGCGCTGGCGACGGTGAGCCACGAGATGCGCAACCCGCTCAACGCGATGCTCGGGTTCAGCAGCCTCCTGCTCACCGGCGCCGCCGGTCCGCTCAACGACAAGCAGAGGAACTACGTGCAGCGCGTTGACGACGCTTCGCACCACCTGCTCGGCCTGGTGAACGACTACCTCGACCTGGCGCGAGTGATGGCCGGCTCGCTGCCGATGCAGCCTGAGCCGGTGGCGGTCGGCCCAGAGGTCGAAGGCGTGCTGGACATGCTTCGCCCATCCGCCGAGACCAAACACGTCGCGCTGCGCGCAGAGGTGGCACAGGACGCCGTGGCGTTCGCCGACCGGTTGCGATTGCGCCAGGTCGTGATGAACCTGGTCTCGAACGCGATCAAGTTCACGCCGCCGCGCGGTTATGTGCGAGTCGAGGTGGCCGGCGGGTCCAACGGTGTGCGGTTGTCTGTGATCGACACCGGCGTCGGCATCCCCGCGGACCGCCAGCACCTGGTGTTCACCGAGTTCGCGCAACTGCGGTCGGACACGAAGGGCGGCGACGCGGGCCTGGCGCTCGCGCTGTCCAAGCGCTTCGTCGAGGCGATGGGCGGATTCATCCGCTTCACGAGCTCCGAAGGCGCGGGCACGATCTTCGACATCTGGCTGCCCGGTGAGCGCAGTCCACGCAAAGACGCTGCCGCTCCCGCCACCGACGGGAAGGCGAAAGCAGCTTCCGCCGCGTAGGGCCTAGGCCGGTCGCAGCTCCAGGCAGCGAATGCCTGACAGGTCGAGCCAGTATCGCTGCGGACCCCGCACGATCCGCATCAGCACCTGCTCGCAGGAAGGACAGCGCACGACCGCGCCCGGCGCGTTCATGTAGACGTCGACGCGACCGATCGCGTTGATCGCACCGCATCCGCCACACGTGCTCTCGGCCACGGTCATCTCCATCGCGAAGATCTCGCCGAGCAGCCCGCCGATTGCGTTTCCATCCACCTTCATGTCCGCGGTCTCGCGCATCTCGCTCATCCTCCTGTGGCGCCGAAGCGCTCGGTCTTGATCCACGACTGGTCGTACCCGTGCTCGACAAGAAGAGAGGCGGCGGCTTCCACGAAAGAAGTCGGGCCGCAGATGAACACCAGCGGGTTTGCCGACGCGGGCCACGCCACGTCATCGATCATCTTCCGGTCGAGGCGCCGCGCGTAACCCTTCCAGCCAGGCGGATGCGCACGTGTCAACGTGTGCCGGACATCGAGGGATTGGTCGGCGGCAGCCAGTCGGTCCAGCTCCTCTCGATAGATCACGTCGTCGAACGCTCGCGACGAGTAGAGCAGCCGCACCGGCGTCGAGTCGCTCACCGCCGCGCGGTGGCGGACCATCGCCATCAGGGGCACCACGCCCGACCCGCCGGCGATGAGCAGCAGCGGCCGGGAGTCGCCTGCCCGCCATACAAAGTAGCCGCCGATCGGTCCGCGCAGCTCGAGCTTGTCCTTCGCGCGCAGCTCACCAACCAGATAAGGCGAGACCTCACCATCGTCCAGGCGCTCGACGGTGATGGAAACGCGCTGCTCCTCCGGGGGTGACGCGATCGAATAGCTGCGCTGGGCCTGGTAGCCGTCGTCCGCGGTGAGCCGGACGTCGACGTGCTGGCCGGCAAGATGCCCGGGCCAGCCCGGCACGTCTATCACCAGGCTCGCGACCTTGGGCGTCTCCTGGAGGATCTCGGCGACCTCGCCGACTTTCCACGCCAACAGGGGTCCCCGCGAACTCACGGCCGCCTCCGAGTTCGTTCGGATTCCAGGTGGAGCTCAAGGCCACCCTGGCGCGCATGTTCCAGGCGCCTCCCAGCGTGGTGCCGAAAGGGGGGTTCCGCGTCCCCCCGCGCCCTCAGTCGCCCCAGTACCGTTCCTCTCGCCATGGATCCCCGTGGTTGTTGTAGCCGTTCGTCTCCCAGAAGCCCGGCTGGTCCTCGTTGAGCAGCGTGAGGCCCCACACCCACTTCGCGCTCTTCCATAGATAAAGGTGTGGGACGAGCAGCCGCGCCGGCCCGCCGTGCTCCGGATGCAGCGGCTCGCCATCGTACTCGTGCACTACCCATGCCTTGTGCCCGGTGATCTCGTCCAGCGGCATGTTGGTGGTGTAGCCACCGGCGCTCTTGGCGAGCACGTATTCGGCCGCGGTGTCGAAGCCTTCGAGCAGCGTGTCGACAGACACCCCCCTCCATTTCGTATCGAGCTTGGTCCACTTGGTCACGCAGTGGATGTCGACCGTGATTTCCTCTTGTGGCAGGGCCTGGAATTGCTCCCAGGTCCAGTTGCGCGGCTGATCGATCTCGCCATCGATGGTGAACATCCAGCGGTCGAGAGGGATGCGTGGCGTCGGTCCGGCAGATAGCACCGGGAAGTCGTTCACGACATGTTGGCCCGGCGGGACCCGCGCCGAGCTGACGTCGGTCCGGCGCTTGCCTTTGAAACCGCGGGAGATGAAAGCCATGGCGACCTCCTTGGTTGCAGGAAGCCTAGCGGACTCCTCGGATCCGACTGACAAAGAAGGTGCCGAGGATGAACCAGACCACCGCCCCCGCGAACACCAGGCGGAAGCCAAGGAAGCCACCCAGCGCGTTGAACCTGGTCAGCACCTGGCCGAAGATCGCGGGCGCGAGGGCGGTCGGCAGCGTGAACGCGATGTGCCAGAGGCCCATGTCACGGCCGGAGGACTTCTCACGGTCCGGCAGCACGTCGCACGCCAGCGCCCAATCGACGGCGACATAAAGGCCGTACCCGACGCCGAAGATCGCGCCGAGAGCGAAGATGACCGCCACGTTCGTCAGCAGGCCGAAAAGAAGGACCGAGGCGACGAGCCCCATCACGACGCCGGCGGCATAAACGAAAGGCTTGCGCCGGTGCAAGCGGTCGGACAGGTGGCCGCCGACGACACCGGGGATGATCGCGCCTGCCAGGAGGGTCAAGCCCCACAGGCCGGCCAGCGTCGCCCAGTCGGTCCGCCCGAGCACATCCTTGAAGTACAGTCCGAGCCACGGTTGGATCGTGGCGATGCCCATCATCACGAGCGCTCGCGTCGCGAAGGTCCAGAAGAAGTCGCGGTTGCGAAATGCTGCGAAGAAATTGATGATTGCGGGCTCTCGTCTTGCGGTCACGACCCCCACCACGGCTGACACGACGCCGATCACCGCTACCACGTAGGTGAACGCGCCCATCGGCACCAGGAGGAAAGCGATCCACGAAGCGACCGCCAGCGATGCCGCTATCGCGACGGTCATCGCGTGCGGGTTCGCCGGCATCGGGGGGTGCTTCGCGGCGGGTTGGGGCTCGCGGACGGCGACCAGGGTGATGACCGTGGTCACGGTCATGATGAGCACGATCGCCGAATAGCCCAGCACGATGGCGGTCCGGGTCTGGCCGTACAACGCGGTGGCGCCGGTGACCGCAGCCAGCCCGAGCACCGACCCGAGGCCGTTCATCATCCCGAGCAGCCCCGAGGCGCGGCCGCGGTCCTCCTCGTGCACGACATCCGGGATGACCGCGGCGTAGGCGCCGCCGGCGACGTTGAACGTGAGTTGCACGACCATGTAGGCGAAGGCCAACGTCAGTGGCGAGCCGGACGTGGCCAGCAGCGCGAGACCGGCCATGTTAACCGCCGTCCCGGCCAGGATCCACGGCCGGCGCCTGCCCCACCTGGTGCTCGTCCGGTCACTGAGCCAGCCGGCCAGGATCGGGGCGATCAGGGCGAACACGTTGCCCGCGGCGCTCACGTTGCCGATAAGCACGGCTGCTGCGCCAGAGTTGCCCGCGATGAGGGTCGCGGTCGCGGGCAGGAGAATGAAGGTGATGGGCGGCCAATGCGCGCCCTGGCCGAACCACATCGAGTTGATGGCCAGGAGCCGGCCCAGGCTCATGCGGCTACGCACGGGAGCCGATGGCCGTTCGAGAGCTGCCGGAGCTGCAGTGCTCATCTGATTTCAAGCTTGCGCGCAAACGAACAGCGCCAAACATGCGGTCTGGACAGGGACTGCGAAGCCGAGACCTTCCGAGCCCCGGTAGACGGCTTGGCAGTGGTGACTCCGACCACCAGGCCGTGGTCGTCGATGACAGGGCCGCCGCTGTTCCCCGGGCTGATGGCCGCAGTGAACTGCATGTAGTCGCCGCCTTCGATGCTGCGGTAGGCCGCGATCACACCGACCGAGACGGACTGGCTGAGCCCGAGCGGCGCGCCGATCGCCATCACCCACTGGCCGGGCCGTGGCCGCGCCACGCTTGCGGTGAGCGCCGGCAGATGCTCGCTTACGTGCACCACCGCGAGGTCGTCGCTGCGATCGACGCGCGTGATGGTGCCCTGCAGCAGCTCATCGAAGTGATGGACGTCGACATTCATCACGCCGGCCGTGTAGGCGGGCTCGATGA
>JACXTT010008290.1_pt1 | contig 14426 bp, 14 predicted proteins | sample 9270951 | NCBI WGS metagenome assembly JACXTT01 (sample SAMN15532306, study PRJNA645909) | rock metagenome | isolation source: weathered quartz diorite | place: Puerto Rico | collected 2017-06-21
GGCGACGGCGAATTTGCGAACTGGAAATGGCCGGGACCCTGTCCCGGCCATTTTGCTTTGGTCACGGGACAACCGCGAGTTCCCGACGATGCGATCTGCGCGAAGACCACGGCGCGCAGGACCTTCTTCATCATTCCTGTTGACCGGATCTTTACCACTTTCATCCGCGGCCCATTTACCAACGCATCCGATGCGCGCTGCGAAAAGCCTGCGATTGCTTGCGTGTAGCGCGCGTGCAACGCCGATTAACTCCGCGGCAACCTAAATTCGATAGCAACAAAAAAGGTCGAATTGCGCGGATGTACCGCGTTCGATTGCACTTAGTAAGCGTTGCGTGAGCGTACGATGTTTGTGTTGCGTAACCAGCCGAAGAGCGCGCGGCTTGCGCTCTTCGGACTCGGTCTCAGCATCTTCGCGTTGATGCCGACCGAGATCGGATATCAGGATATCGCTTCGCTCCTGGCGCGACAGCCGGGTGTCGCCGAGCGCTGGCAGAAGCGCGTGTTCTCGTCCGCGGTCGGTTCGATCCAGGTCGCCACCTACAGCTTCGGTCGACCGATCGGTACGTCAGCTCCGCAAACCGCCACCTATCGCCTCGCGAGCCTCGACAATCAGGGCATCGACATCACCGGCACCGTGACGCGCAATCCGATCGCCGCGCCGCCGCCGCGCTATCACGCCGCCGATTTCCCCAAGGTCGACCGCACGCTGAAGGGCGACCGTCTCGTCGTCGCGAAGCCCGATCCGATTGAACCGGTGACGCCCGCCGAGGCGGCGCCGTCAACCCCCGACCCGTCCACGTCCAACTCGTCCGTCATGGGCATGAAGACCGCGGACAAGGCGCCGGTCGAGAACGCGCCGCTCGATCCCGAATTGCAGGAGGCGCTGCGCGCGCCGCCGCTGCCGCAATATGCGACGCCGCAGCCGCAACATGACGTGTCGCTGCCGCTCGAGGCCGCTCCGCTCGACGATCCGAAGCCCGCGCCCGCGGCAAAGGCCGCTGCGGCTGCCCCGCCGCGCGATACGTTCTCGTTCAAGACCTCGAGCCTGTTCTTCGGGTCGTCGCTCGGCGCGCCCGAAAGCATCGAGCGCTGGCAGCCCGGCGAGGAGCCGACCATCGTGATGCCGGCCACCGTGCCGGATCCCGACATGAAGGTGATGGCGTCGTTGCCGGTCGATGCCGACGGCCCGGTCAAGGCCGGCGAGATGGGCGAGAGCATCGCGCCGAAGGGCGAGGTCAATGCCGACAACCAGCGCGCCAAGACCCCGGCCGAGCGGCTCGGCCTGCTCGACGCAAAGTCGCGCGCCAAGTCGGAAAAGTGCCTGGCCGAAGCGGTCTATTTCGAAGCCCGCGGCGAAGCCGTGCGCGGCCAGATCGCGGTCGCGCAGGTGGTGCTGAACCGCGCCTTCTCCGGCAAATATCCGGAGACGGTGTGCGGCGTCGTCTACCAGAACAAGCACCGCCATTTCGCGTGCCAGTTCACCTTTGCCTGCGACAACAACCCCGACGTCATCCGCGAACCCGATATGTGGGACCGCGCCCAGAAGATCGCGAAGGCGATCCTCGACGGCCGGCTGTGGCTGCCGGAGGTCGACCGCTCGACCCACTACCACGCCTATTGGGTGCGGCCGTCCTGGGTCAGCGAAATGAAGAAGACCTACAAGTTCGGCGTCCACACCTTCTATCGTCCGCGCGCCTGGGGCGACGGCAGCGATGCGCCGAGCTGGGGCAACGCGACCGAAACCGCCGCGATCTCGGCGCAGCTCGCCGAGGCCGCCCAAAGCTCGGCCGAACAGGCCACCGCCAAGCGCTAGTTGCGCACCGCCGGGACGAGATTTCCGATCCGGCGGTTTTGCAGGGCTGCCCTGCGGGCGAAGATTTTTCCCCCGCCACCCTTGGGATTTTCATGCAGCTGCATTAACTCCCCGTAACATTCAGCGCGGGGGGCTTTCCGCGCTCCGGCAACTTGCGGGGGAATCACAAGATGGCTGTAACCACCGGCGACCTTCGTCCAACCTCCTCCACGTGGCGCACGCCGCTCGTCATCATCATCTGCGGTTGCGCGATCGCGCTACTGAGCTTCGGCCCGCGCTCCAGCCTCGGCTTCTTCGTGCAGCCGATGAGCCGCGAATTCTCCTGGGGCCGCGACGTCTTCGGCCTTGCGATCGCGTTCCAGAACCTGCTGTGGGGCCTCGGCCAGCCGATCGCCGGCGCGATCGCCGACCGCTTCGGCATCCTGCGCGTGATGGTGGTCGGTGCGCTGCTCTACGCCGCCGGTCTCTTGTTGATGCGCTACTCGACGACGCCGTTCTCGCTCGATATCAGCGCCGGCGTGCTGATCGGATTCGGCCTGTCGGGCTCGTCATTCAATCTGGTGCTGTCGGCCTTCAGCAAGCTGCTGCCGCCCGAGCGGCGCGGCCTCGCGCTTGGCGCCGGCACGGCCGCGGGCTCGTTCGGCCAGTTCCTGTTCGCCCCGTTCGGCGTCGCCCTGATCGACAATTTCGGCTGGCAGACCGCGCTCGTGGTGTTCAGTGCGCTGATGCTGCTGATCCTGCCGCTGTCGCTGGCGCTCACGACGCCACCCACCGAGACCAGCAACGTTCCGGCGGCCGACCAGCAGTCGTTCAAGACCGCGCTCGCCGAGGCGTTCGGCCATCGTTCCTATGTGCTCCTGGTGCTCGGCTTCTTCACCTGCGGCTTCCAGCTTGCCTTCGTCACCATCCACCTGCCGGCCTATCTCGCCGATCGCGGCATCTCGGCAACGACCGGCGGCTGGGTGGTCGCGGCGATCGGGCTGTTCAACATTGTCGGCTCGCTCAGCGTCGGCTGGCTGCAGAACTTCTTCCCGAAGCGCTACATCCTGTCGGTGATCTATTTCACCCGCGCGCTTGCAACCGTCGCTTTCATCTCGTTCCCGATCACGACGTTTTCGGCGATCGCCTTCGGCGCGATCTCGGGCCTCACCTGGCTGTCCACGGTGCCGCCGACCTCGGCGCTGGTGGCGCTGATGTTCGGCACGCGCTGGTTTGCCACGCTCTACGGCTTCGCCTTCGTCAGCCACCAGGTCGGCGGCTTCCTCGGCGTCTGGCTCGGCGGCATTGTGTTCGAGCAGTACGGTTCCTACACGCCGGTCTGGTGGCTCTCGATCCTGTTCGGCGTGCTGTCGGCGCTGATCAACCTGCCGATCGTGGAAGCCCCTGTCGCACGCCCGGTTGCGCAGCCTGCCTGATGGGTTAAACATTCCCCGAAACCAGAATTCAGGGAGTGCACATCGTGGCAACGTTCAAGGCGATCAGGATCGACAAGGCGGACAAGGGTACCACCGTCGCGCTCACGCAATTCGACGAAGCCGAATTGATGGATGGCGACGTCACGGTGCGGGTCGAATGGTCGACGCTGAACTACAAGGACGGCCTCGCGCTGACCGGCAAGGCGCCGGTGGTGCGCCGGTTCCCGATGATCGCCGGCATCGATTTCGCCGGCACGGTCGAGCAATCCAGCCATCCGGATTGGAAGGCGGGCGACAAGGTCGTCTGCAACGGCTGGGGCATGGGTGAGACCCATCTCGGCGCCTACGCCGAGAAGGCTCGCGTCAAGGGCGACTGGCTGGTGCGACTGCCCGACGGCATCTCGGCGCGCGATGCAATGGCGGTCGGCACTGCCGGCTACACCGCGATGCTGTCGGTGCTGGCGCTCGAGCGGCATGGCCTGACCCCGAAGAGCGGCCCGGTGGTGGTGACCGGTGCGGCCGGCGGCGTCGGTTCGGTCGCGATCGCGGTGCTGTCGAAGCTCGGCTACCACGTCATCGCCTCGACCGGGCGGGTGTCCGAGGCCGACTACCTGAAGGGCCTCGGCGCCGCCGAGGTGATTGACCGCGCCGAGCTGTCGGGCCCCGCCAAGCCGCTGGCAAAGGAGCGCTGGGCCGGCGGCGTCGACAGCGTCGGATCGACGACGCTTGCCAATCTGCTCTCGATGACGAAGTACGGCGGCGCCGTCGCGGCCTGCGGTCTGGCCGCGGGCATGGACCTGCCGACCTCGGTCGCGCCGTTCATTTTGCGCGGAGTGTGCCTTCTCGGCATCGATTCGGTGATGTGTCCGATCGAGCTGCGCAGAACTGCCTGGCGGCGCCTCGCCAGCGACCTGGATAAGGCAAAACTCGCTGATATCACTCATGAAATTGCGCTTGCTGATGCCGTCGCCTACGGCCCGAAAATTCTCGCAGGCGAGGTTCGCGGCCGGATCGTGGTAAAAATAGTCTGACGGCGTTCAGACTTTACCAACCAAGCTGCTCCAATGTTGCCACTGTTGGTATGGTAAGCAGCGGGTAAAGAGACTTGCAGCATGATCCGGGGGGCCGGATTTCCTCGCCACAAACGCGACGCGTTTGAGTGGGGATCATGCTCGAAGGAGCGGGAGCCCGCGCTCGTAAGTTGGAGTAGCTCATGCTTGCGCGTTTTGTGTTGGGGGCGGTCACGGCCGGGGTGATGGTTGCACCGGCATTCGCTGGCTCTATGAACGCCGATGAGGCGCGCAGGTTCGTCGCAGGCAAGGTGTTCGCCTTTACCTGTTTCGATGGCACTCGCGGCGCCGGCCGCATCCTCGACGACATGGGCGCGGCGGGCTCGATCCAGTTCTCCGGCTCCGGCCCGATCCGCCACGTGCGGTTGCCCGGCAACACGCTGCAGGTCCGCGGCCAGAGCGTATGCGCCTCCCTGAAGGGCATTCCGTTCGAGCCCTGCTTCAACCTCGACAAGCGCGACGATCGCTCGTTCCGTGGCTCGGTCTCCGGCATGGGCTTCGCCTATTGCGATTTCCGTCACCAGGGCGGCCAGCAGATGCTGATGGCCCGCGCGGTGGCGCGGCCGCGCTCGCTGCATCCCCCGGAGCAGACCCGTTCCGCCGACGCCTCGCAGACCGATGTGACGGTCCGCGTGGAAACGCCGCGCGTCGAGAGCACCCGGCTCGAGCCGGTCAAATCCGAGACCAGGACCGAACCGGCGAAGACCGAAGCCGCGCCGGAACTGCGCCGCTCGACCGACTGAGATTTATCTTCGCGGGCACGCCTGATTGCCGCCAAGCCGTAGTCATACGGATGGCGGCCTTCATGCCTTGGTAGCTACTCAATGTTCAACGTCCCACGAGGGATCAGAGGCGATCCTCGCATTTGAGTAGTGTTATGGCACTGTATTTCTTTCGCATCAGTCACGGCGACTATGCGGGCGCATCCGAGCAGGGTACGGAGTTCGACAGCCACGAGGACGCGTGGGCCGAGATGACGAAAGTGTGCAGCAACTTCCTCACCAGCATCTCGCGCAATCTCAAGCAGAACAGCGAATGGCACATGGAATTGCTCGACGAGGGCAGGAAGCCTGTGTTCAGGATCCGCCTTGTCGCGGAATCGGTCGGCTGACGCCTCAAGGGTGCTACCGCGCGATGCCGCCTAGCCTCCCGCCTGCGGAACGGGCGGGGGCGCAGCGGGCGGCGCGGCTTGACGGCGGAACAGGATTCGCTGGTACAGCCAGCCGATCGCGACCAGCACGATACCGAGGCACATGAACGACAGCGCGCGGTAGACGCCGGTCAGCGTCGACATGTCCACGAAGAACGCCTTCAGGATCGTCAGGCCGATCACGACAGCAGATGCAAGGCGAGCCCGCTGCGAGTTGACGACGATGCCGATGCCAAGCAGCACCACGCCGAACATCAGCCAGGCGATCGAATAGGTATACTGCTCGGCGCCGGTGGTCTCGCCGCGGGTCAGCACCGGTCCATGGTAGAGCCTGCGGATTTCGAACGTGACATAGGTGAGCGCGAGGACCAGCGCGCCGGCGGCGATGGTGTTGGCGTAGCTTGCCGGGCGATAGCCCGCCACCGCGTAGGACAGCAGCAGCGCGAGGACGGCGGGCAGGGCATAGCCGAGCAGCAGCAGGTTGATGAGGCTGCCGCCGACGTCTTCGGGCCATAGCATCGGGTTCTCCAGCGCCAGCAGCCCGAACAGGCTGGCGAGGCCTGCGAAGGCCGTCAGCAGCACCGCGCCGACATTGTGCACGATGCTGCCGCTGCGGATGCGCAGGCGCTCCAGTCCCATCGCCATCGCGAGCGCAACGCACACTTGCAGCGCGACCTCGGTCAGCCCGGCGCTGTTGCGGTAGACATCGCCATGGTTGACGGCGTGGCGGATCTCCATGAAGGCGAGCAGCACCGTGAGCAGGATCGCGGCCGCCTCGACCATGCGCAGCGGGACGTCGTCGCCGTTGCGGCGCAGGAAGATGCTGCCGGCCCAGAATGACGCCGCCGGAATGCCGTAGCCCCACAACAGCCAGTTGAAGATCAGCGTGATGCCGACCGCATCGCCGACAATGCGCGGCTCATGGCCGATGCGCAGCACCACGATGCCGGCGAAGATCGCCGCAAGCCAGCGCAGGAACGGGATCGGCCGTTGCACCGAGAGCCAGGCCGTGCCCATCGACAGCAGCGAAAGCGCGATCGTGAGCCAGCCCTTGTCCAGTGCGAAGGTGAGGGCGAGGGCAAGCGACGCGAGCGCACCGGTCGCGAACAGTGCAATCGAGGGCGACAGCTCCGGACGCTCGCCGCGCCGGGTCAGCGCTTCCGTTGCGGCGGCGTACGCCGCGGCCAGCAGCACCGCGACGATTGCGAACGGAATCGAGCGGTCGAGATGGGCAATGCGTGCATAGAGCGCCACCAGCAGCGCGACCGGCGTGAACACGGCCGCCGCGGCCCACGTCACCATGACCTTCGTGGTGGCAAACCGCGCCTGCGCCAGGAAGCCGGCGGCGCCGAAGGCGGCGGCGAACAACGCCGCCGTGATCAGGTGCAGCGAGACGGAGCCGTCCGTCGCTGACGGACCGATGCCCGCCATGGCGCCGCCCGGGAGCACCAGCATGTCGACATTGCGCCGCACCGCCCATTCGCCGAATACGATGAAGACGAAGACCGCTGCGGCGCCGATCGCGCCCGTGGCGGCAGGCGTGCGCCAGGCGACGAACAGGCTGCCTGCCGCCAGCAATGCGAAGCTGATCATCGCGGGATCGGCGTGCGCACTGCTCAGCACGATCGTCATCGCGCCGAACAGATAGGCCGCAAGCGAGCCGGACGAGATCGGCTCGATCTCTTCGCCGTCGCCGGCCGGTCCGAACATGAAGCCGCAGACCACCAGCAGCGCCGCGAGCACGAAGCCCGCGATCACATGGAAGGCGTGCGGCGCGACCATGCCGGGTCCGCATTGCAAGCAGGGGAAGGTCCAGAGCAGCGCGAACACGATGGTGGTGACGGCAAGCCAGCGCCACAGCCGGATACGCGCAAGCGCGAACGCGGCCGCAGTGACGATCGCGAGATAGATGTAGAGCGCCCAGAAATCGGGCTTGTCGGAGGAGACGAGGAGCGGCGTGATGAAGGCGCCGACGACGCCGAGCCCGGCAAGTGCGGGCCCGTGCAACAGCGCGGCTGCGAGCGTGCCGAGTGCGACCATGCCGAGCATGATGAAGGCGGTCGCGGGCGCGAGGAAATCGTACAGCGCGTAGGCGGCATAGACGGTGGCAAAGGCCACCGCCGTGCCGGCTGCGGTGAGGATCGCCGGGATGTTGGCGATCGGCAGCGCGGCGATGTTCGAAATGTCCTCCTTGCGCCGCGTCCATTCGCCGGCCGCGAGCAGCGCCAGCGCGAACAGGCCGCCAAGCATGGTGCGCACGCCGGGGCCGAGCAGGCCGGCTTCGATCGAGTAGCGCACCATGAAGAAGCCGCCGAGCGCGAGCGTCAGGCCGCCGATCCAGACCACCCAGCGGGTGCCGAGGGTCTCTTCAAAGCCGGGCTCCGGTTGCGGCAAGAGCGGCGGCGCTGCCGCCGTAGCGGTCTCCTCTGGCGATGTGTCCGCCGCCACGGAAGGGATCTCGGGCAGCGGCGGGGGCTGCATCGCCGGAGGCGTGGTCGGAAGCGTCTGCTCGAATTCCTGCAGCGCCGGCGGCTGAGACGGTATCGCCGGCCGGGCAGCGGCCGCGGCCTCGATCGCGTCCAGCCGGCTGCGCAGCGCGGCTGCCTGATTCATCGCCTTGCGTGCGACGGCGAACGCGACGATGGCAATGAGGAGCGCGAGGAAATCGAACGGCGAATCGAACATTGGGCCTCCGGCAGGGCGCGCCGGATCCTTGGCCGATTGGCCGCCCGTCGCAACTCATTAAGTGCAGTCGTGGCGCCTAAAAGTTCAAGCCGGCCGGCCGTGGCACGTTCGTGCTATTCCAGATCGACGCGGAATGGGCGGCCTTCGACGCTCATGGTGCCGGGCCCCATGGCATCGAGCGCGCGCAGCATCCGGCCCTCGCGTCCCAGCGCCTTGTCCGCCAGGCTGACGATCAGCCGGTTGGGCGATGCGATCGGCGAGGCTTCGCGGATCTGGCGGGCGATCGCCATCTCGTCGCGGTGCGGATTGAGCGCGCAGACCGCGGCAAACGCGCTCGCGGTCGAGCGGCTGATGCCGGCATAGCAGTGCACGACCATCGGCGCGCGGCGGTCCCAGCCACGCACGAAGGTCAGTACCCGCTCGATATGCGCGTCCGACGGCGCCACGAACCCGTCCATCTGCTCGGTGATGTCGTCCATCGATACCTTCAGATGATTGGCCGGAAGCACCGAGGGCGGCCGCTGCACCTGGTCGACATTGGCCATGACGGTGAGCACATGGCTGGCACCGGTGGCCCTGACCGTGTCGGGAAGGGCGGCAAGCGAGCAGACGTGGAGCATGATGGTCCTTGGGTGGGTTGCCCCGGATTATAGCGGTTGCCGGAGGGCGGGCAAAGCGCCAGGCGCCGTGCCCATCATCCGTTCCGCCCCGCAATGCTAGGCGTGCAGCGCGTTGAAGCGCTCGAGAAACTGCTTTTCGGCCCTGGCCGCGGTCCACGGCGTCAGATAGTCGCGCTCGGTGGTTTCCGGCAATCCGGGGTCGCGGCCGAACAGGCGCCTGGCTTCGGCTTCTGAAAATCCCGCGAGATGCGTCGCTTCGAGATAGGCGGCGCCGCGGTCGGCCGCCTTGATCTGCTGCGTGATCTCGTCCGCGAGCGCGGCCGGGAGGCCGAAGCGGATATGGATCGCCGAGAGCAACCGCCTCTCAACCACCTTGTAGTCGCCGCCGAGCACCGCCTTGAACGGCGAGATCATGTCGCCGATGACATATTCCGGCGCATCATGCAGCAGCGCGGCCAGGCGGAAGCGCGTGTCGACGCGCGGCATCTGCTGGCGCATCACGGCTTCGACCAGCAGCGTGTGCTGCGCCACCGAGAAGATGTGCGCGCCGCTGGTCTGGCCGTTCCAGCGCGCGACGCGCGCCAGGCCGTGCGCGATGTCGACGATCTCGATGTCGAGCGGCGACGGGTCGAGCAGGTCGAGCCGGCGCCCGGACAGCATCCGCTGCCAGGCGCGGGTGGATTCGGTCGATTTGCGCGGCGTCATTTCGTCTTGAGTCGCGGCGCACGGTGCTTGCCGCCGCAGGCCTCGTGGCAGAAGCAGGTGACAAGATGATCGTTGACCATGCCGGTTGCCTGCATGAAGGCATAGACGATGGTCGGGCCGACGAACTTGAAGCCGCGTCCGCCAAGCTCCTTCGAGACCTTCACCGAAACCGGCGTCGAGGCCGGCACGCTTGCGGTGGTCTTGAACTGGTTGACCTTCGGCTTGCCGTCGACGAAGTCCCACAGGAGCTTCGAGAAGCCGGGTCCCTTCTCCATGATCTCCAGATACGACTTTGCGCTCGCGATCGCGCCTTCGATCTTGGCGCGGTTGCGGACGATGCCGGCATCGTTCATCAGCGCGTGGACTTTCTTGTCGCTGTAGCGGGCGATCTTCTCGGGCTGGAAGTCGTCGAAGGCTTTGCGGAAGTTCTCGCGCTTGCGCAGGATCGTGATCCAGGACAGGCCGGCCTGGAAGCCGTCGAGGATCAGCTTCTCGTAGAGCGCGCGGTCGTCATATTCCGGCACGCCCCATTCATTGTCGTGATAGGCGACATAGAACGGGTCTTCGCCCGGCCAGGGGCAGCGTGTCTTGCCGTCGGGATGCAGTCGTGCGGAACGGCTCATGCGACGGTCTGCTTCGGTGCGGGGCGAACATCCTGCGGCTCGGCGAGACGCAGGCCAAGCCCGCCGGCGGTCAGCGGCAGCCCGGCGTCGAGCGCGTCGGCGACACGGTCGGTGCGGACCAGCGCGAGGCCTCTCCCGCCTGCGGTCGAGCCCATGGTACCGACTTGCTTGTCACCGGCCAGAATCGCTGCGCCGGCTTCGGGCGAGGGGCCGTCGAGGATGACCTTTACCGTCCGCGTGCGCGCGGTGCCACGGTGCTGCATGCGCGACACCACCTCCTGGCCGACGTAGCAGCCCTTGTCGAAATCGACGCCGTTGAGGCGGTCCATGTTGGTCTCGTGCGGGAAAGCGTCGCCATAGGTGAAGTCGAGCCCGCCGCGCGGCACGCCGGACGCAATGCGATGCGCCTCATAGGCGTCGCTGTCGACGAGGTCGGCGCCGACCAGGTCGGCGAGCTTCTGCTTCAGATCCTCCGGGATCAGGATGCGCCAGCCGAGGGCCGTGCTGCGCGGATCCGCAAAAGCGAGGTCGGGCTTGACCGCCGGCTCGCCATCCCAGACCGCCAGCACGCCGAGGCTATCAGAGAGATTCTCGACCGTGACCTTCGCGCGCAGCTTGTAGAAGCCGAGCTTGTCGGCGAGCCCCTTGGCGAGCGCGCGCGGCGCATCGATCAGGAAGCCGCCACCATGGCCGGCCGGCGCCTCGGTGATCAGGAAGTCGGTGACGATCTTGCCCTGCGGCGTCAGCAGCGCGCCGAACCGGCCCTGCCCCGGGCGCAGCTCTGCGACGTCTGTCGTGATGAGGCCGTTGAGGAAGTTACGGGCGTCCTCGCCGGAGACCTTGACCACACCTCGATCTGGAAGAAACGCTGCTTTCATTCGCAAATTCGGCTCTTTTTCCAAGTTCCTTTGGGAAACGCGCGGCTCGCGGATATCCCCTGCCAAGCTAAGGCGCTAAGGTGCACCGAACAAGGCCCGCACGGCTGTGGAAAGCGGGCGCCGAGGACCGATGAATCAGCGTTTTGACACCATTCTAAAATCCGGCACCGTGGTCAATCAGGACGGCGAGGGCGTGCGCGATATCGGCGTCACCAATGGCCGTATCGCCGTGATCGGCGGGCTCGGCCAGGCGTCGGCCGGCGAGGTGATCGACTGCAAGGGCCTGCACATCCTGCCCGGCGTCATGGACACCCAGGTGCATTTCCGCGAGCCCGGGCTGACTCAGAAAGAGGATCTCGAGACCGGTTCGCGCAGCGCCGTGATGGGCGGCGTCACCGCTGTCTTCGAGATGCCGAATACCAATCCGCTGACGGTCACCGAAGAGGCGTTCACCGACAAGATCAAGCGCGGTCGTCACCGCATGCACTGCGATTTCGCCTTCTTCATCGGCGGCACCCGCGAGAATGTGAACCATCTGCCGGAGCTGGAACGCGCCGAAGGCTGCGCCGGCGTGAAGGTGTTCATCGGCTCGTCCACCGGCGCGCTGCTGGTCGAGGACGACGAGAGCCTGCGCCGTATTTTCCAGGTGATCCGCCGCCGCGCCGCGTTCCACGCCGAGGACGAGTACCGCCTCAACGATCGCAAAGCCTTGCGTATCGAGGGTGATCCGCGCTCGCATCCGGTTTGGCGCGACGAGACCGCAGCACTCATGGCGACGCAGCGCCTCGTCAATCTCGCGCGCGAGACCGGCAAGCGCATCCATGTGCTGCATATCTCGACCAAGCAGGAAATCGAGTATCTGCGTGACCACAAGGACGTCGCGTCCTGCGAGGCGACGCCGCACCACCTCACCCTGGCCGCGCCCGAGTGCTACGAGCGGCTCGGCACGCTGGCGCAGATGAACCCTCCGGTGCGCTCCGCCGATCATCGCGACGGCATCTGGTACGGCATCGAGCAGGGCATCGTCGACGTGCTCGGCTCCGATCACGCGCCGCATACGCTTGAGGAGAAGGCCAAGACCTATCCGGCCTCGCCCTCGGGCATGACCGGCGTGCAGACGCTGGTGCCGCTGATGCTCGACCACGTCAACGCGGGCCGGCTGTCGCTGCAGCGCTTCGTGGATCTCACGAGTGCGGGTCCGGCGCGGCTGTTCAATATGGCCTGCAAGGGCCGCATCGCGGCGGGCTACGACGCCGACTTCACCATTGTCGACCTCAAGCGCAGCGAGACCATCACCAACAAATGGATCGCCTCGCGCGCGGGCTGGACGCCCTATGACGGCGTGCGCGTGCAGGGCTGGCCGGTCGGCACTTTCGTGCGCGGCAAGCGCGTGATGTGGCAGGGCGAGTTGACGACGCCGTCGACCGGCGAGCCGGTGCGGTTCCTCGAGACGCTGAAGCCGTAGTTACTGCTTGGCGAGCGCCAGCGAGAACTCGCCGTTGCGCACGCGCGCGGCAAGGCCTTCGGCGTATTTCGCCACCGCATCTTCACCATAGGTGGTGACGAGCTCGGCCAGCGCCGCAAACAGGCTTGCCTGCGCGAGGCAGTCGCCGTCGACGCCATCATGACGCGCTTCCGCCCAGGCCTCGTTGAGATAGCCCAGCGCGGCCTGCTTTTGCTCGTGATCGGGCAACGGATCGTGGTGGAAGGAAAAGGACGCTGGCTGGCGCATGAAACTCATCAAAATGTATGCGCGGTCCGGGAGCGAACCGCAGCGAGACGGGCGAGATGTAGCACGCATGCGGGTACCGCCTAGGCCACATCTTTAGGAAAGGTTAACGCGCCTTCCCGCATTTGAAGGGCAATTTCGCGCCTCAGCCAAATGAGCTGTGGATATGGTCCAGCACCGCGCGCGGCGAGGCGCAAAGGTGGGCCGCGCCGGCTTCTGCCAGCTCGTCCCGGCTGCCGTAGCCATACAGCACGCCGATGGCGCGCATGCCGTTGGTCTTCGCGCCGATCACGTCGTGGCTGCGGTCGCCGATCATCACGGCCTGCGCCGGATCGATGCCGGTCTGCCCGATCGCGTAGGCGAGCAGGTCGGCCTTGTTGACGCGGGTGCCGTCGAGCTCGGAGCCGAACACGTGCTCGAAATAGCTGGTCAGCCCGAAATGCTCGATGATCCGCCTCGCATAGACATGCGGCTTGCTGGTCGCCACGAACAGGCGGCGCGGCTCCTGCCGCAGCGTCGCCAACACGCGCTCGATGTCGGGATAGACGCTGTTCTCGAACAGTCCGACATCGCCGAACCGTTCGCGGTAGAGCGCAACCGCCCGGTCGGCGAGGTCTTCGCCGCCAAGCAGCATGGCAAAGCTCGCTCGCAGCGGCGGCCCGATGCACCAGGTCAGTTCGTCCTGCGTGGGCACCGGACGGTCGAGCTTGCGCAGCGCGTACTGGATCGAGCCGGTAATGCCGGGCTTGGGATCGGTGAGCGTGCCGTCGAGGTCGAAGAAGATGGTGGTCCTGGTTGGCATGCTAGTTGGCATACCTGGCCGTCAGGTCGCGCGAGATCTTCGAGCCCTCCTCGATGTAGCGGCGGATCGCGACCGACGCGGCAGGGGTGCAGGTCCGGTAGGTCTGCTGGAAGCCGTTATAGCCGCGGTTGAAGCCGGCGATCATGCGGGCGCGACGGTCGCCGGACGGGGTTTCGGCGTCGATCAGCGCCTGCATCTCGTTGCGCCATTTCGCGCCTTCATTGGCGCCGCAGATGCCGCGCAGATAGTGCAGGGTGCCGAGGATCTCGGCCAGCCGCTGCAAATCGGCATCGAACGGTGCAGCCGCGTCCTGCGCTCGTGCAGGGGGCGCGAGGCATGCCGAAATCAGGATCAAAACGGCCAGAAAATGCTTGGACATCAGGGGTTCCGAGACGGCCGTGGTATGCCCCCTCAATGCGCCCGAGGCAAGGCGGATGGGCACCGAAACGGCCCTCAAAGCAGCCGCCTGGCCGCCGCAATGACCTCGTGCAGGCCGCCGGTGACCTTGAGGTCCCCGATCTCCTGCGGGGCGAGCCATTTGAAGTCGTCATGCTCGTCGTTCAGCACCGGTTCCCGGGAGGCCCAGCGCGCCGCGAACGACATGATCAGATAGTGCCCGCCGCCGGCGCCCGTCGGCAGCACCTCGCGCCAGCCGGCGAGGCCCACAATGTCGATCCGAAGGCCGGTCTCCTCGTCGACCTCCCGATGCAGGGCTGTCTCGAGCGATTCGCCGAATTCGACCCGGCCGCCGGGCAGCGAATAGAAGCCCTTGCCCGGCGAGCGGGCGCGGCGGACCAGCAGGATCTTGCCGTCGCGAAAGATCACGCCGGAAACGGCCAGTTGCGGACGGGGCGGGGGCGGCTCGGAGGAGGTCAAGGCAATCGAAAACCGGTTCGGGATGGCATCATGCCAATATATCAGGGGCCGGCCATGA
>JACXTT010008291.1_pt1 | contig 14426 bp, 12 predicted proteins | sample 9270951 | NCBI WGS metagenome assembly JACXTT01 (sample SAMN15532306, study PRJNA645909) | rock metagenome | isolation source: weathered quartz diorite | place: Puerto Rico | collected 2017-06-21
CTGCCGACGATGGAGCTGTCCGGTGCGATGCCGCCGTCCGCCGCGGAGAAGGGCGAGCGCAAGGTCTACTGGCGTGGCGAGCGGAGGCCGTTCCGCATCTACGAGATGGATCCGCTGCTTGCCGGGAACGTCGTTAACGGGCCGGCGATCATCGAGCACCCCGCGACGACGATGCTGATCCCTCCCGGCTTCCACGCGGAGCTCGATCAGCGCCGGATCATCCACTACCGCCGCGGCACGAAATAACCGGGAGAGCCAAAACCATGACTGCAACCACCTCCGACTCTCTCCTCGCGAAGCTCGACCATTCCGAACGGGTCTTCGCGGAGACCGGCCACTACCAGGGCATCGCGCAGATGTCCTTGCACGACAAGGATCCGCTGAAGTTCGAGGCGTTCCATTCGCGGATCCTGTCGACGATCATCTCGGTGCGCGAGACGATGAAGTACATTGCCTCCTCGCCGGCCATCCGCGACTTCGAGGAATTCGTCATCGGCATCTACACGCCCGAGGGCGACGCGATCGCGCTGTCGACGGGCATCATGGTGCACGTCCACACGCTCTCCGAGTTCATCAAGTACATGATCCGGAACGGCTACCAGGACGATCCCTGCATCCGGCCCGGCGACGTCTTCGAGAACAACGAGGCCTGGGCGGGCGGGGTGCACACGCCGGACGTGATGACGTGCATCCCCTTCTTCCACGAGGGCAAGATCATCGCCTGGATCGGCGCCGTGTCCCACGAGCTCGAGTCGGGCACCTACGAAGGACCGGGCATGTCGGTGTTCGCGCCCGACCGCTTCGGCGAGGGGCTGCACATCTCGGCCGAGAAGGTCGGCGAGAACGATCAGTTCCGGCGCGACTACCTGCTGCGACTGAAGCTCGGCCTTCGCAACTCGAACTGGTGGACGCTCGACGACAAGGCGAAGCTCTCGGGCTGCCTGATGATCCGCGAGGCGATCACCAAGGTGATCGAGCAGTACGGCCTCGACTACTGGGAGCGCGGCACCAAGGAGCTGATCGAGGAGGGCCGGCGGAACTTCGTGAAGCGCGTGAAGACGACGATGGTGCCGGGCACGTACCGCGGCATCACCATGCCCGTGCACAAGCGCTCGCACGTGCCGTTCGTCCATCCGCTCGCCAAGACCGACTTCATCGACTTCGTGCACAACGAGATGACGATCACGAAGGAGGGCGGGATCGAGCTCGACTTCGACGGCTGTACCGGATGGAGCTTCCATCCGTTCAACTGCGCCGTCGGTCCGATGAACGGCGGCTTCTGGATCACGCTCACGCAGCTCCTGAACTACGACGGCCGCGTGAACGACGGCGCCTATCTCTCGGTGAAGCAGTACCTTCCCGAGGGCTCGATCGTGAACGCGAACTACGGCGGTGCCGCGACCTCGCTCGCCTGGTGGACGCTCATCCCGATCTTCGCGAACGTCTGGCGCATGATGGGCATCAGCTGGTTCGCGCGCGGCTTCGTCGAGGAGATCATCATGACCACGCCGACCTGCATGGTCGGCGTCGCCGGCTTCGACCAGTACGGCAACGCGACCGGCTACAACAACTTCGAGATGGCCGCGGAGAGCTTCGGCGCGCGCGGCGTGGCCGACGGCCTCGATTGCGGCAGCCCGATCTGGAACTCGGAAGGCATCCAGGGCGACGCCGAGATCTGGGAGATGACCGGCCCGAACGTGTACCTCTCACGCTCGTTCACTCCGGATCACCAGGCGTTCGGCCGCTTCCGCGGCGGCGCGGCGTGGGAGTCGCTGTGGATCGTGCGCGGCTCGCGCCTCGTGAACGTGACGATCACCGGCTCGGGCTGCCACAACGGCGGCGTCTTCCACAAAGGACTGTTCGGCGGCTATCCGGCGCCCGGCTGGAAGTGCCTGTGGGCGCGCGGCACGAACCTCCGCAAGCTCATCGACGCCGGGAAGAAGGTGCCGTCGAGCATCAACGAAGCGGAGAAGATGCTGAAGAGCGGCGCGCTCAAGGCCGAGGAATGGTACGTCGGCCCGCTGAACCAGTGGTCGCCGAACCTGAAGGACGACGATCTCTTCGGCGTCCTCTACCAGGGCGGCAGCGGCTACGGCGATCCGATCGAGCGCGAAGCCGCGCGCATCGAGAAGGACATGGCGAACGGGCTCGTCACCGAGGACGTCGCGCGGAAGATCTACGGCTATGCCGGGAACGAAGCGAAGACGGCGGCCGCGCGCGCGAAGATCAAGAAGCAGCGGCTCGCCGAATCCATCCCCGCGGCGAAGTGGTGGGCGCAGGAGCGCAAGCGCGCCAAGGCCGGCGCGGTCGGCACCGTGGTCGCGCAGACGTTCGCACGCTCCGCGAAGCTCTCGAACAAGATCAAGGACATGTACACGGAGTTCTGGGAGCTCAAGGAGTTCCCCTACAAGGACACGGGCAACGTCGACTTCCAGACGAACGCGCCGACCGGCTTCTACTTCCCGAAGTCTCCCGTGAAGCCGGCCGCCGAGCCGAAGCCTGCGGCCAAGAAGAACGGCAAGAAGTCGAGAGCCGCCTGAACGGGGCCTACGCGTCAGCATGGGAACGAAGACTTTAGCGAGGGAGGGCACGGACGGCGCGAAGCGACGTGCGTGCCCTGCCGACGGCCATCGGAGGAGCGCAGCCGCAAAGCGGCGAGCACCGCACGGGGCCTACGCGTCAGCATAAAAGGAAAACCCGCCATGGCCGAGAATCCCACCAGCGAAAAAGACGTCACCAAGGCCCTCGTCAGCCGCGAGCTCGCCTGGCCCGATCTGCTGAAGCTCATGCGCGAGGCGAAGAGCTCGCGCCGCTTCGAGCAGGTGATCGAAGCCTACCAAGGGCGCGTGTCGTGGCCCGAGAAGATCCTGCTGCCGCTCGGCGAGAATCTGTTCATCGTCGCCAAGGGTGGCAAGGCGATCATCAAGACCGCGGCCGGCGCCGAGCTCTGCGCCTGGAACGAGAACTGGAAGATGAAGTGCCGCGTGATCGTGCGTCGGACGAAGAAGCAGCTCGCCGAGGTCTTCCCCGCCGAGCACCTGACCATCGATCCCGAGCTCGTCGAGCTCCGCGAGTGGTACTGTCCGAAGAGCGGGACGCTGCTCGACGTCGACTGCGTGCCGCCGACCTACCCCGTGGAAATCGACTTCACGCCCGACCTCGAGACGTTCTACAAGGAGTGGCTGGGCAAGCCGCTGCCCGTCCGACTGTGAGCGGCGAAAGGAGCGCGTCGTGGCGTATTCGAGCAAGCGCGCCGTTCTCGTCAAAGCGAATCAGCCGATCGAGATCTGGGATCGGCCGATCGGGCCTCCAGGGCCGGGAGAGACGCTCGTTCGCGTGAAGTACGCGGGCGTCTGCGGCACGGACGTCCATCTCTGGAAGGGCGACATCCCGCTGCCGAGCCCGATCGTGCTCGGCCACGAGGGCATCGGCGCCGTCGAGGCGATGGGCGAGGGCGTCGCGACGGACTATGCGGGGGTGCCGCTCGCGCGCGGCGATCTCGTGTACTGGGTGCCGCTCCTCCCTTGCTACCGCTGCCACGAGTGCACCGTGAACGAGGACGTGACCCAGTGCGCGCAGGTGCTCGGCGCGCTGTTCCGCGATGCCGGGGCGCCGCCGTCCTGCTGTTACACCGAGATCGCGACGCTCCATCGCGGCATGCCGTTCTACAAGATCCCCGACGACACGCCGCCCGAGGCGGTGATCGCGTTCGGCTGTGCGATGCCGACGATGCTGCAAGGTTACGAGCGGCTCGGCGACGTGCGCCCGAACCAGACCGTGGTGGTGCAGGGCTGCGGCCCGGTGGGCCTCGCGGCCACGCTGCTCGCGCACGCCGCGGGAGCGCGCGACGTGATCGTGATCGGCGCGCCCCGCGCGCGCCTCGAGATGGCGATGCGCATCGGCGCCACCGCGACGATCGACATGGCCGAAGTGAAGACGCCAGAGGAGCGGATCGCGCGTGTCCGCGAATTCACCGCAGGGCGCGGCGGCGAGATCGTCGTCGAGGCCGCGGGCGCGGTCCGGGCGTTCGGGGAAGGCCTCCAGCTCGCCGCCAAGGGCGGCACCTATCTCATCGTCGGCCTGTGGTCCGCGCCGGGTACGGTGCCGGTCGAGCCCCGGTTCGTGAACAACATGAACCTGCGGATCACCGGGACTGCGCTCTACGCCGGCCGCCACGTGCACGGCGCGATCCAGGTCGCGCGGAAGTACCACACGAAGCTGCCGATGGCGTCCGCGCTCACCCACCGCGTGCCGCTCGCCGAGTGCCAGACGGCGCTCGAGGCCGTCCACCGGCTCGAGTCCGTGAAGGCGGTGATCCTACCGGGGGCCTGAGTCGCGGGGGTGGCCGGGCCGTGTTCAGCGATTCGAGCCCGAGACGCTGACGAGGCCGACGCGAATCGCGTACAGCGTGAGCTCGACGCGGTCTCGGATCCGAAGCTTCTGGAAGACGTTGTTCAGGTGCGTCTTCACGGTGAGCTCGCTGATGAACAGGCGCTCGGCAATCTCGGCGTTACGAAGTCCGGTGGCGACCATGCGACTGATCTCGCGTTCCCGCTCCGTGAGCTCGTGGCGTCCCGGCGACTTCCAATTCTCCGCGAGCTCGGCCTGCGCGTCGGAGGAGAGCCAGACTTCGTCGCGGGCGGCGGCGCGGACGGCGTCGAGCAGGTTCTCGACGGCGAACCTCTTTTGCACGACGCCCTTGGCGCCGAGCCGGATCGCCGCCAACGCGTCGTCGGTGTGTTCGCTCGCCGTCAACACGACCACCCGCACGTGGGTGGAGAGCTCCACGATGTCGTTCAGCGACCAGCGTTCCATCTGAAGGTCGAGGAGCAGCACGTCCGCCGGATGCGCATCGAGCGCTGGACCGATCTCGTCGGCTCGCGCGACCTCCGCGACGATGGCGATCTCGGGATGGAGGGTCAGCAACGCACGTAGGCCGTGCCGGAAGAGCGTGTGATCGTCTGCGATCACCACTCGGATCGCCGGCGTGGTCACGAGATGCCTCGGGCCGTGGCGGGTAAATCGATCTCGATCCGCCCTCCGGAGAGGCCCGAGCGAACCGAGAGGCGACCGCCCAGATCGGCGATGCGGGATGCCATCGACCATGGCGGGCGGGCCTCGGGCCCGAAGCCGACGCCGTCGTCCTCGATCACGACGTGCAGGCGATCGCCGTTCGTCCGCGCGTGGAGCTCCGCCCGGCCGGCGTGCGCATGCTGGATGACGTTTCTCACCCCTTCGAGCACCATGCGCAGCACGTGCTCGACGGACGTTCCGTCGGAAGAGAAGCGCAGGTCGAGGTCGAAGCGCGTCGCAGAGCGTTCCGGCGGACGCGGGCGAGCGTCCTCGATGTCCGCGAGCGAGCGCACGTATGCGCGCGCCTCGTCGTACTCGTGGGCGACCTCCGACTCGAGAGCCGCGAGCTCGGCGAGGCCATGCGTGGTGTCCCCCCCGGCGATCATGCGATGGCAAGCGACGAGCCGCAGGCGCACCCCCGACAGCGACTGGATGAACCCGTCGTGGAGCGAACGGGCGATGCTCTGGCGCTGGTCGCGGCGGTCGCGCTCACGGAGCGCCGCCTCGTATCCGACGCGAAGCTGCCCGAGGTAGGCGATGAAGTATCCCGTGAGGGCGAGGTAGATCGGGCGGGTGAGATAAGCCACGGACGTGGAGGCGTGCGCGGACGCCGAGACCAGGACGAAATACGAGACCGAGCTCGCGAGCGTCACGAACATGGTGGAGCGGAATCCTTCCCGGCAACCCGTGGCGATGATCGCGAAGACGAAGAACACGAACGACGGACTGATCGGCCCTTCGGTGAAGACGGTGACCAGGCAGGCGAACACGATGTCCAGGGCCGTGACCCAACGACGGGCGCTCGCTCCGATCGATCCGATTCGCACTCCGGCGTGGACGGCGATGCTGTAGGCCAGATGGATGGAGAGCGCCGCCAGTGCGAAGCGATCGATCACCAGAGGACCACCGGTCAGCCGGATCCACGGGGTCATGTCCGGGACGTTCGGATCGACGTAGATCGAGATCAGCGTCGCCACCGAGAGCAGGATGCGCGCGCGTGCGATGTCGAGTTCGAGGTCGCTGAAGTTGCCCATCGGCCGCTCCTCTCAAGCCCTTACCGATCACTCGGGCGGAGCTTGGCACGCTAGCTCAATCGTACGGTTCGAGCACGCGCGTCGGCCGGCGGCGCTAGTCGGAAGGGCGACGACGCGAGCGGGCGGGAACGGTCGGGTTCTCGCTCGTGCCGAGCCGGCCGCGGAGCGCCGCGACGCCGACCGCGAGCCCGGCGAGCAGCACGACCGCTCCGACGATCCAGGTGATCCCCGCCGGAAGCTCGACGATGCCGAGAACGTGTGCACGGGCAACGCCCTGGGAGACGAAGACGAGATGTGCGCCGAGTGCCGCGAGCACCAACCCCGTCACGGCCGTCGCGTGGTCCTTCAGGATCTTCAGATCCTCGGAGAACTGAGAATCGGACATGCGAGCCCCTCCTTCTGCGCCGACTTCCTACGGAACCGCGACTGCGCGTGGCCATCGAGGGGAGGGGGGATTCGAGGCTACGTCGAAAGTACCACAGAGCCGGCGATGGAGATCGTCATCGCCCGCAGGCCCCGACGCCGTGCGGCGTCGCCGCGTGCCAGGATCGTGGCGACCTCGCCCCGATCGCTCAGCCCCCGGGCCGTCGGATCCGCACCAGGCCTTGCTGTGCCACCGTGGCGACGAGGCGCCCGTCGCGGGTGAAGACGTCGCCGGTCGCGAGGCCGCGGGTGCCGATCAACTGGTGCGAGTGCATGTCGAACAGCAGCCACTCGTCCGCCCGTACCGGCCGGTGGAACCACAGCGCATGGTCGAGGCTCGCCCCCATGAAGAGCTCGCCGGGGTCGTCGGTCTCGGGGTGCTCGGGATGGGCCGAGCGGATGGCGTCCATCGGATTGGAATCCGAGAGGTAGGCGAGCGCAGCCTCGTGGCACGCGGGATCGTCGCCGATCGGATCGGAGTAGCGGCACCACACGCGGCTCCGTGGCGGCTTCCGCGAATGATCGGCCAGCCGGGCCTCGAGCCCGATCGCCCAGTCGAGCGGCTTGCTCGTCTCCGGAGATCGGACCCCGGTCGGGAAGTGCACGCTGCTCACGTCCGGGCCGTCCTCGTGGCGCTGGAACGACGCCGAGAGGTTCAGGATCGCGCCGCCGCTCTGCCGCGCCACCACCTGGCGGGTCGTGAAGCTCTTGCCGTTGCGCAGCCGGTCGACCTCGTAGCGGACGGGCTCGGCCGGGTTGCCGCCGAGGATGAAGTAGGCATGCAGCGAGTGCACCCGGTGGCCGGGCGAATCGACCGAGCGCGTGGCCGCGAGCAGCCCCTGCGCGATCACCAGCCCGCCGTAGATCCGGCCCCACTCGTAGCGCGGGCTCTCGCCGACGTACGTGTCGGGGCCGTGCGGCTCGAGCCGAAGGACGTCGACGGACGTAGGCACGTGTGAACTCTTATCGGGTGGCTCGATCCGAATCGAGCGATGCGTTAAGGGAGCGACGATCGCCCATCCGAGATCGAAAGGAACGATCATGGCACTCCATCCGCTCGCCGGCCGGCCAGCTCCCGCCGAGATGCTGGTCGACGTGGCCGACCTCGAACGGCGCTACTTCGACACCCGGCCCGATCCCGGAAACCCGCGCCAGCAGGTGAGCTTCGGGACCAGCGGCCACCGCGGCTCGTCGCTCGACGGCAGCTTCACCGAGGCGCACATCCTGGCGATCACCCAGGCGATCTGCGACTACCGCCGCGCGCAGGGTACGGACGGCCCGCTCTACGTCGGCAAGGACACGCACGCGCTCTCGCCGCTCGCGGAGGCGACCGCGCTCGAGGTGTTGGCGGCGAACGGCGTCGAGACCTTCGTGCAAGGCGGGGCAGGCCTCACGCCGACGCCCTCGGTGTCGCGCATGATCCTCACCCACAACCGCGGCCGGCGCGATCACCTGGCCGACGGCGTGGTCGTGACGCCGTCGCACAATCCGCCGCAGGACGGCGGCTTCAAGTACAACCCGCCGAACGGCGGGCCCGCCGACACCGACGTGACGCGCTGGATCCAGGATCGTGCGAACGCCTCGCTCGCCGAAGGCAATCGATCGGTTCGCCGGATCCCGATCGAGCGTGCGCGTGCCGCGGCCACGACGCACGTCGACGACTTCGTCGCACCGTACGTGCGCGACCTCGCGAACGTGCTCGACATGGACGCGATCCGCGGCGCTCGCGTGAAGCTCGGCGTCGATCCGCTCGGCGGCGCCTCGCTGCCGTACTGGGCCCCGATCGCGGAGCAGTATGGGCTCGACCTCGAGGTCGTGAACCCGAAGCTCGATCCGCGCTTCGGATTCATGACGCTGGATCACGACGGCAAGATCCGCATGGACTGCTCGAGCCCGCATGCGATGGCGGGCCTCGTCGGGCTGAAGGATCGCTTCCAGGTCGCGTTCGGCAACGATCCGGACGCCGACCGCCACGGCATCGTCACGCCGTCGGCCGGGCTGCTCAATCCGAACCACTTCCTCGCCGTGGCGATCCGTTATCTGCTCGCGGAGCGGCCGGGCTGGCCGAAACGGGCGGCGATCGGAAAGACGCTGGTGAGCAGCGCCGTGATCGATCGCGTGGTGCGCGCCGCCGCGCGCGAGCTCGCCGAGGTGCCGGTGGGGTTCAAGTGGTTCACGCCCGGGCTGTTCGACGGATCGGTCTGTTTCGGCGGCGAGGAGAGCGCCGGAGCGAGCTTCCTCCGCCGCGACGGCACGGTGTGGACGACGGACAAGGACGGGCTGCTGCTCGCGCTGCTCGCCGCCGAGATCACCGCGCGGACCGGCAAGGATCCCGGAGTCCACTACCGGGAGATCACCGAGCTGTACGGCGCGCCGCACTACACGCGAATCGACGCTCCGGCGACTCCGGCGCAGAAGGCTGCGTTGTCGAAGCTCAGCCCGGAGGCGGTGACGGCGGCGGAGCTGGCGGGGGATCCGATCGTCGCGAAGCTCACGCGCGCTCCGGCGAACGGGGCGCCGATCGGCGGGCTCAAGGTCGTGACCGCGCAGGGCTGGTTCGCCGCGCGCCCATCCGGAACCGAAGACATCTACAAGATCTACGCGGAGAGCTTTCGCGGTCCGGAGCATCTGGCCGTCGTCGTCACGGAAGCGCAGGGCATCGTCGATGCCGCGCTGTCATCCTGATAGGTGCCGGCTGGAAATCTTCGCGCCGGAGTGAAAATGCTCGTTGCGCGGGACGGGCGCATCGGACACGCTTTCGGAGACCCATGATTCGGAGCGAAGCGTCGTGACGGACTGCGAGTCGAGTCGGTCCCTGGCCGTCGTGGCGCCGCCGGATCGTCGTGCGCTGGAGAACGGCTCATGACGAAGTCCGCGTCGGCCGGAGATGGGTCCGCTCGCGCGCTCCAGGAGCACTTCCGGATCGCCAGCCTGGCAGCGAATCTAGGCACGTTCGCCTGGGACGTCCCGCAGGACCGCCTCGAGGTCTCGGAGTACACCGAGCGCCTGTTCGGCATCCCGCGGGGCGGCATGGGCAATCGCTTCGAGAACCTGATCCAGCAGATGCGGCCCGAGTACCGCGAGCACGCGCGCGCGGCGATGCAGGTCGCCATCCAGGGCGGCGGCGAGTTCTACGCCGAGTTCGAGTACGACTGGCCGGGCGGCCTGGTGCGCGGCATGCAGGTCCGCGGCACCGTGCTGTTCGACGAGCAAGGGACGCCGCAGCGGGTCGTCGGCGCGATCTGGGATGCGACCGAGCTCATGCGCGCGAAGAACGAGCTCGAGGCCCGCGGGCGGCAGATGGAGCGCTACCTCGTCGCCGTCGAATCGGCGCACCTCGCGGCCTTCACCTGGTTCGTCGACGAGGATCGCTTCGAAAGCGATGCGCTGAACGAGAGCGTGCTCGGCTTCGCGTCGGGTGCCTTCCAGGGCACGCTCGCGAGCCTGATCGGTTTGGTGCACCCAGACGATCGGGATGGGCTGTCGCGAGACTGGTCCACGGCGGTCGAGCGCGGCGGAGAGTTCCGCTTCGACTTCCGCACGGTCCAGGCTCCCCGTGGCGAGCGCTGGATCCGCAGCACGGGGCGCGTCTTCGCCGAAGGCGGCCCGCGGCGTCTCGCCGGGGTGCATCAGGACGTGACGGCCGAGGTCGAGGCCCAGCGTGCGCTGGAAACCGCGCGCGCCGCGGCCGAGAGCGCGTCGCGGGCCAAGAGCACGTTCCTGTCGAGCATGTCGCACGAGATCCGCACTCCGATGAACGCGGTCATCGGCATGACGAGCATCCTGTCGGACACCTCGCTCCGGCCGGAACAGAAAGATGCCGTCGAGGTCATCCGCGCGAGCGGAGAGCATCTGCTCACGGTCATCAACGACATCCTCGACTACTCGAAGATCGAGGCGGGTCGCCTCGAGCTCGAGCACCAGGTCTTCTCGCTCCGCGACTGCATCGAGTCGGTCTTCGACCTGGTCGCGACCACGGCCCGCCACAAGGGCGTCGAGGTCGGCTACCTGATGGGAACCGGGTCGCCGGAGACGCTGCGAGGAGACGTCGGGCGGCTCCGGCAGATCCTCGCGAACCTCATGGCCAATGCCGTGAAGTTCACGGCCGAGGGTGGTCACGTCTTCCTCGAGACCAAGCTGCTGTCGTCGAAGGGCGAAGATCGGGACCTCGAGATCTCCGTGCAGGACACCGGGATCGGCATGGATCCCTCGACCGTCGAGCGTCTGTTCCAGCCGTTCATGCAGGCCGACGCCTCGATCACGCGCGCGTTCGGCGGCACCGGTCTCGGGCTCTCGATCAGCCGGCGACTCGCCGAGCTGATGGGAGGGGCCATCTCGGTCGAGAGCGCGCTCGGCGAGGGCTCGACGTTCCGGCTGCGCTTCACCGCGCCGGTGGCGGAGAGCCCGGCGCCCGCGCCGCCGACGGGCGTCGTCCCGGCGTTGAAGGGGCGGCGCGTGCTGATCGTCGACGACGTCGACATCAACCGACAGATCCTGTGCCACTACACCGCGCTCTGGGAGATGATCCCGAAGGCCACGGCGTCCGCGGCCGAGGCGCTCGAGTGGGTGAAGCGCGGCGAGCCCTTCGATCTCGCTCTGCTCGACTACCACATGCCGAGGATGGACGGGCTCGAGCTCGCCCGCGAGCTACGGAAGCTGCGCGACGCGCGGACGCTGCCGATCATGATGCTGAGCTCGGTCGCGATCGACATGCGCGAGAACGGCGTGCTCTCGGCCTCGATGATGAAGCCGATCAAGCCATCGCGCTTGCTCGACTCGGTGAGCCATCTGTTCGTGCAGCGAGGGCGCGTCGAGAGGATCGATCCCGCGCCGCAGAACGTCCCGCAGCAACTCGCCGCCGAGCATCCGCTGCGGATCCTCGTCGCCGAGGACAACGTGGTGAACCAAAAGGTCGCGCGGTTGCTGTTCCAGAAGATGGGTTATCAGCCGGACTTCGTCGCCAACGGCGCGGAGGCGGTCGCGGCCGTCGAGCGGCAGACGTACGACGTGCTGTTCATGGACGTGCAGATGCCCGTCCTGGACGGTCTGCAGGCGACGCGCGCGATCTGCGATCGCCAGGGCGCGGCGCGCCCGCGCATCGTCGGCATGAGCGCGAGCGTGATGGCGGAGGATCGTCAGGCCGCGGCGGACGCCGGAATGGACGACTACGTCTCGAAGCCGGTTCCGGCGCAAACCTTGGTGAAGGTGTTGAAGTCCTGCGAGCGGCGCGGCACCTGATCGGGTCGCAAGCAGGGGAGTCTGGGCAGATGGACGAGTCGATCGTCGAGCTGAAGAACGCTCAAGGCGGCATCTCGTGCCGCATCTGGTACCGTTCGGAGAGGAACTACCTGTTCGTGGAGTGGCTCGGGTACACGATTCGCCAGAACATCATCGACGGTGGGCTCGCGCAGATCGCGTGGGCCGAGAAGCACGCGGGGCGCCTCGGCTGCAAGGCGCTGGTGAACGACAACCGCCAGCTCCGCGGTAGCTGGGAGGCCGCGGTCGGCTGGGTCGACGGAGTGCGGAACCCGCGGATCTACGAGCTCGGCTTCCGTCGCAGCGCGATCGTGCTGTCGCCCGATCTCTTCACGCAGGTCTCCGCCGAGGCCATGGCCGCGACGTCCGCGCCCGGCAAGATCGAGACGCAGGTGTTCCGCACGCTCGAAGCCGCCGAGCAGTGGGTCGCCGAGCTGCATCGCGAGCCCGCCCGGTGAGCGCGCCGTCCACGAAGGAAGAGCAACCGCTCGTCGTGATCGAGAACGCCAAAGGCGGGATCGCCTTTCGCATGTACTATCGTGCCGCGAAGAACTACCTGTTCGTGGAATGGAGCGGCTACACGGTTCGGAAGGACATCGTCGCGGGTGGCCTCGCCGAGATCGAGTGGGCCGAGGCGAACGCGAAGCGGCTCGGTTGCACGGCGCTGATCAACGACAACCGCCAGCTGCGCGGCAGCTGGGAGACGGCGGTCGAGTGGGTACGGAACGAATGGAGCCCGCGCATGCGGGCCGCGGGCTTCCGGCGGAGCGCGATCGTGATGTCGCCGGACCTGTTCACGCAGGTCTCGGCCGAGACCATGGCGGCTCGGTCGCAGGTCGACACCGTCGAGTTCCGCGTGTTCGCATCGCTCGCGGACGCGGAGCGGTGGGTGGCGGAACCATGAGGGGGCAACGGTGAAGATCGGTCTCGTGATGGAAAAGCTCCGACCCGCGGCCGAGTTGGCGCGGCTCGCGCGGCGGATCGAGGATCTCGGCTTCGATTCGCTGTGGATGGCGGATCACGTCTCGTATTCGCAAGCGATCGCCGACACGTTCCAAACCCTCGCGATCTGGGCCTCCGCCACGCAGCGGATCACGCTCGGCAGTTGCGTCTACGTGCTGCCGCTCCGTCACCCGACCCTCGCCGCGAAACAGGCGGCCTCGTTCGACTGGCTGTGCGGCGGACGGTTCGTGCTCGGCATCGGCGTGGGCGGCGAGTTCCCTGGGGAGTATGCGGCCTGCGACGTGCCGATCTCCGAGCGCGGCGCGCGCACCAACGAGGCGGTTCCGATCCTGCGTGCCTTGTGGCGCGGCGAGCCTCCGCCGGACGGGCGCTTCTTCCACGTGCCGCCGACCAGGATCGAGCCGGCGCCCGTACGACCGGGCGGACCGCCGATCTGGGTGGGCGGCCGTTCCGAAGCCGCGCTCCGCCGCGCGGCCTGGCTCTGCGACGGCTACCTCGGGTACTTCCTCGACGCCGCGGGCGCGCGCCAGCGCCTCGAGCGCCTGCGCGAGCTGCGCGCCTCCGCCCCCGATCCGGCGCGCCGCACGGCGCCGTTCACGATGGCGGTGCAATCGTTCGTGCGCATCGAGCCCGACCGCGCGACGGCGCTCGCGCGCGTGCAGGCGCAGCTCGAGCGCATGTACGGAGCGGAGACCGGCAAAGCCGGCGGACGCTTCGCGCTGTTCGGCGTGCCGGAAGACGTCCGCGAGCGGGTCGACGAGCTCGCGCGAATCGGCGTCGACCACTTCGTCGCCTCGCTGGTCGCGACGGACGACGAGATCGAGACCCAGGTCGAGCGCCTCGCGGCGGCGCTTCGCCTCGGCTGAGTCACGAGCGGCGGCCCGCTCCTGGCGCCGAAGCGCCGATCGTCAGGACGCTTCGGCGACGACGCGTCCGGGCACGTCCGCCGGGCCGGGTGGAAGCTTCCGGCGGCGCATCCAGAGATCGACGAGCCCAAGCCGCCAGAGCACGTACCCCGACCAACCGGGGATGATCGAGAAGTCCATGAACCGCAGGTCGTTCAGCACCCGCTTCGCGAGGTAGAGGAAGCGGAGCACGAGGCCGAGCTTCGGGTACATCGGCTGCGGCGTGCGGCTGGCGTGCACGCGCCGCAGCAGGCGGTCGAACAGCCAGCGCGGCGGACGCCAGAGCGCGAGCAGGTAGAGGAGAACGTTCGCGAAGCGCGGCGGGATGACGGCGTAGCTCTCGGAGATCTCCTCGAGATCGACGCCGCGCTCGGTCATCGAGCGCGCGAGCTCGGTGTTCGGGATCACCTTCAGCGAGTAGATCAGCAGCGTGTACGGCCGCGCCATCTTGTAGAGCAGCTCGAGCGTGTCGACGACGTCGTCCTTGGTCTCGATCGGGTTGTCGGTGATGATGTCGTAGAACGGCGGAATGTGATGCCGCGGGGCGAACGAGGCGCAGACCTCACCCGCGGCGAGCACCTTCTCGGGCGGCGTCGGGCGCTTGTAGAAGTCGAGGATCTTCTGGCTTCCGCTCTGGATGCCCATGCGGATGCGGTTCAGGCCCGCCCACGTCAGCACCTCGAGCTTCTCGCGCGCGACGTAGTTCGGGATCACGCCATACACCGAGAACGGGATGCCGAGCTCTTCCTTCCAGATGCGCGCGAACTTCTCG
>JACXTT010008292.1_pt1 | contig 14426 bp, 17 predicted proteins | sample 9270951 | NCBI WGS metagenome assembly JACXTT01 (sample SAMN15532306, study PRJNA645909) | rock metagenome | isolation source: weathered quartz diorite | place: Puerto Rico | collected 2017-06-21
ACAGCATATCTCACTTGGATACGACCCTTTTACTGACCGTTTGTGGGTTCCTTCCCCCCTTATGGGGGAAGGTCAGGATGGGGGGATGCACGTCACAAATTCTGCCGGTCGCCCCCTCACCCTCTCCCTCTCCCGCAAGGGGAGAGGGGACCCATCGCCGCATGGTCGGCGAGGGCACATGCAAGTGAGATCCGCTCTAACTCCTTATCTACGGCCCAAGGTACTACGATGCGCGTGATTATCGGTCTGGGCAATCCAGGTCCGGAATACCGAAAAACGCGCCATAACGTCGGTTTCCGGGTAGTGGACCTCTTGGCCGAGCGCTGGGGGACCAGGCTTTCTCGTCATGCCTTTCTCTCTGTTATCGGAGAGGCGTTCTGGCGAGGCGAAAAAGTCATGTTGGTCCAGCCACAGACCCACATGAACCTAAGCGGTGAGGCAACGGTCCGGCTGCGCAACTTTTATCGCCTGGCGCCGTCCGATTTCGTGATGGTTCATGATGACCTGGATTTGCCGCTAGGCCGAATACGGATTAAGCCCGGAGGCGGAGGAGCCGGAGGCAACCGCGGCGTCGCCTCGCTGATTACATCGCTGGGGAGCAAGGATTTCCCTCGGGTCAAGATTGGCGTTGGTCGTCCTCCTGGCGGGCAAGATCCGGCGGATTTCCTCCTCCAGCCCTTTACTCCGCTGGAAGAAGCGTTTATCCTTCCGGCGGTGGAACGGGCTGCCGAAGCCGTTGAAGTTTTGCTTATCGACGGCCCAGAGAGAGCGATGTCGCTCTTCAATGGGATCGGCCAAGACACCATTGATGAAAAGACTACATAGTTGGGAGGGCTGCATGCCGAGCTATGAGACACTCTGTATTCTCCACCCTGAATTACCCGAGACCCGGGTCAAGGAACTGACCGCCTGGATGCAGAAGATCTTGGAAGGGGCTCAAGGGACGGTCCTGCGGGTGGACGAGTGGGGCATGCGTGATTTAGGTTTCCGTCTGAAGAAGCAACGGCGAGGAATCTACGTGCGCATCGAGCACGACGCCTCGCCCCTCGCTCTCAAGGAACTGGAACGGAATCTGCGCCTGAGCGAGGACGTGCTGCGATTTCTGTCCGTGCGTTGCACTACGCCTGCGCCATCCCAGACGCCTGCTTCCTCTCCGACTGTTTCTGCTGTCCCCCCCGAGATCGGTGTCGAAGAGCAGCAGCAGTGAACCCTGGCTGCAAGGACAGTAGGGGCACGATCAGGTCATTTTCCTTGGTCGTTCGTGCCGATCACCGCAGTTACGCTGGTCCCTGGGGGGTCCCGGCGGTGCGTGTTTTCTCGCTCCTCGTACCCGGCGAGCAGCAGGGAAAGACAACGGGGGATGATGTCTCCGTCGATGTGGCGGTATCCGGCGCTTTGCCAGAGCGCGGTCCCGCGACTTTAGAGTAAGAGAAAGCAGTGAGAAGGACAAAGCCTATGCCAAGACCAACTAGACCGGAAAGAGGAAAGCCGAAGCGGGGGGTGACAACCGATGACAAATTCCCAGCTCGGCGCCGCTTACGCCGCAAAGTGTGCCGGTTTTGCGCGGACAAAAGAGCGCTGATCGACTATAAAGAGACCCGCACCCTCGGGGACTTTGTCACGGACCGGGGGAAAATTATTCCCAGCCGTGTCACTGGCACGTGCACCTGGCATCAACGTAAGCTTGCTGCCGCCATCAAGCAGGCACGCTCGATTGCGTTGTTGCCGTATGCCGGGGGCAGATTCTAGATACGTCACAAAGTTGAGTTGCCTCACGTTCTGCCGTCAATAAGGACCGTTATGGAAATCATTCTGCAAGAAGACGTGGAAAACCTGGGCCAGATCGGTGATGTCATCAAGGTGCGAGACGGGTATGCTCGTAACTACTTGCTGCCTCGCAGTCTCGCCATCGAAGCCAATCGCCGCAACCTCCGCGTGCTGGAACATCAGAAACGCTTAGTGGCGGCGAAAAAAGCGCGCACCTTGAGCCAGGCGCAAACCCTGAGTGCGCAGCTTGCGGCTTTAAACGTGGTCGTGCCAGCCCGCGCGGGAGAAGAAGACCGTCTTTTCGGCTCGGTGACTAATCTGGATATTGAGAAGGCCTTGAAGGCCCAGGGCGTAGAGGTAGACCGCAGGAAGATTCTGCTGGCAGAACCGATCAAGCAACTCGGAACCTATACGGTTCCTATTCAACTCAGTGGTGGGGTCCGGGGCAACGTCTCAGTTCAGGTCGTGCGGGAGTCTTGAACTACGTGTTTTTCCTTGACACCGCGCGGGAAAATTGGTACCAGCAGGCGAATGGATGCTCGGACAGATTGCAGGCACGTAGCTCAGTGGGAGAGCACTTCCTTGACGCGGAAGGGGTCGGCGGTTCAATCCCGCCCGTGCCTATACTTTCAGTTGCATTTGCACAGAGCGTGAGGACGAACCGCCGTCGGGCAGAAACCTCCTGCCAGGAAAGGAGGTCGTAAGGCATCAGGCGAAGATGCCTTTTTTATTTTTCTATGAGCGCGAGGGCTCTCAACATCACTGTCACCTTGCCGGGAGGAGAAAAACGTACCGTGCCGGCAGGCACATCGCCGCGCGAGATTCTTCCCCACGCGTCCCAAGCGGTCGCGGCCAAAGTGCAGGACAAAGTCATTGACCTGTCTCTGCCCTTGACGGCGGATTGTGAAATCGAGCCGGTATCCCTCTCTTCGCCCGAAGGTCTCGATGTCCTCCGCCATTCCAGCGCCCACCTGATGGCTCAGGCCGTCAAGCGCCTCTTCCCGAACGTGCAGATCACCATTGGGCCGGTGATCGAGAACGGCTTCTATTACGACTTCAAGCACGAACGCGCGTTCACCCCGGAAGATCTGGAGCAGATCGAAGCGGAGATGAAGAAAATCGTCGTTGAGAACCTGATTGTCACCCGTGAAGAGGTCTCCCGCGATGATGCCGTCCATCTCTTCCACGACATGGGGGAGCACTACAAGGCGGAAATTATTGCCGGTATTCCTGCCAATGAAGTGATCTCGCTGTACCGCCAAGGCGAATTCGTTGATTTGTGTCGCGGTCCCCATGTCCCCTCAACAGGACGGATCTCTGCTTTTCGCTTGATGAATATAGCCGGGGCCTACTGGCGAGGTGATTCACGCAACGAGCAACTCCAGCGCATTTATGGCACCGCATGGGCAAGCCCGGAAGATCTTGACGCTTATCTCAAACGTCTAGAAGAGGCCAAGCTGCGTGACCACCGCCGTCTCGGTCAAGTGTTAGACCTCTTCTCACTCCACCCGATTGCGCCAGGTTCGCCGTTCTTCCATCCGAAAGGCGCTATCGTCTATAACCTCCTTGTGCAGTACATGAAGAGCCTGTACGGTCGTTACGGCTACACAGAGGTTATCACTCCGCTCATCTATAAGACTGACCTGTGGAAAACTTCCGGGCACTACGACGCCTTCCATGATGATATGTTTCTCATGGAGATCGACAATGAGGAGTATGGCGTCAAGCCGATGAACTGCCCAGGTCACTGCTACCTCTTTGCTACGCACAAGCATTCCTATCGCGACCTCCCTATCCGCTACGCTGACTTTAGTCGTCTCCACCGCTTCGAGCCGTCGGGCACGCTCTCAGGCCTGACGCGCGTCCGCTCGATGGCGCAGGATGACGCACACATCTACTGTACCCCAGAGCAGCTCGACGATGAGCTTAAACGCTTCGTCACCATGACTAGAGAAGTCTACCGCATCTTTGGCTTCGATCGGATCGAAGTGACCCTCCAGACGCGACCCGAAAAATTCTTAGGGCGCCTTGAACTCTGGGATGCTGCTGAGGCGGCGCTCCGTCGCGTACTTGAGCAGGAGGGATACACAGTCACAGAGCTACCAGGTGAGGGGGCATTTTACGGACCAAAGATCGGCTTCGACTTCCGCGACGTGCTCGAGCGTTCGTGGACGCTTGCTACGGTACAAATCGATTGCGCCATGCCTGAGCGATTCGGGCTCAAGTATGTGACGCCGGAAGGCAGCGAGGCGACCCCTGTCATGCTGCACAGGGCAGTTTTGGGCTCGATTGAGCGCTTCATCGCCATCTTACTTGAGCATTGCGGTGGCAACTTGCCTTTCTGGCTGGCGCCCGTGCAGGTTAAGATCCTGACTATAACTGATAGTCAGCATGAGTATGCTTGCAAAGTCCATGAGCATTTTCTTCGGGCAGAGATTCGCAGCGAATTGGACTTGCGTAATGAGAAGCTCGGCTACAAGGTGCGCGAGGCCGAAGTGCAAAAAGTGCCATATATGATCGTGGTCGGGGACAAAGAGGCGAGCACAGCCACAGTCGCGCCGCGGGGCCGCAAGGGAGAGAAAATCCCTCCCTTGCCGGTAGAAGAGTTCATTGCCCGTCTGGCCGCTGAGCGGGTGCCGGGAGGTGCGCCATAGCCAAAGAAGCAGGAGTCCGGATCAATCAGCAGATCCGCGCACGCGAGGTGCGGGTCATCGACCCCGACGGCCAACAGGCCGGGGTGATGTCGCTGGGGGAAGCGTTGCGCCTGGCTGAGAGCAGAGAACTTGATCTGGTGGAGGTGTCACCGACTGCGGCGCCGCCGGTCTGCCGGATCATGGACTACGGCAAGTTCCGCTACCTGCAAAAGAAGAAAGTCCAGGAGTCGCGCAAGCACCAAACCCAGGTGTTGGTCAAAGAAGTCAAGCTCGGCTCGCGCACCAGCGAGCATGATATCGACTTCAAGGTCAACCACATCCGCCGCTTCTTGGAGAAAAAACAGCGCGTCAAGGTGTCGGTCTTCTTCCGTGGCCGAGAGATCACCCACCCCGAGATTGGCAAAGATATGCTGGGGAAGGTGGTTGAGAAAATCCAAGACATCGGCGCACCGGAAGGACAGGCCCGTTTGGAAGGACGCAATATGTCGGTTCTAGTGGTTCCGAGGTAACTATTTTATGCCAAAGATCAAAACCCGCCGCGGCGCGGCCAAACGCTTTAAAGTCACGGGCACCGGCAAGGTGCGTCGCAAGCAGGCCTACCTGCGACATATCCTTTCTACCAAAACCCGTAAACAGAAACGGCGCCTCCGTCAGCCTACGCTCGTGGCTGCCACGGATGCGAGGGCAATCAAACGCCTGATCCCGTACTTGTAGGTCACAAGGAGATAGGCTCTATGCCACGAGCAAAACGAGGCTTCAAAGCGCGGCGACGCAGGAAAAAAATTCTTAAACTGGCGAAGGGTTTCACTGGCGGTCGACGTCGGCAGTATCGTCAGGCGCGGGAGACGGTCGAGCGCGGCCTCGTCTACGCTTACCGCGACCGTCGTGCGAAGAAGCGCGTGTTCCGACGGCTGTGGAACGTACGCATCAATGCTGCAGCTCGGATAAATGGTCTCAGCTATAGCCGCCTGATTCATGGTCTGAGCCAGGCCCGGGTTGCGCTCGACCGCAAGATTCTAGCGGCCCTGGCTGCACATGACCCCAAGGCGTTTGCCGCGGTGGCGGAGTTGGCGAAGCAACATCTCGCTGCTGCCGCTTAATGTCTTTGCTTTATCGTCTGTCCCGTGGATAACGAACTAGCGCGCATCCGCGATGAAGCTCTGGCTGCACTCGACGCCTGCCGTGACGACGCAGACATCGAGGCCCTACGGGTGCGTTTTCTTGGGCGCAAGGGCGAGTTAACCGGGGTTCTGCGTGGGATCGGCGCACTGCCTGCAGAACAACGCCGAGTCATCGGCGAGACAGCCAACCAGATTAAAACGCTCCTCGAAGAACGCATCGTCGCCCTGCGTACTCGCTGGCAGGAGGAACAACGCGCGCGCAGCCTCACTGCCGAGCAGATCGATATTAGTCTTCCTGGCGGTCAGTGGCCGCGCGGTTCTTTGCATCCTTTGCTGCAAGTCCTCGATGATACTATCGCCATCTTTACGGCAATGGGATTCGAGGTCGCCCGAGGTCCAGACATTGAGGACGACTACCACAACTTCGCCGCCCTCAACATTCCCGCCGATCACCCTGCCCGTGAGATGCAGGACACTTTCTTCATCGCGCCGGAGGTGGTGTTGCGTACTCATACTTCACCGGTCCAGATTCGCGTGATGGAGAGCCGACAACCGCCCCTACAGATTATCGTTCCTGGCACGGTCTATCGCTGTGACGACGACGTCACGCACTCGCCGATGTTCGTCCAGCTCGAAGGCTTGATGGTCGGCACGGATATTTGCTTTGCGCACCTGAAGGGGGTGCTGACTGCTTTCGTTCACACCCTGTTCGGGCCAGACACCCCGGTCCGTTTTCGGCCGAGTTACTTCCCTTTCACCGAGCCGAGCGCCGAGGTCGACATGGGTTGTGTGATTTGTGGAGGCAACGACGCGGGATGTGCGGTGTGTAAAGGCAGCGGCTGGCTGGAAGTCCTCGGTTCAGGTATGGTCCACCCTAATGTATTCCGGGCGGTGGGTTATGATCCAGAAGTAGTGTCTGGATTCGCTTTTGGCATGGGCATCGATCGTATCGCCATGCGCAGATATGGGATTGACGATATTCGCCTGTTCTATCAGAACGATTTGCGTTTTCTGCGGCAATTCTAGATGAAAGTCACGCTCAACTGGCTCCGTGAGTTTGTGCCCATCGAACTCCCCCTCGATCGTCTGGCCGAACGCCTCGCTATGGCCGGTCTGGAGGTCGAAGGAATCAGTGAGCAGGGGGCTGAATCTGTCACCATCGCCCAGATCGCCCATATCGATCCGCATCCGCAGTCCGACCACCTCGTGGTATGTCACGTCACTACCGGTGGAGAAACCATGCCGGTCGTGTGCGGTGCGCCCAACATGAAGGTGGGCGATAAAGTGGCGCTCGCGCCGGAAGGAACGACCCTCCCTGGCGGACAACAGGTAGAGCGCGCTGAGATTCGCGGTCAGGTGTCGTGCGGGACGCTTTGCTCAGAAGCGGAGCTAGGACTCTCTCAGGATCATAGCGGCCTCCTCATCCTGCCGGCGGACGCCGAGTTAGGACAGGCGCTGTTTCCCTTCCTGGGGTTGCGCGACACCATTCTGGATGTGGCGATCACCCCCAATCGTGGCGACTGCCTCAGCGTCCTCGGGCTCGCCCGAGAAATTGCCGCCCTTACTGGCGCACCACTGCATGCCAAGAAACCCCAGGTGCGCGAGCGCGGTAAGGCAATTACTGAGCAGGCCCGGGTAGGGATCGAAGACCCAGATCTGTGCCCGCGTTATGCCGCACGGGTAGTGAGTGGAGTGCGAGTCGCGCCTTCGCCGGCCTGGATGCGTTGGCGCTTGGAGGCGGCGGGCATCCGCGCACTCAACAATCTCGTGGATGTCACGAACTATGTCATGCTCGAGCGCGGCCAACCACTGCATGTCTTCGACCTGCCATCTCTTGCCGGAGCGGAAATCGTAGTCCGGCGAGCGCGAGCCCTGACCACGATCAGAACGTTAGATGGCCAGGATCGCGCTCTCGCACCGGACGATCTGCTGATCTGTGATCGTGACCGCGCAGTGGCGATTGCTGGCGTTATGGGCGGCGAAAACTCTGAGGTGCATGCGCAGACGACAGAGGTGCTGCTGGAAAGCGCATATTTTGTTCCAGAGACCGTCCGTCGTACCGCCCGCAGGTTGGGGCTTCGTAGTGAAGCTTCGTACCGATTTGAGCGCGGCGTGGACCCGCAAGGAAGCGTACTTGCCTTGAACCGTGCTGCTGCCCTGATACGGCAACTCGTCGGCGGTCAAGTCAGCCGTGGCGTTATTGACGTCTGCCCACAGCCGTTGACGCCAGCAAAGATCTCCTTACGGGCACAGCGGGTGACACAGCTTCTTGGCGTCACGGTGGACGCGCAGGAGATCAAGAAGTGTTTGCGCACGCTCGGTATGGTAGTCAAACGCGAGCGCCGTGGGGCCTGGCGCGTTACCGTTCCTCCCTATCGTGCTGACGTGACCCAGGAAGCAGACCTGATCGAAGAAATCGCCAGGCTCAGGGGCTATGAAACGATTCCCACGCTTCTGCCACGGGCTGAGGTGCAAGAGAAAAAATCCGACCAGGAAGGGATCTGGAGCAGACGAGTGCGCGCGTACCTGGCCGCGCAGGGATTCGCAGAAATGCTAAACCTGAGCTTCACCTCGGCCCGTTTCAATGCCTTGTTCCCTGGCCTCGTGCCTAGTGTCGCTCCGGTTGCACTCATGAATCCCCTTTCCGCGGAAGACGCCGAGATGCGCCGGAGCCTGCTGAGCAATCTTCTCCGCGCCCTGCAGCTTAACCTGCGTCACGGTGAGACTGGGGGAACCATCTTCGAATTAGGGAAAGTATTCTGGAAAAGAGAGGGACCGTCGGTCATCGAGCAAAAGCAGGAGCGGCTCTGTCTCGCGGGCGTCCTGTACGGGAGTTGGCCGGCGACTGACCTCGGTCGGGAAGGACGAAGGCTTGATTTCGCCCATCTCAAGGGCATACTAGAAGGATTGTCGCAGGAACTCCATTACCAGATGCCAGTTCGGTGGAATCGTGTGGGTGAGGTAGCCTTTCTCCATCCCGGTAAGGCCGCGATGCTGTCCGTCAACGGCACCACTCTAGGCGTTGCGGGCGCGCTGCATCCGACTCACTGCGCTGACTTAGGTTTAGACGAGACACCCTGGGTCTTCGAGCTAGACTTTCCTGCGCTGATACGTTTCGCGCATCCGGTTACCCTTTATCAACCCCTCCCCCGTTTTCCTGTCGTCGTGCGAGACGTGGCCATCGTAGCGGACGAAGAACTCCCCGTACAGGCAATTGCTGATGCGGTCAACGCGCTCACTAACCCACTCATCGTGAGTGTGCGCCTCTTTGATCTCTACCGCGGAGATCCGATTCCGCGGCACAAGAAGAGCCTGGCCTATTCGATTGCCTACCGGGCGGCGGACCGTACACTGACAACGAACGAAGTCAACACTCTGCATGCTCAAGTTGTTGCTCACTTAGTACAAACGTTAGGGGTTGAGGTACGGACGTAAATAGATACAGGTGGTGATGAAAACAGAGGGGGGGTCTGCTATGACCAAGGCGGATATTGTGGAGCGTATCTACGAAAAGGTCGGCTTCTCCAAGAAAGAAGCGACTGATGTGGTGGAATCAATTTTCGAGATCATCAAAGGCCATCTCGAGCAGGGCGAGAAGATCAAGATCTCCGGGTTTGGCAATTTCGTGCTGAATACCAAGCGCCCGCGGAAAGGTCGGAATCCTCAAACTGGAGAGGAAATCGTGATTTCCGGCCGCCGCGTGCTCTCATTCAAGCCCAGCCCGGTATTGAAAAAAGCCATTAATCCAGTCTGAATCCGGGTACGCCGTGGGTCAAGTCGAGCTGCCCAACAAGCTCTACTTCCGAATTGGCGAGGTGGCCAGGATCGTCGGGGTCAAACCCTATGTGCTGCGCTACTGGGAGACCGAATTTTCCATACTTAAACCAGGCAAGACGCCTTCCCGGCATCGGCTCTATCGCCGGCGGGACGTGGAAATTTTGCTGGAAATTAAGCACCTCCTCTACGAGGAAGGGTTCACTATCGCTGGCGCGAAAAAACGCCTAAAAGAGAAAGAAAAGGACGAGTCCTCGCTCGTGGTGCCGCAGCAGATTGATTATCAGAGAGAACTGGACGCCATTCGGGAGGACCTTCGCGCGCTACACCGGATTCTCTGCGATAAGCCCCGCTAATCTCCAAAACAGGCAGCAAAGGCGAAACGCAATGAATGGAGGCAGGAGGGTGAAGGGTCGGTGGTTGATGTGGTGGATGACAGTGACAGGAGGGATTGCCTTCTACCTTTTTAGTGGTCTGCTCGGCGAGAGCATGGCGCGCCCGACCCGGCGGATTCGCCACGCTCTGCCGTCAGCGTCGGCAAGTCGCCCTGCTCCGCAATTGTCTGCGGACCATCCGCTCCTGCCGCCAGCTCAGACTTTCGAGGCAGCTCTGCTCCAAGATGCTGAGACTGGCCAGATCCTTTTCGCGCAAAACAGCAGCAAGCAATGGCCTGCGGCTTCGCTTACCAAAATGATGGTAGCTTTGTTAACACTGGAAGAAATCGATAGAGGTCGCCTTTCTCTGCAGACCCCTGTCACCATTAGCCACCGAGCCAGTCGAGCCGGCGGCCGCGCGATTAACTTGCGACCTGGTGAGGTTTTTCCTCTGGAAGAACTCTTACAGGCGATGGTCGTCACCTCGGCGAACGATGCCGCGGTAGCAGTGGCAGAACGGCTCAAAGGCTCAGTCGATGACTGCGTAGTGGCCATGAATCGACGTGCCCAGGAGTTGGACATGAATCAGACCCGCTATCAAACTGTCAATGGCTTGCCTCTGACCGACGGGACTCCACCCGATGTCTCCTCCGCAGCCGACATGGCCACTCTGGCACGGGCGCTGGTCAAGCATAGACAAATACTCCAGTGGACCTCACAGCATTCTATACCCTTCCGCGATGGCCGAGTTATGCTGCCGAACACCAACCATCTCGTCGGCAAGGTCGCCGGGGTGGATGGGTTGAAGACTGGCTTCACTTACAAAGCGCGGTTCAACCTCGTCACCACGGCGCAACGCGACCAACTGCGACTGATCGCTGTCGTCATGGGTGGACAGAGTAGCCAGCTTCGCTTTCGTATCGCCGCAGACCTTTTGGAATGGGGGTTTGCTCATTTTACTCGCCTGCGGCTCATCAAGAGCGGAGAGCCGGTCGGAGCCGAGGTGCGGGTCGAGCACGGCAGTGTTTCTACGCTCCAGCCGATCGCGGCTGCGGACGCTGCGTTTCTGCTGCGCAAAGGCGAGGGTGAAGATTTTCAAGTTTCCCTGCAATTGCCTCCAGTCGTTGCGGCGCCCATTGCTCGCCACCAAGTTCTCGGAGAGTTGGTCGTCCGCAACGGCACGCGTGTCCTGGCTATTATCCCCGCCCTGAGTCCTTGGGACGTGCCCAAAGCGCGTTGGTTTCCCGCACAGCGGTAAAGCGTTTTCGTGCTGCAGCCCTTGCAATTTGCCGAAAGATGTTTAATCTGCCTGTCTTCCCCTACGTGAACGAGGCGCGCGAAAGGAGAGTATCGCATGGCGACAAAAGATGTGTTCTTGCATGAAAAAGCGCGGGTCGGAATTCTCCGCGGCATCAATCTGTTGGCTGACACGGCACAAGTCACCCTCGGGCCACGAGGACGAAACGTCCTCCTGCAAAAGAGTTTTGGGGCTCCTGTCGTCACGAAGGACGGAGTGACGGTAGTCAAGGAAATCGAGCTTGAAGACAAGTTCGAGAACATGGGCGCCAAAATGATCCGTGAAGTGGCGCAGAAGACCTCGGATACCGCTGGAGACGGCACGACAACTGCCACCGTTTTGTCCCGCGCTATTTTGCGTGAGGGGTTGCGTCTGCAAGCCGCCGGGTTTGATCCCATGGAACTCAAGCGGGGCATCGACGCCGCAGTCGAAAAGGTCGTCGAGGGAGTCAAAGCCCAAAGCCGCACAGTGAAAGGCAAAGAACAGATCGCCCAGGTCGGCACTATTGCCGCCAACGGCGAGACCGATATCGGCGAGATCTTCGCCGAGGCAATGGACAAAGTCGGGAAGGAAGGGGTGATCACTATTGAAGAAGCGAAAGGGCTCACGACCACGCTCGACGTGGTCGAAGGAATGCGCTTCGATCGCGGCTATCTCTCCCCCTATTTTGTCACTAATCCTGAGAAAATGACCGCGGAAATCGAGGATCCTTATATCCTGTTCCAGGAGAAGAAAATCTCGAATATGCGCGACTTGCTGCCCCTGCTCGAGAAGATCGCGCAAGGTGGCCGACCTATCGTCATTATCGCCGAAGACATCGAGGGTGAGGCCTTGGCGACACTGGTTGTCAATCGGCTGCGTGGCACCCTTCGTTGCGCCGCCGTCAAAGCTCCGGGGTTTGGTGACCGCCGGAAAGCCATGCTCGAAGACATGGCGATTCTCACCGGCGGCAAAGTCATCGCCGAAGAACGCGGCATCAAACTCGAGAACGTCGCACTCAGTGATTTGGGGCGGTGCAAACGAGTGATTATCGATAAGGACAACACTACGATCGTGAGCGGTGCTGGCAAGAAAGATGCCATCCAAGGGCGCATCAAGCAACTCCGTGCCCAGATCGAAGAGACCACCTCCGACTACGACCGCGAAAAGCTGCAGGAACGCCTGGCCAAACTCGCTGGTGGCGTGGGGGTGGTGAAGGTCGGCGCAGCTACCGAAGTAGAGATGAAAGAGCGGAAGGCACGGGTCGACGATGCCATGCACGCGACGAAAGCGGCGGTTGAGGAAGGGATTGTCCCAGGTGGAGGAGTCGCCCTGCTGCGTGCGCAGAAAAAGCTCGACGAACTGAACTTTACAGGAGAGCGGGCGCAAGGGGTGGCAATCGTGCGGCGGGCGATCGAGGAACCGCTTCGTCAGATCGCGACCAACGCCGGTCTCGAAGAGTCCGTGGTGGTGAACAAGGTCAGAGAGGGCAAGGAGGACTTCGGCTTCAACGCCGCAACGGAGAAATTTGAGAATCTGTTCAAGGCCGGCGTGATCGACCCCACCAAGGTCGTGCGTGTCGCCTTGCAGCACGCCGCTAGTGTAGCCGGTTTGATGATCACGACCGAAGCCGCAGTCGCGGAAAAACCCGAGAAGAAAAAGGCGCCGCATGCCGGAGGTCACAGCCACGGCGATGAATTCGACGACGAGTACTAGGTGAGGATGAGCCCTCTCCCCCTCTCTTTTTTGTAGAGGAAGATTCTTGTTCTCCGAGAAGGGAGAAAGGGGCGGGTCCGGTGGAAACAATAACATAATTATGGCAACATACACCACTAATATACTCAGGAAGGGGGTGAGCACGATGCGGGCTTCTGGACGGATTGCAACTGGGATGGCGGTGGGAGCGCTGCTGACAATGATCAACCTGGGATGTGCGGCGAAACAACCTGAGATCAAAGACACCTGGACGGCAGCGGCAACACAGGCGAATGCCTCCGCCAGCCGGGCTGAGGCGGCGGCGGGCCGGGCTGAGGCGGCAGCGGGCCGGGCTGAGGCAGCAGCGAAGCGGGTCGAAGACTCCGCTGCGCGGGTCGAAGCAATGTTCCAAAAATCTATCAAAAAGTAACAACCACACCGAGTAGACAACCAGGCAGAGCGGCTTCTTTTTCAGATAGCCGTTCTGCTTCTCACCGACCCTCGAACTCGGCAGTCAGATCCTATACCGCCGCTAAAAGGCGGCCTATCTTAAGCGTACACGTGTGCTCTGCCGCCTGCTCAGGGCCGCTATGCTGTACACAGACAAGACTCCCCTTTTACCACCTTCTTCCCCAAGTCAACTCTAAATGAGCTTGACCAGCAGCCGATAAGGAGTAAAAAAGTGTACGGGGGAATCGGCTAGAGTTTCGTCTCGGCTCCAGAAAGGAGAGTGCCGTGCAAATCCGCGGCGCGGCAAGAACGGACAGGGGCAAGGTGCGCCAGAAAAACGAGGATGCCTTCGGGTTTTTTCCCGATGCGGCCTTCTATGTCGTGGCGGACGGCATGGGCGGGCATGCCGGTGGGACAGTGGCCAGCGCTTTGGCAGTGGAGGCGATGCGACTCTCTGTACAGGAAACTGAGGAGGAAGAACTAACCCCGGTCACCGATCCACACGGATGGCGCTCAGTGGGGTGGCGCCGGCTCCAGATTGCCATACAACAGGCGAATAGCAGAGTGTTCGAAACCAGCCAGCGAGAGCCGAATCTGAAAGGAATGGGAACCACGATAGCCGCGCTGCTCTTTGACGACGAAGATGGCCTGGCCACCATCTGCCACGTAGGAGATAGTCGCGTGTATCGACTGCGCGCGGGAAGCATAGAACAACTCACCGAGGATCATTCGTTAGTGCAACAGCTTTTCCGAGAAGGAAAAATCACGCCACAGGACGTGAAGACTTCCCACCACCGTCACGTACTCACGCAAGCTGTAGGGGTCAGCCCGAGCGTCCAACCTGCCGTGCGCGTTGAGAAGCCACAGCAGGGAGATATATTTCTGATCTCTAGTGATGGGGTACACGGGACTATAGAAGAGGAAGAGCTCCTCAACGTCATTGCTCAGCAAGAGGCTGACCTTCAGAAGGCTTGTGACGTTCTGGTGGACTTAGCCAATGACCGAGGCGGCTGGGACAACAGCACGGTAATCCTTCTGCGATGCGAAGGAAAAGGAATAGCCCTGTGAGAGGCGCGCTACCCTCCTCTTTTGCAGAACCACTCGTTCTCTCGGCCTGCTCTTATCGAAGAACACCCACGCGGAAGCAAAGAGGCTCAGCGATGCAATCGCCAAAGATGTCCCTTATCTCGTGGATGCGGAAGTGCACTCGGTCGAATAAGTAATCATGGCCATCAATGCGTTGGTGAACGCTATAGCCTGTGACAATCCAGCGCTCGCTCAGGGACCGATCAGCAAGACGATACACAAGCTCTAC